>Ga0187880_1001054_pt1 | contig 22709 bp, 13 predicted proteins | sample June2016WEW_19_4_FD_132998 | JGI IMG/M metagenome (GOLD analysis project Ga0187880, IMG submission 132998) | Peatland microbial communities from SPRUCE experiment site at the Marcell Experimental Forest, Minnesota, USA - June2016WEW_19_40 | ecosystem: Environmental > Terrestrial > Soil >... | reverse complement strand
GAGAAGGCCACGACCGAAGGGAAGACGTGCATCGTCGCGTTGATCATTCTCTCCATTTTCAGTTGGACGGTCATCATCACCAAAGGCCGCCAGCTTTACCGGGCGCGCAAGGCAGGCAGGAAATTCTTCAAAGCCTATCGCGAGACCAGAGACCCCTTGGAACTTGCCCGCAGCGGAGTTGAATTCGACGGCGCGCCCGCGTACGAACTCTACTACACCGGGGCGGAGGAAGTAGAATACCACCTGAAAAACAATCCGGTTCAGGTCGAGCAAGGCAAAGCCGTGGCCCATGGTGACAGCCTGGAGGCCACAAAGGCGGATACTGACCTCCTGGCGCGCCGGATCACGACCAAGATTGGGGCGTCCTCTTTTGACCAGGTGAGGGTTTCGCTGGAGCGGGCGGCGAGCACGCAGGCCCTGTCGCTGGAGAAGGGCATGATTATTCTCTCAACGGCGGTAGCCGGAGGGCCGTTCATCGGCCTGCTGGGCACCGTTTGGGGCGTCATGGAAACCTTCTCCGGCATCGCGCGCGCCAACGCCGCCAGCCTCACGGCCATGGCGCCGGGCGTCGCGGGCGCGCTCATCGCGACGGTGACGGGCCTCTTCGTCGCCATACCCGCCATGTTTGCTTACAACTACATGGTCACGATGGTTCGCGCCATCACCCAGGAGCTCGACGCGTTCGCCAGCGAATACGCCACGGCCATCGAGCATAAATACGTGGATAACCGCTCGATGGTGGACGAACTGCGCGAAGCGCTGCGGCCGGCGGCGAGGGAGCCATCATTCGCCGAGCCGGTCTTCCGCGATTGAGAACCGCAGCCCATGAAGAAATGTTCCAAGAGCCATCACCAGGCGCTGGCGGAGTTGAACATCACTCCGCTGCTCGATCTGGCCTTCGTGCTCCTGGTTATTTTCATCATTACCACCACACCGATTGTGAACGATCTCGACGTTGATCTCCCCTCCGCCGCCAAGCGGCCGAAGGACCCGAAACCGACCGTCAAGTACGTCACCGTCGAAAGCAGCGGCCAGATGTATCTGAACAAGGATGAGGTGGATCTCGTCTCGTTGCAGGACAAGCTGCTCGGATTGCGCCTGGAAGAGCCGGACTTGAACGTGGTCATCCGTGGTTCTGCAAAGACCAAATACCAGAACATCGTAAGCGTCATGGACGTTCTGCAACAGGCCAACGTCGGCAAAGTGAACCTCGCGACTGAACCTTACCCTGACGGAGCCGCAAAGAAGGAGCGATAGATATGATCCAACAACGCAAGAAACGTAACTCGTCGAAGGTCAACCTGACCATTTCTTTCATCTTTCACGGTCTGCTCATCCTGGTCGTCTTTTTCTTTGCCGCCCGCGAAGGCCTGGTCGGCAAGAAGCTCAAGCAGCTCGCGGTGACGATGGTGCCCAAGGAAAAGAAGCCGCCCGAGCCGGCCAAAGAAAAGCCCGCCGAGCCGAAACCAGAAACGGCCAAGACGGACCAGGCGCCGAAAATGGCTGTGCCTCAACCGAAAGTGGATACTGCCGCCGCCCCGCCGCCTCCCGCCGGGGATACGGCACCCGCGGTCGCGCCCGCCGCTGCGAGCCTGCCGGCCTTCGAATTCAGCGACGGCGCAAAGGCAGTAGAAACCATTTCCGACCCGAACGGCCTTTACAAAGCGCTCATCGAGCACACCCTCCGCTCGCGCTGGAACCGCCCGGAGGACATTGCGGATGAAGCCTACGTCGCGGAAGTGGAACTGAACGTGGATGCCAAAGGCCGGGTGACCGATTACCGCTGGCTCAAGGGCTCGGGCGACAAGCGCTGGGATGATTCTGTCAAGGCGGTCGTCGCCCAGACCAAGACCATCAGCCGTCCGCCGCCCAAAGGTTTTCCCCAGCAGTTTCCTGTGCGCTTCGACGTCGAGACGAGCCGGACCGAGCCCGTGATTCAGCTTAGCAGCCAGTGAAGAAGTTTTCCAAAGGCCATCACAGTTCGCTAAACGAGCTGAACATCACGCCGCTGCTGGACCTCGCCTTCGTGCTGCTGGTGATCTTCATCATCACCACGCCGCAGTTGTCGAACGATTTGGAGATGAACTTGCCCACGCCCAAGAAGGAGAAGTCGCCCGCCCCGCCCCCGAAAATTAACCGTATAACTGTGGAAGCCAACGGCCGCATTGCGCTGAATGACCAGGCAGTGGAACTGCCTGCCCTCAAGCAAACACTCCTGGCGATGAAGACCAGCGACCCCGACACCAGCGTGGTCGTCCGGGGCGCTGCCGACGTGGATTATAGCCGCGTTATCAGCGTGCTGGATATCTTGCAGCAGGTGGACATTACCAAGGTCGGACTGGCCACGGAGACGGTGCGTCAGTAAGCTCCGCCCCGCCGAAATTAAAACCTCACCGTCAGATCGAGCTGCAAGAGATTATAGTGTTCGATTGGATTGAGCTGCGGGATATCCAGGTTGCTGCCGCCGGTGCCGAGCTTGCTGTTGATGCGGTTGGCGTACCCGTAACGGACAGTTCCGATCACGTTGCCGGTGAAGGCGTAGGCCAGAGCGGTATAGATGCCCTCCAGATTGCCGCGGCCCTCGAAGAAGTCTGAATCCAGCAGGTTGGGATCGAGCGCATATTGCTCAACATGCTGCCAGTAGGTTCGGAACTCCCAGGTGTGCTTCTTCGCGACCGAGCCATAGACCAGCCCCGGGGTGTCGCCGTTGCCGATGCCGAAACCAATTTGGTAGGCCTTGACATCATTCCGTTGTGCGCCATAGCTCAGCAGGGGAGGCTGATAACCGTTCCCCGCGGCTTGAACTTGGGCTGCCAGCGCGTTCACCGCGTCGGTGGCGCGCTGGCTTCCCTCCAGATTATAGGCAAAATCGCCAAAGACACGAGCATTAAGCTGGCTGATCTTGAAGTTCACTTCGAACGGCACGTCCACCACCAGCAGGTTGTTGACTCCGATTTGGTTGTACGAGACCCCGTTTTGGCTGGTGAGACCGTTGATCATTCCGCTGGGGGGGCCACCATAAGAGCTTTCGCCGATAAAGCTGTCGCCGATGCCGCTGGAGAAGATATTAGTTGCCAACCCTATGTATTGATAAAGTGAACCGGCGACTTTGGCCGAGGTGCTCTCGGTGAATCGGTAGTTGACGCCGGCCTGCCAAGCCAGGAGGAAGGTGGTGTCTGTTTGACTTTGCAGACGGTTGGCGCTCGCCACGTAGGGTACCAGGCTGCCGGAAATAAAGTTCGGATTGTTATCCTGGTAAAGAAACTGCCCGAAGTTCGCAAAGAAATCGGCGTTGCCGACGGTATATTTAAACCGCTCTGCAACGCCCTCCGGATTCAGGTCTGTGTCCCACACCATGGGCGTGGTGTAGAGCGGGTTTGGCATCTTGCCCGCGGTGAGGTCCATCCAGTCGCCAAGCCGCCAGCCAATATAGGCCTGCCCAACATCAACCCCGTTGTTGGACTTTCCAAACGGCCCGGGCGACGAACTGCCAAAGGTGACCCAGGGCGAGCGTGGGTTTGACGACGTCTCGAGCCTGAAGCCGAAGTAGAAATCGTCGAACAAGTCGCCGCGCAGCCCAAGCCTGAGAGCGAAGCGTCCACGGTCCAGTTCGAGCCGGTCCCCGACCGGCGTAGTGGCCCGACGGTCCTCGAACCGCAGGCGGACGTCGCCAAACAAGTCCAAATCCTTGACGGCCTTGCTGATTCTCCACTTGGACTCGGCCGGAGGCATGGCCTGGCTCAACGCGTTGGTGCGGAGGGCGTCGGCTTCGGCCTTGACCTTGGCGGCTTCGTCCTGGGTGAGCATGCCTTTCTGAATCATGAGATCGAGCAGCGGGTCGCGCGCTTCCTGGCACCACCCGGAGATGCCGGCGGCGAGCAGGAGGCAGGCGGAAAGCAACGCCGCAGCGTTGAAGCGACGAAACGTTGAACCGTATGCTTGGCCGCTTTCTCGCTTGCCCGGGTTGCCGGCGCTCAGGCAGTCGCTCGTGACTAGGTATTGCATCGGGCGGAGACTAGGGACCAACTGTTACGAAGCCGTGACGCCAATGTGACATTTCCGTTACGCCAAAGCTCACTCCCGGGTTTCCAGACCACAGCCGCTCCACGTGTCAGCGCCTCCACTCTTGCTGATACTCACCCCGCTAATCGGCCGATTCGATTCAGGACTTGCGTTACCTTTTGGCGACGAGATGCCCGCTTTGCCTCAACAGGTCTTTAGTTGCGTTTGCAAACAACTGGCACTCAACACGTTACGCACTTAGCCAAAATGTCTGAAAACAGGTTATGAGTGTCCGCAAGCTCGATTCAGTATCCGGGGCGCCTTTGTTAATGTTTACTCGCTCAAGCACGAATCGCGGTTTGAACAGAGTGAGAAACAGTTAACAACAACAATAACGACAGACAGCGAAAGAACCAATTCGATCATGAAAAAGACAACCAAATACGCACTGCTGGTGGCTTCGGCCCTGGCGGTGGCCTCGTCGGCTCAAGCACAGTATATTTATGGTGACCTGCTCGCCGGGTTCACCGGTGGTAGTGGGAACGACACCATCGTTGACCTCGGCCAAGTTTCCTCGCTGACTTTGGGTGAAACATGGCATATTGGCGCGGGCCTCGGCACCCAGTTCGGCGTCGTGGGCGCCAGCAGCATTGCTGCGGGCAGCCACATCTATGCGACATCCGCTGACATCAACCAATTTGGTTTTACCATGGGCAACCAATGGACGACCGCCAAAACGGCTGTCCAGACCATAGACCAGGGCATTACTCTAGGACAATCCCGGACCGTGGCCTACAACGACGCCAGCGGTACCAGTTGGTACACGGAGACGGCTCAACCGACTGGAACCCCCGGTCCTACGCTCTTCTTCAACGCCTTCGGGGATGACCCTAACGCGCCCGTTGGCTTGTCCGGTAGCTCGACCACAGCCTATCTGTTCGACAACGTGAACGGTATCGCCACGCGGGACAGTTTCTTCAGCTACGACACAGCCAGCGGCAACCTGGCCTTCGGCGCTGTGGCCGTTCCGGAGCCTTCCACCCTTAGCCTGCTTGGCGGTTTTGGTCTGCTGGCTCTCGCGCTTCGCCGTCAACGCATCAAGGTTTAACGTCACGAGGAACTTAGCAAACAACACAAATAACAGAAATAACAACAGAAAGAACAACAGAAAGAACAATAAGATGAATACGAAATCAATCGTTCTCGCGGGCGCGATCGGCCTGTCCCTGGTAAACATGGCCAGCGCGGTTAACTATGTCTATGTCACCGGCTCGACCGCCGCGCGCGCTAGCGTCGTTGCAGCGATGACGACCGTCGGCGTAGTCTTCGACTCCATCTCGAGCCAGGTAGGCCAAGGCAACGCCACCTTCAACAAATGCACCTACCATATCATAACCGGCCATATGGTTGGTGATCCGGTCGGCGTGGTAACCTCACTTAAGACTGACTGGTCCGGTTCCGAAGGCGGCATCGCTGACCTTGCGGGGAGCGGAACTGAGAATTTTCTGGACGACAGCGCCGTCAGCTCAAGCAGTTCTCCCGGGCCGTTCATTTCATCGCCGGTCGATATCGCCATGGCGGACAACGCGGTGGCGTACTCGCGGAATCCTCGTGCCGCTGTCACAGGAGCGTTTGTCGGCGTCATCCCATTCAAGTGGGTGAAAGAGAAGGGATCGTTGGCCGGTATCACCAACGTAACCGACTGCGCCCTGCGCGTTATCCTGACGGGCGGCCAGCCGGCGGCGCTGCTCACCGGCAACGCGGCGGATACAAACTGGGTGTATATCACGGGCCGCGATCATTTCTCGGGCACTCGGGTGAATACGTTCGGCGACACCGGTTTCGGTATCTTCACTTCGCCCTCCCAGCTTCAGGTTGCCGCGAATGGCTCGATGATTGATCAGGTTCCTCCAACCGGGACGTATCTTGGCGATTACGGTTATTCTAGCGGTGGTTCTGTGGCCACGCAGATGGGGTATGACCTCTCGCAAGGGACCTCGCAGGACCTATACACCGGGTCTGGTCTTCACTTCAGCGTTATTGCCTACTTGGGCTATAGTGATGCCGGCACTGCCGTTAGCAATGGCGGCACGGAGCTTGCCTACAATGGTGTTATGGAAAGCACCGCCGCCATCCAGCAAGGCCAGTATCAGTTCTGGGGCAACGAATACATTTATAGAAAGAACACCGTCAGCAGCCAGGCTACCAGTGTTTACAACCTGTTGTCCTCTGTGACGACGGGCATCAACCACCAAGCCGACGGCATCAGTTTCATCGATCAAACCACGATGAAGTCGGCGCGGACTGGCCCGACCGCTGATGTCATTCATAATTAATCGAGCGGCCACGTTGTAAAGGACGCTTAAAGCCGCGTCGGCGTGAACTTCGGTTCACGCCGACTCTTTCCTTGGTTGGATGATGAATCAATGGGATTTTCTCGCGAGGTGAGTCATGAAGGCACTGCTTAAGATTTCGCTGCTTCTGAACTTCGCTCTGCTCAGCGGCCTGCTTTTCGTGCTGGCGGCGGGGCGAACGAATCACCCGTCAGCCACTCCACTCGTTCAATTGGACAACACTCCGTCGGCGGCGGCCGCCGCCGTTCCGCCAACGACAGTCCCAGTAAGAGGCGAGGGGAGGCCGTTTAACTGGAGCCAGGTTGAGTCCGGTGACTACCGCACGTATATTGCCAACCTGAGAAGCATCGGTTGCCCGGAGCAGACCATTCGCGACATTATCACCGCGGATGTGGACAGTCAGTACGCGCTCCGGCGTGAGCCGCTCGAACAAAAAGGGACTGGTAATGCTCTCGCGCAACACACTGCGCTGGAGAGAGGACTGCAGGACATGCGCAAAGAGGAAACATCGCTGATTACCGGACTCCTTGGAGCGCCGACAACCGCAGCAAAGACATCGCCGGGGGCGGCGGTAGCCCCCTCTTCCGGCTCCGTGCCCCGGGAGCCGGCGGATACGACCTCGATGCCCCTGGTTTCTCAAAGCGCTGCCCCATCAGCGTCCGCGCTGAACATGGAAACATCCGCAGTGGCGTTGGGAGCCACGTCTTCTGGTTCCGTGCGCAAGGCGGTGCCCGCTACGACTTCGTTACCCTTGGTCTTGCAAGCCGTTGACCCCTCCGTGCTCAAGCTGAACGCTCAGCAGGCGCAGGTCGTTAATGACTTGGGCCAGAAATTCATCGAGGAGGTTGGCGGTCCGAACCAGGACCCGAACGACCCGGCCTACGGGCAGCGTTGGCAAACAAGCCAGCCCCAGGCTGACTTGGACCTGCGCGGCATGATTGGCATCAGAGCCTGGGAGGCCTATCAAACGGCGGCTTGGGCCAACGCTCAAGATCAAACGTCTTCCGGGCCCTGATGCTCGAAGGGAGACCTTTTTGGTTACAAATGCTTCACAAGGGCGATTCCACGCGTGGAGCCGATGATTTCTAAGAAGGTAAACGTCCTGATACAAGTGACTTACACACATATTTGCGGATGTCCTTAAACTGCACACACATGTCGTGTGCCTGTATCTGGCAGGTGGCCTCTGGCTGTTACGTTGCGGACTCAAAGACAGATCCGAACAACAAACACATGACGAACATGAAACTCATCAACCGAAACCGTGCGGGGGGCCAGCCACTCTGCCTGACCGCATTTGCTCTGCTGGCAGGCGGCATGATGGCGCAGGCCCAAATCTTCACCCCAGCGATTAACGACTTAATCCTGGGGTTTCGTAAGAACGCCCCCTACACTGAGAATAACGAGGTCGTGGTGGACATCGGCCAGGCCAGCACTTACTTTAATTTGGGCGTCGGGACCACGATCACCGTGCCCGGTTTTTCAGCTTCCCAACTGAGCCCAGGCTCGTTCAGCACGCTTAACAATTTGAGCTGGTCGGTTTTCGCCGCCTATGGGGGGGGGTATTCCGGTTACCCCAACTTTACGCTGTGGTTAACCGTGCCGCGCGCGAACAATGCTGTGAGGAGCGCTAGTCCAACTCGTCAGACTTCTGGCGTACACCAACTGACTAAAACGAGGATGACCTCTATCGTTGCTGGTGCGGATTACATTTCGAGTAACTCGGCCTCCAATCAGTTCAATACCCCGTCGTTTGTTAGTGAATCCCTCGCGGCCTACACCGGCCACAACCTGTCCACTTGGCTGGCGGGTGCCATTGATCCCACCCAGGCGACCTTTAACGATAACTGGCCCAGCTCAGAACCCAACAGGGGCAACATAGAAATCACCACACCGGGGAGTTTCAACAGCGGCACGGTGCGGTCGGACGTGTACGAGGTGAGACCGCTGACGACTGTAGTCGGAACGCCGATCACGGACCCGCACACCGGCACGAGCGGGCTGGCCTGGTACATTGGCTACTTTGAATTCACGTCGAATGGGACGATGACATTCACCCGAGACGCGGCGACCACAACGCCTGCTCCGGTCGCGCTGAACATTGCCCGGACGAACAATGCAAACACGATTTCGTTTGGCAGCTCCAGCAGCGTGACTTACACGCTCGCCTTCACGAACTCGGCGGGCTTGGGCACGCCGGTCAGCAACTGGCCATCCCTGCCCGGCACCATCACCGGTGACGGGACGACGAAGTTCTTCCAGGACACTACGACCGATCCGATGCGGTTCTACCGTGTCCGGGAGCAGTAACAATGACTGAAGCGCTGGATCGAGCGCAGCATACCGGACAGTTGTTGTAGCGCTGGCTGACCTGGGAGTGGGTCAGCCAGTTCTTTATGAGGTGGAATGCTCCGGACGCTCCTCGCCCCCATTCAAGGGGCAGGGTTTCTATTATGCTCTGCGAGCGCAAACGTGCCCGAAGAAGCGTAGCTGCCTCCACGGGCGCTGACTGGGAACGCCGTATGGCGCTCGTCGCGCGGCTTCCCGGGGCGCAAGCCAGACCACACTCCTCCGTCCCTTCCACCCTCAAAAGGCGGTTTCTTGTTCCCTTTGCCTCTGCTCACCGGCCATGACCCTGCCACGACGAGCCCTCCCTGACTTCTCGGCGCATCGTGGAGCGAGGGCGAATGGCGAAAGTAAAGCGACAAAGGCGGAAAATGGATTCTTCGCTGTTTTCGGTGGAAACGCCCATACCCTTTGGGACATCACGGAGGATGAAAACGCATTGAGCAGCCGCCCAGTCATCTTTCGTCCCTATATCCTCCGTGGTGCATATTGGTACGAATCGGGCTATTTTCGGGGTAATGGGTGGAATGGCGTCCCCTACCGCCCGCTCACACCTCCATAGCCCCACCGGAGCCTCACCGTAGTACCTCTTATCCCCGATAAGAGGTACTACGGTGAGGCTCCGGGGAGGCCCGCAGGATGGTCTGGTGCAAGGTTGGAGGAACTGGCTGTTTCTTCCAGCAGGCGCACTATGCTTTGGGGAGAATGACCGTGACCCGACCGACACGCCTGGTCAGAGCGGGCCCCTTGGATCGCTTCTTCTTGGAGTCATCTTCTTCCTGAGCTGTCGTGTCCTTGGCGAGCTGCTGTTGTGTGTCCGCATTCGCCTGTTGGGCGGCGGCTGCGGCGGTGGCAGTGCCTGCGGCGGTGGTGCCCAAAGTGGATTGGGCTGGGCCGCCCCCGATTGAAACGTTTTGGCCCAGCACCGCGGCGGTGATTCCCGCGCCGCCAGAGGCATTGACCCCGCCAATGCCAATGACCGTGCCGGAAACCGAGCCGGCAGTGGCGGTCACGTTCGCAGTGCCGCCCGAGAGCAGCGTCCCGCTAAAACTCTGGGCGGCGTTGATGTTGGCGTTCTGACGCGAAACGATTAAGCCGTTGATGCTGCCTTGGGCGGTGATATTGATGGTGCCTCCGATGACCCCGCCCGAGCCAAGATCAATATTGCCCGCATGGCCCGGCGAACCGCCTGCTGTCGCAGTCCCCGCGGTTAAGGTAATGGTCGGACCGCCCGCGATAGAGCCATCCAAGGCAAACTGCTGGATGCCGCCCAGGGTCGAGACGATGTCGCCTTGAGGGGTGTTGACGGTGATATTCCCCGGCAGCCCACTGCTGCCTGCAGCCTGGTACTGGGCCGTCGGGGAGATGGCCATAATGCCGCTGCCGAACGGCCTTGGGTTGGCGATTTGGTCAGTGGTCAGCAGGCCCGTGGCGGGGTCGAGAGAAATCACCGGTACAACCAGAACTGAATTAGCGCCATTGCCTGCGTTGACGCTGCCATGTTCTGATTCCACGAAAACATTGCCGCCGTTGAATGTGCCGATTCGGGCGCCCCCAATATTAATATTCTGACCGGCAACGACGGTTACGTCGCTGTCTCCCGAGGTGAAGATGCCGTAGCAAACGGTCTGTCCGGCGGGAATAAGAGCGAAGTTTCCCTGGCTTAGATACAATCCGCCCCCACAGTTTACCGATACACCTCCGCCATAAATGGAGGCAATCGTAGAGGTCAGCAAGCTGATATCGCCGGTGACATTTACGTTGACTGAGGCCCCGGAAGGTGTCCAGGGAGCCAATGACGCATAGTTGACGGGGTTGAAGGCGGAACTGATTCCCCAGGACATAATGCCGCCGCTGCTGCCCAGATCCAACGACGCCGCATTGATATTGAGCTGTCCGGGGCCGCCGAGTTGAAAACCGGGGGGCTGGGATTGCGCATCTCTAACTGAATTCAGGCTTTGGGCATATAGTTCCTGGAGACTGGAGGGAGGCACAAAGCTGGTGGTCGTGGTAGCGAAATAGTAGTTGCCGTCGGCACCACGCTGGAGGACCACATTCCCGAGTTGGTTCAGCTCGAGGATAGGTATCGCTGTCTTGTTCAAGGCGTTCAAAACACTCGACGGCATCTGGTATTGAAACCCGAGTTGCCCGGTGGTTGGGTCATAAATGAAACCCGGGTTCGCATCGGGATCGTAGCCAGGGTGCAATTGATAACCTTCACGCAAAACCAATCGCAGGTTCGAGTAGGCGTAGGCCGTCTGCTGGGCGGGGGTCATCAGCAGGACGTTGGCCGGGACCTGCAGCGAGACGGTTGGATCCACCATAAGCGAGAAGATGGCATCCCAGGCGGAGGGGAGAACTGGATCAGCGCCCACGATTCCTTGAGACAATGGAGTGAACGTATAAACCGGAGGATAGGAAATGTTGCCGGCCACATTGATGAACGTGACGTCGCTGGCATGAAGATTCTCGCCCAGGAGACTGGCGTTGAACATGTCACCGCCAACGGTCATGTGGGTAGCCTTGGTCGTACACAGGGTCACGTTGTTGACGCTGCCCGCAATATTTATTTCGACTGGATCCGGGTTGTTGAGTTCGGGCGGGGTGGGGGCGTGATCGCTCAGGCCAAAAATGCTCACATTGGCATTAGGAGACCATTGCTTGGCAGCACTGTCGGACATGGACAGGGTAGCGACGCTTTCGGTGGTCGAGCCGTTCTGAAAACTTCCCCCGTTCAGAGTGGTGATGTGCAAGTTGCCGGAAGGTGATGGAAACAAAATCACATCGGTGTCCAGCACGAACCCGCCCGAGCCGGCCGTGACGTACAGCGTGGGTGGAAACAGGATAGGAACACTGGTTCCCCGGGCGGAGGGAACACCATGTGGCGCGCCCGCCCCGGTGATCTCGACCGAATCGCCAGCGTCGAGCGTGAGCGAGGAGGACGGGTCGTAATCGAAGAGATGGTAGCCGGCATAGGTGCCGGCGTTGCCCTTGTCGTTAAAGACTCCATTCGGATTACGGACATCCTGGAGGTAGATGCTGCCGTTGGGGGCAGAGACGCTCCAGCTTCCTTTGATCAAACTCAAGGCGAAACCACCGCTTGTGGTTGCCGCGCCGATATTTCCACCGGCGGTAATGGTGCCGACCCCGTTGGCGAGCACGTAATGCCCGGACACGTCTCCCCCGGCGGTGATGGTGACGTTGCCAGGCTGAGAGCCAAATGCGCCGGTGCCGCCATCGTACTGGGCGCTACTATAGTCGCTTTGGACCGGAAGGAAACTGGTGACATCGTTGCCGGCGTTAATAAAGACATTGCCGCCGGCGTAAGTGCTTATCCCACCCAAGCTTGGGGAGACCTTGTAGTACGGCGCTCGCTGTTGCCCGAATATAAAGCCATTGATGTTGCCGCCAGTATTCACATCGCCAAACTGGGCGGTGACACTGATGTTCCCACCGTTAAGGGTCCGTATGCCGTTATTCCCCACGTCCCCCGAGCCGAGCGGATAAGCAGGGCCGGGATTGATGATCACCTCGTTGGCCGCCCAGAGATTGATATTGCCATTGAGAGTCTGGATATAGGAACTGCCTTGCAGGTAAATCCCATCGCTGCCGGCGGCGGGGCGGGAGGTCAGGTTTTGCGGCCCGGCCGACAGGGTTACGCCCCAGTTATTGCCCGCTATAATTGCGGAGCCATCATTCAAAGTGATACTATTGCCCGAGGTCAGGGTCAACAACGCGGCTGCGCCCGGATCGGTGAGGGTCCAGACCGTGCTGAGCGTGATGTTGTCGTCCGCTTGGAGGCTGATCTCGTAAAGGCCGGCATTAAGGATCGGGGTCAACGAGTTCACGAAAGCCGCGTCCAGTGTGAGGTCGTAAGGATCAAGGGTAAGCTTTCCGCCGAGGAACCCGCTGGCCGCGTGGGCGTTGATCGTCGATTGGATGGGCCCGAGGGTGGCGGCGGAGATCTCGATCTGACCGCCATTGCCGCCCTGCGATCCGCCAGAGATGTTGATGGTCGAAGTGGGTTGGTCGGAGAAGGTATTGCTGGCCTTGATGGTGACCGTTCCCCCGGGACTGGTACCCTGGCTGTCGCCTTGGGCGGAGAGGACAGAATTAGGACCCAGGTTGATGGCATCGCTGGCGACCAACTCGATGACGCCATTGACTTCGCGCACTGAATTCGCCTGAACCAGTCCACCCTGGTTGACGACTTGCGCGTGCATGGCGATGGTCCCGGCGTCAGCGATCAATCTGCCCGAGTTATCAACCGAGCCTTCGGGGAGAGTGACCGTCGCGCTCAATCCCCGGCCATCCGGGCGCTCAGACACGAGGACTTGCTTGCCGGCATAAAGACCGATGCTGCCTTGCGGGGCGGAAATAGTGCCGTGGTTTTCGATGCCATGGGCGATGAGGAAAGCCGAGCCGCCATTCCCGACGTTGATCTGGCCATAGTTGATAATGCTGGCCGTGGGCGGCGACGCATTGAACTGCCAGGCCCCGCCGCCAGCAAGGTCCAGCGCGGGAGTAGGAGCGGTCGTCATCAGGAGGCCATGCGCGTTGAGAACGGCCTGGCCACCGATGTAAAAGCCCGCCTGGTTTTGCAGCACCACGTAGCCGTTGGCGTTGAGGGTTCCGAGGATTTGGGAGGGGTTGGGATCGTTGATCTGGTTCCAAACCACCGAGGAGGATGACGGCTGAAGGAAGGTGGTCGTTTGCCCGACACCGATATTGAAACTCTGCCAATTGATGAAGGCGCGGTCGGAGGTCTGGATGGTAAGCTGCGAACCCTGGCTGCTGAAGGAGGCGCTGCCCTGGCTGACGGTCGGACCGGCAGGACTGGCGTGAAGCAAGGGCGAAGGCAGGCTGCACGCCACCACCACCAAGAGGGCCGAACGTGCCCGAGAATAGAGACGATCCAGAATGGCAATCATAGGCTCATACCTTGCGAAAGATTAGCTCTCGCGGAACCGAGCGGCCAGCGCTGGAGTGTTACATTTCGGTGACACAAATCAGAACTGCGCGCTCAGGCTAAGGTTCAGGCGTGGCACACCCGCATGGGCGGCGCCGGCGGTGAGCAACGGCCAGGAAACGAGCAAGCGGGCTTCCCAAGTGGCGCCGATGGAGGCCACGCCGCCGAAACCAGTGCCCCAAAGCGGCGTCCGGTCTTGGCGGCCTTGCGGATCGAGCAGATAAACCTCGCCATATTCCATAAATGCCGAGGCGCGCACCGTGAGCGGATGATTGCGATAAACCAAACCCAACACTTGGGGCGGCGTTTTTTGCTCGAGGCCCAGCCACCAGCCGGTATCCCCAAATACCTGCCCTTCCTGGTAACCGCGCACACTATTTACGCCGCCAAGCCCAAATTGTTCATTGCTGATCAATGGTTGGCTGGCCCATTGACCTTCCCCATGGAGTGACAATATCCAATTAGTGTGGATGACAAAGTCGCGGGACATGCTTGGGCTGAGAATAAGCCAATAGCCAGAGGATTCTGAGGAGCCACTTATGCTTTGAAGGTTGCTGAGAGAGCCCGAATACCAGGCGTTGGCGCTCAGGCCAAGGCCGAAGGCCGTCACGCCCCGTGAGTCGCGCAAGCTGGCATCATAGCGCAGCGATAACGGCAGGTAGTCCAAGGACCGGCTCGTAGTCGGCACGGGCGAGTTAATCGTCGAAACATTGATGTTGGTGGTCACATGGCCCGGATTGGAAATAGTATCGAGGATTTGACTGGTCAGCGTGAAGATGTTCGTCTTGTAGCTGGTCAGCTCATATCCCTTGTAGTCAAAGCCGGAGGACAAGCCGGACTGGAATTGGGCGGTGGTCTGCAAGGGGATGCTCAGGCGGGCCCCCAAGTCGCTGGTGATGGTGATATCCTGCTGCACGTCCTGCCGGTCCAAGGAATTGCCGTTGGTGTTGTAGAGGGTCCCACTTGACAAGGTCGTGACGTCCGTGTCGATGGACGACCGGCTGGCGTAGAAGTTCAGTTCCGGCCGGCCGGACGGGGCGGGCAAGCGGAATTTGCGGGTGGCCTCGTCATAACCGAAATTGTCCGGTTGAGCGGCGACGGCCTCCGCGACGGATTCCGGGCTGGCCAAAGGCAGCCGATAGAAGGCGCCGTAATTGGCAACCAGGGGCCGGTCGTAGAAGTTCCACGAGTCTCCCGACTTGTAGGACTCCGGCGAGAAGCTGTATTGCACGCCGACGGAGTGCTCGACTTGCCAGAGGTTTTGGTAGCTCGCTGAGGTATTGACACGCAAGTCCGGCGTGCCGGGGGAGCTTTGGTTGTTGAAATCGACTTTCGCATGCAGCGGTAGCCGGTCCTTGACCTGGAGATGAAGGGTGGAGGTGTTTTCCTGGAGACCCTCCTCAAGCTGGGGATAGATCTGCCTGTCCTGATTGGCATTGGCCCGATCCAACTCAGCTTGGAAAAGCGGGCCATTGATGATGACATTCGTGCGCAGGCTGGGTAACGCCCGCATGACATTGTTGGAGCTGAAGTAACGGTTTTGGTCCACCACGATCTCGGACAAACGTCCCTGGAAAACGCGGATCTTGACAATGCCATTGGTGAGTTGCTGCGGTGGTATCACCACCTTCACGGTCGGGTAACCCCGGTTGCGGTACTCCATCTGCATTTCGGACGCGGCTTGCGTGATGTCGGACAACGCCACATTGGTGCCGGTGCGCTTGGCGAAGATGGACATCAGGGTGTTCGTCGAGAGGAGGGTGTCGCCCCTGATCTCATAGGCTATCACGCTGAACCGCGGCTCGGCGTTGGTTTTCACGGCAGCGGTGGCGTTGGTGGCGGGAGGCGCCGCCGCCGCGAGCATTGCCGCCGCCCCGCCATCACGGGAGCTGAAGCAAGGCTTGCCGGAGATCAGAACCTGGGGAAATACGCCCTGATAAACGTTCAGCGTGACGATGCCATTGGTGATTAGCTCTTGAGCGATCGAAATGTTCGCCCTCGGGTAACCCTGCTTCTGGTATTCCAATAGCAAGTCCTTGGCTGCTTGCGCAACCCGTTCCAAGCCGACGTTCGTTCCGGTGTACTTGGAAAGCGGGACCACCGGGGCGTTGGTAAAGACCAAGGGGTCGCGCTTAATCACGTAGGCTCTGACGTCAAAGCGGGGAGCGGCGTTGGTGCTTGCCGCAGCCTGGGCGGTGGCGGCGGCCACGGTGTTGGTGGCCCTGGGCGAAGCGGCAGTTTCGGCAGCCGGCAGGCTCGAGGCCAGGGCGGCAGCGCAGCCCAGCGCGTAGAGGCACGACCGCGCCCCGCCGCGGGCCCCGCCTTGCAGAGCAGACGGTGCCCAACGCCAGGCGCTGCGTCCAGAACCATGCGGCGGGCCGGACCATCCGGGCTGTCGCCCGCATTCCTTCTTCCCGCAGCGCTGGCGCCGGTCGCCTGGACTCGTATCGAAACCACAGTCGGACATCGAGGTTATCTTTTCAGTTAGGCGGAAGGTGCGTGCTTTCTGTTACGATTTGGCGTCAGCTTGGTGACAACTGGGAAACGAAACCAAAGCCGGGCTTGCCCACGAATGTCTGGAGCAGGACCTGGCCAGACCGCGGCTCACATTTGTTTCCCATTTGTAATGGAATCGCCATTTGCTTGTAACATTGCCTCTCTATTTTGCCCAATCTCGCACCCAGTCTGCTTGCGGCGCTGGGTCTTGGGGCGCGTGCGGGATGGTTGATACGTAACTTAGTGAAGTCAGTTCGGGGTCCGATGCGGCGGACCCGGAGAGAGCGGAATGTGAAAACATCAATTCGCGGCAGTCTAGAACCAAACGGCTCTTACGAGCCGCAGTTGGTTGTGAACGAGCTGGTCCTGCCGCCTGGAGGGGAATGGTCGCCGCAATTGCCCGGGTGGCTGGTCATCCACGTGACTGCCGGGGTAGGCTATTGGCTGCACCCGCGTTTGAATTGGGAGCTTCGGACGGGGGCGGTCGTGCTGCTCTCCGAGCAGATTCACGGGTGTCTTCGGGCCAGCCAGGTGGGGGATCTGCGGCTGCACTTCTTCCGCATTGAGCCCAGGAAACTGACCGGACTGGTGAGTATCGCCGACCAAGTGCTGATGCAAACCGCCGCGGGGGACGAGAAGTTGTCGCTACGGCTGCTTCCGCCTAACGCCCGGTTCTCAGACAAGGTCAGAGAACTCAGCTCCGACAAGGCACGCAATAGTTTCCCGGCGCGTGTGCAGTTGCTCCAGCTCTTTCTCGAAGTGTTTGGCGGCACATTTCAGCAACCACAGGCCGACGTCGCAGGGATCTTCGACGCCCGAGAGCGGCTGCGACAAATTCTCAACCAAACGCCAGTATCTGAGTTGCTCCAACTCACCTTCTCTGAGCTGGTGAGCAAGACGCGCTGCTCCCCGCGGCACGTGAGCCGCCTGTTTACTGAGCTGGTCGGTGTGTCCTTTCGGGAGAAGCAAACCGAGCTTCGCCTCGCGCGAGCCAGCGATTTGCTGGCCACCACCGATTCCAAGATGGTTGAGGTGGCGATGGAAAGCGGCTACCAATCCACGAGCCTATTCAGCGCAATGTTCAAACAGCGCTTTGGCATCAGCCCCGCAAAGTGGCGGGAGCAGTTCAAAGGCAACGGGCGCAAGGCCGCCAAACTGGTGTTCAGGCGATTGCGTATCGCGGCCTGACTCCGCGGGTGAGCCCTTTAGCAGAATCTAAAGCCCCCTCACACAACGAAACCCGCTGACGACGCTGCCGTAACCCGGGACGACGGTGCCTAGGCGGCTTGCGCACCGGGTGGCGGTGGCGTAGTAGCCCCACGACCCGCCCCGCAACATACGGCAAGAGCCCGACACCGCGCCTCTGGGATCTGTGCTCGGAGACAAACTGTAGTATCCACTGTCATACCAATCCCAACACCACTCCCACAGATTTCCCGCCATGTCATACAGCCCATACCCGTTCGGCGCAAAGGACCCCACCGGGCTGGTGTAAGCATAGACCCCGCTGGTGAAATTCGTGTCGTAGCCGCTGATGGGATTCACATCGTAGCTGGGAGTGCCCGGGGAAGCGTAATAGTTGGCGCGGCTCCAGTTGATGGTGTCGGCATCCGACCAGGGGAACCGGTGGCCCGAAATCCCGCCCCGCGCCGCCTTCTCCCACTCCGCTTCCGTCGACAGCCGGTAGCCCGCATTCCATTTTACGAACACGCTATCCAGGTTGGTTTGCCCCACGCGATACACGTTTGTCTGGCCGGCAGAAGTATAATACGCCGGGACCAAGCCCTCCTTCTCCGACCGCGCATTGCACCACTTCACACAGTCATACCAGTAGAGAAACTGCACCGGATGGTTCGTCGCTTCGCCCGAGCCAGCATTGTCAAAGCTGTAGCCGTTGGTAATTGCCCATTGATACACCTGCTGCCACAGCGCGTAGCTCACCAGGTTCGTATCCATGTAAAACGCGCTCACATTGACCGTGTGCAACGGCAGCTCATCGGCCCCGCCCTCGTTAGTGTTCATGCAATTGCCCATGGTGAATGTGCCGCCCGGGATCAGCGCCATGCCGGCAGGCGCAGCCACTGCCACCCGGTAAAACCGCATTGACGCAGGCGGCGTGCTGGCATCGACATACCAATACGGACTTTGCGCCACCACCAGATTCGTCACCACGGCCCAACCGCTTTGGTCGAGGTTGGTCTTGCACTGGATTTGATTCGTGATGCCTATCTCGCTTTGGATGAGCAGTTGAGGGTTGCCGCCGATTATGGCGATGTTCGTAATAGAAAGTGGGGTTGCCACAGCAGCCACCGTTGGCCAGAGCGCCAAAGCGCACACGCCGGCACTTAAAGCTCTAAATAAATGGTTCACAGTTCCAATCTTCTGCTCTTCGGAGTTAAGAGTGCCTGTCGCTGCTTTCCTGAAGACCCGAGGAACAGGCCTCAGTTCTCTTCCCCAATAGGAAAGCAGAGTCAGCATGAGTCTTCAAGACCAATCTCGCATTAGTTTGTACGCAATCGCATTTCCCCATTGATCTCCCCTGCCCTGTCTGAGCCTCAGCCTTGCCGGCCCATTCCAAGGGCCTGAAATCAACTGAGTTGTTTCGCAAAGCGCAAACCCGACATTCGACTTGATTCGCGGGTAGCCGTCCTTAATTTCCACGGATGCCAGTTACGGAAGCGCCCAACACAGATTTGACCAGGCCTCGCAACGCTGAGGCAGCGACGGACACCCGAGCCGCCGCCCTGCCTCCACACCCGGATCAGTTCGTGCGCCGCCACATTGGGCCGAGCGCGGAAGAGACCCGGGACATGCTTAGCTTGCTCGGCTATCCGAGCCTTGAAGCGCTGATTGAGGATGCGGTGCCGCCGCAGATCCGGCTGCGCCGCCCGCTCCAGCTTCCCGCCGCCCGCAGCGAGAATGAAGTGCTGGCCGCCCTAAAGGAAATCGCCTCGCAAAACCAGGTCTTCCGCTCTTACATCGGCATGGGCTACCACGACTGCATCACGCCGCCCGTGATTCAGCGCAACCTGCTGGAGAATCCCGGCTGGTACACCCCCTACACGCCTTACCAGGCCGAAATCGCCCAGGGCCGCCTCGAAGCGCTGCTGAACTTCCAGACCATGGTGATTGATCTGACCGGCCTCGACGTCGCCAACGCCTCCCTACTCGACGAAGCCACCGCCGCCGCGGAAGCCATGACCCTGTGCCGCTCGCTCAAACCGGGCAGGAACGTCTTCTTCGTCTCGGCGGAATGCCATCCGCAAACCATCGAAGTGGTGAAGACCCGGGCCGCAGCCTTGGGCATCGAGATAGTGGTCGGCGACCACCAGACTTTCCAATTCAGCGACCATGTCTGCGGGGCGCTGGTCCAATACCCCAATACCTTCGGCGAAGTCCTCGACTACTCCGGTTTTGTCGAGCAGGCGCACGCGGCGGGCGCGCTGGTTGCGGTGGCCGCGGACTTGTTGAGCCTCACCGTGCTTCGCCCTCCTGGGGAATTCGGCGCTGACGTGGCCCTTGGCAGCGCGCAGCGTTTTGGCGTGCCCCTCGGCTACGGTGGGCCGCATGCGGCGTACTTCGCGACCCGGGACGCCTTGAAGCGCCATATGCCCGGGCGCATCGTGGGCGTGTCCAAGGATTCCCGCGGCCGCCCTGCCCTGCGGCTCGCGCTCCAAACCCGGGAACAGCACATCCGCCGTGAGAAAGCCACGAGTAACATCTGCACCGCCCAGGCGCTGCTCGCCAGCATGGCCTCCATGTTCGCCTGCTACCACGGCCCTGAGGGCTTGCGCCGGATAGCCCAACGAATTCACCTGCATGCAGAAGTGCTTGCCCGCGCATTGACGCGCCTCGGCTACAAAGTAGGACAGGCGTCCCGCCTGTCCTCCCTCCCGAATTCTCCTTCCGCAGTTAACCCTGGACTGGCGTCCCGCCTGTCCTACTTTTTCGACACGCTTCGCATTGACCTGGGTGAGACAAGCACCGCTGACATCCTGAAGTCCGCCGAAGCGCAGCGCATGAACTTCCGTGTCATCGGTGAGCACACGCTTGGCATCTCCCTCGACGAGACCACGACCGAGAAGGACCTGGCGGACATTCTCCGAGTCTTCAACGGGAACCGCGCTCCTGACTTCACCGTCGCGGAGTTGGCAGCCGAAGCTGATGCTCCCTTCGCTGCCCCCTTTGCGCGCACGAGCCCCTACTTAACGCACCCCGTCTTCAATCGCTACCACTCCGAGACGGAGATGATGCGCTACCTCAAGCGGCTGGAGTCGCGCGACCTTTCGCTGACGACCTCCATGATCCCGCTCGGCTCCTGCACGATGAAGTTGAACGCTGCCGCGGAGATGTTCCCCATCACCTGGCCGGAGCTGAGCCGCTTGCACCCGTTCGCGCCGCTGCGGCAGACGCGGGGCTGGCAGATCCTGTTCCAGCAGTTGGAGGATTGGCTCGCCGAGATCACCGGTTTCGCCGGCATCTCGCTCCAGCCGAATGCGGGTTCGCAAGGCGAATATACCGGCCTCCTCGTCATTCGCGCCTGGCACCTCAACCGCTGCGAAGGGCACCGCAACGTCTGCCTGATCCCCACGTCCGCCCACGGCACCAATCCCGCCAGCGCCGTCATGGCCGGCCTGAAAGTCGTCGCCGTCGCCTGTGACGACGAGGGCAACATTGACCTCGCCGACCTGCGTGCCAAGGCCGAGGCGCACAAAGCCAATCTGGCGGCGTTAATGGTGACGTATCCCTCCACGCATGGCGTGTTCGAGGCCTCGATTCGCGAGGTCTGCGACGTCATCCACGCCAACGGCGGGCAAGTCTATATGGACGGCGCCAACCTGAACGCGCAAGTCGGGCTGTGCCGGCCCAAGGACATCGGCGCCGATGTCTGCCACATGAACCTGCACAAGACCTTCTGCATCCCGCACGGCGGCGGCGGCCCGGGCATGGGCCCAATCGCCGTGGCCGAGCACCTGGTGAAGTTTCTGCCCGCCCATACGGTCGTGAACCTGGGCGGGGAAAACCCGACGGGCGCCGTCGCTGCCGCCCCCTGGGGCAGCGCCGGCATTCTCCCGATCCCCTGGGTCTATATCGCGGCCATGGGCGGCCCCGGCCTGACTGAGGCGACCCAGTATGCCATTCTCAATGCGAACTACATCGCCCGGCGGCTGCAAGCCTACTTCCCTGTCCTCTACCGCGGCCACGGCAACCTCGTCGCGCACGAGTGCATACTTGACCTGCGCCAGTTCAAGCTCGTCACCGTCGAGGATGTGGCCAAGCGCCTCATGGACTACGGCTTCCACGCGCCGACCATATCCTGGCCCGTGCCCGGCACCATGATGGTCGAGCCGACGGAAAGCGAATCCAAGGAAGAACTCGACCGTTTCTGCGACGCGCTGATCAGCATCCACGCCGAGATGAAAGCCATCGAATCCGGCCAAGCCGACAAGCAGAATAACCTCTTGAAGAACGCCCCGCACACGGCCGACATGCTAGCCGTCGAGCCCTGGAACCGCCCCTACTCCCGCGAGCAAGCCTGCTTCCCGGCCAAATGGCTGCACGACCACAAGTTCTGGCCCGCCGTGGGCCGCATTGACAACGTGTTCGGCGACCGCAACCTCGTCTGCTCCTGCGCCGGCATGGAAGCCTATTCCGGCTGAGATCGCCCCGAAAGCGCTGTAATATCCTGCAAATGCCCGGGATACCGCGGAGATGACGGGCTGTCCGCAGGGCAGAAGGCCAACACCAGAAGGCGAATACCACCCTTTCCTCACCGGAGCAGGACTATACCATGTGCTTTACTACATGGTCACTACATGGTTTCAACATGATTACAACATGGTAATTACGTGGTTATGCCAAGGTATTAAGTTCTGATATACACCGGATATTGCCCAGACCAAGGGTAGAGATTCAGGCGTGACGGTTGAGGCGTGCGTCTTAAGCGAGCGCAACGACGGCGGTGGTTTGTTTCGGGGTGTCCTTCCACCCGTTGATCTGCTGCTGGGTGCGGATGAAGATCCGCGTGCCGGGCGGTGGGTCGCCGTAGCGGGCCCGATACAGCCCAGTGATGTCGCTGAACCCCCCGACCGGCTCAGGCAGCAGCCCGAGGAACACGAAGCGTCCGGGGAAAGAGGCGCCCGCGCTGCCCGGCCTGGTCGCCAGCACCAGCGTGTGCCGGACCGGCGTAGCGGGGACACTCAGCTTGAGGGCAATGACGCCGCCGATATTAGTAGCCGTGAGGCCGCCAATCAGATTCTCGCTGAACTGGGGGCAATCGGGAGGGTCGAAGACAGGGTTCTCGCCGAGATCGGCCAGATTGGAGTTAATCTTGATGTAGAGATTATAGCCTTTGAGCGGACCCGAACGCCCCAGTTCACTGTGGCTCTGGACCTGCCCGCCCGCCGCGTTCCAGGCCGCACGCTGGATGTCCGCCAGGGTGCGCCAGCGGGCCGCCACACGGGCCATCCGGGCGCGACGGAGGAGCTGCGCTGGCGATTTGGGATCGGTAGGAACGGTGTAGGCCCGTCGGAACTGGCCAT
>Ga0187880_1001043_pt1 | contig 22833 bp, 15 predicted proteins | sample June2016WEW_19_4_FD_132998 | JGI IMG/M metagenome (GOLD analysis project Ga0187880, IMG submission 132998) | Peatland microbial communities from SPRUCE experiment site at the Marcell Experimental Forest, Minnesota, USA - June2016WEW_19_40 | ecosystem: Environmental > Terrestrial > Soil >... | reverse complement strand
GCGGGAAGCTGACCGGAACGCTGACCACGGCGTTAATCGCCTCGCGGTTTCGCACAGGCGGCACCGAGACGAGCTCGTCACCGCCGGTGTTGGTCGTGATCCTGATCCTTGTGGGGACGGAGTGCCGCCCGTCCGCGATGAGCTTCAGGTCGAGGTGGTCGAAGCTGACGGTGTGGGCGAGCGACGCCTGCATCCAGGCGCCGATCTGGGCCGGTCCGTCGAAGCCGGGGCTCCAGTAGGTCTTCGTGTTGGCGTCGAAGGCGAAAACGGCCCTCGCGTCGAGGTCACCGGGAAGCCTCTCGTTCGAGCCGATCACAGCTCCTCCGAAGACCGTCGGGCCACCGAGCAGCGTGTCGATGACGTTGTCGGGGATCAGTGCGGAAACACGTGCCGTGCCACTTAGGGAGAACGAGCGCGCTGTCGGGAGCCAGAACGTCCTGTCCAAGGCCGGCTCCGGATCCGTGCGGGGGGGTATCGGCGAGACGCGGTCACGGGTCATCACGATCGTGAGACGGTGCGAGAGGGAGGAGGCACCGAGCGCCCGCAACAGGTCCGAAGGCATTTGGATCGTCTCGGCCACGGCGACGCCCGGAATCCGGACCTCGGAGAAACCGACCCCCGAGGCCGCCAGCATCGAGCTCCGTCCCGACCACGTGGTGCCGTCGATCCTGATCCGCAGCGTCGTGAAGGAGCGTTTCGGGAAGCGGACCGTCTGGCCGGCGGCGGTCCGGGAAGCGAGGTTCAGGTTCTCCGAGATGGCGTGGGTGCCATCGAACCCGAGGGTCACTCGGGTGATCCACCGGTTGACGGTGGAGCCCAGTACCTGGACAAGGTTGATGTGATCCGTTGTCACGGGATGGTCGAGGCGAACCTGGAGCCAGTTGCCTGTGGCATCTGAGAAGGCAGCGACGCTCCAAGCCGTGTCGAGGTTGCCGTCGAAGGCCTCTGCCGGCCTGTCCTCGGGCGTGAGGCTGACAGGGTTGCCATACCCTGAGGCCGCCACGTAGCGGGCCCCGGTGTAGACCGCCACGCTCTCGGCGTCAGGTCGGACGTCTTTGAACAGAGGCAGCGCCACCGAGGTCGGGTCCGGCCTCGAGGGCTCCGCCTCGACCGGGAGGGTCTCGCCGATGTTGTCGCTAACGGAGGACCAACGCTCGAGGACCTTGCGGTTCGAGTCGGTGAGCACCAGCTGAGCTCCGGGCGTGAGTACCTCGTGGAGCAGCTTCGCGTTGGTGTCGAGGGTCCCGGCGTAGAAGATCGTGGGATTGTCGTCGAGCAGTCCGGCGGCTGCCGCGGCGACGACACCGGGCCCGCTGCCGTCGATCACGAGAGGGGCAGAGGCCGGTTCCGCCCGGTAGATAGGGCGCGCTTGGGAGACCGGGAACACGGCGATAGGGGGCGGCCAAGGCGCGCCCGCCGGCTCCGCCAAGGCTTCCTCGTCGGTGAGGCTGTACCGAGGCGGCGCGACCACCGGCACCGGCTTGCCGAAGGCCACCGGCTTGCCGATTCCCGCCGGTGGGGGATCGAACAGCGCCCAGGTCTCTTGTGGCCGTGGGGTGTTGTAGCGCCAGTAGGCGAGGTTCGACTGCAGCACGACGTCGCCGGCACTGAATAGCCGGGCGATGGGCGCCAAGGTCGAGGGCTCGTAGGTGCCCTGCTGGAGGGTGAGGTCGAAGGCTTGGAGGAGATCGGTCGTCGGGTACGAGCCTTGGATGGTCTGCTCCCGGAGGACCTCGGGTCGTGTCATGATCCCGGGCCAGATCGTGTCGAACATGGTTCCCCAGTCGTAGGCGGCGAAGTTCTGCCCCGGCTCGATCAGCACCCGCGTCGAGTCGCCCTGGGCGTCGAGGTAGCGGGCGGCCGTGGCGTAGTAGGAGGGGATCTTCTCCGGCCGCTCGAAGTTGACTGCGATGGCGCCTCCTTGGAGGAACGGAGTGCTGTTGGCGACCACCACCACCGCCAGCGCACAAGCCGCAGCAAGCCCTGTACGGGGGAAGCGGGACCAGAGGGCCGTGGCGCCCACGCCCAACAGCACCGCAAACCCGAGCACGACAAGAGGCGTGGCGCGGTCGCTCGAGCGCAGGGCCAGCCCCACCGACGAGCCGGACATGAACGCCTTGAGGCCGCGCCCGATGATCGACGGGTCCGGGTACGGGTGGATGCCCACGGCCAGCACCACCCCGACGAGGATCAAAAGGACGAAGAAAGCCTTTGTGCGCCAACGGGAGAAGACGGCGCCGAGCGCACCGAGGAAGGGAACCGCGAAGCTCGTTGTCAAGAGCCAGGCGCTCTCCTCGAGCCTCACGGCCGCCTGCTTCCAGGGCCCGAGCCGGTCGCTGCCGTAGAAGTACCAGTAGCCGAGACCGCGGACGACTTCGGAGGCGAGGGAGGTTCCCGCGATCGCCGGGAGAGTCTCTGTGTACTTGAGGACGTCGACGCCGTATGCGCCCTCGACTCGAAGCCCGGCGATCCAGAAGAGCGAGACCCCGAGCGAGAGCACACCCATCCTCACCGCGGCACCGAAGGCGCGACGCGCCGGTGCGTCGCGCAGCACGAGCACCGAGTAGAAGAGCCATGCGACCGGGGCGATGCCGGCATAGATCAGCGATGTGGCATTGGTTGCCCCGATGAGCGCCACCACCAACGCGAACAGAGCGGGGTAGCGCCACCCACCCCGGCGCACGGCAAGCGCCGCGAGCGCGACGAGCCACCCGAGACCCGACCAGGGGAGGAGTATCGCCGAGGTCTGCTGGATGTACTGGAGGCAGTAAGGGCTGAGCGCGTAGGCAAGTCCTGCGAGCACCGGGCCCGGGCCGCTCACGCCGAGGGTCTTCGCGAGGTAGCGGACGCCAGTTCCGGCCGCGAAGACAAGGGTGCCCATCCAGAGCCGCTGCGCCACCCACATGGGCACTCCGAGCTGAGCGAACGCCCAGTAGAAGGGCCCTTGCGGGAACAAGTAACCGATGTTCTGGTGAGTGACGGTGCCGGCCGCGACCGACGGGTCCCACATCGACATCGCCGATCTGAGGAGCCGGCCGGGATCGAGATAGAGGTACTGCTTGGTGTCGTCGGCGAGGATCCCTGGTTTGGCGACGAGCAGGGGGACGTACGCGAAGCCGGCCAGGAGAGCGTTCTCCAGCGCTCGCACCAAGAGCGGGCGGGTCCTGCTCATACGAGCCACGGCCCGGTTAGTGTAGGCGCCCATGTCACCGCCCGGCGAGGCACCGAAGGTGCCGGCCGAAGTTCCACCCCGGGCTTTCGGCGCGACATGATTGTCGTCGGCCTGACAGGCGGGATCGGTTCTGGCAAGTCGACCGTCGCCGCGATGCTGGTCGAGCGCGGAGCCGTGCTGATCGATGCCGATGAGCTGGCGCGAGAGGTGGTCGAGCCTGGGCGCAGGGCGCACGCGAAGGTGGTGGAGCGTTTCGGTCCGCGTGTGGTCGCGCCGGACGGTAGCCTCGATCGCTCGGCGATGGCCGCGATCGTCTTCAGCGACCCGGTGTCGCTCGCCGATCTGAGCGCGATAGTCCACCCCGAGGTCCGCTCAGAGGTTGTGAGCCGGCTTGCGTCGCTACCTGCCGGCCAGCGCGTGGTCGTGCTCGACATCCCCTTGTTGGTGGAGGGCGCCGGACCCGATCCTTACGGTCTCGCGGGGGTGATCGTTGTGGACGCGCCCCTCGACCTCGTTCTGGAACGGCTGGTGACCAAGCGGCGCATGGATCGGTCGGACGCCGAGTCCCGCATCGCCAATCAGGCGAGCCGACAGGAGCGGATCGCCCGGGCGGACTACGTGATCATGAACACGGGCACCCTCGACGAGCTCGAGGAGATGGTCGGGCGCGCATGGAACTGGATCGAGGGCCTGGCCGCGGGGCGGGCTGTCGAGCATGGAGGCCACGGCGGCTGAGAGCGCGCCGCTCGCCGCTCGCCGGCGCGCACCCTCTCGGTACCATGCCGAGGTGCCCCCGTTCCGTGTCGTTTCCGACTTTCAGCCGGCCGGCGACCAGCCCGCCGCCATCGCGGCGTTGGCCCGCGGGATCGAGCGGGGTGACCGCTTCCAGGCACTGCTCGGGATCACCGGGAGCGGCAAGAGCGCGACGATTGCCTGGACCATCGAGCAGGTGCAGCGCACGACCCTCGTGCTCGCCCCTAACAAGTCGCTCGCAGCCCAGCTCGCGGGCGAGCTGCGCGGCTTTTTCCCGGACAACCGAGTCGAGTACTTCGTTTCTTACTACGACTACTACCAGCCTGAGGCGTACCTTCCCTCGTCGGACACCTATATCGAGAAGGACTCGTCCATCAACGACGAGATCGACCGGTTGCGGCACTCCACGACCGCCAGCCTGCTCACGCGCCGGGATGTGATCGTTGTGGCATCTGTCTCGTGCATCTATGGGCTCGGGTCCCCCGACGAGTACAAGGACCAGATTCTCCTGCTCTCGCCCGGAGAGACGCACGACCAACGGTCGATGCTGTCTCGGCTCGTGGCGATGCACTACGAGCGCAACGACGCCAACCTCGTACGGGGGAGGTTCCGCGTCCGGGGCGACACGATCGAGGTCCACCCCGCCTACGAGGAGTACGCGGTCCGCATCGAGCTGTTCGGCGACGAGGTCGAGCGCCTGAGCCGCTTCGACGTGCTCACCGGGGAACTGCTCGGCGATCTCGAGGAGCTGCTCATCTTCCCCGCCACCCACTACGTCGCGGGCGACGAGCGCACGCGTCACGCGATCGCCTCCATCGAAGTGGAGCTCGGCGAGCGCCTGCGCGAGCTCGAGCAGGTGGGCAAGCTGCTCGAGGCGCAACGGTTGCGGATGCGCACCGAGCACGATCTCGAGATGCTCGCCGAGCTCGGCAGCTGCAACGGCGTCGAGAACTACAGCCGTCATCTGGACGGGCGTGAGCCGGGCCAGGCCCCCTACACCTTGCTCGACTACTTCCCCGACGACTGGCTGCTCGTGATCGACGAGAGCCACGTGACCGTCCCTCAGCTCCATGGGCAGTTCGCGGGCGACCGGTCCCGCAAGGAGGTCCTCGTCGAGCACGGCTTCCGCCTCCCCTCAGCCATGGACAACAGGCCGTTGCGTTTCGAGGAGCTCGAGGCTCGCATCAACCAGTGCGTCTTTCTCTCGGCGACCCCGTCCGAGTACGAGATTTCGGTCTCGAGCCAGGTGGTCGAGCAGATCGTGCGGCCGACGGGCCTCGTGGATCCCGAAGTCGTCATCAAGCCGACCAAGGGCCAGATCGACGATCTGATCGCGGAGATCAACACGACCATTGCCCGCGGCGAGCGGGTCCTCGTCACCACCCTCACCAAGAAGATGGCCGAAGACCTGGCCGATTATCTTCTCGAGACCGGCCTGAAGGTCCGCTACCTGCACTCGAACATCGACACGATCGAGCGGATCGAAATCGTGAGGGATCTCCGTCTCGGCGAGTTCGACGTCCTCGTGGGCATCAACCTCCTGCGGGAGGGGCTCGATCTTCCCGAGGTTGCGCTCGTGGCGATCCTCGATGCCGACAAGGAAGGCTTCCTGCGTTCCAAGACATCGCTCATCCAGACCATGGGCCGCGCGGCGCGGAACGTCTCCGGCCGGGTCATCCTCTACGCGGATGTGATCACGGACTCCATGAGGGGAGCGATCGCCGAGACCGAGCGCCGCCGGATCGTGCAGCAGGAGTACAACAAGGAGCACGGGATCGACCCGCAGACGATCCGCAAGGCCGTGACCGACCTCGTCGCTCAGTTCCGTAGCGCGGCGGGCGCCGGAGGCGACGGATTCGGCACAGGTGCACCTCTGCCCAGCCGTGCCGGGTCCGACAGGTCGCGGCGCGCCGGCCGGCGAGCCGTCGAACGTGCCGCAGACCTGCTCGATGTGTCCATGAGGGGGAACACCGGCAAGGGTGAGCTTCCCCTCGACGAACTCGGAAGGTTGATCGCGACGCTCGAACATGAGATGCAGGCTGCCGCGGCCGAGCTTCGCTTCGAGTATGCGGCAAGGTTGCGAGACGAGATCCGATCCCTCCGCAGAGAACTGAGGGAGGTCGGTTGAGCCCCCCAGACCTTCTCCTGACCTCCAGCCCGGTCACACGCCGCACTGACCTGCGCGCAAATGGATCCGGCTCGTTCGTCGCGGCCGGTCGGTAGTCTGCGGCCGTGCCAAGCACCCTCGTTGTTCGCGGGGCCCGCGAGCACAACCTCAAGAACGTCTCGATAGAGCTTCCCCGCGACCGTCTCATCGTGTTCACGGGGCTGTCGGGCTCGGGGAAGTCGTCGCTCGCCTTCGACACGATCTATGCCGAGGGCCAGCGGCGTTACGTCGAGTCGTTGTCTTCCTACGCCCGGCAGTTCCTCGGGCAGATGGACAAGCCGGACGTTGATTTCATCGAGGGACTGTCGCCCGCCATCTCGATCGACCAGAAGTCAGCTTCACGCAACCCCCGCTCGACGGTCGGGACCGTGACGGAGATCTATGACTACTTGCGCCTGTTGTACGCCCGCATCGGCCAGCCTCACTGCCCCAGCTGCGGCCGGTTGGTCACCCGACAGAGCCCCCAGCAGATCGTCGACCGCCTGAGCGACCTGCCCGACGGAACAAGATTCCAGGTACTCGCTCCGGTTGTGCGCGGCCGCAAAGGTGAGTACTCGGCCCTGCTCGACGACCTCGCCAAGCAGGGTTTCGCGCGGGCGCGTGTGGACGGTGAGCTCATGGAGCTGTCCGAGCGGGCCGCTTTGGAGCTCGCCCGCTACGAACAGCACACCATCGAGGTCGTCGTCGACCGCCTCGTGCGTCGCGACGGCATCGAGCGTCGCCTCACGGACTCGATCGAGACGGCGCTGCGCCTCGGCGAGGGGATCGCCGAGATACTGCTCATGCCAGACGCCACGGCCTCGCCCCAGGCGCGCAGGAAAAAGGAGGATGGCAAGGCCGCAGCCGACGCCGCCGAGGACGGTATCGCGGACGACGCGGGAGAAGGCGCAGAAGGTGAGCAGGTACTCACCTTCTCCCAGCACCTGGCATGCGTTCACTGCGGGATCTCACTCGATGAGCTGGCGCCGCGCAGCTTCTCGTTCAACTCGCCTTTCGGCGCGTGTCCGTCGTGCAACGGGCTGGGCACCCGTTTCGAGGTCGATCCCGACCTGGTGGTGCCGAACCCGGATCTCTCCCTTGCCCAAGGGGCCATCGGACCGTGGGCGGGCGCTCGGACCGAGTACTTCTCCCGCGTGCTCAAGGCGGTGGCCGAGGCGAGCGGCTTCAGCATGGACAAGCCGTGGTCCAAGCTGACCAAGCCACAGCGCAAGATCCTCCTCTACGGCGCCGGAACCAGACGCGTGCACGTTCAATACCGCAACCGGTACGGCACTTTGCGCAGCTACGACACTCAGTTCGAAGGCGTCGTGCCGTGGCTGCAGCGCCGCCACAGTGACGCGGACTCCGACTGGGTGCGCGAGCAGGTCGAGGGCTACATGCGCGAGGTCGCCTGCCCGGACTGTGGCGGCACGCGGCTGCGGGCGGAGTCGCTTGCGGTCAAAGTCGGCGGCAGGAGCATCGCGGAGCTGTCGTCGCTTTCGATCCGAGCCGCCCACGACCTCCTCGAACGCCTCGAGCTGAGCTCGCGAGAGGAGATGATCGCGGCTCAGGTGATGAAGGAGATCCGTGCCCGCCTGCAGTTCCTCGTCGATGTCGGGCTCGACTACCTGAGCCTCGACCGCGCCGCCGCGACACTGGCCGGCGGTGAGGCGCAGAGGATCCGCCTTGCATCGCAGATCGGCAGCGGGCTGGTCGGTGTGCTTTATGTGCTCGACGAGCCCTCCGTGGGCCTGCATCAGCGCGACAACCGCAAGCTTGTCGAGACCCTGCTCAGACTGCGCGACATCGGGAACACGGTCCTGGTCGTGGAGCACGACGAGGAGACGATCCGGATCGCCGACTACGTCGTCGACATCGGCCCGGGCGCCGGCGAGCACGGCGGCGAGGTGATCTGCGCAGGCTCGGTCGCCGACCTCGTGAACTGCGAGGCCTCGATCACCGGGCAGTACCTTTCCGGCAAACGTTCCATCGCAGTGCCGGCCATGCGGCGCGAGCCCCGCGGGGAATGGCTCGTCGTGCGGGGCGCCCGCGAGCACAACCTGAAGGGCATCGACGTTGAGATCCCGCTCGGATGCTTCGTGTCGGTGACGGGCGTGTCGGGTTCTGGCAAGTCGACTCTGATCAACGACATCCTGCTCAGGGCACTCATGCAGCACATCTACAAGTCCCGTGTCGTTCCTGTCCGTCACCGCAGCATCGAGGGCGCGGACGCCCTCGACAAGGTCATCGACATCGACCAGTCGCCGATCGGCCGCACGCCGCGCTCGAATCCGGCCACCTACACGGGCATGTTCGACAGCGTGCGCAAGCTCTTCGCCCAGACCTCGGAGTCGCGGCTCAGGGGCTACCAACCGGGACGTTTCTCGTTCAACGTCCCAGGAGGGCGCTGCGAGGCGTGTGCCGGTGACGGGACCTTGAAGATCGAGATGCACTTCCTTCCGGACGTTTATGTCCCGTGTGAGGTTTGCAAGGGAGCCCGCTACAACCGCGACACGCTCGAGGTGGCGTGGCGGGGGAGGAACATCGCAGAGGTGCTGGACCTGTCCTGTGAGGAGGCGCTCGATCTCTTCGCGGCGCAGCCCGTCATCTCGCGTCACCTGAGGACCCTCGTGGACGTCGGACTCGGCTACATCCGCCTCGGCCAACCGGCTCCCACGCTGTCGGGTGGTGAGGCCCAGCGGGTCAAGCTCGCCTCCGAGCTCGCGAAGCGATCGACCGGGCACACGCTGTACGTGCTCGACGAGCCGACCACCGGGCTCCACTTCGAGGATGTCCGCAAGCTCCTCGACGTGCTGCACCGGTTGGTCGACCAGGGCAACACGGTATGTGTCATCGAGCACAACCTCGATGTCGTGAAGTCGGCGGACTGGGTCATCGACCTCGGTCCGGAGGGCGGGGACGGCGGAGGATCGGTGATCGTCGAGGGCACGCCCGAGAAGGTGGCCAAGACCCAAGAGAGCTACACGGGGCGGTTCCTGGCGCCTTTGCTCGGGATGTGATGTCTCGCATCCCGGCTTGCCCGGTCGGAACCGAGTCCGCGGGGCCGGCGACCGAACCTGGGGTTCCCAGGCCGCGAGGAGGGGTCTGAGATGGCCGAAGGAAACGACCCTGACGTGCCGCCGGGACGCCGCGAGGAGGCAATCGCAGCCTTCAACCGGGCCTGGGAGCTGATCGACAGACCCGATCGCAGCCCCGACGATGACGACGACATGCTCGCGGCTGCTTTCGCCTCGCGCTACTTGTGGGACTCGATCGGTGGGGACGAGCAGCGCGCCGTGGGCGACTGGCAGATCGCGCATGTGGCGAGCCTGCTCGGCTGCGCGGCCCTGGCCCTTTCGAGGGCTGAGCGGGCGCTCGAGCGCGTCGTTCGCAACAGCTGGACAGATTGGCGGCTCGCCTCCTGCTACGAGGGGATGGCCCGCGCGCATGCCACGGCCGGAAACGCTGCGCAACGCGACCGTTGGGCCGGGCTGTGCCGCGAGGTGGTCGACGCCCTCGAGGAGGAGGAGGACCGCGAGCTGATCACCTCGCAGCTGGCGTCGGTCCCCGGGGTCACGCCGCCGGGCGGCCGCGACGCGGCCCACGTGGGCCACCGGGTCCTCCGCCTCGACCACGTCCAGGTCGCGATGCCCAAAGGGTTGGAGGCGGAAGCAGAGGCCTTCTATGGCGGGACTCTCGGTCTCGAGGTCCGTGCGAAGCCGCCGGTCCTGGCGGCGCGGGGCGGGTGCTGGTTCTCGAGCGGGGACGTGAAGGTCCATCTCGGAGTCGAGCCTGACTTCCGGCCGGCCGCGAAGGCTCATCTGGCGCTCGTCGTCGAGGGCATCGCCAGCCTTGTCGACGCCCTCGCGTCCGCCGGCCATCCGGTCACCTGGGACGCAGAGCTCGCGGGTGTGCGCCGTTGCTACGTGGCCGACCCCTTCGGCAACAGGATCGAGCTGATCGAGGCTTGAGGACCGTCCCGCGAGGCGGGCACAGATTTCAGAAAGGCCGGAGCACGAAGCCGGCCGGCCCGTCGGCGCGGCCGTAGATCCAGGCCAGGAAGGCGGCACGCTGTGCCGGGTCTCCGAGCCATTCGGGCACCCGGTCCAGCGCGTGGGGCAGGTCGGCGCTGACGAACTCGGCCGGCCAGTCCGAGATCGCATAGCCGAGATCGAGGTCGACGTGGTGCACCTCGACCTCGCGCCAACGCGAGATGGGCAGCAGACGGCAGGGGAGTGGAGAACCGTCGGTGCGCAGGCCATGACGCTGCCACACGACCACGGGCACCGCATCGAAGATCGAGTCCAGGCGCGCCGCCGAGTCTTCGAGGTCCGCCATGATCACGTCGGTCGGGCGCCCGGCTCCTTGTTCGATGTCCTGGTTGCGCCCGGCGGCGCCACCTGGGTACTGGGGCACGGGGCTGTCTTCGCTCGCCGAGCGGAGGATCCGCACGAAGGAGTCCGCGTTGCGGGCGAGGTGGGTGAGCACGTGGCCGACAGTCCAGTCAGGCAGCAGGCTCGGCCGGGTCACGTCCAAGTTGTCGACGGCCCCGAGCGCCGAGAGGAGCCGACCCGTTGCCTCACGCGAGCCGTTGACGGCCAGGCGGATGTCGGCGGCCTCTGGTTGTGTCAAGCCTTCTTCGGTCATCGGCTCAGGCTAAGTCAGCCGAGACTTCACGCGATCGCGAGCATCCGCTCGAGGGCCACACGCGCGTCCGCGGCGGTGGCCTCGTCGACCGTGATGCGGTTGCGGACCTCCCCCGCAACCAGACCGTCGAGCACCCAGGCGAGGTGTGGCAGGTCGATCCGGAACATCGTCGAGCAGGGGCAGACCAACGGGTCGAGGGACAGCACCGTCCGGTCGGGGTGCTCGCGGGCGAGCCGGTCGACGAGATGGATCTCCGTGCCGACTGCGATCGTGGAACCGGCCGGTGCGCTCGAGACCGCGCGGATTATGTAATCCGTGGAACCGACCCGATCGGCGATCTCGACGACCTCGTGCGAGCACTCGGGGTGCACGATCACGATGCCGTCGGGGTGCTCGGTGCGAAACGCCTCGACGTGCTCGGTGCGGAACCGCTGGTGTACCGAGCAGTGGCCCTTCCAGAGCAGGAGCGTGGCTTCCTTGACGTCGGCGTCGGCCAGGCCGCCGAGGCGCCCGCGAGGATCGATCACCCGCATGTCCGAGGCTCCGTAGCCGAGTTGGAAGCCGGTGTTGCGGCCGAGGTGCTGGTCGGGGAAGAAGAGGACCTTCTTCCCGCGGCCCTGGCCGTTCGGGAGGTCCCCCGGGCCTTGGGATGCGACGCTCGGATCGCCGTTGCCCCCCGGGGCTTCAAGATCGAGAGCCCAGGTCAAAACTGCGCGGGCGTTCGAGGAGGTGCAGACGGCGCCGGAGTTGCGGCCCACGAACGCCTTCAGCGCGGCGGCTGAGTTCACATAGGTGATGGGCACGATCGCCTCGATGTCGGTGACCTCGGCGAGCTCGTCCCAGATCTGCTCGACGTCGTCGAGTTTTGCCATGTCGGCCATGGAACAGCCGGCGTTCAGATCGGGCAGGATCACTTGCTGGTGCGGTCCCGTGAGGATGTCTGCGGACTCGGCCATGAAGTGCACCCCGCAGAAGACGACGAACTCGGCGTCGTGCTGGTCGGCAGCGTAACGCGACAGACCGAGGGAGTCGCCTCTCACGTCCGCGAACTGGATGACCTCCTCACGCTGGTAGTGGTGCCCGAGGATGAGGAGTCGCTTGCCGAGGCGGGACCGGGCCGCGGCGACGCGCGCCACCAGCTCGTCGTTGGGTGCCGTGGTGTAGTCGTCGGGGAGAGGCGGCTGCAGGCGGAACATTTCTGAGACCCCCTATAGAGCGCTTCGTTTTTCGGCCGGCGGGGACAGCCTGGTCGCCCAACCGCGGGTATGTCGGTCACGAAGCGAATATGTCAGCCGGGATACCAGGCCGGCCGTAACCTGCACTCTAGTGCTCGAACGCCCGCAATCGGTTCCCGACGCCCCCGGCTCGTACCAATTCAGGGACGCGGCCGGCCGGATCATCTACGTCGGCAAGGCGATGTCGCTTCGCAGCCGCCTCTCGAGCTACTTCCAGGACCCGGTCCACCTCCACCCGCGCACCGCTCAGATGGTCGAACGGGCAGCCTCTGTCGAGTGGATCGTCGTCGGCAGCGACGTCGAGGCCATCATGCTCGAGTACAACCTGATCAAGGCGCACCGGCCCCGCTTCAACATCCGCCTCGTCGACGACAAGAGCTACCCGTACCTCGCGGTCACCGTCGGCGACGAGTGGCCGAGAGCCACCGTCATGCGGGGCGCGAAGCGCAGGGACACCCGTTACTTCGGCCCGTATGCCCACGCTTACGCGATCCGCGAGACTCTCGACCTGCTGCTCAGGTCGTTCCCGATCCGAACCTGCTCGGACGCCAAGCTGCGGCGCCACCAGCTCCTCGGGAGGCCCTGCCTGCTGTATCACATCGAACGGTGCTCGGGACCGTGCGTGGGTGCCGTCGGGCCCGAGGAGTACGCGAGGCTCGTGGCCGAGCTCATGGAGTTCCTCGATGGCGACACCAAGCCCGTCGTCGACCGTCTCGAATCAGAGATGCGACGAGCGGCGGGGGAGCTCGAATTCGAGCGGGCGGCGCGCCTGCGTGACCGACTGGCGACGGTGCGCCTGGCCGTCGAGCGCCAACAGATGGTGACCGACATGCCCGAGGACCTCGACGCCATCGCCATGGGCGAGGACGAGCTGGCGGCGGCCGTGCAGGTCTTCCACGTCCGGCGGGGGCGTGTCGTCGGCCGCCACGGCTTCATCGTCGAGAAGGTGGAGCCGCTCACGACGGCGCAACTCGTCGCAAGGGTGCTCGAGCAGCACTACGCCGAGACCCCCATCGGGATCCCCCGGGACCTGCTCGTCCCCGAACTTCCAGAGGAAGCGGCCACCTACGAGGCCTGGCTCTCGGGACTGCGCGGCGGAAAGGTCACGCTGCGCGTGCCCGTGCGCGGCCGCAAGCGCGAGTTGTTGGCAACGGCCCGCCAGAATGCCGAGGAGCAGCTGAAGCGTCACCGCCTGCGGCGCTCAAGTGACCTTACGAGCCGCGCGGCTGCGATCGAGGAATTGCAGCAGGCCCTCGAGTTGAAGGAGGCGCCGCTGCGCATCGAGTGCTACGACATGAGCCACATGCAGGGGTCCGACTACGTGGGCTCGATGGTCGTACTCGAGGACGGGCTCCCGAAGCGAAGTGACTACAGGCGGTTCAAGGTGACGGCCGTGCAAGGAAACGACGACTACGGCGCCATGTACGAGGTGCTCACCCGGCGTCTACGGCGGCTGAGCGACACCGCGTCGGCGGACGATGCGACCGACGGCGCAGCCCGCACCGATGGCGGTGATGGTGACGACAAGTTGGCCGGGGGCGAGGTCGCCGCCGACGGAGGCCGCCGGCGTGCTCCCCGCTTTGCTTACCCGCCCCAGCTGCTCTTGCTGGATGGAGGAAAGGGGCAGCTCGGAGTCGGCGTACGCGTCCTTGAGGAGCTCGGCCTGACGGGCAAGATAGCCGTGGCCTCTCTTGCCAAGCAGCTGGAGGAGGTGTTCGTGCCCGGCCGGTTGGGCCCGATCCAGATCCCTCGCGACAGCGAGGCCATCTACCTCTTGCAACAGGCCAGGGACGAGGCGCACAGGTTCGCCATCGGGTTCCACCGCGAGCTGCGCGGCCGGAGGATGACCCGCGGCACGCTCGACGGCATCGCGGGCCTGGGCCCGGCTCGCCGCCGCCGGCTCGTCTCCGAGCTCGGCGGGGTGAGAGCGGTACAGGCGGCGTCGCTTGACGACCTCCTCGCTCTCACCTGGCTGCCGCAGGCCGTGGGACGCGCCGTCTACGAACACCTGCACGCCCGGCGAGGATCGAAGGCGGGATGAGCACGACCGGGGATCCCTGGGACCGCCACGCCGCCTGGTGGCGGGAGAAGTTCACGAACGGGGCGGACCTCGAGTACGAGCTCCAGATCCTGCCGCTCGCTGAGTCGCACCTCGAGGGCGCTGCTCGCGTGCTCGATCTCGGGAGCGGTGAAGGCCATCTCGCCCGGCGCCTTGTGCGGGGATCTCCCGAACGAGAGGTCGTCATCGGGCTCGAGCCGTCGGCCGGCCAGCTCAGAAGCGCCGTTGCCCAAGGCGGTCGGCCAATGTACGTGCGGGGGGTCGGCGAGCGCCTCCCCTTCCGGGACGGCTCGTTCGACGCGGTCGTGTGCTGCCTCGTTATCGAGCATTCCTCGGACCCCGATGCCCTCTTGGCCGAGGCGGTCAGGGTGCTCGCCGTCGGGGGACGGTTCCTGCTTTTCGTCAATCACCCGATGTTCCAAGGGACCGGGAGTGGCTTCGTGGACGACCAGATCGTTGGCGAGCACTACTGGCGCGTCGGGCCGTACCTGCGTGAGGAGATCGTCGCGGAGGAGGTGGATCCAGGGGTGTGGTTGCCGTTCGCCCACCGCCCCCTGTCGCGCTACGTCAATCCCGTCACCGGCCTCGGCTGCGTGCTCACGCGCCTCGAGGAGCCAGAGCCGCCCTTAGCCTTCCTCGAGGGCTCGATCGATCTCGAGCTCGAGTCCGCTATCCCGCGGTTGTTGTTGCTCCGCTTTGAGCGACTAGGCGCCGGGGAGATGGGAAACTAGAGCCGATGGCCGAGTATCTGATCCTTGTCGGCATGTCGGGAGCCGGGCGGTCCACAGCGGCGGCGACGTTCGAGGACCGCGGCTGGTTCGTCATCGACAACCTGCCTCCAGCACTGATCGGCAAGGTCGCAGAGCTGACGAGCCAGGCGGGCGCGGAGTACGAGCGCGTGTGCCTCGTGTCGGGGCGCGGGGGCTACGAGGGCATCGCCGAGCTCGCACCGGAGATCCGAAGGCTGCGTTCGACGGGAGCTCGTGTTCGTGTGGTCTTCCTGGACGCTCCCGACGAGGTCCTGGTTCGTCGCTACGAGGGCACCCGTCGCCGGCACCCGGTGGAGGCCGACAGCGTGCTTTCCGCCATCCAGCAAGAGCGCGAGATGCTCGACGCGCTGCACGACGAGGCCGATGTGGTGGTCGAGACCGGGACCTTGAACGTGCACGAGCTGCGCGACCGCCTGATCGAGCTCGTCGACGGCGTCGGCGCCAGCTCGGGCATGCAAACTGCGGTTGTTTCGTTCGGTTTCAAGCACGGGCTCCCGCTCGACGTCGACCTCGTGTTCGACTGCCGCTTTTTGCCCAATCCTCACTGGGTTCCAGCGCTGCGCCCCCTGAGCGGCCTGGACGCGGAGGTGCGCGACTACGTGCTCGACAACGAGGAGACCCAGGAGTTGCTCAGCCGCCTGGACGACTTGTTCGCCCTGTTGCTGCCAGCCTACGTGCGCGAAGGCAAGTCCTATCTCTCCATTGCCATCGGTTGCACGGGTGGTCGGCACCGATCGGTCGTCCTGGCCGAGGAGATTGCCGAGCGGATCCGAAGGCGTGGCTACACGCCGGTCGTCCACCACCGGGACATCGACCTGTGAGCCAAGGGGCCGCCCGCGCCGTGAGAGTGGTTGCAATCGGCGGCGGCCACGGGCTCGCCCAGACGCTGAAGGCGGTCCGCCGGTACGCGACCGAGATCACAGCCGTCGTTTCGGTCGCCGACGACGGCGGTTCGAGCGGTCGGCTGCGGGAGTTGCTCGGCATTCCGGCGCCCGGCGACCTCAGGCGCTGCATCGGGGCGCTGTTGCCGGAACCGTCCCCGCTCGGCGACGCCCTCGAGCATCGCTTCGTCTCAGGAGAGCTCGCCGGCCACGCGTTCGGCAACCTCTTGATAGCCGCGCTGGCTGCCACGACCGGGGACTTCGTGTCCGGTGTCGAAGAGGCGGCCCGCGTGCTCGGGGCGGCGGGACGCGTGCTGCCCGCCACCGAGGGCCCCGTCGTTTTGAAGGCGCAGACGGCTTCCGGCGAGCTCATCGGGCAGGTCCGTGTGAGCAAGGGTGAGGAGATTGCGGCGGTGTCACTCGCCCCGCCCAGTGCGATCCCGCCGCCGGCCGTTCTGCAAGCGATCGCCGAGGCCGACCAGGTCGTGCTCGGCCCGGGGTCGCTGTTCACCAGTGTTCTGGCGGCCTGTGTCGTGCCGGGGATCCGCGAGGCCCTTTCTGGGACGCGAGCCCAGCGCGTCTATGTCGCCAACTTGCGCGAGCAACTGCCCGAGACAGCCGGCTTCGACGTCGCGCGGCTACTCCAGGCATTGCGCGCCCACGGTGTCGACCCCGACGTCGTGCTGGCGGACAGGGCTGCGCTCCCGCTCGGTGAGTTCCCCGACGACGTCGCCCTCCTGTTAGCGGATGTGGGCGGGGCGGGATTGCGTGCACACGACCCGAGCAAGCTCGGGGCGGAACTCGCTTTGCTAGTGAACGAAGGCGTTTTGCGGTGCGCTCGATAGGTGAGAGAGAATGGCCTTGTTCCCCTTGGCCGTGAAACCGCTTCAAAAGAGCGACTGTGAGAAAGGTGATGGACGTGAGCGTTCGTATCGGCGTCAATGGCTTTGGACGGATCGGGAGGAATTTCCTGCGGTCCGTTCTCGCCCTTGAGACAAAGACCGGACAACCCTCCGGCATCGAGATCGTCGCGATCAACGACCTCGTCTCGCGCGATGTCAACGAGCACCTTCTTCGGTACGACTCCACCTTCGGCCGGTTGGACGCCGAAGTTGTCCACACCGAGAAGGGTTTCAGTGTCAACGGTCGTGAGATAACCGTCTTCGAGGAGAAGGACCCGAAGGCGATTGCATGGTCCAGCCTGGGTGTCGACGTCGTGATCGAGTCCACGGGCCGTTTCACCACCCGCGAGGCCGCGGCCGGCCACCTCGAAGGTGGTGCGAAGCGCGTGATCATCTCGGCTCCGGGCAAGGAGGTCGACGCCACTTTCGTCGTCGGGGTCAATGACGACACCTTCGACGCCGCCAAGCACTTCGTCGTCTCGGCTGCTTCCTGCACGACGAACTGCCTCGTACCGATGGTCAAGGTGCTCGAGGACGCCTTCGGTCTGCGCCAGGGACTCATGACGACCATCCACGCCTACACGAACGACCAGTCGGTCCTCGACCTCGGGCGCTCCAACCTGCGCCGGGCGCGCGCCGCGGCCGTCAACATCATCCCCTCGACGACCGGCGCCGCCCGATCGACGAGCCTTGTGCTGGAAGCGATGAAGGGCCGGCTCGACGGTGGATCCCTCCGTGTGCCGGTGCCCGATGGCTCGATCACCGACCTCACGGCCGTACTGGGCGCCAAGGTGAGTGCCGAGGAGATCAACGAGGCCTTCCGGGTCGCTTCGGAGACCGAGCGCCTCCGTGGGATCCTCGTTTACAACAAGGACGAGATCGTCTCGAGCGACATCCTTGCCAGTCCCGCCTCTTGCACGTTCGACTCGACGCTCACGATGGCCATCGCCATCGACGAGTCGACCACGCTCGCCAAGGTGCTCGGTTGGTACGACAACGAGTGGGGTTACTCGAACCGTCTGATCGACCTCGCGCTGCTCATCGGCGCAGCGTGATAGGGCTGCCATGACCCGCAGTGTGCCGCTTCTCGAGGATCTTGGGGACCTGGAAGGCAAGAGCGTCCTGGTCCGGCTGGACCTCAACGTCCCACTCGCCGATGCGCCCGAAGGCGGCCGCGTGGTGGCCGACGACTTCAGGATCCGTGCCGCGCTGCCGACTCTGTTCTGGCTGCGCGAACACGGGGCTCGCATCACCGCCTGCTCGCATCTCGGCCGTCCCAAGGGCAAGGTCGACCCCAAGTACGACATGGCACCGGTCAGGGCACGGCTCGGGGAGTTGATCGACGGCGTCGAACTGCTGGACAACCTTCGGTTCTCGCCGGGTGAGGAGGCCAACGACCCGGCGTTCGTCCTCGAGCTGGTGAAGGGCCACGACGCCTACGTCAATGACGCGTTCGGCTCCTCACATCGGGCCCACGCCTCTGTGGTGGGCCCGCCTCAGTACCTTCCCTCCGCTGCTGGGCGCCTGCTGGCTCGCGAAGTCGAGGTTCTCACCGGCCTGCTCGACGAGCCGGAGAGGCCGTTTGTCGTGATTCTGGGTGGGGCCAAGGTGAAGGACAAGATCGGGGTCCTACGCTCCCTTGCGGCGCGGGCTGACACTGTTCTCGTCGGCGGCGGAATGTCGTTCACGTTCCTCCAGGCGCTCGGTCACACAGTCGGAGCTTCCCTGATCGATCCAACTCACCTTGAGGCCTGCAAGGAGCTCCTCGCTTCCCCCGGGCACATCATCCTGCCCGTCGACGCGAGGGCGCTCGCGCCCGGCCGGAAGCTCAGCATCGAGGCGCAGGCCGAGTCGGAAGAGCCTGTCGCAGACACAACCGGCCCGGACGTCGAGACCTTCGGTCTGGAGATTCCCGAAGGCTGGCGAGGTGTCGACATCGGGCCGGCCACGGTGGAGCTGTTCTCAGAGGTCATCGCCTCGGCGGGCACGGTTCTTTGGAACGGGCCGATGGGCGTGTTCGAGGACGACCGCTTTGCCGCGGGAACCAAGGCAATCGCCGAGGCGATGGCGCGGTGTCCTGGCCGCACGGTTGTCGGCGGCGGAGACAGCGCGGCCGCGCTGGCTCAGCTCGGTCTCGAGGACAAGATCGACCACGTGTCGACCGGTGGTGGTGCCACGCTCGAGTTGCTCGAGTTCGGCGACCTCCCAGGTCTTGCCGCGCTTCGTGCAGCCCCAAATGCCAAGTAGGCACCACGCAACGAGGTACCAAGAGACCCCAACAGTTGTCGTAGAGCCCACGAGATCGGACGCGAGTCTATGAGCGCGAATAGCAATGGCCGCAGGGTGCTGGTCAGCGGCAACTGGAAGATGAACCACACGCATCACGAGGCGATCCAGGTCGTGCAGAAGCTCGCCGCGCTCCTGCGAGCCGCCCCGCTTCCGGATGGGACCGACGTCTCGTTGCACCCGTCGTTCACGTCCCTGCGGTCTGTGCAGACCGCGCTGGAGTCCGATTCCATCCCGATTGCGCTCGGGGCCCAGACCTGTCACTTCGAAGATAAGGGCGCTTTCACCGGCGAGGTGAGCGCGGAGATGCTGTCGAAGCTCAACGTTCGCTATGTGATCGTTGGGCACTCGGAGCGCCGCGCGCTCTTCGGAGAGAACGACGAAATTGTCCGGCTCAAGTTGGACGCGGTGCTGAGGCACGCCATGACCCCGATTCTTTGTGTGGGAGAGACGCTCGCGCAGAGGCAAGCCGGGATGGCCGAGTCGACGGTGTCGAGCCAGCTCGTCGCTGCGCTCAAGGACCGTGGCCCCGAGGCTCTCGGGTCGATCGTTATTGCCTACGAGCCGGTCTGGGCGATCGGGACGGGCCTCACTGCGAGTGCGGACGATGCACAGGCGATGTCGGTGGCGATCCGTGGTGAGCTGGAATCACTCGGCGGCGACATCTCGCGGTCGATGCTGATCCAGTACGGGGGCTCGGTCACGCCGGCGAACGCCGGCGAGCTCCTCGCCTGCCCGGACGTCGATGGCTTGCTTGTCGGCGGTGCGAGCCTCGACGCGGACAAGTTCGTGTCGATAGCAAGGTCGGGACGCTGAACGACCCTGAATAGCTCCCCCGGCCAGGCGAAACAGTCAGCGCGACAAGTCGACGAGCGGGGGAGAGCCCCGGGCGGTGGTAACCTGCTGCCCGGCAAGAAGCCCGAGAGGAGGTTCCCCTAAGTGCTGACCGACATACTCGTCGCGGTCGATTTAGTGGTCGCGCTCGGGCTCGTTGTACTCGTGCTTCTGCACAGCGGGCGTGGCGGTGGACTCTCGGACATGTTCGGTGCGTCCACCGGTTCTGCGGCTGCCGGATCGACTGTCGCCGAGCGTAATCTTGACCGGATAACCGTAGTGTTCGTGCTTGTCTTCGCGTTCGTCACGGTTGCTCTGTCACTTCGGTGGAGCTGAGGAAGGCCGCACTCGCCCTCCTGGGAGGCGTCGCCGTCATTGCTGCGGCCTGCAGCGGCACGCCGCCTCCGGCGGCTGTCCCGACAAGCGGAGCCCCGCAGCTGAACCCTGGCTTCGCGGCCGGTGGGACGGTTACCGTGGCCGTGCCGTACTTGCCGAGGAATTTCAACCCATCGACGCCCGCAGGTGCGAACCGCGTCACGCAAATGGTGATGGAGCAGGTCTGGCCCCAGGCCTTCGTGATCGACCCCGAGTTCCAACCGCAGACGACGGGCTTCATCGACAGTGCCGAGGTCGTCGACCTGAGCCCTATGACCGTCAGCTACGTGATCGACCCGAAAGCGACGTGGTCGGACGGTTACCCGATCACGGTTGCGGACTTCGAGTACAACTGGCAGCAGCAGCTGAGATTCGGACCGAGCCTGGCCTCGACCGGCCTCCTCGCCGGTTACCGCGACATCATGTCGATCACGGGCAGCAATGACGGCAAGACCGTGAGAGTCGTGTTCGACAGTCCGTACTCGGACTGGGAGGGACTCTTCGCAAACCTGATTCCCGCCCACATAGCCGGGCGCACAGGCTGGGTCTCCGCCTTCTCCGGCTTTCACCGATCAGATCTGATCTCAGGCGGGCCCTTCATCGTGAGCTCGCTGCAGAAGGGCAAGAAGCTTGTCCTGACGCGCAACTCCAGGTACTGGGGAACACCCGCTCACTTGCAGAGCATCGTGTTCCTCGTGGAGCGGTCGGAGCGAGCCACCCTGGCGGGCTTGCAGAAAGGGAGAGTCTCGATCGCGGAGGTAACGCCCGGTCCGGAAGTCAACGGGGCTATCGCCAGCGACGAAGCAGCGAACGGTGCACTCTCGGTCACGACAACACCATCGCCGGTTCTCTGGCAGCTCGTCTTCAATCTCGACGACCCGGTCGTCGGTAACAAGCTCGTGCGCACGGCGCTTGCGCTTGTCACCGACCCAGCCCAGCTCGCGGCGAACTCGGTCGGTCTCTACGACTCCCTCACGGTCAGTGCGAGCAGCCGCGTGTTTGCACAAGGACAGCCGGGAGCCGCTGATGAGGCTGTCTCGGATGTGGTGTACAACCCCGTCGAGGCGGCCAAGCTGTTCAAGTCACTTGGTTACGACCCTGACCGGTACGGCATCCTTCGCGCGTATGGAGTTGGCAACCGGCTCAACTTGACCCTCACGGGTCCGCGAGGCAACCGCGTCATCGAAATGCTCGAGCAGCAACTACAAGCCGAGTGGGCTTCATGCGGCGTCCGGTTGATCATCCACAACGTCGCGATGAAAAAGCTTCTGAAGACCACGTTGCCCCAGGGCAGGTACCAGCTCGCGCTCGCTCCCTATGTGATGCCTCCTTTCCCGACATGGAACGCCATCATCTACACCAACCCGGTGCTTCCGACGCCTGCTTCGTTTCCTCCCAATCTCCGTCCGGCCGGTGAGGTTTCGGACGGAATCTGGCTGTGGAGAGTACCGACGCCTTTGGGAACAGAGCCCGGAGCGACCACTTTGGGAACAGTGACCCGCGATATCGCAGGTCTCGAGGACTCGGACGTCGCCGCGTATTTTGAGAGGATCATGGGCGAGCTCAACACAAACGCGCAAGCGCTGCTGCTTTCAAAGCTGGACGCGGCGTTGAATCAGGACCTTCCGACGCTTCCGCTGTTCCAGGAGCCCGTCAGCGTCTTACAACAATCTGACATTGTGAACGTCAGCGAGAGCCCGAGTTCGGCGGGCCCACTATGGAATGCTGAAGACTGGGCAATCCAGACGACTGTCCCGGCCGCTTAGGCTCGAAGAGTGGGCCGAGTGCCTGTCGACGAGGGCGGTTGGCTGCTGGGGAATGTGTTTGGGCTACAGTACGGGACGCCTTCGACGCTCGGTGAGCCTCGGTAAGGCAGCCACGTCGGAGTGGCGGAATAGGCAGACGCGCTAGCTTGAGGGGCTAGTGCCCGCAAGGGCGTGGGGGTTCAAGTCCCCCCTCCGACACCAGATAAAAGTCCAGTTCAGAGGCCATTTTGGCGTGATGCCGAAGTGGCCTATATTTTTGCCCCGTCTGATTATCGCGCGTTTATCGCGCGTCGCGTTTCTGGAGGCCTTGGAGGATGACGTCGAGACCGGCGGCGATGGCCCGGTCCCGGTCTCTGGCGGCATGCTGGTAGCGGCGACTGGCGGCGGGGTTGGCATGGCCGAGGCGGGCCATCAGCTCGCGCTCGGTGGCGCCGGTCCAGGCTGCGAGGGTGCCAGCCGCGTGGCGGAGGTCGTGGAGGTGCAACTCGTCGTGTCCCACCTGGTGGCGGGCCCGGCGCCAGTGCTTGTAGAAGGTCGTGGCCGGGAGGAGGCCACCGCCTTCGGCGGGGAAGAGGAGCGAGTCCGGGTCCTCACCGACGCCGTCAAGGTGCCCGGCGAGAGAGTCGAGGACGAGCTGGGGGAGAGCGACTACTCGCCGGCCGGCCTCGGTCTTGGGCTCGGTCAAAAGACGACGCCCACCGTCGAGGCTCACCACCTGCTCTTCGACGGCGACAGTGCCAGCGGCCAGGTCGAGGTGCCGGCGCCGAAGCCCGAGGAGCTCGCCGAGTCGCAGGCCTCCGAAGCCGGCGAGGAGGACGATCGCGCGAAATCGCGCGATCATCGCGTCCGCCAATTCGAGAACGAGCTCCGGGCCGACGATCGGTCGCTCGACGGATCGCTCCATCCCGGCGCCTCGCACCCGGCAAGGGTTGGCCTGGACGAGACCGTCGGCCACCGCTGTCGAGAGGATCGCCCGCAGCAACCGGTAGGACTTCGCCGCGCTCATG
>Ga0187880_1001037_pt1 | contig 22915 bp, 15 predicted proteins | sample June2016WEW_19_4_FD_132998 | JGI IMG/M metagenome (GOLD analysis project Ga0187880, IMG submission 132998) | Peatland microbial communities from SPRUCE experiment site at the Marcell Experimental Forest, Minnesota, USA - June2016WEW_19_40 | ecosystem: Environmental > Terrestrial > Soil >... | reverse complement strand
CTCCGTCGGACCAGTCGCAACACCAACCGGCAGCTACCGCTGTCGGTTGTCTGCTTCTTGACTGTCAGGCTGAGTGGATTTTCAAACCGGTGGTTTTCATCCACATTCCCGCCACCGCTGACACGCATTGGGGTCGCATTGGGGTGGCTTTGGAGTAGCCTTGGGGTGGCTATGCGGTGCCTATCCGTTGCCTACCAACAGGCTTTGGGGTGGCTCTGATGTCGCATTAGCCGATTCCGCGCTCATCCTCTCCTTCTATTCTGGATTCATTATTCTGCCTTCTACCTTCGTCCCCAGTGTGGCTTTGTGTGGCTTTGCCTCCATTTCTACTTTCTGCTTTCTGTTTTCTGCTTTTGCCCGAGTGTGGCTTTGGACTTTGCCAGCATTTCTGCTTTTGCCAGCCGCTATTTCTGCTTTCTGCTTTCTGCTTTCGCTTGGTGGTTTCAGCTTTCAGCTTTCAGCATTTCAGCTTTCCCCCTCCGCCAATTTCTGACACCTTCACTCCCGAATGATTGAGCGCGACTTCGATGTGCCCTTTGTGGCTGACCTGGCTCTGCGTGAAAAGCAGATCCAGCAGAATTACCGCCCCATAATGGCGGTCCACAAGTGGTTTGCCCGCCGACCGGGCACATTATTCCGCGCATTAATCCTCTCTGAGTTCGTAAAGGGGCCGCTTCGGGACGAGTTCTACCACGGCCAGTCCCTGACGAGCCTCCGTGTCCTCGACCCCTTCATGGGGGGAGGCACCACCCTCATCGAAGCCAACCGCGTAGGCTGTGCGATCACCGGCCTGGACATCAACCCGATGGCGTGGTGGATAGTGCGCCAAGAGATCACCGACTTGGACCTCGCCGCCTACCGCCAAGCCGCCGACGCGCTCCGGCGATCACTCGAACAAGACATTGGCCCCCTCTACCGCACCAAGTGCCTCGAATGCGGCTCCGAGGATGCCCACGTCAAATACTTCCTCTGGGTGAAGTCGCCACCGTGTCAGCGGTGCCGCCAACCTGTGGACCTGTTCCCCAACTATCTCCTCTCCGAGGCTGTCCGCCACCCAACGAACGTTTTCGTCTGCCGCGTCTGCGGGGAGCTCTACGGCAGCCCCTCGCCAAAACAGGCGTCAGGATGCCCACACTGCAAAGCCGCGTTCACCCTTGAATTCGCCGCCAGGCGCAACCACTGCAAGTGCCAGCATTGCGGCCACCCGAACGGCTATCCCATTCCATCCGCCGGTCCACCGGTCCACCGTCTTTTTGCCATCGAATACCACTGCGAAGCGTGCCGCGCCCGGCACCAGGGCCGCTTCTTCAAAAAGCCATCCCCTGAGGACCTGGCCAAATACGAATCAGCCGCTACCCGCCTCTCCTCCATCAGACCGTCATTCATCCCAAAGGACGAAATCCCGTCCGGGGACGAAACCGACCGCCTCCACCGCTGGGGCTACCGCCTCTACCGCGAGATGTTTAACGCTCGCCAGTTGCTCGGACTGGAGCTGGCCTGCCGCCTCATCAGCCGCCAAAAAGACCCGCGCATTGCCGATGCCCTCGCCACAAATCTTTCGGACCTGCTCCGCTACCAAAACATGCTCTGCCGCTACGACACGATGGCCTTGAAATCCCTGGACGTCTTTTCCGTCCACGGCTTCCCTATCGGTCTAATCCAGTGCGAATCGAACCTGCTTGGCGTAAACGGCAAAACCAGCGCCGTCGGCAGCGGCGGCTGGCTCAACATCATAGACAAATTCTACAAAGCGAAATCCTACTGCCATCACCCCTTCGAGATTCGCCACGAGGGCTCGCGCAAGATCCAGGTCCCCATCCCCAGCGAGTGGATCGGAGACAAGCGCAACGGCACAGATCCCCTAGAAACCAAACAAGTCTCACTCGATTGCGCCGACGCCGCCGAAGTGAATTTCAACGGCAGGAAATTCGACGCCATTCTTACCGACCCGCCATACTTCAGAAACGTCCAATACGCGGAGCTCATGGACTTCTGCTACGTCTGGCTTCGCACGCTCATCACGACGACGCACCCCGAGTTTGCGCGCCTCACTACCCGTAACGCCAACGAACTCACCGGCAACTTCCACATGGGGCGCACGCTGGAGCACTTCACCGAAGGTATGTCCCGTGTGTTTCGGAAAATGGCCAAAGTCCTCAAACCGGGCTCGCCATTGGCTTTCACTTACCACCACAATCAGCTCGACGCCTATTTTCCGGTCGCCGTCGCCATGCTCGATGCTGGCCTGGTTTGCTCCGCTGCGCTTCCGTGTCCCGCCGAGATGGGCGCCTCAATTCATATCAACGGCACCAGTTCATCCATCATTGACACCGTCTTTGTCTGCCGCTCCACCGGCAGCTTCCCTCGCCGCTGGCTCGCCCAAACCCCCGCCGCACTGGCCAAGGTTGTGGCCGAAGCCCTCTCGCTCCTCCAGCAAGGCCAAGTCAAACCCACCCAGGGAGACACCCGTTGCATCGTCTTCGGCCACATCATTCGCCTGGCCGTGTGGAGCCTGCGCGGCGGCTGGAGAACCGAGCGAAGCACGCTAGACCGCATGGCCGAGGTAGAGAAATGGGCCAGAGAGTTCGGCGGCGTGGCGGCGGTGTTAAAAGAGCTTGGCGATACTTTCACCCTCGCCAGCCCTAGCCAGCACTGGTCCTTGTCCGAGAGTGGTCCCCCATACAAAACACGAACCGATGAAATATCCTTTTGAGGCCGATTACGAGGAAATCCTGGCTGACCCTGACAGTTTCGTCACTGCCGTCGTTTCCACCCTTGCGTCTGAGTTTCTGGTTCTTCCCAGGGGTGAAGGCTTCGTCGAGTACCCGCAGTTCGAGGCGGGCTACGAGGCCTTGAAGAAGGTCACTGCCGGTTTTTCCAAGCTGCCGCGGCGCGCAATAATCGATTTGGTCAACTCAACCCCTATCAGCCTCATCGTCATCCGCTCGATTCTGGGCTTCACGCCGCCGGAGTGGGCGTACGTGACGAAACAACGCAAGAGCATCGCTGTCACCCAGGGGTTTGCCCGGAATCTCGATCGCGACGTGAGGATGCAGCCCTTGAAGCCCTTGAGGTGCAGCAGCCTCAAGAGAGGACGGCTGGATGCCATGCTGGAGGTTGCCTTCGACCTCCTGGAGGAAGGATGCCCGCCCCCAAACGGTATCACCATCCATCGCCTGCAAAAGGCCGACACCGCAGGCGGGCTCGAAAGCATTAAGTCTCTCGCAAGCATAGGCGCTCCGTATGCCATGCTGCTCTACGAGCGATTCCTCGGCCGGCCCTTCGCCGGGCATCGGGATTCAGTCAGCCAGCTAGTGGGAGACCCGCTCGAATTGGCCATTGAGGAAGAATTGACAAAGGCAGGCATCAGCTATCGAAAGACCAAACGCGCTGAGAAAGTGCCCGGGTTCGACCAAACACCTGACTTCATCGTGCCCGACGAATTCAATCCCCACGTGGTCATCGAAGCCAAGCTCACGGAAGACGACGGCACCGCGCGCGACAAGGTGACCCGCATCCAGCATTTGGGACAGCTCAGCCTCATGGGGGCACCGCTGGGCCAGCAGAAATACCAGGTCATCGCTTGCATCGCAGGCAGGGGTTTCGGCGTCCGTCGCGAAGACATGAAGAAGATGCTCCTCGCAACAAGAGGGAAGGTTTTTACCCTCAAGACCCTCGACCGCTTGGTTGAGTGCTCCGACCTGGCAAGGTTCAAGACCAGGTAAGGCTAGCGTCCGGCTCATCCCAAGCTCGAGCCTCGTTGCATTCCGCAGGCGGACGGATGGCCACCATTACAGGTCTCGCTCTGGTAGCTGCCGATTTCAACTATAGTTGAAAGACAATCCTGCCTCTGTCTGGTATTCGAATGAGGCTTGTACCGCATCGAACACACCAACTGTTTTGACTGGCTGCGTGGCTGTCCGCCGCAGACCATTCACGCGGTCTGCACCGACCCACCCTACGGAATCCTCGAATTCACCGAGAAGGAGATCGCCAAACTCCGGGCCGGTCGTGGTGGCGTCTGGCGTTTGCCCCCCACCATCGGCGGCAGCAGCCGCGACCCGCTCCCCCGGTTCACGATTCTCACCGATGCGCAGAAGAACCAATTGAAACTCTTCTTCCGCGAATGGGGTTCTCTCCTCATGCCCGCCCTGATGCCCGGCGCCCACGTTTGCGTCGCCGGCCATCCCATGCTCCAGCCCCTTGTTCAGGTTGCTATGGCCGAGGCCGGGTTCGAGATTCGCCCGGCCCTCATGCGCCTTTACTTCAGTTTCCGCGGCGGCGACCGCCCCAAGAATGCCGAACAGGAATTTCCCGAAGTCTGCGTGACGCCCAAGGGCGCCTATGAGCCCTGGATGCTCTTCCGCAAACCGATTTCTGCACGCACTGTGGCTGACAATCTCCGCCGCTGGAAGACCGGCGGACTCCGCCGCCTCTCCCTGGACCGCCCGCTGCCCGATGCCATCCCCAGCGGCCGGATCCCGGACCGCGAAGCGGCCATTTCCGACCATCCCTGCCTCAAACCCCAGCATTTCATGCGCATCCTTGTTCGCGCCTTGCTGCCGCTGGGTGAAGGGGTCTTGCTGGACACCTTCATGGGTTCTGGCTCAACCATTGCCGCCGCCGAGGCTGTCGGCTACGAGTCCCTCGGCATCGAAATTGACGCGCAGTATTTCGCCCTCGCAAAAAAGGCCGTTCCTCAACTCGCGGCCCTGTACCCCACCTTCCAGGGCGAAACCACCGAGCTGGAGGCCGACTACGCCCCGGCTCCCCCCAATGGCGACCAACTCGCCCTCGCCCTGGCCGACAACACATCGCATGGCCTGGACAGCACGAAGCCCCGCAGGGCAGTCCAGCCTCTCTCCTACAAAAAGCCTGCGGCTGCGGCATGAGCGGCTACAAAGCAAGTGGACGTGCCCAGTTGCTCTCAGAGTGGAATCTCCCGCCGCCAGTCCCGCCCGCCCCATTCCGGTTTCAGCTTTCAGTTCTCAGCATTTGCCATCCGCCCCGCTTTCCGACTGCATCCAGCATTTGGGACAACTCAGCCTCATGGGGGCACCGGCGGGGCAGCAGAAATACCAGGTCATCGCGTGCATCGCCGGCCGCGGCTTTGGCGTTCGTCGCGAAGACATGAAGAAAATGCTCCTCGCAACCAGAGGTAAAGTCTTCACCCTCAAGACCCTCGGCCGCTTGGTTGAATGCTCCAATCTGGCAAAGTTCAAGACCAAGCAACCCTAGCGTCCGGCTCATCCCAAGCTTGAGCCTCGTTGCATTCTGCAGGCGGACGGAGGGCCACTTCCTCCCCGTTGGCGCTCCGCAACCGAAAGGCTGAGAAAGAGTGCTCGCGGCCAGCGGACGGATTGACCATTGGGTGCTTCCCAAGACTAATCTAACGCTGCTACACTCCACCGCGTGAAGATTGTCTATCCGAACATGGCCGCCACCTTGGAATTGTTCCCAACGGCTGCAGCCGGGACGGCGCATCGCACACCTCACGCCACATGACCCAATCCGCCTCTTTCCGCGTTGATCCTCGCCTCGCGGCCATCTTGGGCGAGAGCTACTCCTCCAGCGAACGTGCCCTGCGCGAGCTCATTGACAACGCCTGGGACGCCGAAGCCACCGAGGTTCACGTCACCCTACCCGACATCCTCTCCGACGCCCCCATCATCGTCACCGACAACGGCAGCGGCATGAAGGAAAAGGAACTCCGCACGGATTACCTAAACATCGCCAGCCCCCGTCTCAGCCGCAAAGGCGAGCGCACGCCCAACCTCCTGCGTGTCGTCAAAGGCCGGCGCGGCATCGGCAAATTCGCCGGCTTGATCCTGGCCGAGACAATGGAAGTCAAGACCAAGGCTCACGGCACCCGCACCCAGATCACAATCTCCAAGAGCGCTATCCTCGGTGCCGCCAAAGACCTCGAACAAGTCCCGCTCCCAGTGGACGCGCAACCCTGCCCACCCAAGGAGCACGAAACCACTGTCACCCTGCGCAACCTGAATCCGAGCCTGAACTTCCCCAAGGTGGATAAGCTCCGCGAAATCCTGGCTGGCGACTACGGGCGGGAAACCGACTTCGCGATATTCCTCAACGGGGAACGCGTCTTCCGGCACGACATCCAGGGCCAGACCTTCACCAAGGAGATTCTGCTGCCGAACGGCCGGACCGCCGTGGCGACCTACACCATTGCCGAGAAGCCGGTGCCCGGCAGCAAAGCCGGCATCATCCTGCGTGTCGGCGGAAAATCCATCGGCCGCCCCCACCTGTTCGGGCTGGAACACGATGAAATGCTCTCCGACCGCTCCAGGCGCCGTGTCGTGGGCGAAATCAACCTCCCGCCCGACAGCCTAGAACTGACCGCCGCCGGCGGCGACGTGATCGAAAGCGACAAGTCCTTCGAGCATCTGGCCAACGCCATACAGCAAGACGTCAAGAAAAGCCTCGAAGAGACGCATACCAACGAGGTGAACCTCGCCAAAGCGCGCTGGGTGCAGATGATGAACCGGCGCTTGGAAAATATTCCCGAGCATCGCCGGGCCATCGCTGAGGAGCGCCTCAACAAGCTGATCTCCCGCTCCTACCAGGAAGGCGAGAAGGAAGAGCGCATCACCGTCCTGGTCAGTCTCGTGCTCGATGCCTTGGAACTCGATGAATACTGGACCGTCTGCCGTGAAATCCAGGAAGCGGAAAAGGTTGACGTATTCCATTTTGCGGATGCTCTGGAGAAGTTCGGCCTGTGCGACTTGGCCTTCATCGCCCAACAGGCCAAACGGCGGATGGAATTCCTCGACTACCTGGACCGCCTTGCCAGCGATCCCAAGACCACCGAGCATCAGATGCACCGCGCTCTCCAGCACAACCTCTGGGTGTTTGGTCCGGAATACAGCTTGATGGCCAGCAACGAGCAGCTTGAGAGCATCATCCAGGAATACACGCAGCAGCACTACGAAGGGCCAGATGCCAAAGACCGGCCTGACCTGTTCCTCGCAGGGAACATCCTCAAACAGCATCTTTTGATTGAGTTCAAACGGCCCTCAATGACGGTTGGGCGCAAAGCCGAAGCGCAAGCGAACGAATACGCCGATACGCTCACCGGCCGACTGGGCATGAGCCTGCAAATCCTCATCATCGGCGGAGAGGTTGACCCGAAACTGCAGGATGAATACACTGGTAAGAAAACCGCGTTTGTCGCGTACCGTGCTGTCATTGCCTCTGCGCGCCGACAACTGGATTGGCTGATCGAACAACTGAGCCGTCCGCCAACATAAGTGGCCAGGTCTTGTGCCACACGCAGAGAGAAATCGCGTACCAGAAACTGCGCGCCGTGAAAACTGGCGAACGGCGGAAACTGACCAGTTTCCGGCGTACTGGGGAAGTCCACGCACTCCGCCGACACGGAAACCCCATCGGAGGCCTTCACATCCTCCGAGTTCAGCACGCCAGCCCCTCGCGGAACAGGAGGCTGCCCTTTTGCCGCTTACTTGCACTCCAAGCCTTCGGCCCTTGATGTCAGTGGGTTCTACAGAGAGGTCGCCACTTCTTCTCCTTGCTGCTATCGACAATAGCATCTTGAAACGCCTGCCACCCACACCACCCGCACACCCGACTGCTGTTTGCAAACGGGCTACCCCATGTCACCCCACCAGGCCCCAGTGTCATTGTAATCGAGGCAGCACATGCAACACTTCTCGGTCCCACGACGGAACCTGACTGAGAGAAGATGGTAGGCGCAGTGACTCCAGGCTTGAGTTTGGCTGGCGACCTGCAACATCGCGGTGTAATCTCGGTGCAAACAATTCCAACCTTGTGCCCCGGCTTGAACTCTAAGTTGCGGAGGAATTTGACCACCTCGCGCCGGGGATGGTTGTAGGTGTTGGCGGTGCCAACTGAAATGAGGACTGTTTTGGGAAGCACGACCTCGCCAAAGAACCATTCCAATTGCTTTCTCGTGCATTTGTCGCGCTCCATGAGGCCGCCGTGGTGGGGCAGGACAAGTACTTCGCACTCAATTCGCTTTGGGATGCGCCTGTAAATCCCTTCCCACGCTTCGATGGTCGCGTCGGCTCCGAAGATCACATCCTTGTTCTTCTCGTAAGTGACCACCAGCACACCGCTCGTCGCATTGGCATGCTGGCTCTTGCTCCTTTTCGGCTTGCTTGCTGGTGTGGCCCCCGCTGGCAAAGCGGCGCCAACTCCAGCGCGTGCCTGGACCTGCTGATTGAGAATCATGGTGGGCGATAGACAAGTCACACGGATGTCTGCCTCTTTATCAGCGAAAGCCTGGCCGCCTTCGAGCCGGCGCGGCATCCATCGGGACGCCAACTCTGCGGCTTTACTGCTGGCGAAGGGCGGGTTGCTCTTGGACCCGCGTGGCTGCAACTGGCCGGAGAAAAGAGCATATAACTCGATTTGTGTGGGTGGTTGGTCGATCAAAAACCATACCTCGCGCTTCGGCATGGCAGCTTGACCAGGTTCCGGCAGCGGATTCCAATAAGCCGGTGGGACCAAATCCCGGTATCTGAAGTCGTAGTCGCTCAGTATTCTTACCGTTCCACCGGCATGATCCTTGTGGTTGTGCGACACGAAGACACAATCCAGCCAACGCACGTGCTTCTGCACAACCTGCGATGAAATGAGGCCGGACGGTCCACAATCAATGACAAAACCTCGCCCGTCCCCATAGGTCACGACGCACGAAGACCCTTGCCCGACATCCAGAAAATGAAAAGTGCAGCCTCGCTTCATTCCGCTTCCTCACGCGACCAAAAGTCCACTTGCACCGGTTCGTTGGCACGCGGAAGCGCGTTCCAATGGCGACGAATATCCTTCCGGGTTACTTCGATGGGAGGCAATTCCGCGATGTGTTGCAAGGAGATGAGTTTCTTGTTCTGCGAGTGGTACTGGGCCAATGCGGAAAAGCGCGTCCCTTTAGTCAGCACGGCGAATTCCGGCGGTGCTTGGTGAAGCGCCACTCGGATTCGCGTGCCGTCTTCCCACCGTACCCGCCGGGATTCTCCAAATGTGCCTTCTTCAATCCGGCCAATGCGATGGATAGTGAACGGGGTGTTGGTTTCAAACGCGTTTAAATCCAAATACTTCGACAGCATTTCATACAACCTCAAATCATCCTTCTGGAATTGGTGATCCGCCATCAACCTTAGCCTCTGGTAGGCACCGTGGATTCGCCCGGAGAAATCTTCAAGAGCACTTCGCACCGTTCGACCGGAACCTGTAATCTGCGGACTGAACCCTTCAATCCACAATCGTTTTTCGGACTTACAGAAAATGCTCGACAGGAGCCCGAGTTCAACCCTGGTAGGATTCACTTGGTAATGAGAAGTTCCGCAGGATATCGCACGGACTGCTGTAAGGGAGCCATTCCACTCGTGTGTCAGGCCAACTCGAATAACGTGTGATGCATGAAGAATCACTCTGGCCTTGTCCAGTATCGGCTCCCAAGTGTCTTCATCAATTCGCCTTTGCAGCAGACGTTGGAGCGATGTTGCGCAAGCTGCGATGAAATCTATCATTTTACGACAGGCCGCCCCCTGTTGGGTTTGCTCCGGCGTTTTGAGACCTGTGCGCTCTCTCACAGGAGCACGATCAAGCCCCAAGACATAAAGGCTGGCGCGTGTGAAAGGTTTACTGACCTGCGGCCTCAGGATAACAGCCGACCGAAAAGGTGATTTGTTGATGAGGGGAAAGAGTTGACTTGGACGGCTAACGAGCGCGGTCGGAAAGCCAAAATGCACGGAACTGGGAATACTCGCCAGGCACTTGTCCAAGTCGGATGGGTTCCAATGTGCCAATTCCGGGTATGGCTCGCCAGCAAGAGACCTGAAGCCAAAAGGGCGCGAAATCTTCCCGTTGCGGCTCGCCAGCGCGATAGTCCGTGAAGGAGACCGGATAAACCACCTCTGGCAGTAGTTCTCAAGATGTCCGTCAAATTCGGGGAAATTACCCAAGTAGGCCTCGGTGGAATTGAAGGCCATTGAGGCTACCTCAGAGCTGTCTATGCTTTGGTGGGAGACACTGGGAGTCATAATCGAAATGTGTTCTACTTTGCAGAATGATCAGAGCCAGGCAAAAGGCCTTTATGGCATTCCCGAATTGTTCTTATGAAACGGTCTGCCTCGATTAATGGCTTGGCGAAAAGTCTGTCTTCAACAATGCCGTGTTCGCGTTGTAGTGTTGCCAGAATGTCGGCGGTCAGATTCCCGCTCAGTATCAAAATAGGCCAACTTCGTCCCAGTTTGTCCTGAATTTGGTTCAGCAACCACAACCCGAGTTTGGGGCCTCGGTGCTTTTGTGGCACGGTGGATGAATTTCCTGGCGGCAGCCAGAGGTCCAGAACCACGGTTCCCGGCTTCGCCTCGATTTCGTCGAGACATTGCAACGCTTGGCTCACCGTGGTGATGGGAATTATTGAAAAGCGTGCATCTTCGAGCTCGTCCCTCAGACCGTCGAAGAGATCGATTTCGTCCTCGATCCAGTATAGCAATGGTGGCTTTTTATCACTCATACGGATTCCTGGTTTTCAGGCCTGTTCGGCAGTTCCACAATGAACTTAACCCAGCACCCGCTGTACCGTACTGGGCTGGGGAGGTTGCGGTTCGGCCCGGGGATGTCACATTCAGCCCAGATTCTGCCATTATGGGCCTGAACAATATCACGGCAGATGGCCAGCCCCAAACCGGTACCCGGGATAACCCTGTTGATATCCTCAACCTGAGATTGAACGTAGGGGAGGAAAATACGCTCCAAGTCTTCTTCGGGAATACCCAGGCCGAAATCCTTGATAACAAAACGTAGTCCTGGAGATGGCAATCCCCAGTCTTCGTCGGTTTCGGGATTACACTCACGCCCCTCGTAAAAGACTGGATAACCGCCCTGGGCATATTTGACGGCATTGTCGATGAGATTCTCAAACAGCTCCGTCAGGGCCCTTGCGTCGCAGACCGCCGTGGTTTGAGGCAACGAGTCATATCCGCGAAATTCAATCTGGCGCGGCCTTCCAGTGGTACGAAGTTGGCTGGCAGTTTGCTCCAATATGTAGCCCGGTGCCGCCTGCACAAAATGGTACTGCCGCCGTAATTGCGCCTTGCCCGCGACGCGAACCCTGCTGGTGAAACGCTGGATGATCCGCGCTGCATCCTCAGCCGATAGTAGCATGGTACTGAGGCGGGTTCTTGTTTCCTCGACAGTGCGGTTGGCACGCGTGATCCATCGCAGTCGGTCAAGGATCAACCCTACCGGCCTGCTTAAGGAATGCTTGGCATGCCCGATGAATATTTCCAGCCTTCGTTCGCGCTCCTCCAGTTCAGCGAGGTGGTGTAGATGCGCCAAGATCTGGAGGATTTCTTCAACGAACTGCGTCAATTGTCTTTCAGTATGGCTGTTTAGAGTAGTGCCCGTCGGGGCCGCAAACACAATCACCTCGGTGGGATCGAAACTTCGGGGAAAGACCCGATGCACGACTCCCGCCATCCCCTGCAAGGCTATCAGCATCTGTTCCCTAACCAGTGCGCTTCGATCCGCTGCCACCACGTTGGAGGCTCCGGTTTCGAGATCCAACGAAAAAGGCAAGTGGGATTCCCTGGACGGAATCCTGCGCTCATATCGAGTTGGTACCGCCGGATCCACAGTCTCCATTGGGGTGCGAGTGTAAAGGGCCACCCCTCCAACTCCGGCAACATTCAAGAATCGTTGGAATTGCTCTGGCAGGGCGTCTAGGAATGACTCCACGGTCACTGGCTCACCGCTTGCCTGCCTTTCGCTCAGGCGTCTTACTTCACTGATAACATCTGCTCCTTGCTGCAAACGCATTCTCTCTTCACGTCTGCTCTTATACAGTTCAGCCAAGTCGCCGGAGAGGCGTTCGAGCAATCCACTGGATTCCTGGAGTTTTTGAGGAGAGAAGGCGGCAATGGACAAGAATGCCTTCTCAAATGCCTTCCGCATAGGAGTATCGGGCTGGGTATGGCTTTCTATGGATTCGATTGTCATCCCCTCAGTCCCTTCTTCAATCCAGGCAAAACAGGAAATGACCGCATAAAGAAACTCGTCATCCCGAACGGGCACCGAGAGTTCGATCAATCCCAGCGGACAAATGCTGAGTTGGGGCCGCACCTGTATGTTGCGGCGCACGTGGTCTAGCTTTCCCGTGATGAAGTGATGGCAGTGAGCGCACGTCACTTCATGAAGTTCGACTAGGGCGCAGAAGTTGCCTTTGTTGGCTCTGGCGCTCATTGCGTCGGGATCACGCGACGCCCCGATGGAGTAAATGTCAAGGTATGTGGCGAAATCGTGAATGCGAATCTGGCGTCGGAGATTGGATTCGCAGCCGTCTGCGAGTAGCTGAAGGATTTGGCGGGCGGGCGTTAGTTCAATATCCTCGTTGACCTTCAACTGCGCTATGTGGCTCGTTGGTGGAGTCAGCCCGACCTGTGGTCTTGGAGGCGTCCTATCGAAGGCGGCAAACAGTCCCTGCAACCCTCTTGAGATGTCTTCGTATGGATTGGCGTTGATGTCGCGGTATTCCGTGAACTCAAAAGAAACCGCGCCCTTGAACCCACTGACAGTCAGTATTTCTTTGACTGACGGCGCATATTGGGAAATCGGGAGTTGGCTGCCGTCCGCGTTGAAGACCATTGGTTTGAGGTGAACATGCGCGGCCAAAGGCGCAAGACTCGTAAGACCCTCCTGCCAATAGCCGCGGGCCATCGCTCCTACATCCGGGCAAGCGCGTACGTTTCTTAACCCGATGTCAGAGATCACGCTGCGAAGAAGTTCTGTATCCTCCTTCCTTCGCAGGCTGTGTGGATGGTTCTCAACGGCAAAAACGACAGGATCGTTTGCGTGTTGCTGTGCGATCCTGAGCAATCGCTCCTTCAGCACCGCAGCCCGCTCCGCCGTGAGAGGTCGGTGTCCCGAGTTGATGCGGATGACGGGACACCCCAAGACGGTGCAATGCTTGACCCATTTGGCCAAGCGCAAAGAATCCCTCTCAACCGAGGACTCATCATCGGAGGTCAGGTCGTTCACGGCCGCAACGCACACCACTTTGACCCCTACGTCATCGCACGCTTCACGGATCCGGCGCGCATAGGCCAAGTCCACGTCTGGTGACAAGAAATCGGCAGCGTAGTCGCCTTCGTAGAATTCGATGAATTCCACTCCGAAAGTGTCCCGAGCCAAGCGCGGAAACTTTTCCGCATTCAACTGCGAGATATGCGGGTTCAAGAACTCAGCATGCAGGCTCCACGAACTGAGGGCGATCTCGATCATGAGTTCAACCAGCCGCCCGATCCACCTCCGGTGGCCGGGGCCAAGACGTTGTCGGGTTTGTCGGCGGACACCGCACTCCGTTTGTTCGCAGACGTCAGATCGCCGAGTCCGGTTTCCGGTTCCATGTTCCGCTAAGGTTGGGCAGGTGGTGGCGTCTGCTCCGGTTTCTTCTCACGCTGCGGGACGCGTTCGGCGTGGCTGGCACGCCAGGTTTCGTTTGGCCGCAGATTGGAGATGGCAGATTTCAAATTCATTCGCGGCGGTGGCGTCCAGCGGGGCGCGACAACGTCGAATGACGAATTTCGAGTGGCGAACCTGGCGAAGTCCGAAAGCCGAGTCTCTTGATGAGCGAAGGCTTCAGGTACTCCCGAGTGGGGACAAAAGACAGACCCGGTTGAGGTAAACTCGGTATCGGCCGGGTTCGAGTGTGACCCTTGTCGTCGCCAACGAACTGAATCCCCATCGTGTTTCATTGTCTCTCTGCGAGCAGAACAGCCTCGTGAACTGGCGCGTTTGTAGCAACTTGGGCCAAAGCCGTCAACAGGAATTCGACACAGGAACTCGACATTTCTTGGGGAACGGCTGGGTAGATCGTGACCCCCTGGGGTGAAGATCAAAGTGTTGAGCAAACGCCGTCAGGATGAGCTGCTCCGGCTCCTCGGGAGAAGTCGGAGCAGCGGTGCGCGCCGTCCCCTAACTTGCGCCACTCTCACCGGAGAACCACTCCCTGGATTCCGGCCCGCCACATGCATTGTCTCCTAGAACTCCAGCACGCGGCGCCGCTCATCCAGGCGCCGTATCGTCGTCTCCAACTGCTCCGGGGAGAACACCGAGGGGGAAAAGCTGAAATTGAGAAAGCTGAAAGCAGAAATGGAGTTAGAGGACTACGAGACCACGGACCACTGACCACAAGACTACGGGACTACAGGAGGAAGGGGCAAGATGCTGAAAAGTTGAAAGTAGAAAGCTGAAAATAGAAGGGGGAGGACGGGATCAGGTGTTGACGGCCTTGGAGACGGACTTAGTCAAGGCGGTCGTTTTCCGGGGGCGGCGTGTCGGGTATCCGCTTCAGTGGCGCGGTGTTTCAAGTTCTCCAATCGTCACCGGGCATAATACGCCGCATGAACTCATCGAACAACGGCACGGTGAAAGCGGTATCCCCGTGACTGGGACTCCAGACCATGCCTTTGGCGATCAGTTGATTTCTGGTTGGTCCCAAAGAGGTAACTTGCCGGTCAAGTGTTTCAGCGATATCCCCGGAGCGGTGTGGCCCAGGACCGAGCTCGGCCATCGCTCTCAAATATTTCTTTTCGACGGGAGTCAGCCGGTCAAACCGGACGCGGAAGAAACTTTCGTCAAGTGCAGCAACGGCTGCCGCTGATGCCCGGGCGACATCCTTGCGCCTGATCGGTGACGCCGCAGCCGTATCCCAGGTGTGTTTGCCCCATTCCTGTAAGAAATACGGGTACCCGCGGGTTTCTTTAAGAATTTGATCCAAGGCGTCTTCGTCCACTTCAACATCTTGGTCGGCGGCAGGTTTGCTGATCGCGGTTTTGGCAGCGGGCGGAAGGAGGGCTCCGATCTCGGGGAATTGGAAAAGCCGTTCGGCATAGGATTTGGCTTGGCCCATCCGTCCCCTGAGCTGAGGCAACCCCGCGCCAACCAGCACTACCGGGAGGCGGCGTTGGGCGATCCGGTGCAACGCCATAATGAGTGCCGCCAGTTCTTTTTCCTGCACGTACTGCAGTTCGTCAACGAACAACACCAGCGCGGTGTCGGCTTTTCTTGCGGCCGCTCCGGCGGCTTCCAGCAGGTCTTGCAAGTCATGCTCCAGATCGGCGTTGTCAGCAAGCCCCGGCTCAGGGTCGAAATCAAGGCCCACTTCGATGTCCTGGTATTTCACTTTTAAGGCCTTGGCGAAACCAGCAAGTGCTCTCAAGCCGCGTTGGGCGAGATCTTTGGCCTTCTCGTTGCGCGACAGGCGCAGCAAAGCTTGGCGTAACTGGGGTGCCAAAAGGGCCGGCAAGGAACGGCCTTCCGGGGCCTCGATCCTGATCGTTTGGACTCCCGCCGCCTCAGCATCGTCCCGTATGCGGTCGAGCAACACGGTCTTACCAACTCCCCTCAGCCCCACCATCAAGACGCTCTTAGCCGGCAAGCCACGGCGTACCCTTGCTATCACCACGCGGACAGTCTCGCGTATTTCATCTCGTCCAGCCAGTTCGGGCGGCGGTGTCCCGGCGCCTGGCGAAAACGGGTTTGTAACCGGATTCATGCGCCGGAAGTTATAGCAATCTTAGCTAGTTTACAACATTTATATAAACTGCCTAATTACTATCAAATTCAGGCCGCGCGGTGGACTGCCCAAGCGCGAGCGCCGCAAGGAGCGGGTAGAAGGTTCCGGCGACCAGGCCAAAGAACACCCCGGTCCCGACAGCCTGAGCCGCCGCGGACATCCACTTCTCCGAGAGAGCCGGCAGGGGCAAGGGAATCGCTCCGCGCCTAGGCCAGGGGCGTGGGGAGGTGTCGGAACGGTGAATTTGGGAAAGCGGAAACTGGAGTTAGTATTCAGGCCAGCGTAACAACGCCTAGCTTCCCTTGCTTTTGATATCGTAGCACCGTCAGCGCAACTGAACCTGTTTCAGGAACTGCGGGCACAGCCTCGAGCACTGCATCGCTGTCGGCCCCAGAAAGCTTATCCCGCCATCCGGGGCACACAGCCACACTTCGTTGGCGCCGGCGTCAAAGTAAAGGTTAGCCTTCTCCTGCATTTCACCCTCGGTGTTGCTCGGCGAGAGCACTTCGACGCAAATCTCCGGCGCGCACGGAAAGCAAACCTCCTCCCCCAGTTCCTTGAGGCATTTGGGCGAGGCCCAAGCAACGTCCGCCGCTTTTACGCCATCGGCAGTCGAGATCGGGCACTCCGTCAGAACGCGCCCCTTCGGCATCAGATTCCCGAGCAAGCGAGCGATTTCAGCTTGGAAAGTCCCCTGTCGCGGGGCAGGAGGAGGGCTCATAATAATATGTCCGTAGCGGTCGGTCTCGATGCGGCCTTCGATCCTGGCCACCTCCCGGTCGGCTAGCAACTCAGCCCACCGGCGCAAGTTGAGACCCCGCTGTTTCTCGTGGACCGGCAATTCGAGCGTCAACATCGCCATGCCACCATTCTATTCGACCCGGCCGGCTCAGTCAATCGGTGAAGGGGTCCATGAGATTGTCATGTTTCCACCGGACGCTGCATAAGTGGCTAAATCGGCGCCACCACGGCTATGTCGACGTCCCCGGCGCTCAAGCCAGATTCCGGTAAATCGCAGGTCAGGGTCGCGTCATCTTATTTTTCGATCAGCAGAGAGAACGAAACGCGCTGCTGCCAGGGTGGTGCGGAGGTCGGCCCTCCATTGGTGGTGTTTGAAATACCAGTCGCAGGTCAAGCCCGGCAGGCCGCCCCAGCCGACGAGCCTGGCTTGTGGGCCGACTGAAGCGTCAGCAGCGGCTTTGTTCTTTACTTAAGGAAATTCTGGTAAAGGTTTCATTTTCTACGGATAATGCCCGGCATGAGCTGTTCGCGTGCCTTGATTGCCTGCGTCCTCGCACTCCTGTCTTTGGCCGCTCGTCAGCCTTCCTCAGCCGCGGAGCAACCCGCCGATACGAACGCGGCCTGGATGGCCGAGCATTACACCAAATATGAACACCGGATCCCCATGCGCGATAGCGTCCGCCTCTTCACTTGCGTCTATATCCCCAAGGACGCCTCCGAGACCTGGCCGATCCTCCTCACCCGCACGCCCTATGCGCTGAAGCCCTACGGTGTGGACAATTACACCGACGCCAGCGCGTCGTTTAAGATTCTGGCGCACGATCGGTTTATCCTCGTGGCCCAGGATGTCCGCGGGCGCTACGGCTCGGAAGGTGAATACGTGCACGTCCGGTCGTATGACCCTGCCAAGACCGCGAAGGAACCAGACGAGAGCACCGACACCTTCGACACCATCGACTGGTTGGTAAAGAACGTCCCCAATAACAACGGCAAGGTCGGCATCTTCGGCATTTCGTACGCCGGATTTTACGCGGCGATGGGAATGATCGACTCTCATCCCGCGCTGAAGGCGGCCTCACCCCAAGCCCCGATCTCGGACTGGTTCATGGGCGACGACCTCCATCACAACGGGGCGTTGTTCCTCGCCCAGAATTTCGGTTTCTTCTATTACTTCTCGCAGAAGCTTGAGGATGCCCTGCACGAAAACTCCAAGCCGTTCAATTTCAACACACCGGACGGATACGAGTTCTTCCTGGGCATGGGCCCGCTGGCCAACTCGGACAAGGTCTTGTTAAAGGGGCGCTCGCCGGAGTGGAATGAGTTTCTGCAGCACCCCAACTATGACGCCTTCTGGCAGGCGCGCAACACCCGGCCGCATCTCAAAAATGTGCACTGTGCCGTCATGACCGTCGGCGGGTGGTTCGATGCCGAGGATTTATTCGGGGCCCTGGAAACCTATCGGTGGACCGAACGGCAGAATCCCGGCATCACGAACATTCTGGTCATGGGGCCGTGGGCCCATGGCGGGTGGGGGCGCGAGGCCGGCGATGCACTGGGTGATATCAGCTTTCACGCGAAGACGGCGGAGTTTTATCGCGAGAAGATTGAGTTGCCCTTCTTTCGCCATTTTCTCAAAGGCGACACCAATTATACGGCGATCGAGGCGCAAGTTTTCGAGACGGGCGCCAACCAGTGGCGGCGCTTCGAGACGTGGCCTCCCCGGCAGGTGGTGGCGCGCATGCTTTATTTGCACGCCGGCGGCGCCCTCGACTTCAATCCACCCGACGGGGCTGCGGAGGCATTCGATGAGTATGTGAGCGACCCTGCCAAACCGGTTCCCGTTAGCCTCGAACCCAGCACCTCGTATCCCCGCTCTTATCCCGTCCAGGATCAGCGCTTCGCCGCCTCCCGCCCGGACGTCCTGGTCTATAAGACCGAACCTTTGGAGGATGACCTCACCTTCGCCGGACCGCTGCGAGCCACTCTGCACGTCTCCACCACGGGCACCGACGCCGACTGGGTGGTCAAACTCGCTGATGTCTATCCTGGGGACTTTCCTGACCCGAACCCGAACCCGGCCCATGTTCGCATGGGGGGGTATGAGCAGCTTGTGCGCGGCGACGTATTCCGCGGCAAGTTTCGCAACAGCTTCGAGAAGCCCGAGCCGTTCGAACCGGGCAAGGTCAGCAAAGTCGAGTTCATCATGCCGGACATTTTCCACACGTTCCGCCGCGGCCACCGCGTCATGATTCAAGTGCAGAGCACCTGGTTCCCTCTGGTGGACCGCAATCCCCAAACCTTTGTGAACATCCCCACCGCCAGCGAGGCGGATTTCCACAAAGCGACGCATCGGATCTACCGCTCCGGCAATGCTGCCTCATCCCTCACCGTCCAGGTCCTTTCGCGCCCGTGACGGTCGGAAAGGGTCTTTCGGTGTTGACGGGGCGGCGGGAGCCGCTAAACCTCTGGTGTCAAGCCCATGCTGAAAAACAGGCACCCCATGACGCCACGCACCCTCGCAACGCAGACCCTCTTTCCGGCATTACTAGCTACGTTGATCGTACGGTCTCTCGGGGCATTGAATGAGCCGACCGTCCTGCTTGCCGCGGAGCCGCCAGCGGCGTCCGCACCGCGAGAGAAGTGGATACTGCACACGGCCGACACCCGGCTGGCGGTGGGGGTCAGTTCCGACCAGCAGCTCTGTATCTATGAGCTCAGCGGGCCGGACGGCTGGAATTGGACGAAGTCGCCATCGGTTTTTCCGTTGCTTGGCCGGGTGGAGGTCGCCGGCGCGCCTTTCACCCCGGCATGGACCTACAGCCAGGGGAGCGTGGACACGAGTGACGGGATCAAGTTGACGGTGGTTTTCACTTGCGCAAATCCGGCCCTGGAACTGAGGTCAGTTTGGCAGGCTTATGAAGGGCCCGGCCCGGTGCACCTTGCCATGTTCATCGTTAACAAGTCGGACAAGACCGTGACGATCTATGAGCAGGAAAGCCTGGATGTTCAGGTTTCGGGTCCGGGTCAGGATACGAGCGCCTGGTACATCAATGATGATGGCTCGAGTCCGGACGCCACCGGCGTGTACCACGATCGGCTGGGCGAGAACTACCGCAAGGACCTCGGCATCTCGGAAAGCCAGGACTATATTCCGTTCACGGTGATCGATGCGGGCGGCGCGCGGGGCGTTTACTTTGGGTGGGAGTGGAGCGTAGGGCGCATGGCTATCTCGGCCCACAACGCCCCGGCAGGCGCCCGTGTAAAAGCGGGCAGCGGCGACAATTTCAGGACTGATCTGGACGCCGGCGAGACGTTCGAGGTGCCGCCAGGTTTCCTGGGCGCATACCAGGGTGACCTGGATGATGCCGCCAACAGCCTCCACCGATACCTGTTCAATCATTCGGTGCCTGCATTGCTGAGGAAAGATTCCAGTCGTCCGAAGGTGGAATGGAACGCCTTTGCCGCGACCGGACAGGGGCAGGGAAGCTGGCAGCCCACGGAGACCAAGTATTATCCGCTGATCGACAACATTGCGCCGCTGGGGTTCGAGGACGTGGTCATCGATATCAACTGGTGGAACGGCGACACCACGCATAAACCGCATCCGCCGGTCGGACACGCGACGTTTTGGCCCAGGGGCATGCTCGCGGCGCGCGATTATGCGCACAAGAACGGCATGCGATTCGGGCTGTATTGGAACTGCAATTCTTCCATGACGACGCCGGACGGCAGGCAACACCGCGAGGACGACGCCAGGTATCTCTTCGACAAGTTCAAAGTCGATTTCTACCGGTCTGACGGCACGGACGGGAATGTGCTGCAAACCGGGAAGGCCGGACCCGGCAGCCGGGCGCACTATGCGGAGGACCTCGGCTACTGGCAGACGAAAGGCTTCTATGAGGTGATGGACTGGCTGTATGCGAATGTGCCGAACTTCGAATATGAGAACTGCTCCGGCGGCGGCCGGATAAAGGATTTCGGGATCATGAAGTGCGCGTTCAGGATTCAGGATCAGGACGTTTACCGCCCGATTGATGCGCGCCGCGCGTTCTGGGACTCATCTTATGCGCTGCATCCGATGCAGATCTCAACGCTGTCCGGTTCCTGGAGTGAATGGCAGGCCTCCGGGTCTGTTTACGAGTTTCGTTCGGCATCGCTCGGCGCGGCCTATTGGCACCCGGATGCGCCGAACGGAGGGAACGGCGGACCCAAGTGGAGCGCGTCGCAGAAGCTGCTGATCAGGCAGGCGGTGGACACCTACAAGACGAGAATCCGGCCGCTGGTGAGGACAGCCAACCTGTACCACATCCTGCCGCGGCCGGACGACAAGGGGTGGGATGGCATCGAGTACTTCGATCCCGCCAGCCGAAAGGGTGCGATTTGCATATTCCGGCCGGGCAATCCGGAAAGCCGGCAAGTCGTGAGGTTGAAGGGGCTCGACGCGAAGGCGCAGTACTGCTTGTGGTGTGAGGATGGTTCGATTCAGCCGCATCAGGCAAGCGGCGAAGACCTCATGCGAACGGGCCTGGCCATTTTCCTGCCCAAGCCCTACAGCAGCGACATCATTTTCCTCCAGGATGCGGCGGCCGGCAAACCGGAGAACCTGGTTGAGCCCGGCGAGTTCAAGATAATATCTGCAAGGCCGACCGTCAGGCAGTTTGCCGTGAGCGCCGAACTTGCCTGGGCCCCGAGCGAGCATGCCCGAAGTTACCGCGTGTCGGTGAGTGAAGCGCGGGAGTTCACCAATCCTGTAGCGATCGAGACGGCAGCAACCCCGTCCATAACCATTTCGCCATTGCCGCCGGCGCGCGAGCTATATTGGAAAGTGGAGGCAGTCTCAGCGGGCGGAACGAAGGTGAACAGCGGTGGCCCAGGGACATTCATGACCCCGGACAACGTAGTCAAGGGCGTGGTGTTTGCATCGGACCTGCCGTGGACGAAGGCGACAGCCGGAGCCGACACCACTGTGCGCCGAGACACGAACCTCAAAGGGCAGCCGCTGGCCATCAATGGCAAATCCTACCCCAAAGGGCTTTGGACCCACGCGTTCAACGATCAGACACCGGCGGACGTTGTATTCGACATTTCAGGCAGGAAATATTCGACCTTCAAGGCGACCGTCGGACTTGATGACCTGGGCGAACACGGGAGCGTGCAATTCCAGGTCCTGGTGGATGGGGTCAAGCAGGCCGAGAGTCCGGTGATGCGGCCAAAGCAGGCGCACGAGCTTTCGGTGGGCTTGAACCAGGGGAAGGAAGTCACCTTGCGCGTCTTGAACGGCGGAGACGGCTATGCCTGGGATCATGCCGCCTGGTGCTTCGCGCGGTTTATTGAGGCTGGCATAAAGGACCCTGTTGAGAATGGGCCTTAGATCCATACGGGAGAATCCCCAATGAGAAGAAAGCACATCGAATTCATTATCGCGGTTGTGGCAACAATGCTGTGGACTATCGCGGTTCCAGCTTTGGCAGGAGTCAACCCGACCTGGCAAGAACTTTCAACCGTGGGCAGGGCAAGGACGCACGGCGTCACCGCTTTTTGGGGCGGCCTGCCCGAACTCAATGCCAAGGCCAGGATCAAAGTGCTGAATGCAGACGGGCCAGGCGTAATCACCAGCATTCACGTTTCGGCGATGGCGGCTGATGGCCTTCAAGGTCTTGGTTCGCCTCCGGTCGCGGAACTCATCATCCGCGTGTTTTATGATGGGCAAGCCAAAGCCGCCATCGAGATGCCATTGATGGACTTCCTGGGCGACGTTCAGTGCCAGAGCCAGTACTTCTCGTCGGTATTCCTCTCGAAAGTAAAGGAGTCGCACAATTTCCGGATTCCCATGCCTTTTCGCAAGCATGTGACCATCGAGGTGGAAAACCCCAGCGACCGAAAAGTGACTGGCTACCTCGAACTGACGTACGACGCGGTAGCGACGGTTCCCAAGGAGAGCGGGTATTTGCGCGTGGATTATCGCACGGGCAACCTTTCGGCCAGGACACCCAACACAATGTTCGGGGTGGCGACCGCGGGGGTGATCGTCGCACACTGGCTGCAGTACGAAACGGAGAAGGCCCGCGACGGCCAACTGATCTGTGAAGCCGACCAACAGTTCTTCCTCGACGGCGATGCCAGGCCGACGCTGCAATCCATGGGTAGCGAAGATTTGTACGGCGGTTCATGGGGCTTCATTGCGCAACAGGGCGACGGCCAGTACACCTCAATCCTGCGAAATGAGAAAGTCGGAGCTGCCGGTTCGCGTGTGACGGTGCTGCGCTGTCGCAGCCTCGATCCGATCTCGTTCGGGAAGTCCTGCCACTGGATCCTCACCTGGGCGAACGACGGCTGGGCCGCTGAGAGGCTGGGGGACTCGCCTATCCCCTACCGCCATTGCGTATACTACTATTCGAAAGACTGAGACCTGAACTACACAATTCTTGCAGGATTGTTCTCAGGTTGACGCCTGCAGCCCGGTTCATTCCTCGACCGTGAGGGCCACCAGGAAGAGGGCGGATTCGGCCTGGGTAGAAACGAAATCCAGCGTCTCGATCGTCAAGTCGGGTTTGGGATTATCGTAGGTGCGCTTGAACAGGCGCAAGG
>Ga0187880_1001036_pt1 | contig 22932 bp, 18 predicted proteins | sample June2016WEW_19_4_FD_132998 | JGI IMG/M metagenome (GOLD analysis project Ga0187880, IMG submission 132998) | Peatland microbial communities from SPRUCE experiment site at the Marcell Experimental Forest, Minnesota, USA - June2016WEW_19_40 | ecosystem: Environmental > Terrestrial > Soil >... | reverse complement strand
GGCGGAATACTGCGCCTCGCCCAAGGCATTCCTTAAGTATCTCGACAGAATCGGAATCGATCGGGCGGTGCTCATCAACTACGTTGCGCCGGAGGTGATCGGTTTTACGCCAGCCGTCAATGAATTCATTGCCAACTACGTGAAGGAAGATCCGAAGCGTTTGATCCCCTGCGGCAGCGTGCACCCGCGCCATACAAAGAATGTTCTGGCCGACATGGAACATATCGTGCGGCTTGGCATCAAGCTCATCAAAGTCCATCCGCCGCACCAGTTGCTCTATCCCAACGACTATGTGAACGGCGTCAAAGAGCTGGAGATCATCTATCGCGCCGCCGAAGCGAACGGGATTCCCATCATGGTGCACACCGGCACTTCGATCTTTCCCGGAGCGCGCAACAAGTACGGCGATCCGATGTACGTTGACGATGTGGCCGTCGATTTTCCCCGGCTGAAGATTCTATTGGCGCACGGCGGGCGTCCGCTGTGGATGGACACCGCCTTCTTTCTGGTGCGGAGACACCGCAACGTCTATCTCGACATCAGCGGCATCCCACCCAAAACACTCCTGCAATATTTTCCGCGGCTGGAAGAGATCGCGCACAAGACGCTGTTCGGCACCGACTGGCCGGGGCCCAGTGTTCCCGAGATCGAGAAGAACCTGGCCGAGTTTCGCGCGCTCCCATTGAGCGAAAGCGCGAAAGAACAGATCCTAAGCAAGACAGCGCTCGGGATCTGGCCGGTGTAGGGCGGAGTTAGTGGCTAATAAGGGTAAGAATTTACTTGGCAACTCACTAATAGAGGAGTAGGGTTTAAGCAGCCGTGGCAGGTTTGCGCGGAGTCAGGAAGCGCGTTTTCTCTTGGCCCGCGTCTTCTCGCTGCCGCGTCTCTGCCGCGCTTCCTCTTTCAGTAAATCGGCCTTTGACACGCGCAGAACTCGGTTAAGCGCGTTACTGAGCCGTTCCGCTGGCGTGTTGCCCGGAACATCCGGTGCCGCTGGCAATGGTCTCATGCGGGCATTATAACGCTCATCGCTCCGAGTACCACCAAAACATGATTCCCGCGAACAGGATGGCGGGGAGCGATTCCGCGAAAAGAGCAAAGAAAGGCGGCGGCAGCCCTTTTACTCTTAATACAATGCTTGTAGCTGACCAAGCCATGCTGAGTCGCAGAGCGTTGCCAGAAATCCACGCAGCGGCGAGAAGCAGGACGATTAGCTTCTTCTGACGATTGGTGGGAGCGAATTTTGGAGTCCAGCGTTTCACGGAATGGAGGTGTCTATGGTTTCAAAAAAAGAAATCGCTGCCGCAATTAGGGAGATGAAGAAATTTGACAGCGCTCTTACTCGGTGTCTGGAAGCAGCAACTCAAGTATTTTCAAAACAAAATCAGGATCACCTAGTTGCTCAACTTCGGCAAGGACTTTCTCAAAGTTCTTTTTGTGATGCTGATGTCGCTTCTCCCAATCAAGGAAGAGCTTCTGATGCAACTCTCGCCATCCCGGAGGATTAAGCTGTTCAAGGACGGTGCGATACGTTGCAGCCTCGTAGCTGCAATCCTCCAGCAGCTTGAGGTACTCAAGCATCTTTTGTCGCATGGTTTTAGTCATCGTGTCCTCTTGGCTCTCAATGTGAAACGCGAAGGGCGCACTTCACCCTTGACTCTGAATGGGGGTTGTTGCTAAGGTGGGCTTGCTAAGAACCACACCAAGTCCCAATCAAAGTTTGACCTGAAAGGTCACCTTTACCCGAGGTGGCCTTTTCAATTCAAGGCGAGTTTACCATGAGGGTTTTCTATCGCGTCGGCTTATGCCTCGGCAAGTTCCAGGACTTCCAGATTTCCTGCTGATCTGGCATCCCCGACGCGAAAGCTGCTTTGTCTGCCCAGTGAACCTGAATACCGGAATTCAGGATCGCTTTGTGCCATTCCGGTTTATTCTCATCAAGTTTGTGACTGTGACACCAGGCAATAAGATCGGCGAGCTGTAAAGCTGCAACTCGACGCATATCGGCTTCGGTGCGGCTAGTGATGCGGTTTAGGGCGTCAGCATCTTTCTTTGCCTTCTTGCTCTGCAATAGTTGTACGAGATGCCCATAAAATTCCTCACCCTGGTCGAAGAAAAGGTGACATTCATCGCATCTAGGATTAGCGCCCCTCTCCGACCATTTAAGTACCTTTGCGAGCGCCTGACGCAACGATAGCTCATTTGCGTTTTGTGGCGCATCGGGATGGGAGCGGGCGTGCTCCACAAAATCTGCTAGGACAATAGTGATAACGAAGGCATAAAGGCCATATTTTCCCGGGAATCCTGTCTCTCGATTACGCGGCTTTAAGATGTGCTTAACCGCTATTTCTGAGCACTGGGAAAGGAAATCAAAAACCTTTGTGCGACCCCATCCTTTGTAAACACTATTGCCGGTCAGGGCATCTGTTGTATGTAGATAGCCAGCGGCGCGGTCCCCGAAGTATCGCTGTAAAACGAGACGCCATTCGGTGTCGAATGGCATCCAGTCATCAGGAATAGCGGAAATCGACGCGAGGGACATGACAGCATATTGGGAACTATCGTCTTTCCCTCCACCATCGAGATAGCTTTTAAGAACCACGAGATGCAATCCTTCCGGCATCGGTCCGTTCAGGGGAGAAAGATCGGCCAATGAAAACGGAGCAACTTGACTTCCGACACACATCAGGGCACACTCGTTTCTAACGAGTCAGCGGCCTAATGTGCACCCAAGTCTATCCGCCAAGATTGAGCAAGGTGCGTTAGGGTGTTCGCTTCTTCGGTCCGCGTTTACCGCGCCATGAACTAGAAGGCCTCCGCCCCTCCCTCCTTGCCGGTGAGTTCATCGAATGTCAGCCGCTTGCCGACGATGCCATCTACTGCCGCGCTGAAGCGTTGGCCGTCAGTCAGCTTGCGGTTGTTGTAGCGATAGGATTGCTCGTCAAGATAGCGGAACAGATGAAACGGTTCGACGCTGACATAGGTGCCGTTGATGCCGCGCTTGAACAGGCTCCAGAAGTTTTCGAGTCCGTTAGTGTGAACCAGTCCGTCAACATACTGGACGGCGTGATCTACCACCTGATGCGCGTAGTCGCCAGCAAGACCTTCGTAGGAAAGCAGTGCATCGGTGTAGAGAGCGGACCCGGCTTCAACATGCTTTCTGACTTCCGCTTGCAGAGCCTTCTTTTTGCGGTTCGGAATTACGATGGTGCGAATGCTGCCGCCGCGCTGCAAGATTCCCATAACGGCGGTTTTGTCCTTACCGCCGGTCCCGGTGATCCGGCGTTGCCGCGCGCTGACGTGCATGTTGCGAGCTTTGCCGCCGATGAAAGTTTCGTCGGCTTCGACGTGGCCAGAGAGTTTGTCAGTGGGAGACATGCCCAGCGCGCAGCGAATCCGATGATCCATGAACCATGCGGTTTTCTGAGTGACGCCGCAAGCGCGGGCGATCTCGTAGCTGCTGATGCCGTTCTTGCAGTTCACGACCTGCCACATGGCGAGCAGCCACTTGTCCAGGCTGAGCGGTGAGTCCTCAAAGATGGTTCCAGTCTTGGAAGTGAACTGCCGCAGCGCGTGCTTACTGCCACACTGCCAGCGGTTGTACTTCGACTGGAACAGAACTTTCTTGCCGCCGCAACGCGGGCAGATCACGCCATCCGGCCAGCGGTGCGCTACTAGGTACTCGCGGCAGTTGTCAGGATCGGCGAAATAGACGATGGCATCTTGCAGTGTGTTCGGTTCCATGCTGCAAGGTTAATCCAGAACCGATGAGTTGTCAAGTAAATTCTTACCCTAATAAGAGCCGGTCTTCGAGATGTCGCCCGTGCCCGGATCTTCAATACCTACCACGGCCTTGATGGCCGCCCAGAGTTCGTCATATCCCAGCCGCGACTTGGCAGAAAACGGAATGACCTGCGAGGGAAGGACTCGTAGCTGGTCGCAGAGTTTAGGCAGCGAGGCGCGCAGTTGACTGTTGGAAATGCGGTCGGCCTTGGTTGCGACCACGATGAATTGGCGGTCCATGTGGCGCAGCCAGTCCATCAACTGCAAATCAAGCGCCTGCGGAGGAATGGTGACGTCCACCAGCGACAGGCACAGCACCAGCGACTCGCGCTCCTCCAGGTACGGATTGATGAACTGCGCCCACTGTGCGGTGATTTCTTTGGGCGCGCGGGCATAACCATAACCAGGCAGATCGGCAAACACGAAGTCGGGACTCGGCTTGCCGGGGCGGCGCACCTGGAAGAAGTTGATGGTCTGGGTACGACCGGGCGTGTTGCTGGTCTTGGCGATCTTGCTGCCGACCAGCGAGTTGATCAAACTCGACTTGCCTACATTGGAGCGGCCAAGAAACGCGATCTCTGGCGCACCCGCAGGCGGGAACTGCAGTGGGGCAGCGGCGGATGTCACGAACCGGGTCAACACCTTCATGCAAGCAGTACCGCAATCCTGGACGTAGGGCGCGCGAAGCGAGAAAGGAAACAGGTCCCGCACTGGGCGGGACTTGTTCGCTTCGAAGTGGTGGTCAGCCGCGCATTACTGGTGTGCCGGCGCCGGCTCTGAGTTCGGCGGCAGGGCCGCGATTCCCGGAGAGGCGTCATCAGGCACTTCCGGCAGCGGCCGCTCCAGCGCATAGGCCAGCACATCATCCATGGTATTGACGAAGCGCAGCTTCATTACATTGCGCAAGTTCTCCGGCACGTCGGCCAGGTCCTTCTCATTATCGGCCGGAAGCAGGACTTCCATGATTCCGGCGCGGTGGGCCGCCAGCAGTTTCTCTTTCAGCCCGCCGATGTGCAGCACCTTGCCGCGCAGCGTGATCTCGCCAGTCATGGCGATGTCGCGCCGAACCGGGATGTGGCTGAGCGCGCTGGCGATCGCGGTCGCCATGGTAATGCCGGCGGAGGGGCCATCCTTCGGAATCGCACCCTCAGGCACGTGCACATGGATATCGAGATTGCGATAGAAGTCGCGCGGGAGCCCCAACCGGTGCGCGCGTGAGCGCACATACGACATGGCTGCCTGTGCTGACTCCTGCATCACGTCTCCGAGTTTTCCGGTGAGCGTAAGCTTGCCCTTGCCATCGACGGTGGCGACCTCGGTGGTGAGAATCGAGCCGCCGACCTCCGTCCATGCCAGGCCCGTGACCAGACCGACCTCGCTGCGCTCGTGTCTCTCGCTGTCGCGGAACTTCATCACGCCGAGGTATTCCGCGGTGTTTCCCGCGGTGAGTTCGACCGTGTACTTGTCGCCTTCCTTAACCACCTTGCGCGCGACCTTGCGGCAAATGTTGCCGATCTCGCGCTCCAGATTGCGGACTCCCGCTTCGCGCGTGTAATTGCGGATGATGGTGGTGAGCGCTTCGTCGGTGAAAATGATGTTCTGTTCGGTCAATCCCGTCTGCAGACGCTGCTTGCGGACCAGGTACTGCTTGGCAATCTCGACTTTCTCCGGCTCGGTGTAGCCGTGCAGCCGTAGAACTTCCATGCGGTCCTGCAGCGCCGGAGGAATGGTGTGCAGCACGTTCGCCGTGGCGATGAAGAACACCTGCGACAGGTCGTACTCCACGTCGAGGTAATGATCGACGAACATGAAATTTTGCTCGGGATCGAGTACTTCGAGCAACGCCGCCGAGGGATCGCCGCGGAAGTCCATCGACATCTTGTCCACTTCATCCAGCATGAACACCGGATTCTTGGTGCCGGCCTTTTTCATCATCTGGATGATCTGGCCTGGCAGGGCGCCGATGTAGGTGCGGCGGTGACCGCGCACTTCGGCTTCATCACGCACGCCGCCCAGCGACAGGCGGACAAACTTACGGCCGGTGGCTTTGGCGATGCTCATGCCGAGCGAAGTTTTGCCCACGCCCGGAGGCCCAACGAAGCAAAGGATCGAGCCCTTCGGATTCTTGACCAATTGCCGCACCGCGAGAAATTCAAGAATGCGCTCCTTGATTTTCTCCAGGCCATAATGATCTTCATTGAGCGTTTTCTCGGCGATATCGATGTTGCGGATTTCTTTGGAGCGCTTCTTCCACGGCACCGCCAGCAGCCAATCGAGGTAGTTGCGCGACACCGTGGACTCGGCCGACATGGGCGGCATAGCTTCCAGCTTCTTCAATTCCTGCAGCGCCTTTTCGTGGGTGTCGCGCGGCATGCCAGCGGTGTCGATCTTCTTTTTCAGCTCGTCGAACTCGCTTTTCTCGCCGCGGCCCAGCTCTTTCTGGATGGCCTTGATCTTCTCGTTGAGGTAGTACTCTTTTTGGGCGCGCTCCATCTGCCGCTTTACGCGCGACTGGATGGTGCGGTCCATGTTGAGCTTTTCAATCTCGACGTCGAGCACGTCTCCGATGCGGTTCAGGCGCTCGGCGGGATCAAAGATTTCCAGCAGTTCCTGCTTCTCTTCGATCGAGAGTTGCAGGTTGGCGGCGATGGTGTCCGTCAGCTTTGCCGGGTCGTCGTTGCGGACGGCGGCAATCATGGTTTCGTAATTCAGCGACTGACAGAGCTTGACGTACTGCTCGAACAGGCCCGTCACACGCGTCATGCTGGTTTCAATCTGTGGCGTCGGTTCTGCCGAATACTTCGCGGTGCGTACCGTGGCCTCAAAGTAGCCATCGGTGTCTACTACCTGGAGGATCTTGCCGCGCTCCAAACCTTCCACCAAGACTTTGATATTGCCGTCTGGAAGCTTCAGACTCTGGACAATGTTGACCAGCGTGCCGACCTGGAAAATCTCGTTGGGCTTGGGCTCGTCGATGCTGGCGTCGTGTTGCGTGGCAAGAAAAATCTTCTTATCGCCAGCCAGCGCCTCTTCCAATGCGCGCACACTCGACTCCCGGCCAACCACGAACGGCGTCATCATGTAAGGAAAGATGACGACATCGCGGATCGGCATCATGGGGAGTTTCTTGGTTTCGAATTTTTCGCGCTGGGTCACTAAAAACCGCCTTGTCGTTCAGAGGGGTCCGTACCGCTCTGAGAAAAAGAAGAGCTAACTGTTTCGCGCCGCATTGCGTGCCGGTTGCCGCCAACTTCAGTCAAGGATAACACGCGAAACAAGAGGACAGAAGCGAACAAAGTGACGTGTCGTCAGTATCTTCCCTGACTCTGCCTCGGACCCACGTTGTGCGGGGATCAAGAATTACAGGAACTGATATCTATATGGATGCCTGTCTGGCTGGCCGGATTCATGCTGATAGCGAGCAAAACCATGGCGCGACTGCAGCCGTGTCTACTACATCGGAAAGTGTGAAACTGACTACCGGCAACTGGCCCTGCTTCTAGCCTGCCTTCTCCATGATGGGCAGGTTCACATTGCGCTTCAGAACCATCTCACCCGTGACTTCAAAGTCCTTAACGCGCTTCTGGCCGGGCAGGTTGTACATCAGGTCGAGCATCAGTTCTTCCAGGATCATGCGAAGGCCGCGAGCGCCCACCTTGCGCAACATGGCTTCCTTGGAGATGCAGCGCAAGGCCTCGTCGGTGAAGCGCAGCTTGACGTTCTCGAACTCGAACAGGCGCTGGTACTGCTTCACGATGGCATTCTTCGGCTTGGTAAGGATTTCGATCAGGGCATCTTCGTCGAGGTCGCTCAATACGCCGACCACCGGCAGGCGGCCGACGAACTCGGGGATCAGTCCGAACTTGATCAGGTCCTGGGGTTGGACCTGGGCCAGTAATTCGGTATCGCGCTTGTTGCTCTCAGTGAACGCGGCTTCTTTGGCTTCATCGGTGCGGAACCCCATGGAACGCTTGCCCAGCCGCCTGGCGATAGTGCGCTCCAGTCCGACAAATGCTCCCCCGCAGATAAACAATATGTTGGTGGTGTCCACAGGAGTGAATTCCTGGTGCGGGTGCTTGCGCCCGCCTTGGGGAGGAACATTGGCCACGGTGCCTTCCAGAATCTTAAGCAACGCCTGCTGCACGCCTTCACCCGAAACATCGCGGGTGATGGAAGGGTTTTCGTCTTTGCGGCCGATCTTGTCGACCTCGTCAATGTAGATGATGCCGGTCTGTGCGCGCGCCACGTCTCCATCGGCGGCCTGGAGCAGCTTGAGGATAATGTTCTCCACGTCCTCGCCGACGTAACCGGCTTCGGTCAGGGTGGTGGCATCCACGATGGCGAAAGGGACATCGAGCATCTTGGCCAGGGTTTGCGCCAGCAAGGTCTTGCCGGTACCGGTGGGGCCAATCAACATGATGTTCGACTTGGCCAGCTCGACTTCCGTGCCACGCTGCCGGTTCATGTAAACCCGTTTGTAGTGGTTATAAACCGCCACGGCGAGTTTCTTCTTGGTTTGTTGTTGCCCGATAACGTACTCGTCGAGGAAGGCCTTCACCTCGACTGGCTTGGGAAGCTGGTTCGGGGTGGCTGCGGGCTGCGTTTCCGAGCGGTCGTCCTCCAGAATGGAGTTGCAGACGGCAACGCACTCATCACAAATGTAGGCCCGCGGATAGTCGGTGGGAGACGAGATCAGCTTGGCAACAGCGTCTTGCGACTTATGGCAAAACGAACAGCGCAACACTTCGTCGGAACCAGTTCTGGTCCTCACAGAAAAAACTCCTTTACCTCGCACGCTGTCCGCCGGAACTCTGCGTTTCGTGCTACATTTCCCGCCCCTTCGAAACGGGCAGGAGCCGTGATGCCCCTGTAAGAAGTTTACCCCTATCGGCCGCGGGCAGCCCTCTTGTGATGCCATTCAGTGCTACTGCACTACACCTATTCAACCACAATTCGTCGTGACACAAGGCCGCTGGTGCCAAATCGGATACAACTTTTGAAGCAGTGCCGGGCAAATTTTTCGCACCAGGCAAGGGCTAAGTTCTGCACCTTACTTGTGCTTGAAAATGATGTCGTCGATTAAGCCGTACTCCTTCGATTGCTGAGCGTTCATGATGAAATCGCGCTCCACGTCGCGCTCCACTTTTTCCAGGCGCTGACCGGTGTGCTTCGACAGCAATTGGCTGGTGATCTCGCGCATGCGCAGGATTTCGCGCGCGTGAATGTCAATATCGGTGGCCTGACCCGAAAGGCCAGACATCAGGGGCTGGTGAATCAGAATGCGCGAAGTTGGCAGCGCAAAGCGTTTCTTCGGCGCGCCCGCAGCCAGCAGCAAAGCCGCCATGCTGGCCGCCTGGCCAATGCAGATGGTGGTCACGTCGGGACGGATGAACTGCATCGTGTCGTAGATTGCCATGCCCGCCGTGATCGAACCGCCCGGCGAATTCACGTACAGCGAAATGTCTTTCTCCGGATCTTCCGCCTCAAGAAACAGCATCTGGGCGATGATTAAGTTTGCGACATTGTCATCGATAGGAGTGCCGAGAAAAACAATATTGTCCCGCAACAGGCGGGAATAAATGTCGTACGCCCGCTCGCCCCTGCTGGTCTGTTCAATCACCATGGGCACAAGCATTGTTTGCGGCTCCCTTCATGCTACCGGCCACACTTCTTCCCGAGGGTCGAAGTTGGGGGTGGAACGCAGGCCGCCCTATGCGGACCTGCGGTACAAAGAATCCAGGGTCTTCTCGTTGCGGATGCGATGCCGAATTCTATCCAGCCCGCCATCCTGCGTCAAACGAGCGCGGACCTGTTCGAGGGTCTGCTTGGACTGGGTCGCCAGCGCTTGCAATTCGCGGTCGAACTCTTCGTCGCTGACCTCGATTTTTTCTTGGTCAGCAATCTGCTCCAGGATTAAAGACGCCTTAACCTCGCGCAGCGCCCCGTCGCGCTGGCCGGCGCGCAGGCGGGCAAAGTCCATGCGCTTCATGTCTTCCGTGCGCATGCCCTGGGCCGCCAGAGCGCGCAAACCGCGCTCCAGCCGGAGATCGATCTGCTGATCCAACATCGCTTCGGGAACCGGGAAATCATTGCGCTTCACCAGTTCCTCGACGATCTGGTCCTTGCCCTGGTGCTCGGCCTCATGCAGCTTCTCCGCCTTCATGTTTTCCCGAAGCCGGTTACGAAGCTCATCCAGGGAATTGAAGTCGGCACTCAGCTCTTTGGCGAATTCGTCGTTCAGATCGGGAATCGTTCGGGTCTTGATGCCTTTCACGTCCACTTCATAGGTCATGCTCTTGCCGGCGAGCCGCTTGTCGGAAAAATCATCGGCGTACTTCACTTCGAAGCTGCGCTGCTCGCCCGGCTTGGCGCCGCGCAGGTTTTCGGTGAACTCCGGAATCGTATTCTTTCCGCCGATCTCCACCATGACCTCGTCCACCTCGACAGGTTTGGAGTCTGCGTTCTGCTCGCTTTCCTTGGGCGTGCCCTTAAAGCCGATGACGGCAAAATCACCGTCCATCAGCGGACGTTCTTCGTCCACCGCACTGTAGGTGGCGTGCTGCTCCCGCAAGTTGTGGAGAGCGTTTTCCACGTCCTCCTCGCTAACATTGGTGTCGAGCCTTGAAATTTGCAGGTCCTCGTAGGCGGCGATTTTGAAATCGGGTAGCACCTCGAAGGACGCGGTAAACGTCAGCGGCTCGCCCTCATGCAAGTGAAGGTCAGTGACCCGTGGCTGCGAAACCGGCAACAGGTTCTGCTTCTGGGTTTCCTGGCGGAAATGACGCGGCACCAGGGCCTCAACGATTTCGTTCTTGATCTCTTCGGCAAAACGCTGGCGAACAATGGAAGCCGGAACCTTGCCCTTGCGGAAACCGGGGATGCGCGCCAGCTTCTGGTAGCGATTGATGACGCTCTCGGATTCAGCTTTGACCACAGCGGCTGGAATCTCGATCGTGACTTCTCGCTTGCAAGGACTCGACAGTTCGGACGTGGCGATGTCCGCCGTGTTTTTTTCGCTCGTATTAGCTTCAATCGTCAAAGGGATTGCCTTCAGCAGTGGATGTGGCCGGGTACGACCCGGGAATGCAACGGGCGATAGGTGCGCGGAACGTCATCCGTGCCCGCAGGGCGAGTACCTCCGCTTGGGAAGCAACCAGCGCTCTTTCGCTAATTGCGACTAAGCCTAAGTGTATGAGAGCCGCGCAAGGGGGTCAAACGAAGGCCAAGTGTTATTTGGAAAAGTAATGCGGATCGGAATCATCCCAGTCATTCCATACAGGGCAGGGAGGCGGAATGCGGTGGCGGCATCGACGTGTGAGCTGCCCCGGCTGCGGGCTGCGCCTGGTTTAGCGGACCGAGCAACTCGGACGCTCGCAACTGGGTCAGCTCGATCCAGGTTTTCTGCCAGCGCTGGGCGATGCATTTGTCAATGCGCGTACCCGGCTCGGGGAAACCGAAGCCCTCATAAAACTCCAGAATGTTATTCCGCAATGCCTCGTCCATGTGGTTGAAATGGTCGTCGGCCAGGTCGTCGAGCAGCTCGCGGTAGGTGGCGTCGGCCAGAGGATATTCGCCGCGACGGGTCGGCTTACCCGTGTCGAGATCGATATTGGACGGCTGCAGATTGCGATCCTTGACTTCGCTCAAAGCCTTGCTGAAGCGATCAATTGTCTGGTCCACACTCTTGAAATAGAGGTCCTCGGTTTTGGGGGTTGGTTCTTTGAAGTCAACTGCGCGCAGCGGCCCCACTTTGGGCGCAACCTTGAACAGGACAGCAAGAAAATGGGCGCCCGGCCCCGGGTTCTGGTATCCCGATCCCCACGACTTGTTGTAGTCGGCCTTTGACAGATGATAGAGAAAGCGCTGCCGGTTGAAGTTGGGGATTTCTCGTTTCAGTTCGTCTCCCTTGACCAGCAGCGCGACCTTTGTCATTTCCGGGATAATCTGGCTGACGCTTCGGCGATAAGTCCCGATGGCAAGTTGTTCGTTCGGCATGACGTCGGTCAGCTTCAATCCGTAGGTGTCGTAAAAGGCCCGCTCCAGCAGAGGGGCAGAGACCTCGAATCCAATGAAGTTGTGATAAGTCTCGGGTGCATAACGGCCCTTGGCGACTTGCAAAACATCAAAGCCGAACTCAGTTTTCAGATGGGCCTTGTGGTCGACATCATAGGGCACTGCTGGCCCGTACTGTATCGCGAGCTTGGGGTATTCGATGCCCACCGACAGATTGATGTAGGGATGTCCGTTGATATCGGAAATGTAGTGAGAGAGCGCTCCCAGGGCGAAAGCGTACTCATTCAGGTCCTGCGCATCGTTGAGCATAGCCTGAACGAAGTCGCCCGTGCGGACATAGTGGGTCAGATCGCTGACGACATGATTGCCGAACGGATAGTAGCCAATGTCCTGCACCACGCTGCCGCCATACGCGTAAGCATGGGCTTTCACCAAGTCCTCCGGGGTGGCGTTGGGGAATCGCGCCAGCAGCAATGGCTCGATCTGTTGTTTCCACAGCAGGTCGATGATCTCTTCGTGAGTTAGTACCGAGTAACCGGCGCAAAGCGGCGCCAATGCAAGTACGCCAATCATCAGCGTGATGCAGAACTTCGCGCTCAGCGGACGAGCAGTTACCTGTCTCATTGAACTTGCAAATCTTCAGATGCGGCCGAGCAGTAACAAGATAACAAGAATGAGCACGATCAAACCGAGACCGCCGGAGGGATAATAGCCCCACCCGCGGCTGTAGGGCCAGGACGGAAACGACCCGACCGACAACAGTAACAAGATGACCAGCAGGATAATCAACATTCGTTAGTCTCCTTTTAGTCGCTATTTGTGAAGGTCTTCGGGCACCAGTCGAAGCTTGTATTTTGAAGCATCTTGCCGCGCAGAGGATGCCTTGGCAGCAGATTGGAATGCTTCACATCATCCGGAGGACTCCCACTTGTTTGCCACGCGGTCGCTACAATGAGAAGGATGGCTTCCGCTCTTGCCGTACTGAATGAAGAAGTTGTGAACTGCATCCAGTGTCCACGTCTGGTTGCCTATCGTGAGCAGGTTGGCCGGGAGAGGCGCCGCGCCTATCGCCAGTGCGAATATTGGGCACGACCAGTACCGGGGTTCGGCGATCCCCACGCCCGGGTGCTGGTGTTGGGATTGGCGCCTGGGGCCCATGGTTCCAATCGTACCGGCCGTCCGTTTACGGGAGATGCGTCGGGAAAATTCATGTATCCCATTCTGCACAAGGTCGGCTTCGCATCGCAGCCGAATGGCGAGCATCGCGACGACGGATTGGAGCTGATGGACTGCTACATCACCGCCGCCGTGCGCTGCGCGCCGCCCGACAACAAGCCGCTGCCGTCGGAGCTCGCGAACTGCGCACCCTTTCTCGATCGCGAACTGCGCATCCTGAAGAATGTCAAAGTTGTGGTGGCGTTGGGCAGGATCGGCTTCGATGCCTATCTGAATCACTTGAAGCGCAACGACATCTTGCGGAGCAAGGCTGGATATGCCTTCGCACATGCCGCACGGTATTCTTTACTGAATGGCATAACGTTGCTGGCGTCGTACCACCCGTCGAACCAGAACACCGCAACGGGAAAGCTGAGCGCTGCAATGTTCGAGGCTGTATTTCGCGAAGCCAAAAAGATCGCGGTCAACGGCCCCTAATCGGTTCTTGTACCATTGACAACATGATGGATGGCTGCGTCACGATTCTCCCTGCCATCCCCCGTTTGCGCACACATTTCAAATCATGGAGGAAACTACGATGACAAGAAGATTTGCCGCGGTGGCACGCGTGGGGTCGTGCCTGCTGCTGCTTACGGCGGCGAGCGCGTTTGCTGCGGACGCAAACTCGAAAAACTCCGCGGTCGGGAATTGGATACTGAACCCGACGAAGTCGCATTTTCAGAATATGCCGGCGCCGAAGATGGAGAGGTTGCGAGTCACAAAGGATGACGAGACGGGCCTGAAATGGAGCTTGACCGGCGCGGACGCGGACGGCAAGGGCTATCACCAGGAGTACGATGGACCCACCGATGGATCCTATCACCCCATAAAGGGTGCTCGGAATCCCCGCACGGTGGCCTACACTAGAGCCGGTTCTGTAACGAACTGGGTGGTTAAGGACGAGACGGGAGCAGTTATAGAAACGGGGTCGGTGAGCGTTTCACCGGACGGTCGTACCCTGACTTTGCAGGGAACCATGAAAACGTCCCCGGGAGAATCGCAATTCACGTCGGTTTACGACAGGAGATGATTATCGTTCGTCAAAGCTTCCCTCTGGGGGTTAGCTCGCCATGATGGATGCATTCTGAACGGAGGGTGACCGCTTCGGTTCCACCCACCGCACATTGGTGGTAGAAATACCCCCCACGGATAGGTCGGAGGAGGGTGTTTCTCGGTACGCGAGAAGCCTAGAGTGGAAAATTTTAGGGACATTGTTGCAAGATATTGCACTTACGACATGAAAAAGTAGTGAATTGCAACGGAAATTCACGGAACTCCGATTGCAAGATATAAATAGCTTACGAGTTTCTGGCCGGTGGACACACGTTTGTGCTGTGGCGGAGAGATGTCCCTCGACTTGTTTCCTCCCCGTAGCGGTGGGGCTTCGGATCTGCACCTCGGGAGGCCTGGTTCGCGTGAGCCGTTCTTGGTTGGTCTGACAGGACGCGTGATGGCGTTTGCCGGACACGTTTTGGGACTCGCACGTGGGGCCAAGTGGAGGATGTATGAAGAGGTTCGCAGTAATCTTTGCAATCTTGCTTGCCGTTGCGTGCGCCTATGCAAGTCCAATCTCTGACGCGAATTACACCAATCCTGCAACACTTACCCTGCTAAGCTTCAGCGGCGGTGCCTGGCAGAACGGTTACCCTTACACCGTGGCAATCAATGGGGTTTCAGGCCCGGTTCAAGCTATGTGCGATGACTACGCGCACGGCGGCGCTATTGGAGAGTCGTGGGTAGCCAACATTACGAACCTGGGAAACGATGGCATGGGTCTGGCCCGCTTCAACCTGTTGCCCGACGCGCTCACCTTATACAAGGAGGCAGGGTGGATCCTGCTGCAGACGGTGGTCACACCGGCGAACGAATATGCCGACATGAACTATGCGGTGTGGCACATCTTCGACTCTGCAGCGCCGCTTGATCAAGGTGCTCTAAGTTGGCTGGAAGCCGCGGAGGCAGAAGCCGCGAGGGGATTTCCGGGGGTGCCTTTCGATCGCGTCTCCATCATCACTCCGGTTGATCAGTACGACCCCAACCTCCAGAACCCACAGGAGTTTTTGACCATCGATCCGCGACTGCAGAGTACTCCCGAGCCCGGCACGCTGTTGTTGCTGGGTACCGGATTGGTTGGGCTGTGGAAGCGCAAGCTATTGAGTTAGGCTGTGGCATTAGTAAAGAAAGGCATTAGGACCTCCTCCTTCAGTTTCAAACTTACAAGGCCGTTCCTACGAGCGGCCTTTTTTCATTACCACGGCCGGAGTAATATCGCGCCAGTCCGCCTGAAACTTCGTCTTGCCAGCGAGAGCAATTCCAGCCATAATTGATCGTGCACCCCTACGCGCTCCACCCTGACCGCGCTATTACGCTGGCGGACAGGGCTCCCCTTAAAACCGGGGGGAGAATGAAGCGATCTAACCGGGGGCATAATTCTCCAAAACAGAGGGACCGATGTCGGCAAAGTACATCTTTGTGACCGGCGGTGTGGTGTCTTCGCTTGGCAAGGGGCTGGCCGCCGCATCAATTGGCTGCCTGATGGAAAGCCGCGGCCTTAAAGTCACGTTGCAAAAGTTCGATCCCTACCTGAACGTGGACCCGGGCACGATGTCGCCATTTCAGCACGGCGAAGTCTTTGTCACCGATGACGGCGCTGAAACCGACCTGGACCTCGGACACTACGAGCGCTTCACCCACGCCAAGCTGACACGCGACAATAACTGGACTACCGGTCGCATCTACGAGACCATCATCGCCAAAGAGCGCCGTGGGGACTATCTCGGCAAAACCGTGCAGGTGATCCCGCACGTCACCAACGAGATCAAGAGCGCGATGAAGAAAGTGGCGCAGGACGTGGACATCACCATCATCGAGATTGGCGGCACCGTGGGCGACATCGAATCCCTGCCCTTCATTGAAGCCATCCGCCAGATGCGCCAGGAACTGGGCCGCGAGAACACGCTGTTCGTCCATGTCACCCTGGTGCCTTACATCGCCGCTGCCGGCGAGTTGAAGACCAAGCCCACGCAACACTCGGTGAAAGAGCTGCTCAGCGTGGGGATCCAGCCCGACATTCTGCTGTGCCGCACCGACCGCTTCCTCTCGAAAGACATAAAGTCGAAGATCGCGCTCTTCTGCAACGTGGAAGACGAGGCCGTCATTACCGCCAAGGACGTGGCCTCCATCTACGAAGTTCCGTTGGTGTTCGCGCACGAAGGAGTTGATCGGCTGGCGTTACGATATCTTCGCCTCGACGCGAAAGAGCCCGATTTGGGCCGGTGGGAGGAATTGATTCACCGGGTTTACAACCCTAAGGATGAAGTCACGATTGGCATCGTCGGCAAGTATGTCGAATACGAGGATTCCTACAAGTCGCTAAAAGAGGCGCTGGTGCACGGTGCGCTCGCCTACAACCTGAAGCTGAACGTGAACTGGATCGAAGCCGAAGGACTGGAGCAGAAAGATCAGAGCGTGCAGGCGCAGCTTGAGCATGTGGATGGAATCCTGGTGCCGGGCGGTTTTGGTAAGCGCGGTATCGAAGGCATGTTGAAAGGCATTCAGCACGCGCGCGAAAACAAGGTGCCGTTCTTCGGGATCTGTTTGGGCATGCAAACCGCGTGCATTGAATTCGCCCGCCATGTGTGCGGACTGGAGCAGGCCAACTCCAGCGAGTTCGATCCGGCAACGCCGCACCGCGTCATTTACAAGCTGCGCGAGTTGCGTGGCGTGGAAGAGTTGGGTGGCACCATGCGTCTGGGCGCGTGGACGTGCAAGCTGGAGCCGGACACGCTGGCGCACCAAGCTTATGGCCAGAATGAGATCAGCGAACGCCATCGCCATCGCTACGAATTCAACCGCGAATACGAGAGCACTCTGACCGCGGGCGGACTACGCATCAGCGGCTCAACGCCTGACGGAACCTACGTCGAAATCGTGGAAATTGCCGATCATCCGTTTTTCCTGGGCTGCCAGTTCCATCCCGAGTTCAAGTCCAAGCCGCTGGAGCCGCATCCGCTGTTCGCTGCGTTCGTCAAGGCGTCGTACGAAAACCGCTTGCGCCGCCAACATCAGCGCGAAGAGGTTTCCGTGGAGATGTTTCATCGACCGGAAAAAGTGAAGCACTGAAAGCCGACGTGAATCATACCTTCCAAGTCGGCGACATGACGATCGGCGGAGGACGACTGTTTCTGATTGCCGGGCCGTGCGTCATCGAGAGCGAAGCCCATGCGCTCAAAATGGCCGAAGCCATCGCGGCGATCGCGCGCGCGAAGAACCTGCCCTACATCTTCAAGGCTTCCTACGACAAGGCCAATCGCACGTCGATTCGCAGCTTTCGCGGGCCGGGTCTTGAGGAAGGTCTGCGCATTCTGCGCAGGGTAGGCGAGGCGGTGAAGGTTCCCGTGCTGACCGACGTCCACCAAGCTGCCGACGTGCCGCGAGTGGCCGAAGCCGTTGATGCGCTGCAGATTCCGGCATTTCTGTGCCGGCAGACCGATCTGCTGGTCGCGGCCGGAAAGAGCGGCTGCGCGGTGAACATCAAGAAGGGCCAGTTTGTTTCGCCGTGGGACATGCGGCACGCGGTCGAGAAGGTGCGCGAGGCCGGCGGCGAGCGCGTCTTTCTTACGGAGCGCGGCGCATCGTTCGGCTACAACAACCTGGTGGTGGATATGCGGTCGCTGGCGATTATGCGCAAGTTCGCTCCAGTGGTCTTCGACGCGACCCACTCTGTGCAACTTCCCTCGGCGGCTGCAGCCAACGGCGACGAGTCAGTTGCGGTGAGCGGCGGCCAGCCTGAGTTCATCCCGCTGCTGGCGCGCGCGGCCGTGGCGGCAGGTGTAGATGGCGTTTTCGTGGAGGTACACGACAATCCGGCGCAGGCCAAGTCCGACGGCGCCAACGCGCTCGATTTGAAATTGCTGCCGGACTTCCTCGATCAGCTTATCGCCATCCATTCGGTGATGAAGCGCAGGGCACAATGACATAGCGTTCCCCAGGCCGCACGGAGAAAAGCCGATGTTCTCGCGCTTTGAAATCTGGCATTACCACAAGCCCATTTCGAGACCGAGTGCGGATTCTTTGCGAAATCGCCTGTAGCTGTTGAAAAAGTCCGTTTTTCTGAAAATCGACTCGAAATGGGTGACCAGAAATGCATGCCCGATCGGAGAAAATCGTTTATAGGGCTTCCTAGCGCGCCGATTTCTTAGCGCGATCTCCACGAGCGAGTTTTTCAACAGCTACGCCTGTTTTCGACAGTTATCCGAAACACCGTTGGAACAGCCCGTTCCCAAACGGTGTCCAATCCAATAGATGAAGAAGAGCCTAGGGATAGTCACCGCGATCTTGGTGCTTGTTGGGGGCGTTGTCGCCTATCGTCTCTGCGATGGGTGGATCGTCATTGAAATAGCAGCCAGACTACATTCAGAATGGGGCAGCACCAGTTGCGGCCATGTGACTAATTCCTTTTACCACGGGGAGAGGCCATCGCCTGACGTAGCAGTCACGTGTGCTCAAAACGCTCTTGAACATCATCACGCTTTCAGTGTGATTTTCACGGGATATGGCATTGACGAGGAAGTCTCCAATGCTCTGGTGGCGAACTCAAAAGGGAAAGCAGTCGAAGTGTTTTACGCAACTGGTATGGTCACCAATAGGAACAAGCTGCTCAGGCACCGCTGTGATTTCCCGACTCGTCTGGTAGTAGAGAAAAACTCGCCGTATGGGTTCCCTCGACTCCACTGCGCGGAATGGCCTCCCAAAGATTTGGATTGAAACGGGCGGCTCATTCGGTCAACTGTTATAACATCCCCATTACACTCACAGTCGAAGCTCGGTTTTTTGGAGGTGGGTGCGATTCCGGCTGGATAACTCCGCAAATCGGAGCGCTAGCCGCCTCACGCTTCAGAATGGGTCTTTTTTGAGATGGCCCCAATGCCAATTTCCGCCTTTTGCTGGCCGAAAGCAGCCCTTCGGCTTTAAAATATTGGGAGTAGCCCGGCTGGTTGCTATCCTCACGATAGACCGCAGAGACCCCGGCAATCGTTTGCCCAGTCGAAGTACTCTGAGTGGCCCGCCATTGCGGGCAGGAGAAGGAGTTTCGCTTTGTCCAAGAAGACCTATCTATTTACATCCGAGTCGGTGACCGAAGGCCACCCGGACAAAATGGCCGATCAAATTTCTGACGCAATCCTCGATGCCTGCATCAAGGAAGACCCTTACAGCCGCGTGGCGTGCGAGACCCTGACGGCCACCGGCCTGGTTGTCATCGCCGGCGAAATCACCACCAAAGCTTATGTCGATTTCCAGTCGCTGGTGCGCGGCGTGGTCGCCTCCATCGGCTACGACAATGCCCTTTACGGCTTCGATTCCAACATGTGCGCGGTCATCTCCAGCATCAATAAGCAGTCGGGCGACATCGCCATGGGCGTGGACACCGGCGGCGCTGGCGACCAGGGCATGATGTTCGGCTATGCCACCAACGAAAACCCCGATTACATGCCGACCGCAATTTCGCTGGCCCACAAGCTGTGCCAGCAGCTCACCGCAGTCCGCAAGAATGGCACCCTTCCTTACCTCCGGCCCGACGGCAAATCCCAGGTCACAGTGGAATACGACGAGAACCACAAGCCGGTGCGCATTGATGCAGTGGTCATCTCCAGTCAGCACTCGGAGACGATTTCGACCGAGGAGTTGCGCGCTGACATCCTGAAGTACGTGATTCAGGCGGCGCTGCCTGAGCAGATGCTGGACGAGAACACCAAGTACCACATCAATCCCACAGGCCGCTTCGTAATCGGTGGACCGATGGGCGACACCGGATTGACCGGCCGCAAAATCATCGTGGACACTTACGGCGGCATGGGGCGTCACGGCGGTGGCGCGTTCAGCGGCAAAGACCCGACCAAGGTCGATCGCTCGGCCTGTTACATGGCGCGCCACATCGCCAAGAACATTGTTGCTGCTGGATTGGCCGATCGTTGTGAAGTGCAGCTTGCCTACGCCATTGGCGTTGCGGAGCCGGTTAGCGTGTTGGTGGACACTTTCGGCACCGCGAAGATTGACGAAGGCAAGATTGCCGATCTGGTGCGCGCCAATTTCAAGCTGACCCCGAAGGGCATTATCGAGGCACTGAATTTGCGGCGTCCGATTTACCGGAAGACTGCGGCCTACGGACATTTCGGCCGTCAGGACCCCGACTTCACCTGGGAGGCGACGGACAAAGCCGCAGCCCTACGCGAGCAGGCCGGCTTGACGGATGGGAAAGATCAGAAGACGGTGCAGGCGGCGAAATAACTTTTGGACAAAGGGCGGAGCAGTCCGCCCCTTTTCAGTTTCAAGTTTCCAGTTTCGAGTCAGGAAAAAATTGTCATCACGAGCGTATCCGGGGGCCCCAGCGAGGGCCGGTTTTGCACTCGCTGGGGTGGAGGAGCGAGGGATCTGCTTTTTGGGGCATGTCACGCAAAGCAGATTCCTCGCGCCAAACCCGGGCGCTCGTAATGACAAATTAGAAACCCGTTCTTGCACCAGGCTTAGGGTTTCGCCGACCGATTCTAGCCGATGACGTTACTTGAAACTTGAAACTGGAAACTCGAAACTGTTTTTAGGAGCTTATGTCAACTACATCTACTCGCGTAGCCGGCGATGTCGCCAATCTCGCCCTTGCCGATATGGGCAAGAAGCGCGTTGATTGGGCCAACCAGTCCATGAAGGTCCTGCAGATCATTCGCAAGGACTTCATCAAGAACCAGCCGTTGAAGGGCATCCGGATTTCCGCCTGCCTGCACGTCACCGCCGAGACCGCCAATCTGGCGATCACGCTGCGCGATGGCGGCGCCGACGTTGTGCTCTGCGCCTCCAATCCGCTGTCCACGCAGGACGACGTTGCCGCCTGCTTGGTGCGCGACTACAACGTTCCGGTCTACGCCATCAAGGGCGAGGACAACGACACCTACTACTCGCACATCATGTCGGCGCTCGATCACAAGCCGCACATCACCATGGATGATGGCGCCGATCTGGTGACAACTGCGCTTACCAGGCGGACCGATGTGCTGGACGGCGTGATCGGCGGAACCGAAGAGACCACCACCGGCATCATTCGTCTGCGGGCCATGGCGAAGCAGGGCGTGCTGCGCTATCCCATCATCGCGGTGAACGATGCCGATACCAAGCATCTGTTCGATAACCGCTACGGCACCGGACAATCCACCATCGACGGCATCGTGCGCGCAACCAACTTCTTGCTTGCCGGCTCCAAGTTCGTGGTCGCCGGCTACGGCTGGTGTGGACGCGGACTGGCCAGCCGCGCGCGCGGGCTGGGGGCTGAGGTCATCGTCACCGAAATCGATCCCACGAAGGCAATCGAAGCCGTCATGGACGGTTACCGCGTGATGAGCATGGACGAGGCCGCCAAGATCGGCGACGTCTTCTGCACCGTCACCGGCAACAAGAGCGTTCTGCGCAAGGAACACTTCGACGCCATGAAGGACGGAGCTATCGTTTCCAACTCCGGCCACTTCAATGTGGAGATCGACATCCCCGCGCTGGAGAAAATGTCGTCGTCGAAGCGCACCACGCGCCATTTCGTGGAAGAGTACTCCTTGAAAGACGGCCGCAAGATCAATTTGCTGGGCGAAGGCCGCCTGATCAATCTCGCCGCGGCCGAAGGCCATCCAGCGTCGGTGATGGATATGAGCTTTGCCGACCAGGCGCTCTCGCTGGAGTACCTGGTGAAGAACCACTCGTCACTCGAGAAACAGGTTTACAAAGTGCCGGAGGATCTCGATAAGCGGGTCGCGAAACTCAAGCTAGAGTCGATGGGCATTAAGATTGACCGCCTGACTCCTGAGCAGGAAGAGTACCTGGCAAGCTGGAACGAAGGAACGTAGAACCAGTAGCCAGTAGTCAGTTGTTAGAGGGCGGCAGCGATGCCGCCCTTTGGTTTTCTTGGGTGTTCGACTGCAAGCAAACCGGAAAGTTCAGGCCACAGCGCCGATATCCCGTAAAATGTAGGGGAGGGAAGCGGACAGGTCAGCTTGATGGACACGCAACCGGAATTCGAGGCGCTCCGCCAGGAGAGCTCGTCATGGTGGCATACGGCGCGGCGCAAGCTGTTGCGCGAGGCCGTCGCCCAGGCTGTCAATGGCAAACGCGAAGCTCGCGTTATGGATCTCGGCTGCGCAGCGCAACTGGATTTCGCCCAAGCTGGTTTTCGCGTTCTTAATGCTCACAGTTCGTTGCCCGCGCTGGCGTTTCGCCAGATCGAAGGTTCGCAAAACCTGGTTTGTACCCGTCCTGAAGATTTGGGATTCGTCTCGAACTCGTTCGACGCGATCGTGGCCGGTGACATCCTGCAGTTGGTCCCCGATGATCGGCTGGCGTTGCGCGAGTTGCGTCGCGTGTTGAAGGATGGCGGCCTGCTGTGTCTTACCGTGCCCGCCTATCCATTTCTATGGGGCGATGAGGACGAGGCGCGCGGGCATCAGCGGCGTTATACCGCCACCGAGCTGCGGCGCAAACTCAACAACTGTGGCTTCGAGATTTCGCGCGTCTCCTATCTGGTAGCGACGGGCTTTCTGCCGTCGGTCGTGGAACGCATCTTCAAGGACCTGTTCCGGAAGTCGGTAGCGCCCCGACGCATGTCTGAAGGCGGCTCCCGGCTCGCCAATGCCGCCATGGTCATGCTACTCGATTGCGAACGCCATTTGATTCGCTATATCAACCTGCCCTTCGGCACGCGCGTCGTCTGCTGGGCGCGTAAGCCCGCCTTCGTCGCTGAACGCGTCGCCGTACCGGCCTGGGATCGCCAGTGGTCTCGGCCTCCTTTGCCGCAAGGCATGACCATGAGCCAGCCTGACCTGCGCTGAAACCCCGTTCGCAAGTTAAAATCGAGCTGTGGCCCTGTTTCGCAGCGTTGGCACCACCCTG
>Ga0187880_1001030_pt1 | contig 22990 bp, 18 predicted proteins | sample June2016WEW_19_4_FD_132998 | JGI IMG/M metagenome (GOLD analysis project Ga0187880, IMG submission 132998) | Peatland microbial communities from SPRUCE experiment site at the Marcell Experimental Forest, Minnesota, USA - June2016WEW_19_40 | ecosystem: Environmental > Terrestrial > Soil >... | reverse complement strand
CGCCCGCCGATCTGCGCGAAAAGTCGCTGATGCTCGCCGGTCGTCTGCTGGAGATGACCGGAGTCGAGCCGGCCTCGCGCGGCTATGAGGCGGCGCGCCGGACACTCGATTCTGGCGCTGCGCTCAAAAGGTTCGAGCGAATCGTGGACGCACAGGGACGACGCGAGATGCCTGCGCCGGCGGCTTGGCGGCGAAACTTCGCGGCTGGACAAGCCGGGATGATTGCCCAGATCGATTGCTGGCAGATATCGCGAATAGCAAAACGCGCCGGTGCCCCTTCCAATGCTTCCGCGGGCGTGAAGCTCTACAAAAGCGTCGGCGACACCGTGATGCGGGGCGAGCCGATTTTCGAGATTCACGCCGAAAGCGATGCGCAGCTTCAGGCCGCGCTCGAATACGCCAACTCCGCGCCCCGCCTGCTCCGCTATGCCGAAGGTGCTTAAGCCGACGCCAGGCGCCACAGTGATTGACTCGTGTACACTCCCAGTCAACACTCGGTTCGTTGGATGACTATGAATAAAACTACCGTTGTACGGCCGCTGTTCCTGGTCCTTGCCTTGACGCTGCTCGCAGGATGGGGCATCTCTTCCGCTCCCGATGCAACCGCGGCGTCAACTCCGGCTGCGCTGAGCGCCGACAACATCAACTTGATCTTTGTGGTAAGCGAGGATTTGGCTTACCGAGCTTCCGGGGACATCAATCCAGCCACGGCAAACCTCACCAACCGGGGTTTACAGCGGTCGCTCCGGATGGCCACGTTCCTGCGACGGCACGTATTGCGGAAGAAGAATGTAACCGGCATCTATGTGCTCGAACCGATGACCCATCTGCAAACCGCCGGCAATTACCCCGATATGGCGGCGCCCGAGACCGTTGAGCAGTTCGCCCTGCTCAACCAGATCACTCTGTCCAGCGCGCTCCCGCCGCTATATTTCCCATATACCGGCAACAGCTATCCGCTCAACGCATCCTATTCGTCAGCAGTGCCGCTGCCCACCGGAGTCGCTACACCGTCAGCATTCTGCGGTAATTGCCAGGGTCTCGATTTCAGCGACCAGAAAGGCGACAACGAAACCCTGGTCACCGGTATCATCGCGGCAAGCGTCCCGGGCTTTTATGTCTTCTCGGCGCCCTGGGAGATCACCAGCGCCCTGATGGCAAATATCAACAAGCTGGAAACTTATAACCTGACTCTTCCGGATAGCTATGCGGGTCCTAACTATATCTATGCGATCTCGATCGCGCCGTCGGGAAGCGCCAGCCTGGTTACCTTCGACAGCAATCTGCACCCGCCTTCCAGCTACCCTAAACTGCCTTCGCCGAGGCCGGTCAGCGTTGCATGCGCGATGCAGACGCCGTTCCTCGTCCAAGTGACCGGCGGTAGCGGCGGCGCCGTAATTCCGGCGAATATCAACACCAACGAAACCATTTACATAATTCGGCACGCAGACGCGCATCCGCTGGCTGATTGGACCGACGGCAACTATGTCTGCGCGGGGCAATGGCGCGCGCTGGATCTTCCCAACGCACTGCGCGGCAAAATCAGCCCCCAGCAGGTCTATTCGAGCGATCCCGCTCAGGTTAGTCCGGGCACCGAGGGCTTCTCGTGGTCGGGTGTTGCGCCTTCATTGACCGCCGAGCCATACGCAATCGCCAACAACTTGCCCTATGGTCTGGCCGCCAGCTTCGATACGACCTCGGCCCGCGCAACCAGTGATTTTTTCTTCACCGACGGCACCTTCTCCAGTCAGACCGTGCTGATGGCGTGGTCGTACCAATTCATCCAACCGACGGTAAATGCGCTGATCGCGGCCTATTTCCCGCATGCCGTCCCGCCCCCGCCACAAGCTCCCGATTGGCCGCCCGACGACTACGACACCGTCTGGAAGGTGACGCTTGACGCCGACGGCAACTTGACGGTGAACAACACGCTGTGCGAAGGCATCGACTCCGCGGCGCTGCCGGCCACCTGTCCGAAATTCTGACCGTCTCTACCGCGCCAGCCACGCGCGCGGCGCTTTGACCAGTCTATTCGGTATCAGCGAAATATTTCCGATTGAGGCTGTTCGTGTATCCGTCTTCTCTTAGCTTGAGCAGCTCTTCATCGATCGCCGTACGAAGCGGGCTGTTAAACGGCAGAGCAAATCCGTATTGCCGGGGATCGAACACAACGCCAACCTCGTTGAGCCGCAGCTCGGGATGCTGTCTGGTGTAGTATCGCAAGATCGGCGAATCGTACACGATCGCATCAACCCGGCGCTCCGTGAGCGCCGCAACTGCGCCCTGGAGGCCGTCAAAAGTCCGCGTGTCAAGCCCTGCGGATCGGCAGTAGGCCTCGCCGGTGCTGCCCGCAATGCTGCCCACCTTCTTTCCCGCCAAATCCTGAAAGCCACCTATATGACCGCGGATTTCGTTCATCGTCATCACGCTGGTCATACTCGATGTGAAGTAAGCGATCGCGATCACGCCGCACGCCAGAGAGATCCCTGCCAGCAAGTAGCCGAAAGGTCCGGGTACCAAACGCTTGTGAGATGAACTGCCGGCCGCGGACGTCGACATGACATGATAGAATGATTCCGCCATTCCGCTCAGCCAGGCACGGGGGAACTCGGGGTCCAGCCTGCGGTCGAAAATCGTCAGTACAAGTGTCGCTAAAATCATGGCGCCGAACGCGATCGCGAAGATTCGCAGGTGGCCCCACTCATATAGGCCCCTGAAAAGTTCAACAAGGCCGGCTCCCCGGTTGGAGGCGACCATCACCTGAAGGCCGGATTCAAAGTATGGCTGTGAAAAATCTATTTTCTCGAGACGGCTACTGGTGATGAAAAGGTCGGTCACCCCCACCTGCGCCTGACCCTCGCTCACCATGTCTATTAGTTCCGGCAGCGTCCTGGCTTCCACGTATTCGATCTTCCAGCCCTTCGCCGCCGCAATCGTTTCCCATAGCTCGATTGTAAAGCCGCCAAAGCCGGTCGAGGTTCTGGCGACGAACGGCGGATCGACGTAAACGACCACTCTCAGCGTCGGCGCGTTCCCCGACGAGGAGGCCGCCGCCCATGCCCCGCCCATGAGGACCACAATCACGACCGCGATAAGTGCTTTCTTCATCGCTCTATAATTTTATGCCGATTGGAGTTTCAAAAGACGCAATTTCGTTTGAATGGCGTCAAGCGATTAAGCGGACGCCAGGCGCTTGAGGCTGTCCGATTCGCCGATCACCACCAGCAAATCATCGGCTTCGATCCGCGTATCGGCGCCGGGAATCATCTCGAGCCGTTGGTCGTTGCGCTTCAACGCCACGATCCGAAGCCGCGGATTCTCCCGCTCCACCGCCGCGATCGTCTTTCCGGCCGCCGGGCTGTCGCGCGAGATCCTGATCTCTTCGAGATCGACCTCGGACTCGCGGCCGGGCACCGAGAGTTGCAGAAAATCCACCACCGACGGACGGATGATGCTCGCCGCGATTCTCATCCCGGCCCATTGATAGGCCGCGACCACCTGGTCCGCTCCCGCAAGCTTGAGCCGCCGCAGCCCCGCATCCGAGTCGCCGCGCGCGTAGATGAGAATCTTCGGATTTTTCTCGCGCGCCGAAAGCGTGATGTATACGTTGTCCGCATCCGATCCGGTTGCGACGATTATCGCGCGGGCCGAACCGATCCCGGCATCTTCGAGCACTGAATCTTCCAGCGCCGATCCCACCACGTGCATCACGTCGGCCGTGTCCAGCTCTGCTTGCCTCGCGGCGTCTGCCTCGATCACCACCATCGGTACCGCCGTGCGATTTAGCTCTTCGACTACCGCGCGGCCGAAACGCCCGAAGCCGCATACGATGACATGGCCCTGGAGACCGTGAATTTTGCGATTCATTGCGCTCTTCCCGAGAAACTCTCTAAGCCGTCCCTCGACCACAAGTTCCCCAATCACCGAAAACAGATAAATCGCGCTGCCGACGCCTGTGACTATCAGTCCAATGGTGAAAAGACGACCGGCCGGACTGAGCGGCTTTACCTCGCCAAACCCGACCGTCGAGATGGTAATGACCGACATGTAGAACGCGTCGAGAACCGACCAGTGCTCGATCAGGATGTAACCGGCGGCGCCGATTACGGTCATCACCGCGACCAGCGAGACTGCGAGCGCGAATCTGCGAGTTGGGGTCATCCTGATGGCGTGCGCGCGATCCTTGGCGACGAGCTATCAGCCGGGAAATCCCGCCAAGAATTACATGTCACACTCCAAATGGGAACGTCTCCGGGACGCCGCGTGCGCTGGCGCGTGGCGAAAAAAATGAGTGCATCCGATCGAAACACAAACGCGTCTTGACAAAAAGTCAGGTAGGCATAAAGAGCGGTATAGAGTGGGCCTGATTTCTGGGGGACGATTCCGCGTGCACGGGAGTTCGCCTCGACATCAGTTGTGCAGCGCAGACCTCGCGCAACGGAGGGGAAGATGAAAGGCGCCCATGGAAGGGCAAGGCTCGGAACGATTGCGATTCTGGGCATCGCCGCGTTCGCGATTATGGCCGCCGCGGCGCTGACCGTATCGGACGCGCAACTGCAAAGCCCATCGGTCTGGCCGATGTTCCATCACGACCTCTTGCATACGGGGCTCAGCCAGTACGACACCAGCACCAACCCCGGCACGCAGAAGTGGGCGTTCGCAACCGGCGGTTATGTAGAGTCCTCGCCGGCGATCAGCGCCGACGGGACCATTTACGTCGGCTCCGATAACCAGAACCTCTATGGTGTAAATCCCGACGGCTCGCAGAAGTGGGCGTTCGCAACCGGCTCTCCTCTTAACGCTGTGGGGGGCTCCTCGCCGGTGCTCGGCGCCGACGGGACCATCTACCTCGGCTTCTATATCTACCTATACGCGGTAAACCCAGACGGCACGCTGAAATGGAAATTCGCTACCGGCGCTGGCGTGCAATCCGCGCCGGCGATCGGTGCTGACGGGACCATTTATTTCGGCTCTAACGACGATCATCTCTACGCGCTAACCGACGGAGGTCAAGGCGTCGTCACGCAGAAGTGGGCGTTCAAAACCGGCGGTATGGTGTACTCCTCGCCGGCGATCGGTGCTGACGGGACCATCTATTTCGGCTCTAACGACGATCATCTCTACGCGCTAACCGACGGCGGACAAGGCACCGTCATAGAGAAGTGGGCCTTCACGACCGGCGGTTGGGTGTTTTCCTCGCCGGCGATCGGCGCCGACGGCACCATTTACATAGGCTCCGATGACGATAACCTCTACGCGCTAACGGACGGAGGACAAGGCACTGTCACAGAGAAGTGGGCATTCAAGACCGGCGCTGCTGTGACCTCCTCGCCCGCGATCGGCGCCGATGGGACCATTTATGTCGGTGCCTTTGATGGTAACCTCTACGCGCTGACCGACAACGGCACCAGCACCACGGAGAAATGGGCGTTCGCAACCGGCGCTATGGTGGAGTCCTCGCCGGCGATCGGCGCCGACGGCACCATTTATGTCGGCAACGATGACGGCAACTTCTACGCGGTGAACCCCGGCGGCACGCAGAAGTGGGCGTTCGCGACCGGCAATAGCTTTGTTTTGCGATCCTCGCCGGCGATCGGCACCGACGGAACCGTTTACGTAGGCTCGGATGACGACAACCTTTACGCCGTGGGGATCCCGAGCCCGACTCCAACCAAGACGGCAACCGCAACGAAGACGGCCACACCAACCGCGACGCCAACCGCAACGGCCACTCAAACCGCGACTGCGACGGCCACCTTAACCGCGACACCGACGGCGACGGCTACCTCAACTTCGAGCGCTACCGCTAGTGCGACCGCAACCGCCACTGCAACCACAACGCGTACTGCGACGGCAACGGCAACGGCTACTCAGACTGCGACTGCGACGCCCACCGCGACGGTAACGCCGACCGTGACCGCTACGGTCACTCAGACCGCGACGCCGACTGCGACCGGCCCGGCCACTCAAACCGCGACGGCCACACCGACGGCGACGCCCACTACTTCAATGTCGGTGACTGCATCGCTTGCTTTTGGGAATGTTCTTGTCGGGCAGACGCTTACAAAGAATCTGACGGTCCAAAACCACGGGACTTCCAATTCGCTGGTCATCTCGGGTGCGACACCGTCCGACTCTGAATATGCCCTAAGCGGCACAGGGTCGTGCGGTGCAATCCCGGTGATGGTCTGGCCCAGATCGTCCTGCACGCTTGGAGTCGCATTCACTCCTAACGCGACCGGCGCGCATAGCGCGACGCTGATGCTCACCGACAACGCGGGCACTGGCTCTCAAAACGTTGCGCTTAGCGGCACCGGCCTCGCCGACGTGACAATTACGAAGACTGGTCTGTCGTGGGGCGAGGAGAAGTTCGGGATACTCTATAAGGGAGCGTTCGCGGTGGTGAACCATCAGAACACGTCGGTGACGCTCAGCGAGAGTTTCAGCGGGTCCAATGCGGCCGATTTCAGCGTCGTGGGAGGGACCTGCGGGAGCATGCTGGCGGCCAAGTCATCGTGCACGATTGTGGTTGGATTCAGTCCCGGGGCGCTGGGTAGCGAAGCGGCGAGCCTCTCGGTCACGGCCAGCCCCGACGCGGAAAGTCCGCACCTGGTTTCGCTGACCGCCGGAGATACGATTCCCGCGACTGTGAGGCCGGCGCTTCTGCTTATTACGGCGCCGGTAGTTTACGAGGGTGCGGCGTCGGGAAGCAAGTACGTCACCGTGACCAATAAGTCTCCGTTCACGCTCCCGGTCAGCACCGCAATCACCCCCGCTGGCGAGTGCTACGCGGCGGCTGGCGGAACCTGCGGTACGGCGGTGGCTGGTAATTCGTCGTGCACCATCGAGGTGTGGTACACTTCATTTGGCGAATGCGAATTTGCAGATTTTGCCACGCTGGCGGTAACCATAAGCAACGACCCGACCAGCCCGCATAACGTGACTGTGGAGGGGGAGGCGGTTCCGTGTTCCGGAAAGCAATGCTTGTAGAAACGAGGATCGCGGCTCTGCGGAAGTGGGCGCATCTGACGATACGGCCAGCCCGCACAATGTGAGCCTCAGCGGCACCGGCTCATAGGCGGTGCGCTCGGGCGGGATCGATCCCGCCTCAATGGAACCAAACGCCCTGTCCGGCGACCGTGGCTGGGCAGGGCGTTTCGCTTACACGTCACACTCCAAATGGGAACGTCTCCGGCACGCCGCGCGTTGCGACTGAGGATAGCGGTGACACGGCTTTGGTTTCATCGAACCAGATGTACTCGTCGAATTGCCGCGGCAGAGACGCCTGGAAATAGTGACTCTCCAATTCCGATTGCGGCCGATAGATGACCCCGATAGCTCGTTCGAGGCGAGTCGGCGCGAGCTCATCCCGCACCGCCTGGCGCCGGGGCGCGCGCAGATGAACCGCGCACGCCGCGATGCCTGATTCGTGAAACAGCCGTTCGTAACTGCGTTCGTGCGCAGGCCGCACCTGCTTTATCTCCATCGGGCCGTCCCAATCCGATGCTGCCGCGACGGTCCCGTGATCGGTTCCGAATCCGATCAGGTACGCTGCGCCGCCGAACCGATTTCGGGACAGCTGCCCCACATTATGTTCTCCGCGCCTACCCATCTCCGTAGCGGACGCATCGCCCACGTGGGAGTTGTGCGCCCACACAATCGCCTTGCTGCCGACGCCCCGAAATTCGAGCAGCCGCTCGAGCGTGTCGAACATATGCTGGTCGCGCAGGTTCCACGACTCGACGGTGCCGTAGTACATGACGCGGTAGTATTGTTCCGCGGCGGCAATCAGGCGCGCATTCTGGATCGCGTCGAAGAATCGATCGCCGTCGCGCTCCGAATACTCGATTCGGCGCTTCAGCAGATCGCCCAGCATCTCGACTATCGGCTGTTCGCAAATGCGATACGGCTCGCCCAGTGCTACGCGCCCGTACACGGCGGGATCGTTCTCCCACGGCGTCAGGCAGCCGTAACGCTGCCTGGCGACGGCCGCCATCGCCGGATCGACACCGCCTAAGTATTCGATGACCGCGTGAATCGAAGTGAACAGACTGTACAGATCGAGTCCATAGAAGCCGGCGCGCAGCTCGGGGTCGCGAATCTCCGCATTGTAGGCGCGCAACCATTCGACCAATTCCAAAGTCTCGCGATTACGCCACATCCAGGTCGGGAAGCGCGTGAAGGCGTTCCATTGCTGCTGTCGCGCGGGCGCGTGATGCACGTATTGGTTGATTCGCGCGGCGTCGGGCCAGTCGGCCTCGACCGCCACCATCCTGAATCCGCGCCGCAAGATCAGCTCGCGAGTGATCCGCGCGCGCATCTGGTAGAACTCCGAGGTGCCGTGCGTCGCTTCGCCGAGCAGCACCACGCGCGCATCGCCAATCCGCTCCAGGATTGGCGAGAGATCGACTTCGCCGATGTTACCGATCGGCTCGGCAACCTCGCGGATGAGTTTCGCCACCGACTGCGGCCGGCTCGCGCGCGCCGGAGTCCGGCCCGATGCGTCTGCCCATCCTTGCGCGCCAATCAGCGGAACGAACTGCACGTCACCAAGATTTTCTTCCTCGCAGTGGTCCTCCGTGACCCGCGTGACTCGTATCAGTTCTTGAGCGCGAGAAGACGACGACCCGACCGGAATTACCAGCCGCCCGCCAACTCGGAGTTGTTCGAGCAGCGGTTTTGGTATCTGAGGACCGCCCGCCGTCACGATGATGACGTCGTAGGGCGCATGTTCCGGCCATCCCAGGGTGCCGTCCCCGGTGAGAACATGGATGTTGTCGTAGTGCAGTTCCGCCAGGCGCCGCCGCGCAATCGTCGCGAGTTCCTCATGGCGCTCTACGGTGTAAACGCTGTCCACGATCCGCGAAAGTACCGCTGCCGCGTAACCCGACCCAGTGCCGATTTCGAGCGCCTTCTCACCCGGCTTTGCCGCGACGCATTCGATCATCAGCGCAACGATGTATGGCTGCGAGATCGTCTGACCCGCCTCGATCGGCAATGGAGTATCCTGGTATGCAAACTCGGCGAGCCGGCTCGGAAGGAATGCCTCGCGAGGAACCGCGCCCATCGCATCCAGCACCGCCGCATCCGCGACACCGCGCGATGCGATCTGAGCGTCTACCATCCGCTGCCGCTTGATCGAGAAATCCTGCATCGGCGTCGCCCCCTTGAACCGTTACCATACAATGGAGTCCGTCAACTATCCTGATCCTGAGCTTGCAGCGGAGTATGCTGTAAATAGCGCAACGCGCTGAGGGTGGGCTATCGGAGATGGCCGCGGTCTTTTCGAAAATACTGTGTCCGATTGACTTCGAGCATGACTCGATGGACGCGCTCGGACTCGCCTGCCAGTTGGCGAAGCAGAACTCCGCTACGGTTTACCTTCTAACCGTGATCGGCGCGCCGCCACCCGCGGCTGCCGCACTGCCGCCCGTCGCGCTGAACCCTAATCCTGAATTTGAAGCAGCATGTATCCGCCGGTTGGAAGTAATTGCGCGGGAAAAACTGGCGGGAGCTTCACATGAGATTTTCGTCGCAACCGGGAACGCGGCGCCGGAGATTCTCAATCTCACCGCCGCACAAGGCATCGACCTGATCGTGATGGGTACGCACGGCCGCACCGGCTTGAAGCACTTCCTGCTCGGCAGCGTCGCGGAGCACGTGGTTCGCCAGTCGCCGGTTCCGGTCTTGACGATCCATCCCAAGGCCGCCGGGTAAAGGAGTGTTCTTATGTCTTTGCCGTATCGCAAAATCCTGTGCCCCGTGGATTTCGACGAAAACTCGATCGCGGCGCTCGAGGCCGCGGCGGAAATCGCGCGGCATTTCGACGCCACCGTTCATGTCCTGCACACCATCCTGTTGGTCATAGCGCCTACCTCGATGCCCGTGTACGTGGATCTCTACAAGGCGCAGGAGGACACGGCGCGCCGCAACCTTCAGGAACTCGCGCGCAAGCATCTGGCGGGAATCAAATACGAGATCATGGTTAATATGGGCGAACCCGCCGCATCGATTCTCAAGGCAGAGCGCGGGATCGGTGCGGATCTGCTCGTCATGTCCACCCATGGCCGCCGCGGCGTGTCTCGTTTCTTCCTCGGCAGCGTAGCCGAACTCGTACTGCGCGAAGCTCGATGTCCGGTGATGACTGTCCATCAACATGCACCTCAGAAACATCTGGTCGGCGCCTGGATGACAGCTAATCCTGTCACCGCGCAAATCGACGAGAAGCTCTCGACGATTCATGCAAAGATGCTCGAGGGCGGCTTCCGGAACATCCCCGTCCTTGCGGACGGGCGCGTCGTCGCGATGCTTACCGAAGGCGATGTCCGCTCGTTTGTGGGGCATTTCGACGACACGCCCGCCAAACGAGCGATCACCCAGGCGCTTGTGACCGTAGGACCTCAGACGCCCATTCGCGAAGCCGCGCGGATTATGCGCGAGCGAAAAATCGATGGACTGCCGGTCGTCGAGGACGGCCGCCTGGTCGGAATTATCACGACCAGCGATGCGCTCGCAGCGACAACCAGCGAGGGATGAGTCCGGGCTGCGAAGCTGACCGCCCAAGCGCGCAGCCACGCGGCCGTCACCTGTCTCTCAAGCGGGTTTTCGAACGCGCGCGGTTGCATGTGCGGTCAGAACTGGAATCGGTGATTCCCGCACGACGCGCTCGGCGACGCTGCCGAGCACCAGGTGGCCCAATCCCTTGCGGCCGTGCGTGCCCATCACGATCAAGTCGGCATCGAGGTCGCGCGCGGTCTCGAGCACTTGCTCGGCCGGATCGCCGCTTGTCACGATCGTTTTGCAGCGGACCGCGGCGGGAATCCGTTCCCGCGCGAGCTTCTCCAGTTGCTCGCGTTTGTCCTTCTCAACAATTGGGTAAGCATCCATCGGCACCGGCTGGAAGCCGGCCGCGCCGGCTGGCATCGGCGCGACGTTGAGCAAGTACAGCGCGGCGTCGTTCTGCTGCACCAGTTTCAGCGCGACGTCGAGAGCCGCCAACGAGTGCTCCGAAAGATCGATCGGACACAGGATCTTCCGAAATAGCTGAGTCATCGCCGCCTCCTGTGTTTCGCGCTAGTCCGTCAGACGGTGTTACTTCTCCACCGACTCCTTCAGTTCCTCGGGCGGCGTCCAGACATGACGCGATGGCTCGTCGACGTCTCCCTCACCGGGGCGTCTGCCCTCGTTGCGCGTTTTCTGGCAATCGATGCAATACGCGGCGAACGGCACGGCTTTCAGCCGCTCGAGCGGGATCTCCTCCTTGCATTTCTCGCAGATTCCATAACGGCCGCGTTCCAGGCGGCTAAGCGCGGCGTCTATCGCCTTGAGCTGAAATTCGTATCGCTCGATCAGGCCGGCGTCGGTCTCGATGTCTTCCAGCGAGCGGGCCACGTCCAAGCCGTCGGCGGGCAGTTCCACCGCGTCGTCTTGCTCCTCTTTGCGAAGCACGCGTACTCGCGCGAGCACTTCCTGGCGCGACCGCGCAAGGAGCTTGCTCAGATCCTTCAGTCGCGCGTCGGCCTGGCTTTGCCGTGATGTTTTGGTTTTCCCGCCGGTCTTCGATTTCATACAGGTTCTCCGCCAGTTGCTCGTAAATCGTCGTCCACAACACTGAAGTCCATTATGCCGCCAACCCGGTGCAAAGCGCCAATCAGACAATCCAACTCTGGGGTTTTGCGATAGCACGGAAGGCGCTACATTCGTTTTGGGTTGCCTGTGAAGCCCTGACGCTGGAGAACTGAGCATGAAAGATCTGAAAGTTCGCGACGTGATGTCATCGGACCCCACCACGCTTAAACGCAACGACAAACTCACCCTGGCCGACGACATCATGCTCTTGGGACGGATTCGCCATTTGCCCGTAGTCGATGACGACGGTCAGACCCTCGTCGGTATCGTGAGCCAGCGCGATCTGTTTCGCGATGCGCTCGCGCAGGCGCTTGGCTATGGCAGGCACGCGCAGCGCAAGATCCTGGACACTCTCTCTGTCAAGGACGTGATGACCAGCGAGGTAATCACCGCCGGCCCGGATATCTCTTTGGTCGAGGCCGCACGACTTTTGGCCGAGCGCAAGATCGGCTGCCTTCCGGTCGTCGAACATGGGCGCCTGGTCGGCATCCTCACCGAAGGAGACTTCGTCGCGCTCATCGCGCGCCGCGGCATTTAGCGTCGCAGCGCACCGGTGAAAAACGAATTACGAATCACCGCCGGCGCGGCGCCTGCTGGTGTCTCTCACTGATGTACCTTTGCTCCGGCCAACTGATGCAGTTTTAGTCCGGCGTTGACAGACCGCCCGGGACAGCTATTCTCGGCGGGCATTCGGAGGCGCGTGGCGCAAGAAAAATGAGCAATCAGCCTGACGCGAGCGCGGCCGCCGCCGATGCGGGGGTTTCGCGCGGCCTCGGTGACGAGGAGACCGCGCAGAAAAATAGCCGGCTGACCCACTCGATCGCGCGCGTGCTCGCCTTCGAAGGCTTCACGATGTCGATCAACGGCATCGGGTCACCATGGATCGCGAAGAGTTTTCACCTTGGCGAGTCGGGTATCGCGGGCCTGTTCGCATGGATTTCGCTCTCGGCGATCGGCGCGCTGGGACTCTCGCGGATGATCGATCGGGTGGGGCGCCGCCGGATGCTGCTCGTATGCATGGCCGGCACTTCCGCTAGCGCGCTCGCCGCCGCGCTCTCGACCAACATCGCGGCCTTTGCGCTGAGCGAGATCGCGCTCTACGCCTTCATCGGCGCGACGGTCGCCGACGGTATCGTGATTCTGGCCGAGGAACTCGCGACCGAGGAGCGCGCGCGGGGGCAAAGCTGGGCCGGGTTGGGGGTTGGCCTGGGCAGCGGGCTGTGCCTGATCGTGATGCCGATGGTGGCGAGCCATCACTCGTGGCGATGGATGCTGGTGCTGGCGTCGGCGATGGGAGTTGCCGCGTTGTGGCTGGCCGCCCGCGTCATCCCGGAGAGCGGGCGCTGGCAACGCGCTGCCGAGGCCGGCACGACTTCGGCCAGCAGCTTTTACGACGTGTTCGGACATCTCTATCGACGCCGCGCGGCCACGATTCTGGTCTGCTCGTTGCTGGCCAACATCGCGGGGATCGCGGCCAGCAGTTGGGCGTACTTCCACCTCGTCTCGGTCGTCGGGTTGGCGCCGAGCGCTGCCAGCGTCCTGATGCTGGTCGGAGGCGGGGTGGGGATGCTCGGCTTTCCGATCGCCGCGCGAAACTGCGAGCGTTACGGCCGCATCCCCACTATCTTCGTTGCGGCCTTGGCGAGCAGTCTCGGCGCGATCACCTTCTATTGGGGTCCACCGGCGCACTTGGGCCTTCGCTGGCTGTGGATCGGGGTCACGTATTGCTGTTTCACCGCTGGCCTGAGCGCGGGGCAGGTGGGCGGCAATTCGCTGGCCACTGAACTTTTCCCCACCGCGATCCGGGGCGCGATGATGGGATGGTTCTCGCTTGTCGGCGCGGTCGCCGCGGTCTCCGCACAGACCCTGATCGCGGTCCTCGCCGTGCGGCTTGGCGGTCTGTCGATCGTGGTCGGATACCTAAGCCTGCTCGCGATACCCAACGCGATCATCGTCGCACTCTTCCTGCCCGAAACGCGCGGCCTCTCGCTCGAAGCCGCCGCGATGGAAGAAGCATTCGAGAAGCCGGCTTAGTCTCCCGGGACAGTACTCAAGCCGGAATCGTCGGGCGCCGCCGCAATTAACCTCGAAGAAGGATGGCTTCCAAGTGCAGTTCAGCCCAGAATACGGACGACGGCCCACCCGCCCGCGCGGAGGTCGACCCGCTCGCCAGGAACATCAACGCAGCAATCGGAGAGTGACTTCGCGACTGCGGACCAAACGACCGGAGATCAGAATGCGCGTCATTCGGCTGCTCCGCTTGCTTGTCGCCGCAACCCTTCTTGCACCTCGCATCGCCCTCGCTGCCCCCGTTTGCAACTTCCCCGCAAAGGCATCGTCCGCGCTACAGCGCTTGACAGATGTTATGGCGACCGGACGCTTTGTTGATTACGATCCAACCTCCTCCCAGATCATCAATGGGCACTCAAGCAGGGCCGACGAGGAGAGTATCCTCCAGGATCTTAAGGTCCTTAGACCACGCTTTGATGGTCTCATCACTTATACATCGACAAACGGAGCCGAACGGATTCCCGATTTGGCCGTGCAACTCGGCTACCGGGCAGTCATCATGGGAATCTGGGACATATCCAGCACCAAAGAACTTGAGAACGCCCTTGCTGCGGTGAAGCGGAATCCTGAAATCGTAGTTGGACTCTCGATCGGCAGTGAATCCGTTTTCAGCAAACGAGCCAGCTTCAAGCAGCTTGCTGATGCCGTGAGGGCAGCTCGCGAGCATGCACCCGATTTAGCGATTTCTACGAGCGAGCCTTTTCATATCTTCCTGGAACCTGCTGCCGCTCAAATGTTGTCGGAGCTCGACTTCATGCTCGCCAATGTTCATCCGATCTACGAAACTTGGTTTAGTGTTGCTCCGGACCCGAACGCGGCAGATTTCGTTGCGAAGGTCACTGACGAGCTTGCGGCGCTGTACTGTGGGCCCATTTTGGTCAAAGAAACGGGCGTACCGACAGCACCCGCCGGGTCCGGATACACTCCTGCCCGACAAGCTTCGTTCTACCAGGCCTTGCGGCAGCGGCTCCCTCCGAACAATCGACGCGCGTTCGCGTATTTCTGCGCGTTCGACGCGCCATGGCGACTCAAAGACGCACCAGTTCTCGGCGTGCGTCCCGGGCCGCAAGAGGCGCATTGGGGTCTGTACGGCGAGAAGCGGCAGCCCAAACCGGTTGTCGGCACGATCCCAGCGCTTCCAAGCTCTTCGAAGCCAGAATGAACCCCAGGCCGCACGAGACTGCTGACAGCAGGGACCGTGCCCTGACGGCGGCCGCCACGGCGCTACGAAGCCGGTCCGAAGATGATCGGGATAGCCCTAGATACTCGATCCGGTCACTGAGACCTCGGGAATCGGTGCGCCGCTCGCCTTCAGCTGATAAGACGCGAACTTCGCGATCGTTCCGTCGGAGTAGTTCATAACCACCAGATCGCCGCTGTTGTCGAATACGGCTCCCCATGGCGCGTCAAGGATGCCACTGTTTAACGTCACCGCCGGAGAGGGTTTGCCGGAGCTGGCCAGTTGATCCTTCGTATACTCAACGACCGTGTTCGCGTCTTCGTTGGGGACCCAAAGGTTGCCCTTTTGATCGAATGCGATCTCTCCTGGGCTGCAGAGGTTGGTGCAGCCGCCGTCGTCGGACAACAAGATAGTAGCCGACTTGTTACCGCTGCGCGTCAGTTCGTCGGCGGAGAATTCGACGATCTGATCGCCCTTCTTGCTATCTACCCACGCATTGCCAGCTTTGTCGAACGTTATAAATTGCGGACCATTCATATCGGACGAGGTGATGACGACGGCGGGCGCTACATTTCCGCTGCCCGCAGCCAGCTGTCCTGCTGCCAGTTCATTGATCGAGCCCCGCTCGGCGTCCACTACCCAGAGGTTGCCCTCAGGGTCGAAGCCGCAGCCATAGAGCGAGCTGAACATAAACGAACTTTTGATGATCACCCCGGGCACCGGGTTCGGATCGTGCTCCAGGTTCTTGAGTTGCGCCGCAGTGAATCGCACTACCTCGTCGCCGCCGACAACCGCCCAAAGGTTATGAGAATCGTCGAATGCAATACCTGTGGCGGAGTCAAACGTGCTCAGATGAATTGGCGTTGCCGGTCCACTCCTGGCGAGTTGTCCTGGCGTGTATGACTCGATGCCGCCGCCTGAGCCGCTGGTGACCGATACCCACAGGTTCGCGCAACATGCGTGCGACGGCGTGCCGCAAGCCAGCATCAGCAGGGCGATGGCCGCAGCCATGCGGCGCCCGCGAAAAATATTGATGTTCATCTTCACTCCCCCGCCCGGTCCCCCGGGGCCCAATGTTGCCGTGGCGCTCGGCGTTGCAACGATGCCACCCTCGGCGTCTCTTCCTCGCTCCCGCTCAGCCGCCCCCGTGCCGCTGAGATCAGCCTTGCGCATAGCGCGGGACAGCGCCTTCAAGCGATACTGCACATCTGTTTTGCTTGCAAGTCACCGCTGTCCGAACGTAAACGCCTAGTAACGACGCACAATCCATGCCACGGCTTAATAGAGTCTCTCGCCGCTAGAGAGCATGCTTTTTAGTCTTCGTAAGACCCTTGCGGGAGATTCAAGGCAGAGCTTGGGCCTGTAGAGGCACCGTGCTGCTGGAAGCCAGCCCGAACTCTGCCGAAGAGCGCTCGGCCGACTTCAGGCAACTTCTACGGGCTCTTTTGATGATGCGTTTGCGCTGATTCCGAAGGAGACATTCGGGGGAAATTGTATCCTTTCGTTCCTTGGGCGCGGTCTAAAGCGGGCGCTATTTTTGGCATATTTGCTGCAGCTACTGAGCGCAACTGCCTGAACAGTGCTTCTTCATGGACACCAGGCGGAGAACATGCCGCAAAAGGTGAAAACGGAGACTGCGGAGCAAACTCGCCTCTCTCCTTCTGTGCTGCTCCTCTCTGATGACGAGGCGTTGGCGAAGCTCGTACTCGGAATCGTCAAGCGCCCTTGGAAGCTGGTTCGCCATGCAGCCGACAAATACGTGAGTCGCGAGGTGTTCGCTCAGCCAAATGTGCGACTCGTTATACTCGACGATCAGGCCGTCGAAGAAAACGATCGCGGCTGGCTACTCGAGCAGATTCGTAAGCACTTCTCCGCCCCGCCTTTGCTCTACGTCGCCGGTGGCCAAAGCGATGCCAACGAGAAACGGGCGCGCAGCAAAGGCGCCCACTACTACGTTTCGAAGCCGCTGTCGCTCGAACGATTCGGACAGGTGCTGCAATCATTTTTGCAGGCGAAGCAAGCCGACGGACAATCCGCTCATTCAACGGTGGAGAAATCCGGGATCAACGCGCGCGAATCGAGCGCCGAGACCCCAACGCGCATCGACACGGGGATCCGTTGTCTCTCGGAGGAACTCAATCGCGAAGGCTCCCAGCTAAGATCACGCCTGCTCGATGCGGCGCTGGCGGGATTGCGCCTCGCGCGCAATCCAGAGTCGCCCGAACTCAGGCGTGATGCTGCCCAGATTTGGGCGGCGATGCAGCCAACCCTATCCCATCACCTGGACGCCCAGGACGGCCGGTTACTTCCGTGGCTGGTGCAGCAAGGGCGTCTCTCGGCAGAAGCGGGGCGCAAGGTCCGCGCATTCCACGACCGGCTGCGAACCCTGATCGGCGCAATCGTCGATACCGGCGCGGACCGTCTTACTGAAGCTCAGGCGCGTGACGCCGGAAAAGCGTTAAGCGGCCTCGCGGTCTACCTGGACGACGCAATCGACAACGAAGAGTGCAGGCTCTTCCCAACGATTCAGAAGGCGCTCTTCGGAATCGATCGCCGCAGTTGAAATCGAATCGTAGTTCAAGGAAGCACCTCCCGATCGCGGTGCCTTACCGATGCGGGCCAGCGTCGCGCAGCCCGTCGACAGCGGCGGATCGTTATCGACCCGATGAAATAATCTGCTAAGTTAGCCGGGAACCATGATCGATCGCGGGATTAAGCGACTGTTAGGCGTCGCGGTGCTGGCGGCAGCCGCCGGGTTGTACGGGTGCGCGTCATCCACGACTGATCAAGACGCTGCGGTGAGCGCTTCATGCCAAGGAAAGAATCAGCAGGACTGCGAAGCCCGCGATAATGCCCGCCAGCTACGCGACGCAGCGGACTACAAAAATGAGCCCGCCTTGGGATACCTGCAGTCGCCGCCGGGATTGCTGCCGGTGCCTCTCACCTCGCGGAATGCTTCCTCGAATTAGTTGAAAGAACGGGCGCGTTGCGCTCTGCCCGACCGCGTTATCCGCCAATGAAGCGTCTCCAGTCTTCAGGTCGGACTCCCGCACAAAAACAAACAGGCCCCGGACCGACGCGTAGGCGCGCCGGATCCGAGGCCCCCTGGGAGAGGCTATTGGATTATCTTCTCATCGAAGAAATCAGTCCGTTCGTAATCATCCTCCGCCACTGGTGGTGAGCGTGTGGATGACTGTGATCATTGCCGGTCCGACGATTAGCGCGATCATCGAGGGCAATACGAAGATGACCAGCGGGAACAGAATCTTAATCGACGCCTTCTGCGCGTCTTCCTCGGCACGTATCCGGCGATGCTGTCGCAATGCGTCCGAACTGGAGCGCAAAGCAGGTCCGATCTGCGCGCCAAGCTGTTCACTCTGAACCAAGGTTGCGGCGAGCGGTTTGATATCATCAACCGCAGTCCGCTCGGCCAGCCCGCGCAACGCCTGCCCGAGCGACGCGCCCGCGGAAATATCGGTAGCGACCAGATTCAACTCGGTGCCGATTTCCTGCCCATGACGGTCGCATTCCGCGCCGACGATTCGAATCGCCTCGAACAGTCCCATGCCCGCTTCGACGCATACCACCAGCAGATCGAGCACGTCCGAGAGCTGCTTTGAGATGTTCTCCTGCCGCGTCCGCGCGCGCCGTCCCAGGTAGTAGGCGGGCACGAAAATTCCGATCGCGACGCCGGCCAGTCCAAACAGCAGCGGCTGAACCGCCGAGCTATGAAAAAAGAGTCCGACCAACAAACCCAATACGCCGCATCCGATCGCCAGCAGCACGCGGATGACCTGGTAGGTCTGTGGCGCGCTGGACTTCAGAAATCCCGCCTGTGCCAGAGTCTGCTGGAGCTTCTCCCCGGTGGGAGTATCCATGTTCGGCGGCGGGACGCGCTTGGAGGCCCATCTGAAAAGCATGCGGAGCACGTTGTCGTCCTGAAGGTCGCCTGCCAGTGCGCCTTGCGAGGCTCGCATCCTGACCGCCAAATCTGCGAATCGTTCATCGACCGCCCGGCTCTGCGGCGAAATGGCGAGGTACAGGGCCACGCACGCCGCGCCAGCCAGGAGGAAGACCGCTAAGCCAATTATGAATGGACTCATGTTAGTAGGTCACCCGCAGCAGTCGCCTGATGGTCAAGATGGCGAGCACGTCCGCTCCGATCGCGAATTTCAAAATCTTCTGACCCATTGGGTCATGGAACAATTGATCGGTGTAACCGGGCTGAATCAAGCTGAATATACAGAGCACCACGATTGGCAGGCAGCCGACGACCATGCCGCCGAAACGCGATTGCGCGGTCAGCGCTCTGATCTGCATCCGCAAGCGCTGGCGGATTCGCACGATTTCGGATAGCCGCCCGACAATCTGAGCCAGGCTCGAGCCGACCTCCGTTTGCACGCGCACTGCGATGACCAGGAGCCGGAGGTCGTCCTGAGGAACTCGCTTGAGCATGTCTTCGAGCGCGCGCGGCAGTGGCAGCCCGATCCGGTTCTGTTCGAGCACGGTGCGGAATTCGCCGCCCAGCGGATCGGCGAACTCGCCGATCAGGACTTGCAGCGCACGCTGCAGCGAATGTCCCGCCTCGAGCGACGATTTGATCAGGTCAAGCGCGAACGGCAACTGGGTCGCAAAGGCCGCAAGGCGCCGCTTCTTGCGGAATTGTATGAAGGCGAGCGGCAGGCTGGCCATCACCAACCCGCTACCCAGCGCGATCCACATGCCGTGGAACAGGATATTGCCGCCGAACAATCCCGCGCCGAACAGCAGCACTATGATCAACAGGATGTCGGCGACCCTCATGTACAAGCCCGCCTGCCACATCATCTCTTCGAGGCTGCGCAGCAGGTCCAGGTTGTAGAGCGTGCCCAGCAGCGGTCCCTGCTCGGGCCGGCGCCTGCGCATGACGTCGACCTCCAGATCGTCGGCGGGGCGCGTCAGGCGTCGTGCCACCTCGCGCTGTTGCTCGACATCGGTGCCGCGACGGCTGGTGAAGATCAGCACGCCCACGAAGACGAGCGCGAATATGCCGCTTGCCATCAAAAAATCCATGGTATTTATCCGATTGTGCTGCGGAAAACCTTGGCGTCGAGTTTGTAACCCGCAGCTTCCAGCCGCTGCGAGTAGTTTGACCGAATCCCGGTGGCGAGAAACTGTCCGAGCACTTCGCCACCCGGCCCGATTCCGGTGCGCTTGAATTCGAACAGATCCTGCATCATCACCATCTCACCCTCCATCCCGCTGATCTCGGAAATGCGCATCACTTTGCGCGAGCCGTCGGGTAGCCGCGATACATGGACGATGATATTGAGCGCCGACGCGATTTGCTGGCGCATCGCGCGTTGCGGAATCGACACTCCCGACAGCAGCATCATCATCTCGAGGCGCCCCACGCTGTCGCGCGGAGTGTTGGCGTGGATGGTGGCGATTGAGCCGTCATGGCCGGTCGACATCGCTTGCAACATGTCGAACACTTCGTCGCCGCGGACCTCGCCGACGATTATGCGGTCCGGCCGCATACGCAAACAGTTCCTGACCAGGTCGCGCTGGGTGACCTCACCCTTGCCTTCGACGTTGGGCGGCCGCGTTTCGAGCCTGACCACATGCGGCTGCTGGAGACTCAATTCGGCCGAGTCTTCAATCGTCACAATTCGCTCGTCGGCCGGGACGAACAGCGACATGCAGTTAAGCATTGTCGTTTTACCCGAGCCGGTGCCGCCGCACACCAGGATGTTGAGCCGCGCGCGCACGATGGTGCGCAGAAACTCGACGATCTCGGGCACCAGCGTCTTCTTCCCGACCAGGTCATCGATGTTGTAGCGCCTGCGGCCGAATCGGCGAATCGACAGCGCCGGGCCGTCGAGCGTCAGCGGCGGAATGATCGCGTTGATACGCGAACCGTCGGGCAAGCGCGCGTCAACCATCGGCGACGCTTCGTCAACCCGGCGTCCGACCTGCGACACGATTCGATCGATGATCAGCATCAGGTGCTGATCGTCCTGGAACTTGACCTCGGTGGCGTGAAGCTTGCCGCCTTTTTCGACGTAAACCTGGCTGTGCCCATTGACCAGGATGTCGGTGATTTCATCGTCCCACAAAAGCGGCTCCAACGGCCCGAGTCCCAGCAGTTCGTTCTTGATCTCCTCGATCAGGTGATTCTTGTCGACGTCGGTGAGCAGGCGCCCCTCATCGTCCAGAATGGCGGAGATCGCCGTGGTGACTTTCTGCGCCGCGAGGCCCGGCTCGAGGCTTTCGAGCCGGGTGACGTCCAGCATCTCGAACAGCCGGTTGTGGACCGCAAGCTTGAGCTGCTGGAAACCCTCGGCCTGCACGTCTTTGACGGCGCTCTTTTTAGCGCCTATCAGCGAGCGCTGAAACGGAACCGGGGTGGCGTTGTTCTGCTGGGAAATTCTCTCAACCAGTTTCATTCGGGCACCTCAGGTGCGCGCGCCGATAACATTCAACAGGCGCGAAACCAATGTATTTGCGGAATTGCCGTCGGTGGTTTCATTGCCCACCTCGAGCCGGCGCGCCAGCTCCTCGACGCTCTTGGCCAGCGGCGAGTTCGGCGCCACCTGCCACAAATCCTGTGCGCTCAACTGCACGCGCTCGAGAACTTTTTCATCGCGCGGAATCCGCGTGTAAATCGGCTGCGCCAGCGTATGGCTGAGCTGCTCTTCACTGATCGGATGACCCGGCACGAAACGGCTCAGAATGAAGCTCGGTTCGATTCCCGGCAGCCCCAGCCGCCCCACCAGATCGACGAATCGCCACGCGCATCGTGCCGCGCCGATCGACTGGTCCAGTACATAGAACAGATTTTTCGAGCGCTCCCAGGCGGCGACCGTGTTTGCGTCGATATGCGTGCCGCAATCCACGATCACGTAGTCGAACAGTTGACGCGTCAGATCGAGAATCGCACCGACCGTCGCGTCAGTGACCAACTCGCTGTCCTCGATGCGCTTGGGCGCCGCGAGCAGGTAGATTCCCGACGCATGCTTGCTGAGCGCTGATTCGAGTTGAATCGAATCCAGCTTTCGCGTCCCCTCGGCCAGAGCCATGATCGTGCGCTCGGGTTCGAGATTCAGGTACACCGACAACCCGCCGGTCTGCAGGTCGAGATCTATTACCGCAACCCGCTTTTCGAACGCGTAGCGCAGGGCCAAGGCGAGGTTCGCCGCCAGGCTCGTCACTCCGGTGCCGCCGATCAGGCTCACCAGCGAAACGATCGTGCCGCCGCCGTTGTGAACGTTGTGAACTTCTTCGCGCCGGCGGGTCTCGCTTATCTTGAGCAGTGCCCGGGTCGCGTCTCCGGGATCCAGCGGCATGAACAGAAGCTCATCGGCTCCGGCCCTCAGCACCCGCTTCATCAGGTCCGGAGAACGATCATGCAGCAGCGCGAAAAGAGCCGGGCGGGGCTCCTGCAACGCCTGCGCGCTCAGATAGTTCAGAGATACTTCGTTGTCGCCGTTGAACACCACCATCGTGACGTCGACGGAGGCGTCGGCCGCGGCTTCCGGATCCGGTTCGACTTCCAGGATGTCCAGCACCGGGTCGCCCATGGCGGCGAGGGCATCCCGCACTTCGGCGCGATGCTCCCCGTCCCCGCCAACTAATTGGACCTTCAGCCCGCCGTTACGTACTTCGCTTTTTTTACCGAGCGCTGACACTTTACATTCTCCCTGCTTCAGCTATGTGGTGTCATATCATGCACTAAATACTCGGTTGTGTCTCGTTCTCCGCCCAACCTCGAACTAGAATCTCGGCCGTGACGCGTCAGGCTGCGCCAAACGACGCGTCTCGATCTGCTCATGCGTCAGCTCAGGCACCGCAGTCGGGTTGTAAACCGAGGCGCCATCGGGCAGCGGGCGCACGATTTGCGGGGTTACGCTTATGACCAGGTCCGTTTCGGTGTTGTTATAGCTGGTGTTGCGGAACAGTCCGCCGAGATACGGGATGTCACCCAAGTACGGGACTTTTTGAACCTGAGTCGTCTTTTGGTGCAGGATGAGGCCCGCGATGATCAGCGTCTGATTGTCCTTGAGCTGTACCATTGTTTCCGCGCGCCGAGTCACGAATGCCGGTATGGTGAAGCCGAACATCGACACGCCT
>Ga0187880_1001029_pt1 | contig 23004 bp, 14 predicted proteins | sample June2016WEW_19_4_FD_132998 | JGI IMG/M metagenome (GOLD analysis project Ga0187880, IMG submission 132998) | Peatland microbial communities from SPRUCE experiment site at the Marcell Experimental Forest, Minnesota, USA - June2016WEW_19_40 | ecosystem: Environmental > Terrestrial > Soil >... | reverse complement strand
GCGGCAGCCTATGTCCACCAGCCTCCGGCCCAGTGCCCCACCGCCCTCTCCAGGCTCGACCTCTTGCACGCTCTCGCCCGTGGGAAAGTGAACATCGATACCTGGCAGTACAACACACCCGACAAGGCCGAACACAAGGGCCACTTCTACAGCGACAAAGCTCCCGGAACCGCTGCCCTTGCCCTGCCCGCCTTCACGGCAGGCGCAATTGCGTTAAGGGCGGCTGGCGTCGCCCTCGACTCCGACGTCGGCTGGCTGTTTTCGAGTTGGATTGCATGTGTGGGCTCCATCGGAATCGTCGCCGCGGTTGGTGCGAGCATGCTATTCACATGGCTCTCGAAATGGGCCGGCCCAAAATGCTCGTTAGTGGCCACACTGGCCGTTTTCCTTGGGGCGGCGCCGTTGCCCTACAGCACTATGATGTTCTCGCACGCCATGGTGGTCGGGTTCGTTGCCCTCGCATTGTGGGCCACAAGGACACAGCGTGAAAGTGGAGTGCGGAGTGCGGGGTGCCCACTTAAGGATTGGTTCAGAGCGAACCGGTGGAGCTTGGTGGCGGGCTTTGCGTCCGGGTGGGCGCTGGCCAGCGAGTACACTGCTGGCCTCGTCGTCATTGCCATTTTCTTCTGGCTGGTGCTGCCGAGATGGCGATGGGCTTTTCCATTTTGTCTCGCCGCCCTGCCGCCGCTCTTGCTAATTCCGCTATACAGTTTGGCCTGCTTCAAGAGTCCCTTCGTGCTGCCTTACAGCTTAAACGCATCTTTCCCCGAGATGAAGGAGGGCCTTTATGCCATCAAGTGGCCCAGCCTAGAGACGGCTTACAACCTACTGTTTAGTCCCACACGAGGTCTCTTCTTCTGGACACCCTTCCTGCTCATTGCAGCACCTGGCTATTGGGAGCTAATACGGACGAATCGGCCCGCGTTCTGGCTGACGTACGGTGTCCCGTTGCTGCAAATTATTGTCATTTCCGGAAGGACCTGGGACTGGCCGGCCGGACCTACTCTGGGTCCGCGCTACCTGGCGCCGCTCCTGCCACTCTTGGCGTTGCCTTGCGCTCTGGGCGTTCAGAGGTTTCCGCGGGTCGGCATGGTACTCGGCGCTGCCTCGATCCTCCTCACTACACTAGCCACGTTGACCAACGCCGCGCCACCGTTTAGTTACTACAATCCACTCACCGAACTGCACATCCCGCTCCTTTTGAAGGGCGAGCTTGCGCCCAACCTCGGGACAGTGTGCGGCCTGCCGCCTTGGCTTTCCGTCGTGGTGTACTATGCGATTCTCTGCGGCGGCATCTGGTGGCTCTGGCGCCGTCTGCCTCCAGAGCCACCCGCAGCAGCCGGCGCCTCGGATCGGGGCGCTGAAACGTGCATGAGCCATGCGACCTGAGCCTTCCATGGACGACAGAGTAGGGCAGGCGTCTCGCCTGGGCCGGTGGGGACTGTCTCACTCTGGGAAGGCAGGCGAGACGCCTGCCCTACTCTGGGTAATCGTTGCGGCGTCACTGGCACTTCGGTTCTCGCTGTTTGACTTCCAGAGCGGGGACTACCGGGGATTTCTGAGCAAGTGGTACGACTCGTTCTTGCAGCATGGGCGTTGGCATGGCCTTGGAGAACCGGCCACGCATTTACCGAGCTACTGCTACCCGCAGCTCTACCTGTATCTCATCTCCCTGAGCACGCTGCTGCCGGTTCCGAAACTGTACGCCATCAAGCTTATGTCGGTGGCGGCTGACTACGTGGCGGCGTGGTACGCCTGGCGGCTGGCGCGCCGGGGCGGGTTCTCCCCGGCCCGTTCGCTGGGCATCCTCGGCGCGGTGCTCTTCCTGCCGACTGTCGTGCTCAACAGCGCACTGTGGGGCCAGTGCGACATGCTGTACGCCTGCGCGCTGCTCGCCTCGATGTATTACGTTCTGGAGGGCAGGACCGCCGCGGCGCTCGTGGCATTCGGGCTTTCAATTTCGGTGAAGCCACAGGCGATCGTCTGGTGCCCGTTCCTGGCGGCGCTGTTGGTGAGCGGCAGGCTCCCGTGGCGGCAGTTGTGGATTCCGCCGGCGGTCTATGTCGCTTGCGCGGTTCCGGCCATGCTGGCCGGCCAGCCGGTGCTGTACGCGTTGGGGTGCTGGGGCCGGTTTGCGGTCAAGCCGACGGCCCTGGTGCTGGGAGCGCCGAATTGGTATCTATTCCTCTCGCCCGACGTGACTGCCGGTCCTTATGCGGTTGGCGTACTGTTGACGCTCCTGGCCACGGCGGCCCTGGTCTGGTGGATGTGGCGGACCGGGCGGGCGCATCCTGTCACCACCACGACCGCCCCCCTCACCCCGGCCCTCTCCCCCTCGGCGGGGGAGAGGGAGAACTCCAAGGACTGCGAACGATCCCCCCTCGCCCCCGCCGAGGGGGAGAGGGCCGGGGTAAGGGGTGAATTGGTGGTGCCGTCCAGATGGACCGGGAGCGAGCCGGCCACTCCGGACCTGGCCCGCTGGCTCGTCTCGGCGGCCTTGCTCTCGGCGCTGTTTCCCCCGTTCCTGCTGCCCGGGGTCCATGAGAGGTACTTCTTCGCCGCGGACGCGCTTTCGGTGGTGTATGCGTTTTACGACCCGAGGCGGTGGTTCGTGGCGGTGCTGATTCAGTTCGCGTCCGTCTTTTCGTACTACCCGTACCTGTTTGGCCGGGAGCCGGTGCCACGGGTGTTGCTGGCGGCAGCGATGGTCCTGGCCATTGAGTGCGTCGCCATCCGCGTGGTTCAATTGGCCGCCACCGAGCGGGGCGGGAGGCAAGGAGGCATCCCGTGAAGCGGGTTTCCGTGGTGATGCCGGTGTACAACGCCGCCGAGTTCGTCGAGGAGGCGGTTGCGAGCATTCGGGACCAGAGCTACCCTTGGTGGGAGTTGCTCTGCGTTGACGACGGATCGACAGACCGGTCCGCCGATGTGCTGGAATCCCTGGCGGCCCAGGACCGGCGGATCCGGGTGATTCGGAGCCCGGCGCACGGCGGGGTGGCCTCGGCGTGCAACGCTGGGCTGCTACAGGCGCGCGGTGAGTTGATCGCCAGGATGGACGCGGACGACGTGGCCACGCCTGAGCGGCTGGAAAGGCAAGTGTTGTACCTCCTCGGGCACCCTTCGGCGGTGGCCGTTGGGGGGCAGGTCGTTATGGTTGACCGCTTCCGCCACGTTATCAGCCACAAGCGGTTTCCGACCGAATCGGAGGCAATCCGGAAGATGATGTTCTCTTGCATGCCATTGCAGCAGGGAGCGATGCTGGTCCATCGCGGGCGGCTGCCCCGGGATTTCGCCTGGTATCGGCCGGGGGCAACGACCGCCGAGGAGGTGGAGCTGCTCTTCCGGTTCCTTGAGCACGGGGAGTTGGCCAACCTCGAGGAGACCGTGCTCGAATACCGCCTCCACGGAAACAACATCTCCCTGCGGCAGGCCAAGAAGACATTCTTCCTGACGCTCAGGGCGCGGCTGAAGGCCGTATTCGCCTATGGCTATTGGCCGACGCTGACGGGGCTGCTGGTGACTTGTTGCCAGACTGTGGTCGTGCTGCTGCTGCCAGGCCGCTGGGTCTATCCCGTCTTTGCGCTGCTGCGTGGTATAGGGCCTCGCAGAAGGCATTGGGGCTTCGGAGCGACGTCGAGCGTGTTGTCAGGACACCCAGCGCTTGTTGTGGTGAGCGCGGCTGCCCCGCCCCGGCACGGCAGTTCCGGAGGAGGCCAGCCATGACGACTCCTGGCACGCGACTCATTAACGTGACGCTCCCGGTCTTCAACGAGGCGGCGCGCCTGCCCGATGGCTTCGCACGGGTGCGCCAGTTCCTGGCCGAGCATTCCCGACTCGCCGTTGAGGTCGTCATCGTGGACAACGCTTCCACAGATGGAACGTTAGACATAGCGCGTCAGTTGTCGCGCGAGTGGGAGGGAACGCGGGTCGTGCGTCTGGATAAGAAGGGGCGGGGCGGGGCGCTCAAGCACGTCTGGCTGGAGAGCCGGGCGGATGTGCTCAGCTACATGGACATTGATCTATCCACCGATTTGGCGGCCTTTGGGCCCCTGGTCGAGGCGCTGATCTCAGGCCGTTTCGACCTGGCGGTCGGCTCGCGCTTGCGGCCCGAGTCCGCCACGGCGCGCTGCTGGCAGAGGGAGGCGATATCGCATTGCTATATTTCGCTGGTCAAGATGGTCTTCCGGACGCGGTTCTCGGATGCGCAATGCGGGTTCAAGGCCATTACGAGGGAGGCCGCAGCCCGGCTGCTGCCTGCAGTCGAGGACACGGGCTGGTTCTTTGACACGGAGCTGCTCGTGCTGGCCGAGAAGTGCGGCTACCGCATCTTTGATCTGCCAGTGCGATGGACCGAGGACCCGGACAGTCGCGTCAAAATCCTCCGCACGGCCTGGGGGGACCTGCGCGGCATCCTGCGCCTGTACCGCAAACTCCGCCGCGGGGAGTATGCCCGGTTGACGTTCAACCCTGCTCTAACCAAGTGAGGACCCTATGAACTCGCGCTCTACCCCTCCCGCTCTAGGTCCGGTGGCGTTCACGTTGCTCGAACTCCTCGTCGTCATCGCCATCATCAGCCTCCTGGCGGCGCTTCTGTTACCCGTTCTGGGCCGCGCGAAGGCTAAGGCCACCGGAGTGGCCTGCCTCAACAATTTGAAGCAGCTCCAGACCTGCTGGCAGCTTTACGTGGATGACTACAATGGCATGGTCCCGCCCAACCGGTCCGTGTTCGCCAACGGGGTATGGCGCAGCACGCCCGACTCCTGGATTGGCTCGAGCAGCGCGCCCTACGACGACACCTTCCTCCCCATCCAACAGGGGCTGCTCTTCAAGTACGACTACAACCGCTCGGTCGCGATCTACCATTGCCCGGCGGACAGGTCCACCGTCCATCGGCTCAACGGGCAGGACACCGGCATCCCCCGCACGCGCAGTTGCTCGATGAGCGGGTGCCTGGGCGGGCGAATCAACGAGGTGCAGAACACGGTGCTGCGGGCGGCCGAAATTCCACAGCCGGCCCGGCTCTTCGTGTTCATTGATGAGAACGAAGACAGCATCGATGACGCCCATTTCCTGACGTGGCCGGCCCCCGACGACCGATGGGTCAATATGCCGGCGGACCGGCACGGCCAGGCTGGGGTGCTCTCGTTTGCGGACGGGCACGTCGAGAGCTGGAAATGGAAGTGGCCCAAGCAATTCAAGCACAAGCAGAGCTATTGGAAACGGGTCGAGGGTCCTGCCGATTTGGCCGACCTGCGCCGACTCCAGGAGGCGATCCTGCCGGTCGCTAACTTCGTGCCGCAGCCCTGAGGTCGGCGGGGGCCCGCGAGGCGCCACGCGTGTCGTTGCCCTCCTCTCCCGCCTGCCGGTTGCACACCACCGGCAACCTGCTATCTTCTTCGATAAAGGGTGACTGCCCAATACGCGAATTCAAGGGCGTCCACCCCCCGGACATTCCCGGCAATACATACTAAGCGCTTTAGACAGGACAACTAACGGTTATGAACATACTGCAGATCTCGAAGCGGATCTTTCTGCTTATACTGGTGAACATCCTGGTGGTGACCACCATCACCCTGGTGCTGGGCCTCTTTCACGTGGGGACCTACTTCCCTCAAGGCGGCTTGCAAGGCCTCGCCCTGTTCTGCCTCGTTTGGGGCTTCGGCGGCGCCTTCATCTCGCTCGCCCTCTCACGCCTCATGGCCAAGTGGATGATGGGCGTCAAAGTCATCCCCCCGAACACCACCGACCCCACCCTGCAAAAACTGGTGGAGACCGTCCACACCCTCGCCCGCCAGGCCGGCCTGCCCAAACTGCCCGAAGTCGGCATCTATGACTCTGAGGAAGTCAACGCCTTCGCCACCGGCCCCACCAAATCCCGCGCCCTGGTGGCCGTCTCGACCGGCCTGCTCCAGCGCATGGGCAGCCAGGAAGTCACTGGCGTCCTCGGCCACGAAGTCACCCACATCGCCAACGGGGACATGGTCACCATGACCCTCATCCAGGGCATTATCAACGCCTTCGTAATGTTCCTGGCGCGCGTCCTCGCCTTCGTCGTCAGCCAGGCCATGCGCTCCCGCGACGACCGCGACAGCGGCGGCGGCTGGCTCCAATTCATCCTCGTCATGGTCTTTCAAATCGTCTTCTCCATCCTGGGGTCGCTGGTGGTCTGCTGGTTCTCCCGCTGGCGCGAGTACCGTGCCGATGCCGGCGGTGCCCGGCTGGCCGGGCGTGAAAATATGATTAACGCCCTGCGCGCCCTGCGCCGGCTCCACGACCCCGAAGTCGCCGCCGCCGAGGCCCAACACGCCCAGGCCTTCCAGTCCTTGAAGATCTCCGGCCAGTCCAGCGGCCTCCTGGCCCTGTTCGCCACCCATCCGCCCATCGAGCAACGCATCGCCCGCCTCGAACAAGGCGCCTTCTGACCGCCCCGGCCCCGCCGGCGCATTTTGCTGCCGGCGTCAGCCGGCAAGAACCCAGGCGGCGCTGGAGCGAAGAGCCTTGTGCTGCTCGGACGATCGGCACCCCTCGTCTTGGCAGAGCAATGCTCTGCGCTCCGCCCCGCCGTCAGTGACCGATTACAGAAAGAACGCAATTTCGTTTGAATAGCAGCCGAACCAGCGCGGTCAAACCCCTGCAGCGGCTCGGTCGAGATGCCGCAGAGCCGCAGGGAGCCAGGTTGAAGAACAAGAGGAACACAAGAGGAACACAAGAGGAACACAAGAGATCATCTCCCAATCAACTGGCCAGCACTTGGCTTGCTCCAGGCTTTCCCCATGCGTGCGCCACCGTCGCTTGACGGTCGTGCCACGAGCGTGCCTCGGGGCGTTGTCCCCGATGCGCTGCGAGGGGAGGCGACTTGCGAAAAAGAAGACCTGCTTCCGGTCAGGTCCTGCTTGGAGTCGGCTGTGGGAATTGCCCCAACCTCAGACTTGACTTCAAGTCCGCTATGGGCCTAAAGTTCGACTAACAGCGTAACTCAGCGTATTATGAATAGACCTCCGCTCACCAAACACCAGAACGGGCTCGCCCGAAACCCTTTCCGCCGCGCCTTCACCCTCATTGAACTGCTGGTGGTCATCGCCATCATCGCCATCCTGGCCGCCCTGCTGCTGCCGGCTTTGAGCTCCGCAAAGCTCAAGGCCCAGGCCATCCAGTGTATAAACAACAATCGCCAGATCATGCTGGCGTGGCGACAGTATTGCGAAGACTACCGTGATACGTTGCCGTACGGATACGCGCTCGCGCCGATGGCACAGTATGCCTGGATTCCATCCGGCCCCCCTTGGGATTTGGATCTGGCCGTTCCCACTACGCAGGGCAACTGGGACGCGGTTAACACCATCGAAAAGAGTCTGATCTGGCCTTACTGCGGGAACAACACGGGCATCTGGCATTGCCCGGCCGATAAAAGCCTCGGCCAGAATCCTGCCGGCGTGAAAGTGCCCCGCCCCCGCAGCTTCTCCATGAACATTTGGACGGGCGGCAGGGGCGACACCGCCGACCCGGCCGGTGGCTGGAACACGACTCCCCCTTGCAAGGTCTTTCGCAAGATGGGTGAGATGCTCCGGCCCGGGCCTTCGAACACGTTCGTGTTCCTCGAAGAGCGCGAGGATAGCATCAATGACGGCTTCTTCATCGTGCAAATGAACGGCTATCCGAACCTCGCGCAAACCTGGATGGTGGACTTTCCTGCCAGTTATCACGGCAAGGCCGGTGGTTTCGCCTTCGCCGACGGTCATGCCGAGATCCACAAATGGAAGGATCCGCGAACCTACCCTCCACTCACCACCACCCTGACCCTGAACGTTGCTCAACCGAACAGCCAGGACGTGTACTGGATGCAGGACCACAGTACCCGCGTTTACTGATGCTCAGAGTAGGGCCAGGCGTCTCGCCTGCCTTCCCCCCGTGACCGGGACAGCCGAAACGCCTGCCCCACTCCCGGGCCGACTCGGTTCATGCAAATGTGCGAGCCCAACCAGTGGAGGCTGCCCATAACCCCTTTCCCCCCTAAAAGGCCCGGCCAGTGTTCAGCGCGGCGGCAACGCGCGATAGAAACGGGCGCGATGAAGGTGGCGTCCAGAGCCGCGTGTGCGCCTTTGATTGCTGGGCGGAGCAAACCTCCTTGTCTCGAAACGGACTGAACTGATAGATTCGGGCCGTGATAATGTGGTTAGAAAGTTTCTTGGTCGGCTGCCCAACAGGGTTGTGGCCATGAGCCGGGAGTTGGCTTCTGCGTCTCGCCCGATTTCGGTGATAGTGTTGGGTGTCGGATCGTTTGCCTACAGTACCGCCCGGATTCTCAAGGAGGCCGGGGCCAAGGTTTCGACCTACCTGACGCGAGATTACGGCCATTACCCTCCGTCGCTCGCCGGCCCGACGTACCGACGCGAGCAGTTTCCCTCCCCTTGTCCGCTGCTCCGCGAAAAGGCCGTGGACCTGGTCGTGCCGATGTCCATCGATTGGGCCCAGGCGCCGTGGGCGCACGAGTTGCTGGGCCTGGGCGTGCCGGTTTTCTCTCCGACGGGAGAGGGAATGAAGATCGAGCGGGAGCGGGATTTTGCGCGCCGGCTCTGCCACGAGTTCAAAGTGCCGTTTCCACGGGCGCATGTGGCGCGCAACCGTCTGGAGGCGGAGGAACTGCTGGCCAAACACCCGCGGCCGTTCGTCATCAAGAACCCATTGTGTTCGCCCACCAGCCCGATCCATACCATTCTGTGCGAATCGGTCGAAGATACGCGTTCGTGGCTCAAGCAACTTGATTATGCCGAGGGTGTTTTCCTGCAGGAATACCTGGGCCACCGCGAGGTGGGGCACATTGCGCTGGTCAGCGGCGGGGAGATTCATTCGCTGGTGACCAATCAGGAGTATAAGCGCGCGTTTGCGGGCAATATGGGGATTATCGCCGGCGCGCCACTCGGCGGGTTGGTCGAGAAAGATCCCGAGGACAAATACGGGCTTGCCCGTGAATTGCTCCATCCACTGCTGCCCTGGTTTCGCGCGGTCAATTATCATGGCCCGATCCAGGTGACGGCGGTTCATCACAAAGGCAAATGGCACGTTATCGAATACAACATTCGCATTGGGGTCACTTCGGGGGCGATGATTCTGCGGCTGCTGGCCAATCCGCTCCAGACGCTGCTGGCAACCGGGCGGAACCAGAAGGTGCGTCCGCAGTTCGTGGCGGGGCGCACTTTCGGCTGCTCAGTCACGCTGGCGGGCTACGGCTATCCGTATATCCAGATCGAGGGACCGCACCTGCCCGTGGATGTGACAGGCCAGTTCGATTGCGATGTTTGGTGGAACGAAGTGGCTCGCGACGGCGATGGGCGGCTGGTGGCGACCGGCCACCGCATCGCCGATGTGATCGGGTTTGGGGCCGGGCTGGCGGAGGCGATGAGCCACGCGTATGCCAACGTCCGCAAGATTCGCAGCCTCGGCAGTTATTACCGGGAGGATATTGGCAAGAGTCTTTGGCCGCCGGGGGCGTAGCCATCCCAGCCTTTTAAGTCAAATCGGCTGAGTCAACTACATGAGTTAAATCGTTGCAAGGTGGGAACGTTGCACGTTACATTTCTACTTGGTTTTTGATGAGCACTTTGTCTTTGGATGTTGTGGATGGGCCGGTTGCCAGGTTAGAGAATTCCGACTCGCCGACGCTGCCCAGGCTGCCTGAGCCTGAGCCTGCCGAGCAGGTGTGGTTGGATACTTTGCCGCGGCCTGCCTGGATTGAAATTGATCTAAACCGCCTTAAGCAGAACTTCGAGCTGATCGCACGGGACAAGCCGGCCGGGCTGCAACTACTGTCGGTCGTTAAGGACGAAGCTTATGGTCACGGGACCCTGCCGGTTGCCCGGGCCGCGCTGGCTTGCGGGGCGAGTTTTCTCGGGTTAAGCACGCTGGAGGAAGCGGTGGGGTTGCGGGACCGGGGCATCCGGGCCCGGCTGCTGCTGCTAGGCGACCGTGACGAGAAGGAGTTGCCCTGGTGCATTGCACACGATCTGACTTGCTGTATCAGCGAGCCGCACACGGCGGCCACCCTCGGCCAATTGGCTGCGCGGGCCGGCAAAAGGGCGCCGGTGCACCTGAAAATCAACACCGGCATGAACCGGTATGGCATCCGCTGGAATAAAGCGGCTTCCCTTGCCGCGCTGATCGGCTCGACCAAGTCGCTGCTGCTGGAAGGGGTGCTGAGCCATTTCGCCCAATCCGACGAGGCGGACAAGACCTTCGCCTTGCAGCAACTGGCCCATTTCCAACAGGCCGTGCGCGATATCGGCGAGCTTGGCCTGGCGGTGAAGTTCAGACACCTGTGCAACAGCGGCGGGTTTCTGGACCTGCCCCAGGCGCATTTCGACATGGTCCGGCTGGGCATTCTGCCGCTGGGGGTCTATCCCTCCTCGGTTTGTCGGCGCCTTCCGGGCATTGAACCGGTTATGACGGTCAAAGCGCGCATTGTCGCCATCCAAGTGATTCAGCCCGGAGACACGGTCGGCTACGGCATGCGCTATACTGCGTCCTCCCCGCGGCGCATCGCGGTGTTGCCGCTCGGGTATGGAGATGGCTTCCCGCGCGTCCGCAACCAGGGCTGCGTGCTGCTCCACGGCCAGCGGGCTCCGTTGGTGGGCGGCGTGGCCATGGACGCCCTCACGGTGGACATCACCGATATTCCCGCGGCGCAACTGTGGGATGAGGCTGTAATTATGGGCCGGCAAGGGGATGACGCAATCTCGGTCCATGAAGTTGCGAGGTTGAGGAATTCAGTTTCCTATGACGTTCTGGCCGGTTGGCGGGCGCGGCTGCCGAGGATTTATGTGAACCAGGCTGTAGCGCGATGAAGCTTGTTTTTTCCGAAAGCCAGCCCGATTACGGCCATTACATTTTCCCCTATGCGATCTGGGCCTTCCCCGAACCGGGAGAAACACCGGCCGATTTCTTCGACCGCGGGTTCCTGCCCTCCTCCCGCGAGTTAGATCGTTTTTACCTGTGCCGGCAGGTGCGGGTCAACTTGCGGCAGCATCGGCCCTCTTCCGAAAACCGGCGCATATTGCGCAAGGGAGAAGGCATTTCCGCTCGGCTCATCCCGCGGGCGGAATTCCATTATACGCCCCAGCGGCGGGAATTCTACAAGACCTATGCCGATATTAAGTTCGGCAAGGACACCATGTCGTATGAGCGGCTGGAATCGCTGTTCAAGGCCAGGATTACTTCTCACGTGCTGCTCTTTACGGATGCCGCGTCCGGGGCGGAGGTCGGCGCCGCCACGCTCTATCTCGAATCGCAAGTCGTGGCCTATTACTATTACGCCTTCTACGATCTCAATTACTACAGCCGCAATCTCGGCATGTTCATGATGACTTCAGCGGTGGCGCTCTTCGCCGAGCGCGGTTTCGATTTCCTGTATCTTGGGTCCTGTTATTCTCCCAACGCGCTCTACAAGACTCAGTTCACCGGGGCCGAGTTTTTCAATGGGGTCCGGTGGTCGGGGGATTTGGAGGAACTGAAGTATTTGGTACGGCGGGAGCGATGGGATCAGCACTTGCTCGAATGCGAGGAATACCGCCAGGCGTTTTATGGTGGCGAACTGGCGCGAGTTGTCTCGGGCAGTTCGTTTCGCGTGCAGATCTGGGAGGAACAGGACGGCTCGAAAGGATAGTTCTTAGCTTCTCATGACTTCTCGTGAACGAGTTCTCACGGCGCTGAACCATCAGGAACCTGACCGGGTGCCGATTGATCTGTCCGGCCACCGTTCGTCGGGCATCGCCGCTATGGCTTACGCCCGGCTGCGCGATTATCTTGGCCTGCCGAAGAAACCCATCCGCGTCTATGATCCGGTCCAGCAGCTCGCCATCGTGGACGAGGATGTGCTGCAGCGGTTCCAGGTGGACACTATCGAGCTGGGCCGGGCCTTTGCTCTCGAGGATAAGCATTGGGCGGAGTGGACGCTGCCGGACGGAACGCCCTGCCTCATGCCGGCCTGGGCCCGGCCAGAACGCGACAACGGCGGGTGGGTGCTGCGCTCGCAGGTCACCGGGCGCGTCATCGCCCGCATGCCCGAGAACGTCTGGTATTTCGAGCAGACCCACTTCCCGTTTCTCGAACAAGATGATCCGGACCATATCGAGGCGGCGATTCCCGAATCCATGTGGGCGGCGATTGCGTCCCCGCCGGGGCCGCTGGCCAGTGGTCCGGACGGCGCCAAGGTGCTCCAGGATGGCGCCCGCCGGTTGCGGCAGCAGACCGACCGCGCGATCATCGGGCTGTTCGGCGGCAACCTGCTCGAATTCGGCCAGTTCCTGTACCGCAACGATAACTTCTTCATGGTGCTGGCCGGCGAACCCGAGCGCGCCCACTACTTCCTGGACAAGCTGTTGGAGATGCACTTGCGCAACCTCGACCGATTCCTCAGCGCGGTGGGAGAGCACATTGACGTGATCCTGTTCGGCGATGACCTGGGCATGCAATCCGGTCCCCAGGTCTCGCCCGCGATGTTCCGCGAGTTCTTAAAGCCGCGGGAGCAGACGATGTGGCGGCTGGTGAAACAACGCGCGCCGCACTTGAGGATCATGCTGCACTGCTGCGGCGGCGTGCGCGAGCTGCTGCCCGACCTGATTGACGCCGGCCTGGAGGCCATCAACCCGGTGCAAGTCACCTGCCGGGGCATGGACCCCGCCGGCCTCAAGCGCGACTTTGGGAAGCGGCTCACCTTCTGGGGCGGGGGTTGCGACACGCGCGACGTGCTGATCAAAGGGACGCCGGCGCAAGTCACCGAACACGTTCGCCAGCAAGTGAAGATATGGCGGCCCGGCGGCGGTTTCATCTTCCAGCAGGTGCACAACATCCTGGCCGACGTGCCGCCCGCCAATGTTGTGGCGATGTATGACGCGGCGAATGAAGCGTAAGGAGTAGTTTTTGTATGGTAGTCATGGGGGAGGATGGGATATAGTAGCCGAAACCATCTGTGACTCTAGCTGACAAAGTAAAACAGGCCGGCGTGGTCGGCGCGGGCGGCGGAGGGTTTCCCGCGCACGTCAAGCTGGCGGCGAAAGCCGATACCGTGATTGCCAACGGTGCGGAGTGTGAGCCGCTGCTGCACAAGGACGCGGTCGTGATGGAAAAACACGCCGCTGAACTGGTCCGGGGCATGCAACTGGCGATGGAGTCGGTGGGCGCCAAGACCGGCGTCATCGGCATCAAAGGGAAGAAGAAGCTCGCGGTGGAGGCCGTCACCGCCGCGTGCAAAGGCACCGCGCTGCGCGTGCAGTTGCTGGGCGATTACTACCCGGCGGGCGATGAATACGACCTGGTGTATGAAGTCACCGGACGCCTGATTCCGCCCGGGAGCATTCCGATCCAGGTGGGGGTGGTGGTGAACAACGTGGAGACGTTCGTCAACATCGCCGCCGCCGCCGAAGGCAAGCCGGTGACCCACAAATGGCTGACTATCGCCGGTGCGGTCCGCTCGCCCACCACGCTACGCGTGCCGATCGGCACCACCTACCGCGACTGCCTCGACGCTGTGGGCGGCTTGACCACAGAGGATCCAGTGCTCTGCATCGGCGGCTTGATGATGGGTCAGACCACCGACGATCTCGACGCCCCCATCACCAAGACCGCCACGGGGGTGGTCATCCTGCCGCGCGACCATCACGTCATGGAGCGCAAGCTTAAGCCCAACAAGGTGCAGGCCAGGATTGGCAAGTCCGCCTGCGACCAGTGCCGGTATTGCACGGAGTATTGCCCGCGTTTCCTCCTCGGCTACGCGGTCGAGCCGCACCAGGTGATGCGCAGCCTCGCATTCACCGCCACCGGGGCCGAGTACTGGAACCAGTGGGCGGCGATGTGCTGCTCGTGCGGGCTGTGCACCCTTTTCGCCTGCCCCGAAGAATTATACCCCAAAGAGGCCTGCGACGACTCGAAGGCCGAAATGCGGCGGGCGAACATGAAATGGACGGGACCCACGACCGTGAAGCCGCACGCCATGCGGGATGGCCGCCATGTTCCCATCAAGACCCTGACGCGGAAGCTCAATGTGCATCACTATGATCTGCCGGCGCCTCTGTGGACGGGCCGGCTCGAACCGGGCCGGCTGGTGCTGTCGCTCAAGCAAAGCGCCGGCACGCCTTGCCAGCCCAAAGTGAAGGCCGGCGACCGGGTTTCGGCGGGGCAACTCATCGCTGAGCCTGCCGCGAATGCGTTGGGCGCAACTCTGCACGCGCCATTGGCCGGAACGGTCCAGGAAGTCACAAACCAGCGAATTGTGCTCGAAAGGTAATATGATGGAAAAGTCAATCGGCTTGATAGAGCTGTCCAGCATCGCTGCCGGATTCGAGGTGGCGGACACGATGTTGAAGGCGGGCAACGTGCGCTTGCTGTTGTCGCGCTCGATTTGTTCGGGCAAATACATGGTGCTCATCGGGGGCGACACCGCGGCGGTGGAAGCGGCGGTCGCCGCCGGCGCGGAGACCGCGGACGGTTGTCTCATCGACCAGTTCGTCATCTCGAATGTGCATCCCGAGGTGTTTCTTGCGCTCGGGCGCACGCAGCCGGTGCAGCCGGACGGCGCGCTGGGGATACTCGAGTCGTTTAATGTCGCCACACTGATCGAAGCGGCGGATGCGGCGGCCAAGGCGGCGAACGTCTCGCTGCTCGAGGTGCGCCTGGCGATGGCGCTGGGCGGCAAGGCTTTCTGCACGATGACCGGTGACGTGGCCTCCGTGCAGGCCGCGGTGGCCGCCGGACGGCAGGTCATCAGCGAGGCGGGCGTGCTGGTAAACGCGGTCGTTATTTCCCGCCCGCACCCGGACGTCTATCGCGAAATCGTCTGAACGGTCGAGCGTTCATCTCATGCACGCCGGACCCGGACTTGTTGCGTCCTGAGTTGCTGCACGAGTTGTTCGAGCAACAGGCTGAGGCTCGCGCTGATAAGATCGCCCTCGTCTGTGGGGGCGAGCAGATGACCTACGGCGAGTTGGAGCGCCGGGCTAACCAGTTGGCGCGGTTTCTCCGGAGCCGGGGAGTGCGGCGCGGCGATTGCGTCGGCCTTTGGCTGCCGCGCTCGCTGGATGCGCATGTCGCCCTGCTCGGCATCCTCAAGTCCGGCGCAGCCTATGTGCCGCTGGACCCGGAGTACCCCGCCGAGCGCGCCAGCTTCATTCTCTCTGATTGCCAAGCCAAGGCACTGGTAACCACCAACGAGCTGGCCTTTGTAGTGGGGCAGGCGTCCCGCCTGTCCCCCCCTGCCTCCGCCCCATTCCTCGGCGAGATTCTCGCCCTGGACCAACTCCAGCGGGAGCTTGCCACCCAACCCACTGACCGCTTGGGCCGCGCCGATACGGGCACCTCACCGGAGGACCTTTGCTATGTCATCTACACGTCGGGCACCACCGGGAAACCCAAGGGCGTGCAGATCGAACACCTCAGCGCCTGTCACCTGGTCTGCGCCGAGGGGAAGCTCTTCCGGGTGCAACCCGGCGACCGTGTCTATCAGGGCTTCTCCCTGGCGTTCGACGCCTCGGTCGAGGAAGTGTGGCTGGCGTTCTTCGCCGGGGCGACACTCGTGGTCGGCACCAGGGAAATGGTCCGCAGTGGGGCGGCCCTCTCGCGAATGCTCGCCGACGCGGACGTGACCGTCCTCTCGTGCGTCCCCACCCTGCTCGCCATGATGGACGAGGACGTTCCCACGGTGCGCCTGCTGATTCTAGGCGGCGAAACCTGCCCGCCTGATCTGGTGAAGCGCTGGTGGCGGCCCGGGCGGCGCGTCTTCAACACCTACGGGCCGACCGAAGCCACCGTTATCGCCACCTATACGGAGTGCAGACCGGATGAACCTGTGACCATCGGCCAGCCGGTGCCGAACTACCTGGCCTGCATTCTCGATGAGCAGCTCCGCCCCGTCCCCGCAGGCGTGGCCGGTGAATTGTGCCTGGGCGGAATCGGCCTGGCGCGGGGCTATCTGGGGCGGCCCGAGTTGACGCGGGAGAAGTTCATTTCCCTCGCCGTGGATGGCGGGCCTGCGCAGCGCTTCTACCGCACTGGGGACCTCGCCCGCTGGACTCCCGACGGCAGCAAGCTGGAGTTCCTGGGCCGCATCGACACCCAGGTAAAGATCCGCGGCTTCCGGGTTGAGCTGGGGGAGATTGAGTCGGTGCTGTTGCAGTGTCCCGGCGTCCAGGCGGCAGCGGTGGCGCTGCGGGAGGATATGCCAGGCGTTCGGCAGCTCGTCGCCTACATTGTGGCCCAGCCAGCTACTTCATTCGACGAGAAGGCTGTCCGCGCCAGGCTCCACACGCACCTGCCGGCCTTCATGGTTCCAGCCCTGCTGGAAACGCTCCCCCAATTGCCTACGCTCGCCAGCGGCAAGGTAGATCGCAATAGTCTGCCCGCGCCACGCACACGGGCAGCGGAAGAGCGGCCCGACCTCGTGCCGCCCCGCACTGACCTGGAGAAGCAAATATTGGCCGTGTGGGAAAAGCTACTCGCGCCGACCCCGGTCTCAGTGCACGACGATTTCTTCCGCGACCTGGGCGGCGACTCGCTGCTGGCGGCGCTCATGGTGTCGGAATTGAGGCGCAGCCCTGCATTCCGTGGGCTCTCAATGCTCGACGTGTACCAACACCCGACCGCCGGGAAGTTAGCCGCCCGTTTCGCACACCCCAAAACCTGGGAGGGCGAGCGTCCCCGCGAGCCCATACCTCATCCCGAATCAGGGCTCGCGGGGACGCTCGCCCTCCCGGCGACGGTGCCCTTCTGGCGGCACTTCTTTTGCGGGGCCGCCCAGTTCGTCAGCCTGTTTTGCATCCTGGGCTTCTTTGCCTTGCAATGGCTGGCGCCCTATCTCACCTACACCGTGCTGATCGAGGAGGACTACGACTTCCTCGAATCCATCCTTAGCGCGTTCGCCAGCCTGATTGTGCTGTACCCATTGATGCTGGTGATCCCGATCGCAGTGAAGTGGATCATGGTTGGCCGTTACCGCCCAGGCTCGTATCCGCTTTGGGGAACTTTCTACTTCCGCTGGTGGTTTACGACCACCATCGAAGCCGCCGTGCCCGTCGGCTACCTGACCGGCACACCGCTGCTGAATATCTATCTCCGGCTAATGGGGGCGAAGATCGGCCCCAACGTGTATCTGGGCAGCGACTCGTTGGCGATCTACGATCTGCTCACTATTGGCGAGGACTCCAGCATCAACGCGGACTCGAACCTTGTGGGCTACACCATCGAGAACGGCCAGTTGAAGATCGGGCACATCACCATTGGCAAACGCTGCTTCGTCGGCGCCCGGTGCTCGGTGCGCGAAGATACGGTGATGGAGGACGACTCGGCCCTTGAGGACCTCTCCCTGTTACCACGCGGGACTGTGATCCCACATGGAGAAACATGGCTCGGCTCCCCAGCCCGCCGGGTAGTGGGGCAGGCGTCTCGCCTGCCATCCGAGCGCCTCGCCCTCGAATCCACCCACGCGGGCGAGACGCCCGCGATCACGGCAGGCGAGACGCCTGCCCCACTATCAGCCGCCGCCTACCTCACTCGCCCGAGCACACGACGGAGGTTCCTATTTGGCGTGCTGCATGGGATCGGGCTGCTGGTCTTCCCGGGGCTCGTGGTCTCCGCGTTGTTCCCGGGCATCGTGGTGATGAACGAGCTGAACTACCTTGACCCTTACTACTGGTACTTGTTGTTGGCACCGCTGGTCGGTTTGTCATTCATCGTGCTGCTTGCCCTGGAGATCGCCCTCGTGAAATGGGTGCTGCTGGGCAGGGTGAAACCGGGGCGGCACGCGCTGCACAGCTCCTACTACCTGCGCAAATGGTTTGCCGACCAGACCCTGGACCTGAGCCTCGATATCCTGGGGCCGCTTTACGCCTCGGTCTATTTGACGCCCTGGTACCAACTGCTGGGCGCCAAGCTCGGCTACGGTGCAGAAGTGTCCACGGCCTCGTTCATCTCGCCCGACTTGCTTTCCATCGGCGACGAGAGCTTCATTGCCGACAGCGTCTCGCTCGGCGCGCCGCGCGTGCGCGACGGTTACATGACCCTGGGCCACAATCACATTGGCAAGCGCTCGTTCATCGGCAACAGCGCCATGCTGCCGCCGGGGACGGTCATCGGTGACAGCGTCCTCATCGGCTGCCTCTCGGCTCCCCCGCCCAACCCGGCGGACGCACTGCGCGAGGACACCACCTGGATGGGCTCGCCGCCCATTTTCCTCCCGCAGCGGCAAAAGAGCACGGCGTTCCCGGAAGAGACTACGTTCCACCCCACCACGAAGCTGCGCGCGCAGCGCGCCGCCATAGAGTTCGTGCGCGTCATCACCCCTTCGACCTGCTTTATCATCCTGATCAGCCTGTTGTTTTCGTCGCTGCTGCTCCTGCACGACTATCTGAACCTCCTGGACACGCTGTTGCTCTTCCCGGTCCTCTACCTGGGCTGCGCGCTCTCGGCGGCGGTTTTGACCATCGTGGCGAAGTGGGCGCTGGTCTGGCGCTACCGCCCGCGCGAGACACCACTCTGGAGCACCTTGGTCTGGCGCAACGAACTGCTCAACGCCCTGCACGAGCACCTCGCGGAACCGTTCCTGATCGGCGCTTTGACCGGAACGCCCTTCGTCTGCTGGTATTTCCGGCTGCTGGGCGCGAAAATCGGGCGCCGGGTATATATGGAAACCACCGACCTGAGCGAGTTCGACCTGGTTCATGTTGGCGACCAGGCGGCGCTGAATGCCGATTGCACCATCCAGACCCACCTCTTCGAGGACCGCGTGATGAAGATGTCCACGATAAACATCGCCCCGCGCTGCAAGGTCGGCGCCGGCTCACTTGTGCTATATGATACGCGCCTCGAAGAAGGCGCGGCATTGGGCGACCTCTCGCTGCTGATGAAGGGCGAGACGCTGCCTGCCTGGACAAGCTGGCAAGGCATCCCCGCGCTCCCCGAATCAAGACTTTGCTATGACGCACAAAGCAGACACGATTAGAAACAACATGCCTCCCGTTAACGCAACACCCGAGTCCCGCACCTTGAACCTCCGGGCAGCCCCGACTTTGGACTTTGGACTTTGGACTTCGGACCCCGGTTCCCGGCATCTCGCCATTAGCGATCCCGCAGACCTGCGCTTCGGCGTCGCGCCCAAGCCCCTCACCACCCGCCGGGGCCTGACCATCGGCGGCGGGATTGTATATCCCGAGTTGAATTTCACCCTGCCGCCCATGTTCGTGGACGCGACCACGATGCCAGAGGTGCGGATGCAGTATAAGCAGATTATCACAGGTGCCCTGCAGCGCGCGGTTGAGCTGGAGGCGCCCGGGCTGGTGGTCGAGTTCGAGACGCTGCCGCCGATGACCGAGAACCCGGCCTGGGGCATCGAGCTGACGCGCATCCTGCTGGACGCTATGGCCGAGGCGCACGCGAAGCACAGCCTCAAGAGCGTGCTCCGCATCACCCCCAACGACACGCGCGAGATGGTTCGCCCGCCCCGCATGAGGAGCGGCCTGCTCTACGAAGCCATGCTGGCCACCTTCGACGGCTGCGCCGCCGCCGGCGCCGAGCTGCTCAGCATTGAATCGGTTGGCGGCAAGGAGGTGCATGACGAGGCGCTGATGATGGGCGACCTGCGCGGCGTCATCTTCGGGCTCTGCGTGCTCGGCGTGCGCGACATGCGCTTTCTCTGGACCCAGTTGGACCAGATCGCCCGCAAGCACGGCGTCCATTGCGCCGGTGACACCGCGTGCGGCTTTGGCAACACCGCGATGGTGCTGGCCGAGCAGAAGATGATTCCCCGCGTCTTTGCCGCCGTAGTGCGGGCGGTGTCAGCCGTGCGGACACTGGTCTGTTACCAATGCGGCGCCGTTGGGCCGGGCAAGGATTGCGGCTACGAGAATCCCATCCTCAAGGCCATCACCGGCTTCCCGATGGCCATGGAAGGCAAGACCGCCGCCTGCGCCCACTTCAGTCCGCTCGGAAACATCGCTGCTGCCACCTGTGACACCTGGAGCAACGAGTCGGTCCAGAACATCAAGCTGTTGGCCGGCATGGCCCCCACCTGCTACGTCGAACAACTGATCTACGATTGCCGCCTCATGAACGAGGCCCTGGCCGATGGCCGCGACGCCGCTCTGCTCTACCGCAAATGGATGGTTTCCTCCGACGCCTCGCGCGACCCCCAGGCCTACGTTCTCACCCCTGACAGCTCCGTGGCCATCGCGCAAGCCATCCTCAGCGCGCCCAACGCCTACGACGCCGGCAAAGCCGCCGCCCTCACCGCCCTGCGGCTCATGCGTGACGCTCACCGCGACGGCGCACTCAAAATCCACCCACGCGAAGTCCCCTATCTGGACCGGCTGCAAAAGACCGTCGAAGCCCTGCCCGCCAAAGAACAGGAGTTCATAGATGAGATGATGGCCGAAGTGGACACCACCAAGTTCGTGGCTGAGGATTACGAGATCGGCTGACGACGTGCCGATTCAATGCAACCACAGATGAACACGGATACACACAGATAAGAGGTGTCCTGAAGGGTGTTGTTCCAAAGTGGGCAGCCGTTCGCGGGGCGGTGGTTTGGCCCAAGCTACACGCAACCCGGAATCCGGCCCACAGTATCTGTGTCCATCTGTGTTAATCTGTGGTCTTCCCCACAGCCGCCGCCCGACTGTCTCAAATGCTTACGGCAGCACGCCAGGGACGAGACGCCCGCCTGCCCGCAACGTGGCGCTTCCTCGTGGGCGACAGCCCGTGCAGGAACCTCTCGAATGGGGTAGCGGCGACCTCATCGGGGTCATCGAGCGAGAGGACGAGTTCCAGATCGGGAATACGTATTTTATGGGCGACTTTCATGGCTTTGGAGATGATTCCAGAGTCATAAGCGTCGTCGCGGTCCGGTGTCCACCGCTCCAGAGACTCGAAGTATTGGCGTGTCGCAATATGTCGCAAGAATGTTCTCATATCATGTTTTGGTTGTACCAACGCTTCCCCTTGCGCATAACCTGTGCCAATTAGCTGGGATGTGACGAGTGATTAGGCGCCCACTCGCCTGCCGGGCCCATTCGTGAGTCTTTGGAGCTCAGGCGGAGCGCTGGTTTCCAAACCGGCTTAGCACGTGGCCGAACCCGGCCCCGGCAAATCCGTGCTGAAACTGGGCCACAACACCTTCAGCCCAGACGCCCTGGCTCTGATCGTGCGCTCCGCCGAGGGTCTGCTGCTCAAAGACGCTCTCCGCCCTTCCTTCCCCACAACCTGCATCTCTGCTCCACTCTCCGCTTCGCCCCCTTTTTCCATGAACCTCGCTTCGCCAGGGAGCTGCCGACGATTCCCCCTCTCCCCTTCCGAAGGGGAGAGGGCCGGGGTGAAAGGCTAAGTGCGAAGGGCCCAGCGCGAGGCGCAAGGGGCGCGGAAGTCGCATAAATTAAATGAGCTAATATGCTTATCCATTTGATGCAGGGTGAGAAAAAATGCGCACGGAAAAGCCCTTTAGGAGGAGCTCGATTCCCCTAAAAATCCATCTACCTGCATCAAGTGGATAAGCATATGAGCTAAATGTGTTACATGGGTTCACTGGAACCGGTTGGCGGCAACCCGGGGCAAAGCCACCCTAAAGCCACCCCAGAGCCACCCCAAAGCCTGTTGATAGCCAACCGATAGGCACCCTAGAGCCACCCCAAGGCTACCCTAAAGCCACCCCAAGGCTACCCCAATGCGACCCCAATGCGACCCCAATGGGACCTCAAAGCCAGGTACAAGCCATGTGCTTGGGAGGGGGTTGGGAGGTACAAGCCAGGTACATGCGAGGTACATGCATGGTACATGCGTGGAACAAGCCACCCCGAGGCAAATGCAGAATGCAGAATGGCGGCTGGGGTTTGTCTCTGGCTGCTGTCCCGTCTGGGCAGTTGGTGGCGCTCAAGAGGCGGTCCGGTGGCCTAGCCGAAGCGATCAGCCTGCGGTAAACTCGAAGGACACAGTTTCTCGCAACGGCCAAGCATGCGGGTTGGTCGTTCTTGCTTCGTGGGCTGCCGTTTCGGCCTTAAGGATGGCGTTGACGAGGTCTTCCGCATCGTCCGGCCTGCTGATGGCGGCCGGGGTCAGGCACAGCTTGTCCAGTGCCCATTGGACCGTCGGGCTCGCGATCGCCAGCCGTGTGCCCGGGAACCGTGCCAGCAAGCCTGGCAGGTCGAAGCGCTCGTGAAAGTGCTCGATAGCGAGGCCGCTGGCGAAGACAATCCAATCCGCCCCTTCCTCGATCAGTGTCGCTGCCCCGCCAGCCACGTCCTCGGTCTCCGGCTCAACGGCGTAGCAGGGCACGACCTCCACCACCGCCCCCAATTCCGCAAGGGCTTCGGGCACCTTCTCAAAGGCAGAGTCTCCCCGCAGCACCAGGAATCTCTGTCCCTTTACGCTGCAGCATTTCGTGATGGCCTCCATGATGAGCGGCGTTTTGTGATCGGCAGCCACTGCGGCGGGCTGCAAGCTCCATTCCCGCAGCTTTTGTCCAGTCCGGGGTCCATACGCCCCTAGCCGTGCCGGCCCGAGTTGGCGCAAGTCATGGTGGACCTGGAAGAACCGCTCGAAGAAGAACTCAAGGCCCAACGGATTGGTGAACAGGATCCAGTCGTAAGACGCCAGCTCACCCAGGGCCTTGTCCAACCGCGCCTGGTCGGGATGCGGCACCCAACGGGTGGCCGGCACTTCGAGCACTTCCGCGCCGCGTTCGCGGAGGGCGGCCACCAGCGGGCGGGCCAGGTCGGACCGCTGGGTGACCGCCACCCGACGCCCAAACAGCGGGCGCTGCTCAAACCAGTCCAACTGCTCTCGCAGGCTCACGACCTCACCGATCACCGTCACGGCCGGCGGGCTGATGCCCGGGCGGCTGGCCAGTTCCGCAATCGTATCGAGCGTGCCGACGACTGTTTGCTGCCGCCCGGTAGTGCCGCGGCTCACGATGGCCACTGGCGTGTCCGGCGAACCCCCATGCGCAATCAGTGTCGCGGCGATTGCCTGGATGTTCTT
>Ga0187880_1001028_pt1 | contig 23004 bp, 12 predicted proteins | sample June2016WEW_19_4_FD_132998 | JGI IMG/M metagenome (GOLD analysis project Ga0187880, IMG submission 132998) | Peatland microbial communities from SPRUCE experiment site at the Marcell Experimental Forest, Minnesota, USA - June2016WEW_19_40 | ecosystem: Environmental > Terrestrial > Soil >... | reverse complement strand
TGCTCATCATCTCCAGGGTCGCGTCCAGCTCGCTGGTGGACGGGAAGGAGTTGATCGGGCTGGTCGGCTGGCGAAGGAAGAGCTCGCTGATCCCCGCGTTCGCGTTGGAGGTGGCCAGCGTCTCGGTGTCGCGCTCGTACTCGGTCCCGCTGATCAGGCCATTGAAGGCGAGGTACTTGCCGTTGAGCGCCGCCTTGTCGGCGTTGAGCATCAGCACCGAGTTGGCGAGGTACTCGGCGTCCGTGTAGGCCTGGCCGGTGGCCGCGTCGATGGGCACCCCGGTCGAGTAGCCGGTGCTCAGCGCGGCCGTCCCCATCGAGTCGTCCATGGCTCCGTCGAACCCGTCCGCGGCGACGGTGGCGGCCAGCTGCTGGGCGTGCCACGCCCGGTACCCGGCGTTGCCGACGTCCATGAGGTAGTTGCCGGGGAACTTGTGCAGCGTGATCAGGTTGCCGTGGGCGTCGTGGGCGAACCAGCTGGGGTCCTGCTGGCGGATGGTGTTGAAGTCCGAGCTCCCGCTCTGCAGGTAGGGCCCGAGGTTGTAGACCAGGATCATGAGCTTGGGGTTCCACGAGCGCAGCTGGGGGATCCACTTGGCGTAGACGCCCGCGTTGCCGATCAGGATGCTGTCGTTCTGGGCCGCGGCCTGCCATCCGGCGCTGCTGCGCTGGCCGGCCGCGCCGCCCCAGTCAGCTGCCCAGAGCCCGATCGTGCTCGAGGTGGAGCCGGGGTCCGCGGTGTTGGACACGCCAACCTCCGTTCCGTTCGAGGAGGCCACCGCCGTCGCGTTTGACGAAGCGACGATGCCGCTTTCGCCGGTGGGGGAGAGGAGCCCGACGCCCGTGCCACCGAGCGCACCCGCCTCGAGGGCGACGTTGGCCGGTAGGGCGGGCGGTCCTGCAGCGTGCTGAGCGGCGGGTGGTGGGGCCGATCCCACCGAGACGGCGCCGGCGATCACGATCAGCCCGATCAGCGCGGCGATCGACGCCGCACTCTTCATGGATCCCACCTTCATGGGCTCATCTCCCCTTCTGTGAGCGGCCGACATCATCCGGCTGGCCGGCCCATCCGGCCAGCTCCGCTGACGGAGAACCAGGGCTCGGAAGGCGCTACGACCCCCTCCCATGTCGAGGATCTGTCTCACCGAACAGGTGACCTTGCGTTCTCCTCCGGCAAGTTCCGGGGCACCATACGACACGGCGGGGTCGAATGTCCAGCGGTGCTAACCGATCAATCGATGTCCAGCCGACCACAGATACTTCGTGTCGCACCAACAGTTTGACTGCAACGAAACGGGCTGCGCCGCCCGTGAGGGCGGCACAGCCCGGCGTCGAGTTGCGATGTCAGGCGGCGGGGGTGAAGACCTCGATGCGGTCGTTGCCGTAGTCGTTGACGTAAACCCTGCCGGCGGTGTCGACGGAGATGCCCATCGGCTGGTCGAAGTCACCGTTCGCGGTGCCCTCCTTGCCCCAGCTGCCGAGGTAGGCACCGGTCGACGCGGTGAACTCGCTGACCCGGTTGTTCTTGACATCGGTAACGTAGAGGATGCTTCCATCCGGCGAGAGCGCGGTGTCGAAGGGCTGCTTCAGCGTGCCCTTGCCGATCGTCCTGAGCAGCTTCCCCGAAGAGCTGAAGACGTCGACCACCCCCTGGTTGACCGACGCCGCGTAGATGGTGCCGCTGGAGTCGGCGGTGACGCCGGTGCAGCCGTTGAACGCTGCGGGGTTGCCCACGGTGGTCCCGCAGGCGACGGGAAACCCGGAGAGCTCGTTGCCCGACTGGCTGAGGACCTGAAGGCGGGCGTTGGCGCTGTCGGGGACGTAGACGTCGTCAGCCGGGCCCCCCACGAAGATTCCCCGGGCGTAGAAGAACTTGCCGGGCGAGCAGGAGACGCAGGACCCGACCTGGACCTGCCCGCCGAACTCGGTGTCGGAGCTGACCGCGGCGCTGCTCGGGTAGGCGCAGCCGAGCGGGCCGTTGGTGTTACCCGTCGGCGCGTATGCCTTGATGTACGCGGACCGGGTGTCGTTGACCCACAGGTTCCCGTTCACCGGGTCGACCGCGACCCCGCGCGGGTAGTCCATGGCGCAGTAGTCGGCGAGCACCGGCTCGCGGCTGCCCCACATCTGGACGAACGCGCCCGGTTTGGTGCCGCTCGGCCCCTGGAACTCCTGGATCCGCTGGTTGAAGCTGTCGCTCACGAAGACGCTGCTCCCGTCCGGTGAGACCGCGACCCCCACCGCCTGGTTCAGACCGCCGGCGGGCGGCGGGACCGGCGGGTTGGGGATCTGCTGCAGGAAGCCGCCGGGGTCGCTCTTGTCGAAGAGCGGGTTGTAGGCGTCGATGGCGAAGCAGGTGTAGTCGCTGACGTAGACCGTCCCGGTCGGCCCGACGGCTTGGTCGCGCGGCCCGTCCAGCTCGCCTCCCCCACCGCAGGAGTTGCCCACGGTGCCCCCCGGCGTTCCGATGGTGCCCAGGAAGGTTCCCGAGGTGCTGTAGGCGGCCACCAGTTGCTCGGCCGAGTCGGCGATGTAGACGACATTGCTGGAGCGGTCGATGGTGAGACCGCGGGTGTTGCTGCTGAGCTGCGCCTTGGTGCTGAAGGAGCGCTCGAAGCTGCCGCTCGCACTGAAGACCTGGACGCAGTGGTTGCTGACGTCGTTGATGTAGACGTTTCCGGCGCTGTCCACATCGATGCCTCGAATCAGGCCGAACTCACCGCTGTTGCAGTTCGCGCCGTCCGTCCCGAAGGAGCCCAGGAAGTCGTCGTTCTTGCCGAACATCAGCACCTCGTTGGCGCCCTGCGTGTGGAGTCCGGTGGACTGGACGACGTAGACGTCCTCGTTGGTCGGGCTCAGGCCGATCCACGGTGCGTAGTAGGCGTGCTCGGGTCCGAAGCTCACGGTGTCGAGCAGTGTGCCCGTCGGGCTGTACCTCAGGTAGCTGAGCAGGGCGTCCACCACGAAGTCCCCGGTGACGGGGTCGACGGCGACCCCGTACGGCTGCTGGCCGCCCAGCGCCGCCCTGGAGCTGTAGACGCCGTCGGGCGTTCCCGAGGTGGTGAACCGCCGCACCTGGTAGTTGTTGTAGTCGCTGGTGAGGATGGTGCCCGTGGTCGGGTCGTAGGCCATCCCCCAGGGGTAGACGAACGCGGAACCCGGCTGGCCGATGGTCATGTCATAGGTGGGCGCGCTGAAAGCTGGGGCGGCCTGCGCCGAGAGTGCCCCGGCCCCCGAGGCCGCGCCGATGGCGAGGCTCCCGAGCGCGATTCCCAGAGCACGCCCCCCCCTTCTCGAGCGGTGAATCATGGCGTGAAGACCTCCACACGGTTGTTGCCGTAGTCGACGACGTAGATGTCGCCCGCGGAATCGGTCGCGACGCCCAGCGGCCGGCTGAGGTCACCGTTCCCGGTCCCCTTGGAACCGAAGCTTCCCAGGTAAGTGCCCGCGCCGCCGGTGCCGATGCTGAACTCGCTGACCCGATTCTTGGTCGAGTCGGTGACGTAGAGGGTGGAGCCGCTGAGGGCCACGCCGAACGGCTCGCCCAGGGTGCCGGAGCCGATCGTGGTGACCAGGGGGTCGAGGGGATTCGCCGGGTTGAGGACATCCACCACGCCCTGGTTGATCGACGCCGCGTAGATGTAGCCGTTGGCGGGGTCGAACGTGGCCGTCGGGCAGCCGTTGAAGACGCTGGGCTGCCCCTTCAGGATCCCGCAGGGGAACTGCGCCTCGACGGTCCCGGTCTGGGTGATGACGTCGAAGTACCCGTATCCGCTATCGGGGACATAGAGGGTGCCGTCGGGGCCGATCGAGATGCCATCCGAGTAGAAGAGGTACCAGGGAGGCACGCCCTGGCCGCCGAAATCGGTATCGAAGGTCACCGTAGCGGTCGCCTCGGAAACGCCGGAGACCGTGTACTCTTTGACGTAGCCGGATCGCGTGTCACTGATCCAGACGTTGCCGTTGTTCGGATCGATGGCCACCCCGCGGGGGTAGTCCAGCGCAAAGGGCGCGCTGAGCACCGGGAGCCGGCTGCCCCATGTCTGGACGAAGGTGCCCGACGCGGTGCCTGCCGTCTCGAGTCCGTCGAACTCCTCGATCCGCTGGTTGAAGCTGTCGGTGACGTACACGGTGCCGTCGAGCGGGGAGACCGCCACCCCGACCGGCATGTTGAAGAGGCCGTCCGGCGGGGGCGGACCGCTGAACGAGGCCACGAAGGCCCCCGGATCGCCGCTCGCGGAGAGCGGGTTGTAGGTGTCGACGGTCCAGCACGTGTAGTCGCTCACGTAGACGGTCCCGTCCGGGCCGGCCACCGCGTCCCGCGGTCCGTCCAGCTCGCCGCCACCACCGCACGAGTCGCCCACCGTGCTGCCCGGGGTCCCGATGGTCCCGTCGTAGTGACCGAAGTTGCTACCTGGGGCGATGCTGAAGGCCTCGATCCACTGCTTCGCCGAGTCGGCGACGTAGAGGACGTTGTTGGCGCGGTCGATGCCGATGCCTCGGGTGTTGGCACTGAGCTGCGCCTTGGTGCCGAAGTAGGTGATGAATGTCCCGTTGCCCGTGAACTCCTGGATGCAGTGGTTGCTCACGTCGTTGACGTACACGTTGCCGGAGGCGTCGAGGTCTATGCCCCGAATGAGACCGAACTGTCCGGCCGCGCAGCTCTTGGCGGTGTTGGTGGTGCTGTCGTTGGTGCCGAACTCCCCCAACGCGTTGCCGCTGCTATCGAACATGTAGACGACGTTGGGCGCGGTCTTGGCCAACCCGGTGGACTGAACCAGGTAGACGTCCTCTGTGATGGGGCTGATGGCAATGAATGGTGCGTACCAGGCGGCCTGGTCCGGCACCGTCACGGTGCGGATCCAGGTGCCGCCCTGGGTGAACTCCATGTAGCCGTAGCCGTCGAAGGCAAAGGCCACCACGAAGTCGCCGTTGGTCGGGTCCACGGCGATGCCCGAGGGCTGCTCCCAGAACTGGCCGGGGCCGGTGCCCTTCGAGCCGTAGGTGGCCAGCCAGGTGCCGTCGGCGGCGAAGCGCTTGATGTCGTAGTTGTTGTAGTCATCCACCAGCAGGGTGCCGTCGTACTCGGTTGCCCCCTGGGTGAAGGTGGTGGGGTCCCAGGCCATCCCGAAGGGATAGACAAAGGCGCTGCCCGGACCGCCTATGGTTGAGTTGTAAGTCGGCGCCTGGAACGCGGCCGATGCCGACGTGCCGGCAGCCAGGCCGGCCGCCCCGGTCAGGATGGCGACGATCCCCAGCCCCGGGCCGAAGCCGAGCCGCGAGTGCCGGCGGAGGTTGGCCCGGCGGGTGCCCAGCAGTCTCATCGTGGTGCCTCCATCAGGATGTCGCGAGGACGAGCACCCGGTTGTTCCAGGTGTCGCTGACGTAGACGACGCTGTCGGAGCCGAAGGCGATGGCGAAGGGGTAGATGGTCTGGTTGCCCTGGGCGCTGTCGGGCACCCCGATCTGGGCCCCGGTGACGCTCCAGTTCAGGGCCCCCGAGGTGGACATCGAGACCAGCCGGTTGTTGCCGGTGTCGGAGACCCAGATGCTCCCGTCAGGCGCCACCGTCACCCCCCAGGGGATGCTGAAGGCGGTCTGCTTTCCGGTCCCGGAGGTCGTGTGAAACGCGGTCCAGACCCCCGAGGGCGACATGCTCTGGATGCGGTTGTTGAGCGTGTCGGCGACCCAGAGGGTGCCGTTGGGCGCGACCGCGACGCCGGTGGGCTGATTGAGCTCTCCGGCCGGGGCGCCGGAGCCGCTGCCGGCGGTGCCGAGGGAGGCCACGAAGTTGAGGCTGCCGTTGGAGTTGACGGTGAACTCCTGGATCCGGTCGTTGCCGGAGTCGGCGACGTAGAGGTCACCGCTGGGACCGAAGGCAACCCCCTGTGGGAACGAGAAGTCCCCGGCGGCACTGCCGTTCTTGCCGTCGATGGCGATGGTCGTGCCGGTGGGGCTGAACACCTCCACCTGGTCGCTCTCCCGGTTGGCCACGAAGATGTCGCCGGTGCCCGGCTGGATGGCATCGCCCCAGGCGAAGTTGAGGGCGTCGTCGGTGCCAGGGTTGCCGCGGGCGCCGAACGTCTGGGCACCCTGGATCTGGCCGTTGCCACCCAGGGTTCCGTACTCGACCCGCTGGTTCCAGTAGTCGACGATGTAGATCTCGCCATTGGCCGCCACCTGGATCCCGCGGGGCGCGTTGACCCCCGGCACCGGTGATGCCGTGGGTGCGCTGCTCCAGGTCGAGGTGTAGCCGCTCGCGGTGAAGCTGAACTCGTGGAGGTTGTAGCCCCACTCGTCGGAGACCATGAGGTGGTCGTCGGCGGTAACGGTGAGGCCGCGGAGGCCGACGAAGGCTCCGCTCCCGGTCCCGCTGGAGACGGTGTAGTCGAAGGCGGCGCCCGAGTAGTGCCCGCCGCTCTGGGTCAGGCTGAACGCCTCCACCCGGTCACCTCCCGAGTCGGTGACGAAGGCCATGGTCCCATCGGCGCTGACCGCCACCCCCCGGGGGTCGTCGGTGAATTGCCCGTTGCCCTTGCCCAGGCTGCCGAAGGTGATCTCCGGAGCGGAGTTGGCTGCGATCTCGCTCAGGCTGTAGACGTTGCACTCGTGATCGCGGGCGTTCATGACGAAGACGTCGCTGTTGGGGGCGACCGCCACCTGACGGGGCTGGTTCAGGCTGCCGGTGCCGAACGAGGTCAGGTAGGTGTAGGTGGGGACGGCGCCGGACCCGATCGAGAACTGCCCGACCGATCCGGCCCCGTTGGTCACATACACCAGGCGGTTCACGGGGTCGATGGCCACCCCGTAGGCGAGGTTGAACTCGCCGGCGCCGGTCCCCTTCCTGCCGAACTGGGTGAGGTAGCTGAATCCCGAGGTGGGGGAGAAGCTGAACACCAGGACCCGGTTGTTGGCGGTGTCGGCCACGTAGACGTCGCCGGTGACCGGGTCGTAGGCCACCGCCCGGGCATCGCTGAACTGCACCGGTAGGCTGCCCGGTGCGCTGCCCGCGGGCGGGTCGCCGCCCTGCATGCCGCCGATCTGCCAGTCGATGGTGTGGCTGACCCGGTTGACCGCCAGCAGCCGGTAGTTGCCGGCGTCCAGGGCGAAGTAGTAGCAGCCGGAGGCGGAGGTGGTGCAGCCCTGGGAGGCGGTGGAGTTGGAGGTGACGTCGACCGGGTACATGTCCGCCTGGCCGGGGCCCACCAGCGTGCTCGAGTAGACCGGTGCCGAGAGCGGTCCCGTGATCGGAGTCGGGGTGGGCGTGGGAGTGGGGGTCGGTGTTGGCGTCGAGGTGGGCGTTGGCGTTGCTGTGGGAGTGGAGGTTGGGGTCGGGGTGGTCGTCGGAGTCGCCGTCGGCGTGGCTGTCGGCGTGGGGGTGGGGGAGGCCGCGGCGAGCGAGTACACCAGGATGCGGGAGTTGTAGGTGTCGGCGATGTAGAGGTTGCCGCTCGGCCCGAAGGCCACGTCCTGCGGGTCGAAGAGGGTCGTCGGCCCACCGCCGGTCACGTCGGCGCCGGTGATGGTGTCCGCCACGCTCCCGGTCGATTCACTGAGCACGACCACCGCCCCGGGGTTGGCGTCCTCGGCGACGGCGAGGTAGGTCCCGTTAGCGGCCACCCCGTAGGGGTTGCTGAGTCCGGTGAACGTGTTCACCACCCCGGTCACGGTTCCGGCGCTGACGCTCAGCTCGACCACGCGGTCGTTGCCGCTGTCGGCCACGAAGAGGTTGCCGGTGGTGGGGTCGATGGCGACCGCGGTCGGGCTCGAGAACTGACCGGTGCCGCTGCCCGCGCTGCCGTAGGTGCTGGTCGCATTGCAGGTCCCGGCGTCCGCGGTACACGTGGCCGTATTCCAGGACTCGATCCGGTTGTTGTTAGTGTCGGCGACCCAGGCGTAGCCGCCCGCGATCGTGATCGAGTACGGGTAGTCGAGGTCGCCGAGGGCGCTGCCCTGGTTGACGAACTCGGCCACGCCGGCGCACGGCGTGCTGGAGCTGATGGGGTCGAGGATCTGCAGGTCGCTCTGCTTGGTGTCGGCGATCCAGTAGTCACCGGTGACCGGGTCCACCGCCACCCCGCGTGGCCAGTTGAAGTCGCCCGTGCTGGTGAAGCCGCGCTGGCCGCACACCCCGAGCAGGCTCCCCGTGGGGTTGAACACCGCCACCCGCTGGTTCACCGTGTCCATCGCGACGAGGTCCCCGGCGCTGTCGAAGGAGATCTCCCGCACCTGGTTGAACACCGAGGTGCTGCTGTCACCCGGCGCGACGATGGGGTTGGGGATGGTGTCGACGTAGGTGTACTGCTCCACCCCGCCCGTGTAGCTGGGGGCGAACTCCTCGAGGCGGTAGCCCCAGAGGTCGGCACCCCAGATGTCGCCGTCGGCGTCGACGGCCACCCGGCGGAGCTGGGTGAAGGTGCCCGGCTTGCTGTCGGTGCCCGGTCCGCCCACCTGGGCGACGTAGGCGCCGCTCGGGGTGAACTCCTGGATCCGGTCGTTGTTGGAGTCGGCGATGTAGATCGCCTCCCCCGGGCTGCCACCGTCGATGAACGGGTCGGTGCCGACCGCGACGCCGTACGGGTTCATGAACTGCCCGTCACCGGACCCCTTGGTCCCCCAGCTGTTGGCGCAGGTCCAGGCGGTGCCGCTCCAGCTGAACTCGAGGATGTCGTTCGCCTCGTAGTTGGCGACGAAGACGTTGCCCGCCGCGTCGGCGGCCGCGTCGCGCATCCGGTCGAGCTGGCAGGCGCCGGTGCTGGTGATGGCGGAGATGAAGGTCCCCGAGGTGCTCCAGACCGTGATCTCGTTCTGGTTCCCGTCGGAGACGTAGACCCGCTGGCCGGCGGGCAGGTTCGGCAGCGACGCGGTGGTGTCGCTGACGGTGATGCCGATCGGCGCGGCGGCGCCGCTCGGCAGGCTCTTCCACTTGTTGAGGTACTGGCCGGAGCTGCTCAGCTCGACCACGCGGCCATTGCCGTTGTCGGCCACGAAGACGTTGCCCGAGGCGTCGACCCCGACGTCGCGCGGCTGCTCGAACTGAACCACGCTCTTGCTCGCCGAGGAGCCTTCCGAGCCGACCCTCCAGACCTGGGTGCCGCCGGGGGTGTACTCGGCGACCTGGTTGTTGCCGGTGTCCGCGACGATGATGTCGCCGGCGTTGGGCGCCCCGTTCGGCAGGACCTCGAGGCCTCCGGGGTAGATGTCGGCCGGTCCAGGCCCGCCCAGGGTCTGCTGGTACGTCGCGGTGGCCGCGCCGGCCTCCTCCGCCGAGGGGAAGGCGAGGACCGCCGGCGCGGCGAGCACGCTCGCCGCGCAGAGGCCACCGAGCCAGAGCCTGCGTCTCATCCGAGCTCCTATGAGGCGGGCGGTCTCACTAGGAGGTGAGGACCAGGACCCGGTTGTTCCAGGTGTCGCTGAGGTAGACGTCGTCGCCGGAGCCGAAGGCCACCGCGAAGGGGTAGATCGTCTGGGTGCCGGCAGTGTTGTCAGGCACCCCGAGCTGGGCGCCGGTGACGCTCCAGTTCAGGGCCCCCGTGGTGCTCATCGATACCAGCCGGTTGTTGCCGGTGTCCGAGACCCAGATGCTGCCGTCGGGCGCCACCGTCACCCCCCAGGGGACGTTGAAGGGGGTCTGCTTGCCGGAACCGGTGGTCCTCGTGATCGGCGCGTTCCAGGTGCCTGACGAGAGCGACAGGCTCTGGATCCGGTTGTTGAGCGTGTCGGCGACCCAGAGTGTGCTGCCGTCCGGCGACACCGTGATGCCGGTGGGCTGGTTGAGCTCACCCTTCGGGGCGCCGGAGCCGGTGCCCTTGGTGCCATAGGAGGCGACGAAGGCGAGGGTGTCGTTGGAGTTGACGGTGAACTCCTGGATGCGGTCGTTGCCGGTGTCGCTGACGTAGAGGTCCCCATTGGGCGCGAAGGCGATGCCCTGCGGGAAGCTGAAGTCGCCATCGGCCGTTCCCTTGGTCCCGTCGATCGCCAGCGTGGTCCCGGTGGGGCTGAAGACCTCCACCTGGTTGCTCTCGCGGTTGGCGACGAAGACGTTGCCGGTCCCTGGCTGGAGGGCGATGCTCCAGGCGAAGTTGATGGCTCCGTCCTGGTTGGGGTCACCCCTCACCCCGAAGGCCTGTGCGCCCTGGATGGTCCCGCCCGAGCCCAGGGTTCCGTACTCGACCCGCTGGTTCCAGTAGTCCATGACGTAGATCTCTCCACCGGCTGTGACCTGGATGCCCCGGGGTGCGCTGACCCCCGGCACCGGCGGCGAGGTCGGCGAGCTGTTGTACGTCGAGGCGTAGGTCGTCGTCCCCGGGGTGAAGCTGAACTCGTGGAGGTCGAAGCCCCACTCGTCGGTGACCATCAGGTGGTTGTCGGCGGTGGTGGTCAGGCCGCGCAGCCCGACGAAGGGCTGCCCTCCCGTCCCGCCGGGGTTGGGGATGGTGTAGGACCAGGTGGCCGAGGTGTAGTGGCCACCGCTCTGGGTGAGGGTGAACGCCTCGACCCTGTCGCCACCCGAGTCGGTGGCGAAGACGGTGCTGCCGTCCGCGCTGACGGCGACCCCGCGCGGGTCGTTGGTGAAATCGCCGTTCCCGGACCCGGTGACGCCGAAGCCGAACTCCAGTGTCCCAGCGCTGCTATAGACGTAGTAGTAGCTGTGCTTCTTGTTCTGCGGCCGGTTGGTCACGAGGACGTCGCCGTTGGGAGCCACCTCGACCTGGCGGGGCTCGTTCAGGGTGCCGGTGCCGAACGAGGTCAGGTGGGTGTACGTGGGGACGGATCCGGTGCCGATCGAGAACTTCTCCACCTGGCCAGGCGAGCCGTCGGTGACGTAGACCCAGCGGTGAACCGGGTCGACGGCGACCCCATAGGCGAGGTCGAACTCGCCGGGGCCGGTCCCCTTGGTGCCGAACTGGGTGAGGTAGCTGAAGCCCGAGGTGGGGGAGAAGCTGAAGACCAGGACCCGATTGTTGGCGGTGTCGGCGACGTAGACGTCGCCGGTCGCGGAGTCGTAGCCGACCGCCCGGGCGTCGCTGAACTGGACCGGGAGGCTGCCCGGCGAACTGTTCGGGAGAGGGTCGTTGCCCTGCATCCCGCCGATCTGCCAGTCGATGGCGTGGCTGACCCGGTTGACCGCCAGCAGCCGGTAGTTGCCGGCGTCGAGGACGAAGTAGTAGCAGCCGGAGGCGGAGGTGGTGCAGCTCTGGCCGGCGGTGGAGTTGGAGGTGACGTCGACCGGGTACATGTCCGCCTGGCCCGGGCCCACCAGGGTGCTCGAGTAGATGGGTGCGGGCAGCGTCCCTCCGGCGGCGACGACCTGTCCGCCCAGCAGCGCGCTGATGCCGAGCCCGACGGCCAGCGTTCCGGCCAGGACCGTGCGGCGCTTGTGCATCGCCCTCCCCCCGGTGAAGGGCACCGACCCGCGCAGGCCAGCCCACGTCACCCCGTTTGTGACAACGAGCATAGCCCGGATCGGCGCCAATCCAGAACCCCGTGTCTGAGGGAGATGCCCCACCAGTATTGGGGGATCGCCTCGCCTCCTGCGCTCCGGTACTGTGTTGGCGTATTGCGGGCTGCCATGCCCGGAGGCTTGGCCGAAGGCTGTCAACGGGGTCACAGGAAGGTTCGCCTCGGGTGCTCAGATCCTCGGGGCTGACGAAAGGAGGGGGTCATGTCGATGCGAGGTGCTGCCGCCCTGGCTGGCTCGGTCCGGAACCGGCGTCTCCCATCTGCCCTGGCGCTCTCGGGCCTGCTCCTGATCCTGGCGTCGACCGCGGCCATCGCCGCAGGGACTCTGACCCCCTCGTATGTGAGCACTCTCGGCGGACCCGGCCACGCGGCCATCTACCCCTCGGGGATGGAGATCGTGCCCACCGACTCGACCACCGAGACGGCCGGCGTCGCCGGCAATGTGGTGGTCGCGGATACCGGCAACGACCGGGTGGCCGAGTACACGCCGAGTGGGACCCTGGTTTGGCAGACGAATCCGTCGAACGTTGCCAACGAGGGTAGCAGCGCGCCCTGCGGCTCCACGCCCGGCTTTCCCCAGTTTGAGCAGCCGCGTGACGTCGGCGTCGACACGTCGGGCAACGTCTACGTGGCCGACAACGGCAACAACCGGATCGTCGTGCTCAACAGCCAGACCGGGAAGTGCCTGGTGAAGCCCTTCAAGATGTCGGGTGCCCCGATCGGGGTGACGGTCAGCACGACGCCCTCCGGGCAGATCGTTCTCGTCGCCAACGGGACCAAGAGCCAGATCCTGGTCTTCAGCACCTCGGGCACCCTGCAGAAGACCATCTCCTCCACGGGCAAGTGCACCATCAACCGCGCGCGAGACGCAGCCGCCGATTCGTCGGGCGACATCTACGTGGCCAACTACGAGAGCAACGACATCCTCGAGTTCAGCTCCTCGGGCGCCTGCCTCAATTCCTGGGGGACCCACGGCACCAAGAAGACCGGAGGGGTCTGCAACGGAAACGGCGACGGCACCTTCGCCAACCCCTACGGCGTGGCGGTGGGGACCGATCCCTACATCAACGCCGGCAGCCCCGGCGAGGCGATCTACGTCGCCGACTCCAACGACGACTGCCTGCAGGAGTTCACCCCCGCCGGGAAGTACGTCGCAGAGGTGGGGTCGCCCGGAGCCAACACCGTGACCGGCACCTTCACGCAGCTGCGCCGGGTCGCCGTGGACGCCAGCGGGGACGTCTGGGGCGCCGACCTCTGGGGCAACCGGGTCGAGGAGTTCACCCCCAGTTACTCGGGCGGCGTCGAGCAGTACACCTACGCCGAGACCATCCCGGACCCCGTGGTGCCGCCCGGTGACACCAGCACCTCCGTCTACAACCAGGTGCGGGGCATCTCCTTCGACAGCGCCGGGGACGCAGTCACCATGGACACCGTCAACCAGCGAGTTGTCGTCTTCAATCCCGCCGGCGACCTCGTCGGGGTGTGCGGCCAGCGCGGCTTCACGAGCACCGGCGACTTCAACTGGCCGCGCGGGGTGGCGGTCGACCCGGTGACGGGCGACTACTGGATCGCCGACACCAAGCAGAGCGACCTGCAGATCCTGGAGCCCCTCAGCGACGGTTGCACCGGCGTGGCAGAGTTCGTCAAGGAGGGGACGGCGGTCGGCGACCTCGACTACCCCTACTCGATCGCCATCGGAGGCGGCTACGCCTGGGTCGCCGACACCAAGAACAACCGGATCGAGTCCTGGAACGTCGCCACCTGCACCGCTGACTCCGGTACTTGCAGCGCGACCAGCGCCTACAGCCTCGGGGGAAGCTCGACGCCGGCGGGCATCGGCATCGATCCGACCACGGGCAATGTCTTCGTCGCCCTCAGCGGCAAGAGCTCCTCCAACGTGGTGGAGCTGAGCGTCAGCGCGGGCAAGGTGGCCGGCGTGGTCAAGACCTTCACCGGGCTCACCGACCCCTACGGGGTGACCGCCAACGGGACGTACGTGGCCGTGGCCGAGCGCGCCGCCCCCGGCAGCGTGGTGATCCTCAACGAGTCCAGCGGCAGTGTGGCGGCCACCATCACCGGCAGCGACGTGACCGGCGGCGGGCCCACCACGCTGTACGACCCGGAGAACGTGGCCTTCGGGCCCAACGGCGACCTCTACATCGCCGACACCTACAACGACCGGATCCTGGAGTACTCGCTCGGTTGAGCGGCCGGTGGCCGGACCTGACAGGGGAGTTCCACGTCATGCATTGGACTGGTGAGGAGGGCGCCGCCCGGCGGTGGCGGCCGGTGGTCGCGGCGTTCGCGCTGGCGGCGGCCGGGACGGTGCCGGCGCTGACTGCCGCGACCGGCGTCTCGGCGAGCACCTCCTGGCAGGCGCCGGGGTACGAGCGCACCATCGGTGGCACGGGAACCGCCGGCGTCTACGCCTGGGGCATCGCCTACGACGCCATGACCAACCAGCTCGAGGTCGGCGACTACTGGAACTTCTTCGTGCGCAGCTACACCATGACCGGCACCCAGGTCAGCTCCTTCTACCAGTCGGCGTCGACCCGCCAGGGGCAGCCGGAGTCGATCGCGGTCGACCCCCGCAACGGCAACATCTGGGTGGCCGAGAACGGCACCCAGAAAACGGCCGGCTATATCGCGGAGTTCAGCGACACCGGGACCTACCTGGGCGAGATCGACACCCGCTCCGAGTACACCGCCTGGATCGCCCTGGATGACCAGGGAGACCTCTACGTGGTCAACGGCCACCTCTCGGGCAGCTCGAGCAACCCCAACAAGGTCCAGGTCTACAACACCAACGAGGCCGGCGACCCAGAGACCTGCTCCTGGGGCACCTACGGGAGCGGGCCCGGTGAGTTCATCCAGGCGATGGGCATCGCGGTCTCCTCCTCGGGCGACGTCTACGTGGCCGACGCCTCCAACCTGCGAGTCAGCGAGTTCGACCCCAACCTCAGCACCTGCGCCACCACCCACGACTACAACGGCGGCTGGGTCCAGGACTTCGGCGTCGGGCACTTCACGGGTGACCTCCGCGGGGTGGCCATCGACCCGGTCAACAACCTGCTCTACGTGGTCGACGCCCAGGCCGGACGGGTGGAGGAGTTCAACCTCAGCGGCACCTGGATCACCCAGTTCGGCTCCCTCGGCACCGGTCCCGGGCAGTTCCAGGACGGTGGTCGCCAGGTGACGGTCGACAACGAGGGCAACGTCTGGGTCGCCGATTACAGCGACTACCGCTTCGAGGAGTTCACCTCGGCGGGCGTCTTCGAGGCCGTCTACCCGCAGCCGCCCGAGCCGCCGGCCCCGGGCTCCCTCTCCGAGGCCCGCGGGGTGGCCGTCAACCCCAACGACGGGACGGTCTGGGTGGCCGACGCCTGGAACGACCGCTTCCAGGAGTTCGCGCCCGACGGGGCCTTCGACGCGACCTATGGGCACCGCGCCAGCACGCCCCCCTACGGCCTGGACTACCCCCGGGGCATCGGGGTCGATCCGGCCACCGGCAACGTCTGGGTGATGGACACCCGTGACTACTACGTCCGCATCTACGCCGAGGACGGCACCTACCTCTACAGCCTCGGGAGCGGCCTCGACTCCAATGCTTCGGGGAGCTTCGAGGCTCCCGTCGACGTGAGCTTCCACACCACGGGCGGCACCGAGTACGCGTACATCGCCGACTACTGGTCCTGCGACGTCACCATCTGGAACGCCTCCGCCGACCCGCCGGCCTATGCGGGTCAGATCAGCAACGTGTGCAACAACTTCGGGGTCGCGGTGGATCCCTCGAGCGGCGACATCTACGTGACCCAGCAGGGGGGCTTCGAGGCCTCGCCGGTGACGGTCTTCAGTCCCTTCAACCCCAGCAGCCCGACCAGCTTCTCCACCATCGGCCACCTGGGCAGCTTCGGGAGCGGGACCGGGCAGTTCGAGACCCCGTGGGGCGTCGACGTGGTCAACGGCCTGGTCTACGTGAGTGACACCAAGCGCGACGACATCGAGGTCTTCCAGGAGAATGGCAGCTACGTCGGCCAGTTCGGGTCCAAGGGCAACACCGCCGGCCAGTTCAATGAGCCGTCGGAGCTCGCGAGCGACGCCCAGGGCGACATCTACGTCGCCGACGCCAACGTGGGTCGGGTGCAGGAGTTCTCGTACAGCGTGGTGCCGCCCGCGCCGGGCAGCGACACCACCCCACCCACGGTGACGCTCACCTCACCCACCTCCCAGCAGATGATGCCGGCGTCCGAGGTGACCATCACCGGGACCGCAACCGACAACGTGGGGCTGGGTGACCTGGAGGTCGCCGTCCACAACGCCACCACCAACCTCTGGTGGAACGGGAGCCTCTCCAACTGGTCCTCGACCAAGGAGTGGAACATCGCGGCGCCGGTGTGCACCACGATGACCTCGTGCACGTTCAGCTTCGGTTTCGTCGGCGAGACCTACGGCGGCACCTACACGGCCACCGCACGGGCGGTCGACACCAGCGGCAACTCGGCGACCACGCCGCTGGTCAAATTCACGGTGGAGAGCTCCTAGTGCGCCGGGCCCAGAAGTAACTTCCGAGCCAGTGCACCAGCCGCAGGCGGAGGCCCGCTCGGTCGCCTCAGAGCTCGGGCGGATATCCGTGAGCGGCGAGGCGGCTGGCCAGCAGGCTGGTCAGCCGCTCCACCTCCGCGGCGGGGAGGTCGCGGCGGAAGGCGTCGGCGCGCCCGCGTTCGAAGGTGTAGCGCCGGAAGCCGCGCTCGAAGCCGTCCTCCCATCCCAGCGCGCAGAAGTCGAGCAGCGAGGAGAAGACCTGGCGTGGTTGGGCGGTCACGTCCTCGTAGCGGACCTCCAGCCACCGATCCGCGGGGAGCCGCGCTGACGCCCCGTCGAAGGCGTCGATGAGCAGCGCCCAGAGCAGGCCGGCGAGGACCGCGAAGGAGCGGCCCGAGGCCTCCCACTCCGCCGCCATCGCCGTCGGCAGGAGCCCCCACTGCCACCGCTCCGGGCCGCCGTAGCCCTGCCACCAGGGCATCTGCAACCAGGAGTTGGCGACCGCGCGCCCGTCGCGGACCACGTGGACGAAGCGTGCCTCCGGGAAGATCCGGTCGAGGAACCCCGCCCGTGGCCATCCGGTGAACTTGTGGATGAAGGTGGTGGTTCCCTGGGCGAGCGACCGGGAGACGAAGAAGTCCCGCAGGCGCCGGTCCAGCCAAGGGGTGACGTCGGTGGCGGTGAGGTCGCGAGCGGGGGTGCTGAGCACCGGCGAGAGCTCCCGGTCCAGGGCCCGGTAGGCCTCCGAGGGTGCGTAGCGGAGGCGGCCTTTCTGGGTGGCCCGAGCGGGGAGGCCGCGGTAGAGGGGACCGTTCCACCGCGACGCCGCGGGTGGCAGCGGGTACCGATCCTCGAGGTTGGAGACGAAGCCGGCCGCGGGATGGCGGCAGAGGATCTCCTCGACCAGGGTGGAGCCGCAGCGACCGGTGCCCAGGACGAAGATCATCTGCGGCCGGCCGCCGGCTGGAGACACGTGATGCCCCTCCCCAGATCGGCCACGGGCCCGCCCGCGGCCTCCGCTGAACCGTTCCCCGGATTCTCCCATGCCCACCTTTCGATTCGAATCGCGGAAGGCGGGCAACCCATTCTGGGTGGAGACACGACCGCCGGGCCCGGTTACCCTCTTCTTCACTAGCTTCGCTTCGTGAGGGCGCATCCCGAGCGAAGGAGCTGGAGGCGAGCCGCAGCGGCTCGCCGCGAGGCGAGAGGGTGCGCGGAGAGAGCCCGGATGGACATCCCGATTGCAGTCGCCGGTCTGATCGTCGGTTTCGTGGTCGGCATGACCGGGATGGGGGGCGGCGCCCTGATGACGCCGGTCCTGATCCTGATCTTCGGCGTCTCGGCGCCGGCCGCGATCTCCAGCGACCTGGTGGCGTCGGTGATCATGCGGCCGGTGGGGGCGGCGGTCCACCTCCGCCGGGGCACGGTGCAGGGCGGTCTCGTCCTCTGGCTCTCGATCGGCTCGGTGCCGATGGCGTTCGTCGGTGTCCTGCTCATCAAGGTGCTGGCCCACGGCCAGCAGATCCAGAACATCGTGCAGCTCGCCCTTGGTGCCGCGCTGCTGGTGTCCGCGGCAGCGATGGTCCTGAAGGCGCTCATCAACCTCCGCCAGCGCGCTCGCAACGAGCACCTCCGCGAGCCCGAGCCCGCTCAGGTCCCGGTCCGCAAGGTTCGCACCCTGCTGATCGGAGCTCTCGGGGGGCTGGTGGTGGGGATGACCTCGGTGGGTTCGGGGTCCCTGATCATCGCCTGCCTGCTCTTCCTCTACCCACGGCTGAAGGCGTCCCAGCTGGTGGGCACCGACCTGGTCCAGGCCATGCCCCTGGTGGCCTCGGCGGCGCTCGGGCACCTCATCTTCGGCGACGTCCAGTTCGCCCTGACCGCCGCCCTGGTGGTCGGCAGCGTCCCGGGCGTCTTCCTGGGTGCGCTGGTCTCGTCCCTGGCTCCGCCGCGCCTGGTCCGCCGGGCCCTCGCCATCGTGCTCACGGCGTCGGGGCTCAAGCTGGTTGGGGTGGGCACCCTCGAGCTCGGGATCATCCTGGCCGCGGTGCTCATCGTCGGGCCGCTAGTTTGGGCCCTGGTCCGCCGGGTCGACGGGTTCGCCCCCTGGGCACGGTCACGCGAGCTCCAGGCGCACCTCGCCGGCCGCAGGGTCGAGGCCGACAGCGCCGGCGCGCCCTCCCCTCAGGCGGTGTCAGGAGGCGGCTGACCCGGGCGTGAGGACCGTCCGGATCAGGCGGTCTGGTGGCCCTGGCGCCAGACGATGCTGGCCGCGATCAGCGCCACGACCGCGACGATGCCCGCCACCAGCGCGTGCTTGGGCTGGTGGCCGTAGTGGCTGGCCAGGAAGGTCGACTTGACCGTCAGCCAGTAGATGGCGAGCGCCGCGCAGGCGACGGCGACGACCAGCAGGCCAACGGCGATGGCGCGAAACACGGTGCGATTTGGGCTGGGACTGCTGACAGACACGGACACTTCCGGATTCCCCCTCGTGACACTCGGTGGTGAGGGTGCCGGCATCTGACCGACCCCATGCCATATGGTACCTGGAAGGGCGGGCTGCAGTGCCCGGGTCAGGCGCCCTTGTGGTGCCAGGGCCCGAGCGGCCGGCGCCACGGACCGGCGAGGACCAGACCCAGCATCACGGCGATCAGCACCAGGGAGGCGGCCCACTCGAGGGCGATAGCCGCCGGAGAACCGAGGACCGACAGCGCGAGGGTCCAGTCGTTGACCGCGACGGCCAGGGTCCCGACCGGGGCCGCATGTCCGTCACTTATCGCGGTGAGGGAGGAGGCGGCGGCGCCGTTCCCCGAGGTGGGGGACTGGCCCGAACCCGACGTGCCCGACGGCGGGGTGAGCGCGCCCGAGTTGTTGGTGGCTCGCCGGGTCGGAACCGGTGTGGGCACGGCGGTCGGCGCCGCGGTGGGAACCGACGTCGGCACCGACGTCGGCACCGGAGTCGGTACCGGCGTCGGGACGGCCGTGGGGCGCGGGGTGGGAGTGGGGGTGGGAGCGGGGGTCGGAGTCGGAGTGGGCTTGGGGGTCGGAGGCGGGGTGGGCTTGGCCGTGGCCGTCGGCGTCGGCGTCGTTGTCGGTGTCGGCGTGGGCTTCGGGGTCGGCGTCGGCGTGGGTGTCGGCGTGGGCGTGGGCGTGTGGTGGGGGGTGGGTGTTGGCGTCGGAGTCGGTGTCGACGTTGCTGCCCGGATCGCGAGCTGCGGCGCAGCGGTCGCGCCGACGCCGCTCACCGCGGTCAGGGCGAGGCCGGTCGCGACGGCGAGGAATGCGAAGGAGAGATGCCGCCGCAGTGAGCGACGGGCGGAAAGCGGTGGCATGGCCATGCGCGCGGTCTCCTCGACGACCCGGCCGCCCTCGTTGCAGGGTGGTTCGGCTGGCGCGTTCATGTTCGCCCTGGGTCGGGACACCTGTCCGGCGTGTCCCGTGGCTTGTCACCTCGCCACCACCTTTTCGCAACGGCGCGAGACGGCGCCGCAACGCCACGGTTGCTCTCGTTCCCCAGGGGTGGCGCAGCGGGTCACCCGGCCCGGAGAGGGGCTCCGGCGGCCGGACGGGACCTGGATCGCGACGCACCGCTTACGTCCGCCACCTGTACGGACGCGATCCCCGAGACCCCACGCTCTACCACTTGGTTGTCGACACGACAGTGATGCCCGTCGCGGCGTGCGTCGATGCGATCATCGTCGCGGCCACCGGTTTCTGGGACGCTCCGCGATGAGCCGCGCGCCCTCTTCAGAAGAGGCCAGACAGGGGTCCGATCTCGGGCGCAGGCCACGGCGTCGCCCTCCGCCGCTCGCGGTCGACGTCCCGTTCCTGGGCACCAGCTTCACCCCAAGCAAACCGGCCGCGACGGCGCCGCTGAGCCTTTTCAACTGCCGGACGGCCAGTCGGGGCGCCGGAGAGAGGAGCCCCCATGACGCCTACGCCCGAGCCAATGCATCTGAGTGGGCGCGTGTATCATGATCCAGCTGAGCTCCGGCTCCACTTGGATGACCTGGGGATGCGGAGGTGAAGTGCCCCTCCACCACCTAGATGTGCCGCCAATGATGAGGTACCCACGGATCTGCACTGTCGAACCAGGTCTGCCGCCCAATGCCATTCGCGGTGATTGCCGACAAGGGCTCGCATGACTGAGGCACCCACCGGTGCAGCTGACCGAGAAGTACGGCGTTCTCCGCTTGGGCCTACCCAGCCGCGGCCGCGAGCGACCATACGACACATCCTCACAGCTGCAATCGGTCTGGCAGCGATCGCCGGCCTTGTCCTATTCCTGAATCCTGCACACGTGGGGGCTGCTCTGTCCCACTTTCATTTGGCACTGATAGCGCCCATTGTCCTGCTCTCGGTCTTGGTCTACGTCCTCCAGGGTGTACGCTGGCACTTCCTTCTCAGGGACGTCGGCACAAGCTTTCGACTACGCGACACGATTCTCATCAGCCTGGCCGGTCAAACGATCAGCGCCATCGTGCCACTCGGCGACCTCACCCGCGCTGCCTTCGCGAGCACCGCCGGCGGCACTGACTTCGGAGTCGTCGCGGCCACGGTGACCGTTCAGGAACTGTCATACACGTTGATCCTCATCCTCGCGGGCCTGCCGGCGATCCTCGCGCTCGGTTACGGCCTGACCGCCGTGATCCCAGTCGTCGTTGGCATCGTGGCCATCGTGATCGTACTCACCGTCTCGCCGGTATTCTGCGTGGTGCACAACTTGGTATCCCACATCCCGCTCCTCAGGCGGTTGCTCCCTGCCATCGATGAGCTACAAGAGCAAGCCGCGAAGTTGCTCCATCGCCCCGATGCGCTCATCCTATCGATTCTCGACGCTGCTCGAGTCGTCGTTGCCGTCACAGCCTTCTGGCTGGTGTTGCAGGCCCTCGAACCGGGTCAGGCCGGCTGGTGGCAGGCAGCGTTTGTTCTCGCTCTTGGCACGATTGGTGGAGCGGTGAGTCTGATTCCCGGAGGCGCTGGCGCCAACGAGGCGAGCGTCGCCGCTCTGCTCATTTTCTTGGGCTTCAGCCCCGGTGCTGCCGGCGCCGCAGCGATCATCCAGCGCGTGCTGGTAACCGGACTCTCACTCGGTCTAGGCGGCGGAGCCTACGCTGCCATCCACACCCGCCTTCACCTCGGCAGGATGTTTCAGCTGGTCTCACGGCAGACGGCTGGCGCGGTCGGCCCGGTGCGCGTGCCGGGAGGATAGCCTAACGTGAACCTGCAGAGCCTGCTGACAGTCGTCGGCCACGAGCCCCACGTAGAGGGAGTTAGTCCAAGAGTAAGGTGATGAATTGCGGCGGTCAGCCGACTCGCGTGGGTAAGCGAGTCCTCCACCGAGTGACAACCGTGCTGCGCGGGGTCTTTGCTCACCCACTCGCCAGGCTGGCAGTCACCTTGCTGGCGCTGGGCATCTTCATTCACTCCGTGAACCTGGGAGCGGCTCTCGCCAAGTTCAGTCACCTGCAGGGGCCGTGGGCTCTGTTGGCAATGGCACTGACTGGACTGTCCGTCCTGGCCAGCATCCTCGAGTGGGGCTTTCTACTCCGGGGAGCAGGCGGGCGCGTGGGCTGGCACTACCTGGGGAACTGGTACATGAAGGGGCTATTCATCAACCAGGTGGTTCCAGCCGGGATCGGCAGCGACGCCGCCCGGGCTGTCCAGGTGGGCCGGAGAGTCGGCTACGGCGCAGTGATCGCCTCTCTGGTTGGAAGCCGGATGGCTGGCATGCTGGGAATGGCTTTCTGGGGGCTGGCTGGCGCGGTGGTGCTCAACACCGTATTTCACACCAATGACGTGGTGGGCTTCGCACTCTTCAGTGGCCTGATGCTTGCCATGTGGGCGCTCGCGCTGGTGGCGGAGCATCTGTTCGCTGGAATTCGAGGAAAGGAACGCCAGTCGAGGTCGTGGCGCAACAATCAGGTGACCGAGCGCTTCGCTACGTTGCTGCACTCCCTCGGTCGTTATCGTGGTGCCCCCACAGCGCTGCTGTTGACAATTTTAGCTGGCGCTATCGGCTGGGGCCTGAACCTGGTCTCATTGGAGGCGTTTAGTCGTGCCCTCGGCCACGACATCTCGTGGGGCGTGTTCGCACTGGCACTGCCGATTGCCCTGCTGGTGACCTTCATCCCCATCTCAGCCAACGGCATCGGAATCCGAGAGGGGGTGCTGGTCTTCCTGCTAGCCCTGTTCCATGTGCCAGTAGCAACGGCAACGGCGATGGCGCTGTTCGTCGACTTCCAGCTGCTTCCCTTCGCGGCCTTCGGTGGAGTGGTGCACCTGAGTGAGGTCACCGTCAGGCGCGCCCACCATAGACTCATCGAGGTTGGCAACCTAGAAGGGAGTCTGCGACTCTTATACCCTGCCCTTCGCTGGTTGGTGGCACCCGAGGCGATCACAGATCTCGCCAGCAGCTGACGAGTCGCCCAAGTCATGGTGCGGTAGCCGAACCCCTCCGCCGTGGCCGGCAGCGAGTCGTCCTCAGAGGGCGGCGTCCCTCGACTTCCCCGGCTCCCTCTCAGCCTAGCCATCCCCAGCACCCCATGCCCGTGGTGACCGCGTATTGGTCACCACCTCACCTCCACCTTAGCTCCGCGCCGCGGTTCCGCCTGCGATGAGGCGATGACGGTGCTCGTGCATATCCACAGTGTTGCGATCGCCTGATCGGTGGCGTCGGTCGGGTTCACCCCACAGCCCGTGGCTCGTCGGAAGGGTGGTGAATGGTGCCGTTGTGCGATCAGCCGGCGGCGATGCCCAGGGCATCCGCGACGACATCGAGAGCGGAGAGGTGACCCTCGACAGACCCCAGCCCACAGTTCATGGTGTTGATCGAGACGTGGCTGGCTCCGGTCTCGCGCCAACGCCCGATCAGGTCCACTAGATCCCATAGCTTCTTGTCAAGCCTCGGGGGCGGTTGGAGGAGTCGTGGCGGCGCTGCCATGCGCCGCATCGAACGCCTTGCCACCACGCCAGACGCCCCAGACGAGTGAGAGGGCCT
>Ga0187880_1001025_pt1 | contig 23021 bp, 24 predicted proteins | sample June2016WEW_19_4_FD_132998 | JGI IMG/M metagenome (GOLD analysis project Ga0187880, IMG submission 132998) | Peatland microbial communities from SPRUCE experiment site at the Marcell Experimental Forest, Minnesota, USA - June2016WEW_19_40 | ecosystem: Environmental > Terrestrial > Soil >... | reverse complement strand
GTAGCTGAAGAAACCGGGCTCATCGTTCCCATTGGCGCCTGGGTTTTACGTGAGGCTTGTAGTCAGTTGCGCAGTTGGCAAGAACGCTTTGTACACGAATCGCACCTGACGATGAGCGTCAATCTCTCGGCGAAGCAGTTTTCGCAGCCGGATCTGGTGAATACAGTGGCGCGGATCTTGCACGAAACTGGAGTCAAAGGGCGTAGCCTGCGTCTCGAGTTGACTGAGAGCGCGGCCATGGAAGACCCGACGCGCACGTACACCACCCTTGAGGAGCTGCAGCATCTGGGCGTACGGCTTAGCCTGGACGATTTTGGCACTGGCTACTCGTCTCTGGACCAGTTGCACCGATTTCCCGTGGATACCCTGAAAGTTGACCGCTACTTTGTCATGGGGATGACAACGAACGAACGAAATCAGAAGATCGTTAAGACAATCATCAACCTGGCCCATAACCTGGGGATGGACGTGATCGCCGAAGGAGCGGAGACGGCCGAACACGTTGCTCTTCTTAATGGTATGGCCTGTGACTGTCTGCAGGGCTACGTCTTCTCTAAACCGCTGGAACCTAAAGAAGTCGACTCTTTGCTCGCGACTCTCTGAACGAGCACTGCTTTCGGAGCATCTGCTAACCGTAAGCAGAAGATCCCGCAGCGTCCATTCAATCCCAGGAGTGCGGCTGAATCCACACGCCAGAGCGGTTTGAGAGCTTCCAGGCGAACTCGCAATCCGGGTTTTGTGCGAGCTTTAGCGACCGAAAATACCGATCAGCCCCACCAAGATCAGCAACGCAGAGACCGCGTCGCCGTTGCAATCCTATTGAGCGTGACTAGCTGTCTGGCTACGACTTCGGCAAGGTGCACACAGATCGCAGCGATTGTGCGGGCGTTGGAATGGATCGGTATACTGGCCACGGCGGCATGGTTCGCTTGGCGAGGCCGGACTCTCGACTGGTCTCCGGGCGATTAAACCACTTTGCGAGAGATCTATACCATGAAGCAACCGGGCGCGGGGTCCCCGGCAAACGCTGATTTTGGCGTTTGCTGGGGTGACAGTCAGCCCCGGCGTTGATAGCCCCGTGGTACATCCGCTCTGGAAAGGAGTCTTATCTTGGCAATCGACCCCATCGTATCGAAGTCACAGCCACCGGCGACGAACCCTAAGCCCAGCGTCACTGGGACGAGAGAGACCATTCAAGTCGACCAGAGGGTGTCCCTTCTGAAGGGCATTCCACTGAGCTTGCAGCATTTGTTTGCGATGTTCGGCGCGTCAGTCCTCGTTCCCATCCTCTTCAATCAGGCGGCGGGCACGACGGTTATTGACCCGGCCCTCGTCCTGATGATGAACGGCATCGGAACACTCATCTACACCTTCGTATGTCGGGGCAAGGCTCCCGCCTTCGGCCAGGTGAGCGGGGCGATCCGCACTATCCCCGTTCCGTTCATCGGCGGCGTCAGCATGATGCTATTCGGCGTGATCGCGGCATCCGGGCTGCGCATGCTTATCGAAGTGAAGGTCGACTACTCGAAAAGCAGGAATCTCCTCCTCTCCGCAATCATCCTTGTAGTTGGAATCTCCGGCGTCTCTATAAAGCTCGGCCAGACCCAGCTCCGAGGTATGGTCTTAGCCACCATCGTTGGCATGCTTCTCAGCTTGTTCTTCTTCCTCTTGGATAAGTGGGGCTGGACCGCGGAGGATTCCGCCGTTGCCGTCGAAGGGTAGCGGCCACACATTATCCGGCATTATGGCGGGCCAGAGTTGCTGTAGTGAAGAATTGCAACATCTCGCCTCAAGCGGAGGACGTGCACTGATCGTGCTGTTCGTTCCGGTTAGACCGGATTCGCGGAAGGTGTACCCTGCGAAGCAGTAGGGCTTCTGAGCCCGGCGGTGATAGCTCCGGGTACAGCTACTTTGGAACCGCGCTAGTGCGGCAACGGAGCGAGCATCGGCGTGTAGTCCTTCGCTACCGGCGTGCGGCCCACATTGATCACCATGGCAAGCAAGGTGTAGTAGCCGTTCACCCCGACCATGTCCATCATCCCCTGTTCCCCGAATTTCGCCACCGCTCGGGAGTAGGTAGCGTCGCTAACGCTCTTGTTGCGGTGAAGCTCGGTCGAAAACTCGTAGACAATCTCCTCTTCCTCCGCCATTTTAGCCGGCCGCCGCCCTTCAGCCAGGGCTTTGGCGATCTCCGGATCGAGTCCGGCTTTAATGGCGATCGGGTAGTGCACAGACCACTCATACTCCTGCGTCCACTCCCGGGCCACGATCAGGATGATGAACTCGTTGAGTTTGGATGGCAGCGCATCCCGGTAACGCAGGTAATCCCCCATTGCCGAGGCGCGCAGCATCAGTTCGGGACTGCGCAGCAACGGAACGAACGGACCGAAGACCTGCGCCTTGCGGATGGTCACGAACTCCACCGACGCTTTCTTCTGAGCTTCTGTCTGCTTGCTCTCCGGGATGGGCGGCAGCCGATTCTGCTGCAACGTCGATGGGGAAGCGGCCGGCACTGCCTGGACCGTCCGGGTCTGAGCAAACAACTCGCTAACGCAAGCCAGCGCTACGAGCAACAAGGCACACTGGAGCTTTTTCATGCTTCTCTCCGAAACACTGTGATTGATATTCGCGATGGACAAACCCTAGCCGCTGATCGGTTCTCCATATTAGCCACAGCACAGCACGAACTCATCGCGAGCCGGCGAGGCTGAGCGTCTAATATGGTAACCCGAAACTCGCCTGAGGTGGGGCCCCCGACGAGGCTGGGCTCGTTGGGGTGACTGGGTGTCATTCGGAGTAAGCTCAAGGCCTATCCTCCAAGGGGGAGTTAACGGAGCAGCGTATCGATATTCAGGACCGAGGCTCCGGCGCCAAGCGGCTCAGACGCAGCGCCGGCGTGTGCAGCGTAAACTCTATGCCTCTTGGTTGTTGAGTCGTTCCTTTAGGTGCGTGCCGCTAGTTCGTTCCTCGATCATCTGTCCGACTAAATTGAGGATACGGGTGGCGGCCTTCGCAACTGGTACGCCACGCGCGTGAATATTGGAAACGAGGTTACGGTCAGCATCGGTGTGTCCGGGACGAGGGCTGTAAGCAAGATAGGCTGAAAGGCTCTCAGCGGTCGCCAACCCGGGGCGCTCGCCAATGAGCAGCACCACCGTGCTTGGCGCCAGCAATGCACCGATGTGGTTCATGATGCCGACACGGCAGTGCCGGACTACAAAAGGACGTCCCATTGTCCAATTCCGTTCTCGTCCCCCGTCGCATAGGAGTGGCAATAGAGTCTGGACCTGAGCAGCCACGGCGCATACCGAGAGCCCGTCCCCAACCACGATCTGCACATCCGGACCTTGTGGACACTGGGTTTTTACAGCGGAGCGCGCCACCTCACCCAGTGATCGTCCGAGGTCGGGACGCAACAGATACTCAGATTTCGAACTGGCTTCCGTCGAGATTTCGAACAACTCCCAGCGTCTGACAAATTCCCGGCTGAAGTGTGCGTTGAGATCGAGTTCTGCCTGCACTGCATCCCGGGCGGCGGCATGGTCGGCTCGCAGTTGAAGTTCATTGCAGTTGAGTGGTGATGTGCGCCAGGCAGCAGGACTGCGTCGGAATCTGGTACGCCTCGATCAGGCGGTTGAGAGCGTGCAGAATCGAAGAGACGACTTCGACGGAGTCTGTCGCGGGATTCACTCCGATTACCGCGTCGCCACAGCCGTACAGCAGGCCCTCGATGGTCGAAAGCAAGATACCCGCCAAGTCGTCCGCTGGATGGTTCGGTTGCAACCGGATGCCAAGTACTCCCTGCTCGCCCATGGTGTTACGGCAACGAGTGACGTTGCGCATTCGCGAGGCCGCGAGAACGAGATCGCGATTGCTCATAAGCTTGGCAACAGCCGCGCAATTTCCGGCATGATCCCCCATCGCAATGCCTTGATCGCGGAGTCGGTGGTGGCGTCATCCAGAAGGTATTCGCGGAATTCACCGACGGTCAGCGCCGAAACGGGTTGGAACGCCGCTTCGTCCCATGTCGTTTGAAGCACCCGGCTGACTTCGTCTGCTTCGGGCAGTATGAGCGGCCGAGCGATGATGTCGCGCAACGGCAAATCAGCTAACGTACACTTGGCGGCAATGCGCTCTTGCTCCGAGCGCGCGGCTATCCCGGCCAGTCGATCACCGGACTTCTCCTCGTTTGCCTTGGCAAACACCTCGTTGAGACCCGAGAATGCAAATCGCTCAGCCATAACCGACACCAGCCAATCTCATCGTGGGAACCGGTACTGCTGCCTTGCAAATATGATGCATCTCGGTCCGCCTGTGCAGCTAGCGATAGGTAGCCAACACTTTCTGCAGCTCGTCCGAGAACCGTTCCTTGAGACGGTTAGCAGCCGGCGCCCCCCAGACCTCCACGTTGGCGTTGATCGTTACCCGTGTCTCAGGTTTAGTGTTGAGGGCTTCGATGTGAAAGTCGAAAGTGCACTTCTTGCCCATGAGGCCGACGCTCGTCTTTGAGTAGAAGATGCCGTTACCGCTGATCGTTCCTTTGTCCTTATCCTTGTGCGTGATGAAATAGCCCATCCGCTCGATGGCCTCCTGGGAAGCCTGGAAAACCTCGTCGTAGGTGTGCTGGTAAACCCGCGTGAACTCCTGGTCCTTGTCGCTCTTGGACGCTCCCGGAGCCAAGCATGAAGCTGTCATTACCACCAAGATTACAGCCAGCTTGCCGACGGTCATACCAACTGGACATCGAGATCGTCCGTACTCGTTTCGGCGCATATCAGTACTCTCCTTCTAACTTTCACGGCCAGGGCTTGCGTGCTTGCGATGCCTGCTGGCGCTTGTTCGTAGCCGGATTCATTCTCAGCTCTGAATTGCGCGAATTGTACTGCTCGCGAGCGGTTTTGCAAGTCAAAAGCCGCGTCTGCAAGCATGACTTGGTTCCCGCACTTTCTGTTGACAATCACGGGATGCGCCTTTATGTTTTTCGTCATCAAAGTCTTAGTCGCGAGTGTGTATAAAACACAATCAGCGATCCTGGGAGGGGCTTGGTGCGCAAGATATTAGCAGTAGTTTTTCTCGCCGCCGGAATGTGTGGCTACGTCCATGCAGCCGGGCCACAATTTCAGCTCATGGAAACTTCAATCAGTGATATCCATCGCGCAATGCGGGCGGGCACAGTTACCTGCCGCAGCTTGGTCCAAGGATACCTGGACCGCATTCAGGCGTACGACAAACAGGGCCCGGCGCTCAATGCCATGCTTTACGTGAACCCCAAGGCGCTGGAGCAGGCCGAGGCCATGGATGCGGAGTTCAAGCGCACCGGCCAGATGAAGCCGCTGCATTGCATCCCCGTGGTTCTGAAGGACATTTTCGATACAGCGGACATGCCAACCACCGCTGGATCGCTCGCGCTGAAAGGGGCGCAGCCGTCCAAGGATGCCTTCACGGTTGCACGTTTCCGGCGGGCCGGAGCGTTGATCTTGGGCAAGACGAATCTGCACGAGTTTGCACTGGCCGGCGTGACCGTTAGTTCTCTCGGCGGGCAGACGAAGAATCCTTATGATTTGTCCCGCACGCCCGGCGGTTCTTCCGGTGGGACGGGTGCAGCACTGGCGGCCAACTTTGCCGTAACCGGAACCGGTACGGATACCGTGAATTCGATTCGCTCGCCAGCTTCCGCAAACAGCCTGGTTGGCTTCCGTCCGACCCGCGGACTGGTGAGCCGCGCCGGCATCGTGCCCGTCGCTTTTACGCAGGATGCGGCCGGTCCGATCACGCGCAATGTTGCCGATGCTGCCGTCATGCTCGACGTGATGGCTGGCTACGACCCCGATGACCCGGTGACCGCGTTTAGTATTGGTAACATCCCGAAGACCTTATACCGCCTACCTTGACAGGAATGGCTTGAAGGGGGCACGCATAGGGGTGCTGCGGACGCTATTCGGCAGTGGTCCCGACTACGAGGAAGTTAATCGGGTGACTGCGGCAGCGATCGAAACATTGAAGAAGCAGGTAGCGGTGGTTGTGGAGATCCAGGATGCCAGCTTAGATACGGCAAAGCTGAACGCCAATCTCGACGTGCAGAAGTACGAATACAAGTCACAGATTAATGGCTACCTGAAAGAGCACGGGGACCGCGTTCCCGTGCATTCTCTGGCCGAATTGATCGCGTCGGAGAATTACCACAAAGCTTCTCTGCAGAAGTTTCTGGCCTCCGCCGAAAGCTATCAGGACGGTCTCAATGAACCTGATTATAAGGACCGGCGCATCAAGATCGAGGCGCTGAGGGTGCAACTGGCCGATGTGATGGGGAAGAACCAGGTTGACGCCCTGGTGTTTCCGCACCAGAAGCGCCTGCCTGTGCTCATCGGCGACATGAACCAGGCGGACCGCAACGGGATTCTGGGCTCCCTCACGGGATTTCCGGCGGTCGTGATTCCAGCCGGCTTCTCAAGCCCGATGAAGGATGCACCTATTGGGGTGCCGGTGGGCATCGAACTACTTGGCCGGCCATGGAGCGAGCCGCAGCTGCTCAAGATGGCATATGGTTTTGAGCAGGCGACTCATGCCCGTAAACCACCACAGTCAACGCCGCCATTGCCAGGAAAATAGACTCTGCGCGGCGATAGCAAGCTTGTCATCATGCAACTGGCCGGCAAGTGGAAAGCGAGGGAAGGCTGCGGCTGGCATGATTTTGGAACGCGTATTTTGAAGAAGACCGGGAACCTGAAGCTGGTTATGAACACGATGGGCCACGTGAACATCAAGACTGCGATGAGCGAAGGTATGCCGTAGATCATGGAAGCAATAGCGGACGGATAGATTCGCTTCTGTCTGCGCCGTCATCCAGGAACGCTTCACTTCCTGGATGGGCTTCTTGTGGAAGAGGAAGATTGGACCGGATGGACGGGCACGCTTCTTGAGAAGCTCATACAGTCGACCGCTTATGGGAATCTCCCGCGCGTCGATCTCCATTCGCGGGGCGGCCGTCTTTCGGCAGACATCCAGTCTGTCGTTGCCGCCGATTACGTCCGGAACTTGCGGGAGGAAGCGAAGAAAGGCATCTACGGACGATTGAAGCAGGGTTTCTATCCCATGCGGGCTCCGATCGGCTGCTCCATACTGCCGGCGGGCGCCCTAACAGCGAATAGCTTGACGGATTAAAATCGTCTGCCAATGTCGCAAGCAGGCGAAATGGGTATACAATTGCTGCCATTCTCGAGGCGAAAATCATAATCTGCGACTGGGAATTCTGAGATTAGTGTGCCGCTGGAGATTAGTAGGTTCGGACACTGATCGAAATTGACCATGTTTGCATTGGTAATGACAAAGACAGGAGGGGACACGGCGACGCCTTGTTCTCTCGGCAAAAGGCGGCCTTTGTAGTCCCGGCGTTGATCGGAGGGAGCCGCAGAGGCCGACGTCGGTTCTGCGTCGCTAACCATTTTGAGGCGCCACAAACGTGGATCATGCAACTTCGGCGTGACAGATTGACCCGCTGCTAAGTGGAACAAGGAAATCGATCACATGCAATCAGCACTGAATACCGCCGCAATTCCGCACGCTCGGTGGATAAGAATCGTATCGCCGGCGATCATTATTTACATCGTTTCATACATGGACAAGATGAACATCGGCTTTGCCATGGCCGGAGGCATGAATGAAGAACTGAGGCTCTCCATGGCCGTTGCTGGCTTCGCGGCGGGAATGTATTTCATTGGGACAATGGTATTGCAAGTGCCGGCCGGCCATATTGCGGAACATGGTAGTGCAAAGAAGTTTATCCAATACTCGATTATAGCGTGGGGAGGTTTGTCTTTCCTGACGGGATTTGTGCAGAATGCCTGGCAGTTAATAGCAATGCGTTTCTTGCTCGGGGTTGCTGAAGGCGGCGTGTATCCGGTTGTCTTGATAATTGTTTCTAATTGGTTTCCAAGAAAAGAGCTTGGGCGTGCCAACGCTGTTTGTCTGATGGGTTTGGCACTTGCGGCCGTTTTAACTAATCCGCTATCGGGATGGTTAATCGCCAGGTTCGGCTGGCGCTGGCTCTTTTTCGGCGAAGGTTTGATATCTCTGGCGACGATATTCGTCTGGTTCCCGCTGATTAGCGACCATCCGGCAGACGCAAAATGGATATCTCGGGAAGAGAAAGACTACTTGGTCACAACATTGGCGGCGGAAAAAGCCGAAAGGGTAGCAGCCGCCTCCGAGCAAAGCGGCCGTGCGACATGGTCATATAAAGAAATACTTGCGAATAAGCATCTCTGGCTCCTGACCGCGATATACACCTGCGCATGCACGGGTCAATGGGGTTATATATTTTGGCTGCCCACACTGGTCAAGAAGCTCACGAAGGCGAGTTTGACGAACGTAGGCCTGCTATCCGCGTTGCCTTTCATCGCTGCAATTGGAGGGTTGTATATTTTTGGTGCTTTGTCGGACAGAAAGGGCAATCGCAGGCTGTGTACTGCTACATGTCTTAGCAGCTTTGGTATATGCTTCTGGATTGCCGCTCAATTCCCTACTTATATCTGGCTTTCCTGCATTTTGCTGGTATTGACAGGCGTCTTTACTAAAGCTTGGCAGGGAACATTCTGGGCCATGCCGGATCTAGTATTGGCGCCAGGAGTTTCCGGAGCTGCTCGCGGCGGCATCAATGCGATCGGGAACTTGGGCGGCTTTATTGGACCGGCGCTGGTCGGCTTGGTTGCGACTAAGACTGGAACTATGACCTACGGCGTTTACAGTCTGAGTGCCGTATTGATACTGGGTGGCATTATCACGATGTTCTTGCCTAAAGTTACTGCCGGGTACAAATACAAAGCGGAAGCAAAAGCGGCAGATCGAGAAAAGGCGACTGCTAGCTAATCACGCTGGCTAAGAGTTCGCCGTTGCTTGCCGAGGAAAACCGAACGCAGTACAAGTGTCGAGAAGCCGCACAAGCTAGATCGTCTAATAGGGTGAATCGGGCAAAGGGAGGACGCAGATGAATTCAGCTATAGGATACAAAGAAGCGGAGGTGGTCATCGCGGGTGCCGGCCCGGGCGGTGCGCTTGCCGCAATTGCGGCGGGACGGATGGGAGCGAAGGTCCTTCTCATCGACCAGCTTGGATTTCCAGGGGGCATGTTCAGCGGTGGAAACATGTCCGTAACGAACTGCTGGCCGTGGGCTGGAATAGGGAAGGAGATTTTCGACCGCCTGAAGGCGCGCGGCGCGGCCATCAGCCATCCCAACGACCCTCCAAATTATCCGTTATTTCACTTCGGCGCCTACTCCTGGCGCAATGTGCCCTACGACCCCGAGGCTGCAAAGCTGGTGCTGTTTGAAATATTGCAAGAAGCTGGCGTGAGCCTGCTCCTGCATTCGTACGTGACCGGCGCCATCATGGAAGGCAATCAGGTTCGGGGCGTTGTGGTCGAAAACAAATCTGGACGGCAGGTGATCTGCGGCAAGGTCATTTGCGACGGAACTGCAGACGGTGATGTCGCTGCCTCCGCGGGCGCGGAGTTCATCAAAGGTCAAGACCAGGGTGACGGAACCAGAAAGCTGTTCCCGATGACGATGCTGGTCCGCCTCAGCCATGTCGATTGGCCACGCGTTGGCGAGTATTCAAAAACGGACACGGGCTGGGACAAAGCCATTGCCAGAGCCACCGCCGCCGGCGATCTGCCCTACTACAAGGCGCGGGCGCGCGACATGGTTCCCTACGTGGGACACCCACGGCCAGAGATGGCACACCTCTGGTGGGAAGACGGCGCCCTGCTCTGGGGCGGCACGGTCGACGGTGTGGACGGCACGGATGCAGATTCGCTGACACACGCCGAGGTGGAGTGTCGGAAGCAGTGGGTCTCGGAGCTGGCGTTCCTGCGCAAGTATATTCCTGGCTTCGCAGAGTGCCGCGTGGAAGACAGCGGCGTGACCGTGGGCGTGCGCATCAGCCGCAACATCGTCGGCGAATATATGTATACGGGATACGACATCCTTGAAGAGCGGGAGTTTGAGGATACGGTTGCATATATCACTCCGTTGTACTTGGGCGTGCCTTATGGTTGCCTTCTGCCGAAGCAGGTCGACAACCTTCTGATCGCGGGCCGCTGCATTTCGACGACTCCCGGACAGACCACCTCCGGGCCGACCTTAGGCTCGTACAACAATATGAAGAGCATTCCGACCGTCATGACCTACGGCGAAGCGGCTGGAACCGCCGCCGCCTTATCTGTGCGGCAAGGCGTAACACCGCGGCAACTCAACCGAGATCTCCTCGTTTCAACGCTGAAGAAAAACAGAGCGGTCGTTGATCGTGCTGAAAGAGATGCCATGATGGAAAGCGAGCGGCTTCCTGACGGAACTTCGTTCAAGCCGTACTTCGAGAGGCGACAGGCGGAACTTAGGGCGCATTGGGAGGAGAGAGGCTATAAGTTTGAAAAGGCGAAACAGGTGCTGGTGACGCTCACTGGCGCGAAGGCATAGCGACCAGAATGCCTGCCGGAGATCGTACCCAGAACCACTAACAGTCTGCCCCGAAGCATTGATTCGAGGAGGATGAATCATGCACGCCACAAGTGGAGCCGTTGTTCTTGGGATCGTCGTCTCTTACTTGGTCTTCACCACCGCAGTTGGGGCGTGGTCGGTAAAGTACTCGAAAGACACCAACAGCTTCATGAGTGCGAAGAATCAGATGGGCACGTACATCATAAGCGTGTTGCTGGTTTCCGAGTTTGTCGCCTCGGCTTCGACGCTGGGAACTTCTCAGACTGCCTTTGAAACCGGGATTTCGGCATCGTGGGTGTTTATTTCGATTGCTATCGGGTTCCTCCTGTACTCCTTTCTCTTGGCCGGGAAATACAACGAGACGAAGGAGTACACCATCTCCGGGATCATCGCGCAGCGATACGGCAGAGAAGCGCGTTTGATCGTCTCCGCGATTATGATCTATGCGCTGATTACGGTAAATGTGGTGGCTTATACAGGCGGAGCGGTGGTATTGGGAACGCTCCTCAATATCCCCATCACGTCCGCCGTGTGGGTGATGGCGACAGCAGCGACTATATGTGTCGCTACCGGCGGAATTCGAGGAGTCGGCTTCGCAAACCTGGTGCATTTCGTGGCCAAGTATGCTGCGCTTGTAGTCACGGCTGTTGTTGCACACAACATGCTGAAAGCTCATCCGAGGGGGTGGGAGTCTTTGCCGCCGATTTATTTCTCGATGACCGGCGTGGGCGTTTCGCAGATCGCGGCATGGACAATCGGGAACATCGGGGCAGTGTTCGCCACCCAGTACGTCATACAAAGCATCAGTTCACTGAAGAATGCGCAGGAAGCGAAGAAGGCCAGTATGTTCGCCAGCCTCTGGCTTTTGCCTGTCGGCTTCATTGCCGCGTATATCGGCATGGTGGCGCGAATCCTGTTTCCTAAGATCAAGAGCGTTCAGGCACTACCGATCTTTCTCAAGTATATGGGTCCGTGGACAGCGGGAGTCGTGGCTACGGGGATCCTGGCTGTGGCCTTTGTCACGATCCTGGCCTGCCATCTCGGGGCGACGGCGCTGGTGATGAAGGATTTCTATGCGCCGCTGGTGAAGCCGAGCGAGAAGCATCAGATTCTCGCGGTCAGGATCTTAGCAATCATCCTGGGAGTTCTTCCCGTACCGTTTGCGTTATATGTACCAGCCCTGCTCAAAACGGTATTTTTTGCGAGAGCGTTGCGCGCGAGCCTTACCGTCATTGTCCTGTTTATGTTTTACGCCCCGAAGGTTGGGAGCAAGAGAAGTGCAACAGTCAGCCTGGTGTTGAGTGTGCTGTTTACGACGATATGGTTCGTCCTGAAAAATCCGTTTGGGATTGACAACATGTACGTCGCCGTTGCCACGCCGTTCGTTTGCTTGCTGGGCGGGGCACTCTTTCGCCGGATGAGAGCGTCCAGCGAACTTGAGAAGCAATCCAAGTCAGCGACTGCGGGAATACGAGGGGAGGGATTCTGATTGCTCCTCTCGGCGCGGGCCCCTGCTTTGCCCTAACACGCGCCTGGGAACATGGACCACAAACGAGGGCATGCTGTCAGCGGGGATTTGCTCGGCGAAAAATGCCGAATTAACCTACGGCGAAGCTATTCTGGAAATCCCAGTCCCCGCAGAGTCCTCCTCGACCACCATTAAGAAGTAAAACTTGGGGTGTGGAGAAGAACAGGATTTCGGTTCTTTCCACCGCCTCTCAGCAAAACTCTAATCTCAAAGATTTTAATTTATATGAATACGTATTCATGATTTAATTACTGATTAATAAAGTATAGTATGCATGAAATGAATACGAATTCTAACCAGAAAGGCGTTACGAGTCGCGATATCGCCCGGCGCGCTGGTGTTTCGCAAGCGACAGTTTCCCGCGTACTGACGGGGAACCCGGTGAGGCAAGAACTCCGCGATAAGGTGAAAGCGGCGATTCGGGAGCTGAAATATCGCCCCAATGGCACCGCCCGCGCCATGCGCACAAGCCGCACCGGAAACATCGGCCTGGTCGTCCCGCGCCTTGCAAACCCCCTACATCCGGCGTTGCTGCACGTGTTGGGTGGCGCTGTCACCCAAGCTGGGTTCCGCGTTGTCGTCTGGAGCACGGATGACGTAGACGAGAAAGCTGCCGCCGACGCGGTGAGAGGAAGTCTTGTCGACGGCGTTATCATGACTGCCGCGACTACCGCCTCTACACAGCTCTATGAGGCGGTGCAACTCAAGGCGCCCGTCGTTTTGGTTAATCGTGTGGTAGAAGGATGGCCTTGCGATCAGGTGGCCAGCGACAATGTCGCCGGCGCGCGCATGGTTGCTGAGTATTTATTGAATTCGGGCCGCCGCCGTATCGGAATGGTAGGGGGGATTTCGCTGGCCAGCAGCATCCGCCAACGCCAGTTCGGGTTCCGCGAAATGCTGGCAAGCCGCGGACGTGCGCTGGACGAGAGGCTTTGTGAACTGGTTGAACAATTTTCCTACAGGACTGGTTTTGAGGCGGCGGCGCGCCTGCTTGATCTTGCCGAGCCTCCCGACGCCCTTTTCTGTGTTAACGATTTCCTCGCCCTGGGGGCAAGAGATGCAGCTCGCAACCGCGATTTCGATGTTCCCGGTGCACTTTGGATCGTCGGTTACGACGACATCGAGATGGCATCCTGGCATGCTTTCGACCTTACGACCGTCCGGCAGCCACTTTCGCAGATGGCGGAATACGCAGTGCGTTTTCTGCTCGAACGCATCAGCGGCTACGAAGGTGAGGGCCGGAACATTCGTCTGTCGAATGATCTTGTACTCCGTGGATCGACTTCGCGACGGCAGAACACTTCAACTTCAACTAGCAATAGCTGTACCGAGCCGCACCCGATTACGGAAGACAAATGATGAGGGCTTGTGCCTCGTCGATACTTACAACGCAAAAGGAGCACGATGAAAATCACTGGTATTGAAGCAATGATCCTGCGAACCAAGATGGATAAGCCGTTCACGTCTGCACGGGGATGGTGGTACAAGACGAAGAACGCAATGCTGGTGAAGGTCAGCACCGACGAAGGTATTGTGGGCTGGGGCGAGGCCTACGGTCCTGGTGAGATGACCAAAACCGCTATCGAAACCCTCTTGGCGCCAATGGTCTGCGGCGCCGATCCCTTCGATGTCGATGTGCTGTGGGAAAAGATGTACCAGCGCGTCGAGGACTACGATCCGCAGGGCTTTGGCGTGGCCGGCATCAGCGCTATCGATATCGCTCTTTGGGACATCATGGGCAAGACGTTGAACCGCCCCGTATACCAATTGCTCGGCGGAGCTCATCGCAAGACGGTCAGAGCATACGCCACCGGACTTTATTTCATGAGTGAAGACGGCGACCACACCGCGCCTTCGGTCGAAGAAGCCCTCATGTACAAGCAGCAGGGTTTCACCGGAGTCAAGATGAAGATCGCGCTGCCTCCGCGCCAGGAACTGAAGCGCGTTGAAAAAGTACGTGTGGCATTGGGCTCCGAGATTGAACTGATGGTCGACGCCAATCACGGTTACAACCTCAGCAATGCGCTTCTGCTGGGCCGAGAATTCGAGAAGATGGGCCTGGCTTGGTTCGAAGAACCGGTTTCGCCGCACGACCTCGACGCCTACGCCGATCTTAGAAGCAAACTGAGCATCCCGCTGGCTGGCGGGGAGAACGCTTTTACGCGCTATGCCTTCAAGGAGATCATCGAGAAGAGAGCGATGGACATCATCCAGCCCGACGTTTGCTGTGCCGGGGGCATGACGGAGACCAAGAAGATCGGCCACATGGCGGAAACCTACGGCATTGGCGTGATACCTCACGTATGGGGTTCGGCGGTTGGACTCTTCGCCGCTCTTCACACGATGGCCTCACTTCCGCCCGCTCCGCATAGCTGGCGTCCAGCGCCGATGTGGATGGAATACGAGCAGACCGAGAACCCATTCCGCGATCATCTCGTCGCTGAGCAAGTTTGTCAGAAGAACGGCATCGTCAGCGTGCCGGAAGGCCCTGGGCTCGGCTTCACCATCAACGAAGACACGATTAAGCGGTATCGGATTGCGTAGGTAAGGATAATGACCATCAAAGCCGATGTGCTGCGCGATTTTTACTATCGCGTTCTGATCCTGTGGGTACAGGAACGGAGGAGGCGTCGATCACGGCCGATGCGCTGATCGACGCGGACCTCCATGGACTTGAAACTCACGGCGCTTTTCGAATTCCCGCCTACGTGCGTGTCGCGATAGAGAACGCGCTCGAACCCGGGGGGAAGCCACGCGTCGAATGGCGCAAAGGTGCGCTCTCTCTGGTCAACGGCAACAACGGATGGGGGCAGCCGGCTGCCGAGCTTGCCGTGAGCGAGGTGATCGCAAACGCCAGAAATAGCTGCATTGGCGCCGCCGGCATCCACAACACAAACCATATCGGGACTTGCGCATACTATGCACGAATGCTGGCCAGAGCGGGGCTGGTCGGATTCGTTACCACGAACTCGCCTCCAAACATGCCGCCTACGGGCGGCGCGGAAGCCGTGCTCGGAACCAATCCTATTTGCTTCAGCGCCCCGGCCTCGGGCGGTCGCGTTGTCGTAGTCGACATGGCGACTTCAGTCGTTGCCAAGGGCAAGATTATGCTCGCAGCGGAGCGCGGGGAAGCAATTCCAGCGGGCTGGGCGGTAGACAAAGACGGGCATCCAACCACGGATCCGAAGGCGGCTCTGGGCGGCTACCTTCTTCCTGTCGGCGGCCCCAAGGGATACGGCCTTGCCCTCTTCGCCGACATCTTTGCCGGCGTACTTACCGGCGCAGAGGTGGCAAAAGATCTGAACACGATGTATTCGCCACAACTGAAGAAGTCTGGCGTCGGCGCGTTTCTGTTCGGTATCGATACAGCCGCCTTCGGAGCCGGTGATGTGAGTGCGCGGATGGATAAGCTGATCGAGATGGTAGTTGGGGCGAAGCTCGCCGAGGGAGCCACGAAAATCTATCTGCCCGGCGAGATTGAAGAATCGACGGCCGGGAGACGGAAGCGGGAAGGCATCGCAGTCAGCGCATCCGTGCTCGCAAACCTCCATAAAGTTGCCAATGATCTTGGAGTAACGCCGCTGGCGGTGCAGTAAGGGGAACTCACTTATGTTTCATGCTCTACAACTCGAATCGGTGGATAACGTTGCCACGGTAGTCGCCGACATCGCTAAAGGCAGCGCCATAACCGTCCAAGCTGGAGCTAGAGCGGTGACGCTCTCGACTTTGGAGTCGATTCCGTTTGGTCATAAGATAGCCCTGCAGCCGATCAAGCGGGGCGAAGTTGTCACCAAATACGGGCGGCCAATAGGCCGGGCACTCATCGACGTAGCAAAGGGTGGCCTGATCGGCGCGCACAACATTGAAGGCATGCGGGGCCGAGGCGACCTTGCAATCCAGGAAGGCGAGGCCGAATGACTTTCTTAGGTTTTCCTCGCCCCGGCAATCTGGCGGGGACTCGAAACTATATTCTCATCGTACCTGCCGGCAGGCTTCTGAATATAGCTGCAACTCGAGTGAGCCAGTATGTCCACGGAACCAAGTGCGTGATTACCGCCGGCGAAAACGGACGGCACAAGAAGGATCGCGAACGCCTTGCGCGAATCTACGTGGGTCTGGCAAAGAATCCCAACGTCTATGCAACCGTTGTGCTTGGGGCAAAGAAGGGCTTTGGCTACCAGGAGGTTGAGCCTTACAACCTGGCGCATGAAATCGCAAAGGCGGGCAAACCGGTCGAGGTCTTTACTGTCGAGGAGTCCGGCGGGCTGGAGCGGCTGGTGGAAGATGCCATCGATCTCACCCGCCGCTATGTTCACCAGGCGTCGCTCGTCAGGCGTGAGCCGGTCTCGATGGACAAGCTCACGATCGGCGTGAAGTGCGGGCTTTCCGACGCAACGAGCGGCATTGCCGGCAACCCGTCCTTCGGCAAAGCCGCGGATCTGCTGATCGCGGCCGGAGGCAGTGCGATCTTCTCGGAAACGGTGGAGTTGATCGGGGCCGAGCAGGATATCGCCGCACGGTGCGCGAATGCGGCAGACGCGAAAAGGCTGCTGGAGATGGTTGCCGAAGTGGAACTGGCGGCCAAGCGAACCGGCGAAGACATCCGCGCGATCAATCCCCTGCCGTCGAACATCGCGGCCGGCCTGTCCACGCTGGAAGAGAAATCGCTTGGCGCGGTGCGTAAGGCGGGAACCTCACCCATCGTCGGCGTGCTCGAGTACGCCACACAGCCGAGCAGGAAGGGCCTGCATTTCATGGATAGCTGGCAATCGTCGTTTTCGTTGCCGATGAGTTTAGCGGCTGCCGGATGCCAGATATCGATTTACCAGCTCGGCGGCGATGACCTGCCGAGCAATGATCCACCCATGCTGGCAACGAATACCGGTGTAGTTGCACCGCTGATGATGATCACCGGCAATCCTAGAACGGCGAGCAAAGCCAAGCGCAGCATCGACTTTTCATCGGGTGCCATCATCACGGGCGAATCCACTGTTGAACAGATGGGTGAAGCGTTGTACGCGAAGATTATTTCCGTTGCCTCAGGAGAGCTTACGAAGGGGGAGACTATTCGCTACTCCGACCCGCTCGAACCCTACTTCCTAGGTCCGGTGTTCTGAGGAAAAATCATGAGACTGGTCAGCTTCCACGCCGAACAGAAGGTGCAGCTTGGCGCATTGGTAGACAACAGCACAATCATCGACGTAAATGCCGCCGCAGCGGCGTTTGGACTCCGCAGTGCAACTGGCGTCCTCGATGTGCTGGAATCGTCGGATGGACTAGCTCGAATTGCCGCGATTCTCGCTGCAGTGAAAGGCAAAAGCGGTTCCTGGGCTTTGGCGAGCAGCGGTGTAAAGCTGGCGCCTCCCATTCCCCGAACGGCGAAAATTCTTGGCGTAGCACTCAACTACCACGATTTTTGCCTGCGCGGAAAGCTTGAGACCCCAACCGCACTGAAAGTCTTTTCCAAGCTACAGACGACAGTGGTGGGTCCCGAGGACGTGATCGAACTTCCCACCGGACACAAAGTCACCTACGAAGGCGAACTCGCGGTCGTTATGGGCCGGCGAGCGAAGAACATTCCGGTTTCCGAAGCCTGGGATTACGTGGGCGGCTACACCGTGCTGAACGACCTCACCGCCAACGACGTCGCGAGGGAAGACGTACAGCTTATGCGAGGCAAGAACTTTGATACGTTCTGCCCGATCGGACCGACTCTCGTCACCAAAGATGAGGTTCCAGATCCTTACAAATTACGCATCAAGACCACCGTTAATGGAGTAGTGCGCCAGGATTCAACGGTGGAACAGCTGATCTTCAAGATACCGGATATCATCAGCTATTTCGCGTCGTTTCTAACCTTGGAACCCGGCGATGTTATTGCCACCGCTACGCCGGCCGGCACTGCTCTACAGCACGACCCTCCGGCGTTTTTGGCAGTGGGCGACTTGGTCACGGTTACCGTCGAGAGGCTGGGCACGATCACAAACAGGGTTGTCACTGCAACAAAAGATGTGGCGCGCACGACTGCAAACCTTGCCGCTGGCTAGGGAAGGAGAAGGATATGCACGGTTTGGGAATGTTGTTGGAATTACGATAGCCTATATCGTAGGCACGACCCTGATAGGGATGTGGTCAGTCAAGTACGTGAAAGACACCACGACCTTCATGACCGCCAAGAACATGCTCGGGCCTTGGATCATCGGCGTGCTTCTGATGAGTGAATTTGTTGGCCCCGGCACTTTTATAGGCGTCGCCGAATCGGCTTTTTCCAAAGGCATATTCTCGGGCCTGGCCCACATTTCCCTATCGCTTGCCTTTCTCTTATACGCCTTTTTTATGGCGCCGAAGTATAACACCGCCGGTGAATACACCATCTCGGGCATATTGCAAAAGAGGTATGGACAAGGTACGCGCTGGATCGTGTCACTGGTCATGATCTATGCCCTGCTTGCGGTCAACGTAACCAACTTTACTGGCGGGTCGGTAACCATTGCGACGATGCTTAACCTTGATGTTAAGACGGCAAGCCTGATTCTCGCCAGCCTCATAGCCGCAATCGTTGCCACCGGCGGTCTGCGTGGAATCGGCATCTCGAATCTCTTTCACATCGTCGTGAAGTACGTTGCCCTGGTCGCGCTCGCCTTTACGGCCTGGATGCTCCTGAAGGCGAACCCCGGAGCAGCGGCTCGCATTCCGGCGACACACTATTCTATTAAAGGGACCGGGCTCTCGCTGCCTCTGGTCTGGGCACTGGGCAATATCGGCGCCGTGTTTTCCACGCAGTATGTTGTGCAGTCGATTAGCTCGTTAAGGGACCAGAAGGAAGCTTTCAAAGCGAGCCTCATCGCCAGCATCACGATCATTCCTACTGGCATTTTCGCGGCCTATGCTGGCTTTGCCGCGCGCGGACTCTTTCCCAATATCAAGGGAGTCACCGCCGTAGCAGTGCTAATGAAATCCATGACTCCGGTGTGGGCAGGAATTGTGTCTGCCGGCGTTATCGCGAGCGCCTTCGTGGCTCTTTCAGCGTGCATCCTGGGTGCGACGGCACTGTTCATCAAAGATTTCTATGTGCCACTCGTAAATCCAAACGACCGCCAGACAATGATTGCGACCCGGGTTGCGGCGATCGTCATTACGTTTATCCAGTTGCCCTTTGTCTGGTATGTTCCCGCCCTTTTATCCACGCTGTTTTTCTCGCGCGGTCTTCGGGCATCGATCGGCGTGCTGGCCGTGTTTCTCTTCTATCTGCCGAAGATTGGCTCAGGCCGTGGAGTAGTTGGCGGCCTTCTCTGCACCATCGTCGGCACCACGATCTGGTACGCTCTTGGCAATCCCTTCGGGATTGATAACCTCTACATCGCGATTGCGATGCCGGCGCTCGGCATGTTCGTCGATCACTTCATTACCAAATTAGGGGCTAAGCGAGGGCTCAGCCCCGCCGTAGTGGTCGCAACTGCGCCCACTCATGAGACGCATGTGAAACCATAGTGGGCATTTGCCTTTAAGAACAATCTGGAAGGTGGCGAATATGGCGCAGTCCGACCCTACATCATGTACCCGCACGTCGATCTCGGCGCACGAGGCACGCATCCCAGGAGCGGCGCTCCTCAAGAGGGCGCAGGAATACGATGAACACTGAAAACAGTCTTGCCGAACACTTTCTCGGGCACTGCAGTTCGCGGCTTGAGGTGCTCTCTTCCTGGGCGGACGATTGCTTGAGTCGCCTTACTCATGATCAAGTCTGGTGGCGCGCCGGGGAGGCACAAAATGCAATTGGGAATCTGGTCCTGCATCTCTGTGGGAATGTTCGCCAACGTATCTCATCGTCACTTTCCAACAATACTCCCGATACGCGAGACAGGGATCGTGAGTTTGATTCGCGCTCTTGCGCCACACCCGAGGAGTTGCGCGAACTGCTAAAGGCAGCGGTCGCCGAAGCGATTGCCACCTTACGGCAGTTTCCCGCGGACCGCCTCCTGGAACGGGCCCAGATACCATACTACGAACGTTCCGTAATGCAGAATATCTTTGCGGTTGTGGAGCATTTCGCTCAGCACACTGGCCAGATCATGTTTGCTACCAAGCAACTGACGCATCAGGAATTGGGCTACTACCCACACCTGAAGCGCAAGAAAGCTAGTAGCTAAAAGCCGACGGAACTGCCGCGAGCAGGATTAGGTACGTCTGTTTACGGCAACGATTCATGTCGAAGCGGTCATAACGAATGTGAGTGGAGGACTACCGTGACGGATTTAACTTGTGATGTCCTGGTTGTGGGTGGTGGTATTGCTGGCGTAGCTGCGGCTACCGCCGCGGCGCGACAGGGTTCGAAGACCATTCTGATCGAGAGCAAAACATTTGTGGGCGGAGTGCCTGCGACGGGCTACTGCTTGCACAACTTCATTGCTAAAGATGGCCGCCAAGTCGTTTTCGGTCTGGCGCAGGAGATAGTAGATAACCTTATCGAAATGGGAGGCGCCGTTGGGCATGTCCCTTATAAAGGATTTGTCTGCGCAGTGACACCGATTGATGGGGAAATGTTCCGGTTCCTGTCTAACCGACTAGTGGATGAGGCTGGCGCGCAAATGATCGTTGGAGTTATGGCGGTTGGCGCGGAAGTGGACGGCAATGGTCGCATCTCAAGTGTTCACGTCGCTACAAAGAGTGGAATAAGCAAGATTCGCGCGAAGGTGTATATCGACGCAAGCGGAGACGGTGACTTGGCGGTGTTCGCTGGCGCGAAGTATGGCAAGGGCGATGACAAGACCGGCAAGATGCAACCGGTCTCTATGATTATTCGGTGCTATGCGACCGATAACAACAAGATTGCGGAGCAGATTAGCGTTGTGACGCCCGCGATGGCAAAGCGTCGGGATCACCCAAATCCCATCCCAGTCTACTTCAACGGGCACTTTGGAAGATGGAACGATTATGTCCTTGAGAATGGCATTTTCCCCAATAAGGATCACAAGGTGTTCTTTAATACGGTGTGGCCGAACCATATCAATGTGAACACTTCCGCTGCCACCGGGATTGATGGGACGGATTCCGTAGACCTATCCAAGGGAACTGTGCAGCTCACAAAGCAGATCTACAAGATAGCCAAGTTCCTGCGGGAATTCGTCCCCGGTTTCAAGGACGCTTACTTCGCGCCTTCTTCCTGGGCACAGGTGCGGGAGACTCGGCGGATCAAGGGATTGTGTGAAATAACCGATCAGGACATACTTCAAGGCAAAAAGTACGCGGACACGATCGGCAAGATATGCTTCCCGGTCGACATTCATGATCCCGATACTGGGCAGGCGCACTTCCAAGATATCGGGGATGACGGAACATTCGATATTCCCTTTCGGGCCTTGGTTCCAGAGGGGTTGGCGAACGTGCTGGTTGCCGGTCGGTGTATTTCTGCTTCTCAGTACGCACAGGGAGCCACCCGCAACCATGCCCCCTGTTTGGTTACCGGGGAAGCCGCCGGAGTAGCCGCTTCCATCGCCGCGAAACGGAATTGCTCAATCCCCGAGGTGGACATAAAGCAGTTGCAGCGACTCTTGCTGGAAAACAAAGTCTTTCTGGGTGAGGGATTCTCGCCTGTAAAATCCGCTCAGGGACTGGGTCGTTAAGCTTGCGGGGAGTTCCGGCGGGGACTCCCTTTCCCAAAGATCTTGTTCGGCGATCTTCCGCGGACGAGAGCCGTTTTGGCCTGCGCAGGGCCCCGCCCGTCAGGTAATGAAGGAGTTCTTTCAGTGGCAAACGTGATCATGATCGGCATAGCTCTATTGTATGTGCTTATCACCACCGGCATCGGTGTGTACATGAAAAAGCACTCGCGCACTTCGTCCGGCTTCATGACAGGCGGAAAGCAATTTGGCGCCTTCGTCATCGGAGCGCTGATGATGTCGGAGTTCATCGCGGTTGGTTCCACGATCGGGACGGCGCAGACTGCATTTTTGAAGGGGATTTCGGCATCTTGGAATCTTTACACTCTAATGCTGGCTTTCACCGCATTCGCGTTGTTCTTAGCGAAGAAGTTCCATGAAAGATCCGAGTATACGATCTCCGGTGCAATAGCCAAGAGTTACGGTACTCATGCCAAGATCATCACGTCACTCATCATGACGTACGCTCTGGTGGTCTCCGTTATATCGACCTACGCGGGTGGCGCAGCAATGGTGGCACTTCTCATGCACGTGCCGAAGTCACTAGCTGCTGTCATTGTGGGAGTAGTGTCAGTTGTCTATGTCGCTGCGGGAGGTATGTCGGCTGTTGCCTATACGAACCTAGCGCATGTAACGGTGAAGTATTTGGGCGTGATTATCTGCGTGGCCGTGGGATTGGGTGCAGTTGGCGGAATGACGGGACTAAGAATGCATGTCAGTCCGCAAATGCTGAACTGGACGGCGATTGGCTGGCCCACGATCATCGCGTGGACGATCGGCAATATGGGAGCAATCTTCTCAACTCAATACATCATCCAGGCGGTAACCTCGACAAAGGACGAGCGTAAAGCGAGGCTGGCGAGCGTTTATGCCGGACTGCTGATAATACCGATCGGGTTCATGATTGCACTAGCAGGGGTGATGTCGAAGGCCATTTTCCCGACAGCTCCCTCTGCTCAAGCGCTACCAATCCTCGTGACGCTCATGAATCCCTTCGTCGGGGGCTTAGTGGTGGCTGGGTTAATCGCCGCAGTCTTCTCGGCATCATCGGCGGAGGCTCTGGCTTGCGCAGCTCTTTTGCTGAAAGACGTCTACTTGCCTTTTGTGAACAAGAATGCAACCGAGGCACAGTCTCTGAGGTTTTCGCGAATGGCAACAATTATCATGGGGCTCCTACCGGTCCCGTTTGCTATCTTTGTTCCGCAAATCCTCAATACCATGTTCTTTGCTCGTGCCCTGCGAACCACGATTGCCGTGGTTGTCGTCCTGATGTTTTACGCTCCGCGGTTCAGTAGCGGTCGCGGCGCATCGATTGGCTTGGTCACTGCTGCGGCGGCCACGACAG
>Ga0187880_1001018_pt1 | contig 23066 bp, 22 predicted proteins | sample June2016WEW_19_4_FD_132998 | JGI IMG/M metagenome (GOLD analysis project Ga0187880, IMG submission 132998) | Peatland microbial communities from SPRUCE experiment site at the Marcell Experimental Forest, Minnesota, USA - June2016WEW_19_40 | ecosystem: Environmental > Terrestrial > Soil >... | reverse complement strand
TCTTCAATCTCGAGATGCGGGATTGGAAATCGGCAGCCGTGCTCGAACCAATCAGTGGCGCGCCTCCGGAGACACAGCTCTTGACTTATTGGGCACGTACCGTGGCTACGGGCCATCTGCACCAGCCGGAACGAGCGCAGGCCGATCTTGCCGATTACGAGTCAACGATGGATAAGGTGAAGCAGGGAAGGCATGCCTACTACGCCGACTCGACCGGATCACAGATTCAACGCGGTGAAATGCGGGCATGGATCGCATTTGCGCAAGGCAATGCGACGGACGCCGTAAATGACATGCGGGGTGCCGCGGATTTGCAGGACAAGGTCGGCCAGGGCGAGGTCGATATTCCGGCGCGGGAAATGCTCGCGGATATGCTGCTCGAGTCGGGCCAATCTCAGGAGGCGCTGATTGAATACGAGCAGGCGCTCACCCTCAGTCCCAACCGGTTCAACGGGCTGTTCCATGCGGGCTTGGCCGCCGAAGCGGTGGGCGACAAGGTGAAAGCGAAGAATTACTACGAGGCGCTGCTGAAGTCGACGGACAATGGCGCGCATTCGGCGCGCCCGGAGTTCGATCACGTGAAAGCCTTTATTTCCTCGACGGCCCTTGCGCTGCAGTGACGATGAAAACATCCAGCCGCCGGCCGACGAGAACGCCAAACTCAGAGCCAGCGGTATACCGGTCGATGCCAACCGATGGCTGGAAGATCACGCGAAGCGCGTACACGCCACCTATGCGAACTATTTTGCGGCCCTGACGGACGGCGATGGTGGCATGCGACCCGGCCTGGCCTCCGACGGCGTGCATCCCACCAAGGAAGGCTATGCAATCATGCGGCCGGTGGCCGAAGTCGCCATGCGGATGGCGGCCACAGGCCGCGCGCGCTCCTCACGGCTCTGACGCTCGACAGCGATTCACAAGGATGAGAGATTGACGCGCGTGCGTATCACGGCAAGACGACGCGTCCTAGCTGCTGCCCTCCTGATCGGTGCGGTAGGTCCGGCCGCGGCGCAACCGAGCGCCTCGCCAAGTGCCGGTTATCCAAACCCACCGCAGGTGCTATTCGAGGATCTATTCGTCGCGGTCCAGACGATGCACATTTACCCCGATAACAAAGCCTTCCCTGATGCGGTTCCGCATGCCGCGCCGGCGGCCATTCTCGCGCGCTACCATGCGTTGCGGCCGACGTCGCCCGAGGCGCTCAGACGCTTCGTCGAGGCGCAGTTCTCGCTGCCCGCGGAGGTCCGCCCGGCGCCTGCAGCATCCGACACGGTCTCGATTACCGCTCATATTGATCATTTGTGGGGCCCTCTGACCCGTACCAACAACCGGGCGCCGCCGCATGACTCGTTGCTCGCGCTGCCGTGGCCCTACGTGGTCCCAGGCGGGCGCTTTCGAGAACTGTACTACTGGGATTCGTACTTCACGATGTTGGGTCTGGCTGAAAGTGGCCGCAACGATTTGCTGCAGGACATGGTGCATGACTTTGCCTATCTCATCGATACCTACGGCCACGTACCGAATGGGACGAGGACCTATTATCTCAGCCGCTCGCAGCCGCCATTCTTCTTCAAGATGGTCGAACTTGTCTCGATGGACGATCCGGCGCGCGCCTTCGCCCAGTACCTGCCGCAGCTGAAGCGGGAATACTCGTTTTGGATGGAGGGCTCCCGCGGACTAAGGACCGGGACAGCGCATCGACGCGTGGTCGCCATGCCCGACGGATCGATCCTCAACCGCTACTGGGACGATCGCGACAGTCCGCGCGATGAATCCTACGCGGAAGACATGGACCTTGCGCGCACGAGCCGCCGCCCGCCGAGGCAGCTGTTCCGGGATATTCGGGCAGCCGCGGAGAGCGGTTGGGATTTCAGCTCGCGCTGGTTCGCGGATGCCGGTGACCCCGGCACCATCGATACCACGGAAATTGTACCCAGCGACCTCAATAGTTTGTTGTTCGGGCTGGAGAATGCGATCCGAGCGGGCTGCGCGCGGCAAGCGAATGCCGCCTGTGTCAAGGAGTTCGCCGCACGTGCCGCGGCACGGCATGCAGCCATCGATCGCTACCTGTGGGAAGCGTCACTGGGCGCCTACCTTGATTATCGCTGGACACGCCGCGCGCGGATTGAGCGAGTCTCGGCCGCGACGCTGTATCCGCTGTTCGTTGGCCTCTCGTCCGATGCTCAAGCGACGGCAGTGGCGAGTACCACGGAAGCGCAACTACTCAAGCCCGGCGGCATCGTCACCACGCCGCTGGACACGGGTCAACAATGGGATGCGCCCAACGGTTGGGCGCCGTTACAGTGGATTGCCATTTCCGGGTTGCGCCATTACGGTCGAACTGCACTGGCCGAGACCATTGCGTGCCGTTGGATGCGTAACGTCAACACCGTCTACGACCAGAGCGGCAGGTTAGTCGAGAAATACGATGTGATCCGCACGGGCCGCAAGGGTGGCGGCGGCGAATATCCGCTGCAGGATGGATTTGGCTGGACCAATGGCGTGATGCGCAAGCTCGGCGCGCTGTACCCTGACTATGCCACGGCCAGCTGCGGCGCTCGCCGTCGCAGCGCTGCGAGGAAACCGGCCTTGTCCTCGGGCGAGATCAGCAATACGCGACCGGCGCCGAAAACGATTTCGAGGCGGTCCATCGACAGCGCGGGGCCCGATCGCACGCTGCCCGATTCGCGCACGGCGGAAATCTCCTTGAGCGGGATGCGCCAGCAAAAGGGACCGGAATGGGCCACGAGCGTATCGCCCTTGAACTCATAGTATGTCGACAGGACCATCCAGACGACAATGGCGGCAACGAGTACCGTTGCGATAACCGGCAGCCACAGCAGCCCGGTCGAGAGCCGCGGGCTGGTGATAATGGCGATGAGCGCCACGGCGGGCATTGCGAGCCCGATCGCCCAGAGTTTGGCATCGACCTTTGAGCGGAACACGATCGTCATTCAGTCACCCGCCGGCGAGCCTTGGGCGTATTGACCGGTGCCCCAAAAGCAATGAATGTCACGCAAAACCTCAGCGCAGTTGGCTATCCTTGCTGCCGCGGCGGTTGTACCCGGTGAACCGTGCAAGCTCACGATCATGGGCATCTTGACAGGCAAGACATAGACGAACCCCACTGATCGCAGTGCGCCGTGCCTCCGGAATTTCGCATCCGCATTCGGCGCAATGGGTCAGGCTCGGCCCTTGAGGTAATCGGCTCTTTGCACGATCGACCCCATCCTTCACCGTTGCGTCTATCTGATCCTGTACAGCGCCCTCGGCTGCCCAACCCGTCGCCATCCTTTTCTCCTAAAGTGATGTTCCTCAATAATACCTTACAATCATCATGGTTCCCGAACGCCGATTTACAAGCGGCTCTCCAGACCAATGGCCGCCCGGAAAAGCCAATGAATTCAACGAAGCGACATGCACAGATCTTTGGGACATCGGTCCTAGCGCTGCTGGTGGGCTGTATGGTCGGAGTGCAACCGACGCGCAGTGCGGCGCGGCTCGCGGCGGATGATATCGCCGGCACCGTCACCAGTGCTCACGGCGCGGAAGCCGGCGTCTGGGTGATCGCCGAAACGCATGATTTTCAAACGCGATTCGCGAAAATAGTCGTGACCGACAAGGCCGGCCGGTACCTCATTCCGGAGCTTCCCAAGGCGACATACAGCGTCTGGGTTCGCGGCTACGGCCTCGCGGACTCGCCTAAAGTTGATGCCACCCCCGGACACGCTCTCGACCTGACCGCCCTCATCGCTCCCGACGCCGGCGCGGCGGCCAAGGCCTATCCTGCCGCCTATTGGTACGCGATGATGAAAATTCCTGAGGAGGCGCAGGTGGCAACGCTGCCGGGCGGACGCAATGGCTATCTCATGTGGATGAAGAACATGGGTTGCGTCGGGTGTCATCAGCTGGGGAATTTGGCGACACGCACCATCCCGAAATCCTTAGGTCCATTCGAGTCATCCGAGGCGGTTTGGCTGCGGCGCGTACAGTCGGGACAGGCTGGCAGCCAGATGATCAACATCGTGCAAGGCGCACTCAAGGGCATTCCGATTCACTATCTAGCGGATTGGACCGACCGTGTCGCGGCCGGCGAATTACCGGCGGTAGCGCCTGCACGTCCGAGCGGAATCGAGCGCAACGTCGTGGCAACCGTGTGGGACTGGTCGGATGGCAAAGCGTATGTACACGACCTGTCGGGGACCGATCGCCGGCATCCGACGGTCAATGGCTATGGTTTGCTGTACGGTGCTCCGGAACTGAGCACCGACAATTTCCCGGTGCTCGATCCGCTCCACAACATAGCCACCACATTCAAAGCATCCGTGCGCGACATGAATACGCCGACCACCCACGACGACCCGGTGCTCAGTGCCTCGCCGTACTGGGGCGAAGAGCGAATCTGGGACAGCCGGGCGGTTGCGCACAATCCGATGCTGGATCGATCTGGCCGCGTTTGGTACACCGCAAGGATCCGGGCGGCGGACAATCCGCCATTTTGCAAAAAGCCCTCGTCCCACCCGTCCGCTCAACTCTTTCCCATCGAGGCGTCGGACCGCCAACTTGCCGTGTATGACCCGAAGAGCGGCAACTATACGTTCGTCGATACCTGCTTCAGTACCCACCATCTACAATTCGCCGAGGACGCGAGCGATACGCTGTGGACGAGCGGTGGTCGTGAGGTAGTGGGCTGGCTGGACACCAGGAAATTCGATTCGACCGGCGATGCCGCTGCGTCTGAAGGATGGGCGCCGTTGGTGATCGACACCAACGGCAACGGCAAGCTCGACCCATGGGTCGAACCCGGTCAGCCCGTGAACCCCTTGCTTGACCAACGTCTCGCGGTCAGCTTATACGCGATCATGCCGAATCCTGCCGACGGTAGTATCTGGGGCTCGGTCGCGTTTCGTTATCCCGGCGCCATTGTTCGATTCGACCCGCGAACCCGGCTCAGCGAGATCTACAACGTAGCGGCACCCGGCTTCGGTGTACGCGGCGCCGATATCGATCGCCACGGCGTGGTATGGGTTTCGTTGGCGAGCGGGCATTTGGGGGAGTTCGATCGGCGCAAATGCAAGGCCCCGCTCAGCGGGCCCAGCGCGACGGGCGATCACTGCCCGGAAGGGTGGACCTTCCATCGCTTGCCGGGACCCGGTTTCATCAATGTTCCACAAATGAGCGTCGAATCGAGCTATTACACCTGGGTGGATCAACATGACACGCTGGGGCTCGGCGCCAACGTGCCGATTGCCACGGGCAATCTGTTCGACGGGGTGCATGCGTTCGTCAACGGCAAGTTCGTGACGCTGCGCATTCCGTATCCGCTGGGTTTTTATGCCAAGGGGCTCGACGGGCGTATCGATGACGCCGCGGCGGGTTGGAAGGGACGCGGCATCTGGATCACGAGCGGCGATCGGACGCCGTGGCACAAGGAAGGGGGCAAAGGCACCAAGCCCATGGTGGTTCACTTTCAGGTTCGCCCGTCCCCGCTGGCCGATTGAATCTGCACATGCGCTCCGTCACGAAACGCTGCGACGATCAATCCCTGCTCGACACCTGTCATGCACGGGCCATCGAACTATTGAAGCGAAATTTGGTGCCCGACGGCATCCTGGCCGCTTCACCCGGCGTGCGGGCCAGCAAACGCGGGTATACGGCAATATTCGGGCGAGACGCAGCCGTGTGTGCGATCGGCATGGCGCTGTCCGGCGACAAGTTGCTGGAGCGCGCGGCCGCAGCGGGGCTGCACACCCTGGCGAAACATCAGGCGCCGAACGGACAGATTGCGAAGTTTGTAGACCTGCACCGGCGGGAGGCGGACTTCTGGTATCTGGGGTGCATCGATTCGACATTATGGTGGCTGGTTGCGCTGGCATTCCTGGATCGGCGCGGCCGTGCCGGCGGGTTGCGGCGGCAATACGCCAAGCGCATCAAGCTCGCGATTCAATGGCTGCTGGCACAAGAGCATCAGCGGTTCTTTCTGCTGCAACAAAACGAAGCCAGCGATTGGGCCGACATCATGCCGCGCTCGGGTTTCGTTCTCTACACGAACGCGCTGTGGTTTTTCGTGAAGCGGCTTTACCGCATCGCGCACGCGCAGGAAACGCACCAGAACTTCAACGCTCTGTTCCATCCGTTTTCGGCGGCCATCGCGGAGTATCGCCGGGCGCAACTGCTCAATGACTACGTGCTGCGACGGGCGCGCGATCGTGACTTGTACCTGAGCTTCGTCAACTTCTCGTTCTTCGGCGAGGAGGGCGATGTGTTCGGCAACGTGTTGGCCGTGCTGCTGGGCCTCGCCGACGCGCGGGCGACCCGAAGAACGCTTGACGCGCTCACGATGGCGCAGGTGAGCGATCCGTACCCCGTGCGGGTGGTCACTCGGCCCATCAAAGAAAACAGTTCGCTGTGGCGGCCCTACATGGCGCGGCATCGGCAGAACCATGTCTGGCAGTATCACAACGGGGGCATCTGGCCGATGGTCGGCGGATTCTGGGTAACGGCACTCGTGGCGGCAGGCCGTGTCGAGCAGGCGAAGTCGGAGTTGGTCAAATTGGCGCGTGTCTGCGCGCTTCGAAACTGGGGGTTCACGGAATGGCTGCACGGGAAAACGCTCGCGCCGCGGGGAATGCCAGGACAGTCATGGAACGCCGCAGCGTTTCTGATGGCGGAACACGCGGTTGCGGCGGGCGCGAGCGTCTTCGGCAGCGCCATTTCCTGAGAAACGATCAGGGATATGAAACAATAGGACGGTACCTCGCGGGTTCACGGTGTGCGGGGCAAACACGGGGGTCGCTGTGACACTCGCGAAGATGTTGGGCGAGATGACGGCTCCGGAGCTTGCGTGGGATTTCATGCGCTACGGTTTGCTGGGGCGTTGCCTCGCACTTGCTGGCTTCGGCGCCGTGCTCGGCCTCCTCATCATTCTCGGTTACGATTTGCGTGATAAGTCAGAGTTGTTGGCCACCATTTGGCCGGCCGCAGGGCTGCTCTTCATGGCGCTGTGGACGTCCCCGGGCCGCAACTGGATCTGGATCATCGCAGTCCAATTGATCGTGCAGATCGGGATCTACGTGGTTTACGCTGACCGCGTCAATTGGCAATGGGGTCCGCTGTTCGCGGTTGCGAATTCCTTCGACGGCGTCGTCGTCGCAATCGTTGCACGGCGGCTGATCAAAGCGCCTGCGACACCCGAGATCCAGCAAGCCTTGCTGTTGCTGGCGGCAATCGCACTTGGCGCGGCGTCGGGTGCCTTGATCGACGCCTACGCCTCGATCCACACGTCGGTGGGCACCCACTTTTGGCGACAATGGCAACTGTGGTGGGCCGGTACCTGCCTCGGATCGCTGTTCGTTGCGCCGGTGGTGTTGTCATGGGCGATCCGTTTGCGATCGCTCGATAAGACGTTGTCTCCGCCGCCGGCCGCGCTTGACCTGTTCCTGACAGGCGGCGCATTACTCGGCATCACCTACTGGACGTATTCGTCGCCACCCGGGGCGCTGTCGTCCATCTTCCAGTCGCCGGTGCTGGTGCTGGCGCTCGCGATCGTTGCCGCATTTCGCATGCCGCCGCGCTGGGCGACGGCGCTCACCGCGCTCGCCGTCCTCATCGCCGCCTACTATTCCAGTCGACACTGGGGACCGTACTCGATCTATTCCGATCCCTTTACGCGCATCTCAAGAGTCCAGTTGAACTTGGCCGCTTTGATCGTCATCAACTACATGTTGGTCGTTGTTTTGTATGAAATTCGCAGCACCCTGCGGCTTCTGCGTCAAAGCGAAGAACGGTACCGGAACTTCGTCGAAAAAAGCTCCGAGGCGGTGTGGCAGATCGAACTTGCCGCCCCCATGGCGCTCGGTCTGGAATTGGAGGCGCAAATCGAATGGTTGCGCAGGTTCGCCTACGTTGACGAATGCAATCTAGCCTATCGCCAATTGAGCGAGCAGGGGGGTGCAGCCCACGCGGAAGCGCGCGCATGGCGCGCCGATGCGCCCTGGTCGGTGATCTACCTCGAACACCTCGAGCAGGCTGCGCGTCAAGGTTACTCGATCGATGGCCTGCAATTTTCAATGGCGTCGGGTGTCGGCCGCAAGACCTACCTCACTGGATTCACCGGGGTCATCAAAGATAACAAGCTGCAGCGGATCTGGGGCGTTGCGCGCGACATCACTCAGCTCATGGAACTCAACGAATCGTTGAAACAGAAGCAAGCTCGGGTGCAAATGTATGCGCGGCAATTGACGAACGCCGAGGAGCGCGCGCGACGGGCGACTGCCGTGGATTTGCACGACGGCATCGGCCAGCAATTGACGGGGCTTGGCCTGACGCTCGACGCTGCGGCGGCGCACTCGCCGCCCGGAGTCCGCCTCTTGCTGAGTGAAGCGACTAATACATTGCGCCAAATCCATGCGATGACGCAGCGCGTGATTGCCGATCTCAGCCCGCCCGGGCTGTACGAACTGGGGCTGGAAGCGGCACTGCAGTGGCTCAGCGTCTACATGCGAGGCAGCGACGCTCTACAGGTCGAATTGCAGATCAGCGTCGATGATTCGGCATTGGATCTGGAGCTTCGTATTCTGGCTTTCAAATTGATCCGCGAACTGCTTCGAAACGTCGTCAAGCACTCCGGCACGAAGTGGGCCAAGGTGACGGTGACCATGACGTCGCAGGAATTATTCATCGATGTCGTCGATCATGGCGTGGGCTTCGAGTCGCAGCTCAGTCTTTTCGAAGCGCGCGCCGGAGGATTTGGACTGTGGAGTGTCGCTGAACGGGTGCGCGAAGCATGCGGCGAGTTGACGGTCGACACGGCGCCGGGGCAGGGGTGCGTCGTATCCGTGACGTTGCCGCTGACACGTCACGAGGAGAGCGGACGCACCGCGTCGGACGCCGCGCAATCGGGATATGAATCGCGGCGACTCGGTTAGCCTTGCAAGAACGGATTGATGACATCCGCGACACTGCGTGGATCTTCCCAGAAAGGGTTATGTCCCAGCCCCTCGAAGACTTTCACTTTGGCGCCGGGCAGCGCCTGACGCAACGACTGCCGTGCCGGCTCTTCGCCGCCCTCAGCGACGGTTCTTCTTCCATTCAGCGTAGGAAATCCGCGGCAGTTCAAACCGATCAGTCGTGCGACAGTACATCGAGGGTGAACCGAGTCGACCGATAGGAGCGAAATTATCAATGCGCAATCGCGGACCCAGCAAATGGTCAGCGACATGAAACATGACCACTTCACCTATAAACAACGTATTCGTGCCGAGCGACACCGATTGGAATAGCCGACACTCAAGACTCACCTGCGCCTCGGCCAAGCGTGGGGTTTTGACGCGAAGAGAGGCTGCCGCATGCAGGTCGGCAGCAATTAATTCGCTTTGGTCCGGCGGAAAATCCGCCGCCGAGACATTCATCGCGCTGAGCAAATCCTCGGTCACTAGATTCACCACAAACTCGCCGCTGACCTCAATGTTTTTAGCCGTGTCTTTCGGTGCGCCATCGTCGCGAAAGCCAATACTGACGACCAGGTATAAAGGATCGCTGCCGACTGCGTTAAAGAAGCTGAACGGAGCAAGGTTGATGATACCGGTTTGATTTAGGCTGGTGACCCACGCGATCGGACGCGGAACTATTACATTGGTCAATACTTTGTAGTTGTCAGCGTACGAATGCAGGGCAGGATCGATTTGCATGAGGCTTATTACCTTGTGACGCGGGATAGATGGTCAGTGCATAGTCGATCCTACCCCATCCCGGCATCGAACTTCGCCATGCGTGATCTGCGGGAACGGCAGGGATAATGCGAATGGAAATAACAGCCGTCAGAGGATTTGCGTCAATGCCCTTCCGCCGGTCAGCACCGCCAACAGCATTAAGAGGCGCAAGACCCAGCGTCGAAAGTCCCCCGAGTCCGCGTTCTTGAAACCGCGATTGCCCAGCCAGATACCGGCAGTCAACGCCGGCAGAAACAGCAGGGCGCGCCAGAGCGTCGCCCGGCTGAGCAGTCCGCTCCAGCCCTGCCATGCAAGTCCAATAACGTCGGTCATCAGGAAGAAGGCGATCATCGAGGCACGGCCCGCTGCCGCACCGGCGGGCGAACTGAAGAAGAACAGGATCACCGGCGGCCCGCCGATTCCAAAACTGCCGTTGAAAAGGCCTGAAGCCGTGCCCGTGGCGAAGGTGGCAGCGGGACCGGGCAGTGACTTTAGGGCATAGCCTCGGGCGAGCAGGATCGCAGCGATCAGCACGAACACCGCGAGCGCCAGGGTCATAGGGGCAGGCGGCACATGAGCGAGCGCATAGACCCCAAAGGGAGTGCCCACTAGGCAGCCAACAGCGAGCCAGAGAAGCGGCCGCCAATGGATATCACGCCACACGCCGGGCAGGAGATGCAGGCTTGCCGCGACGTCCATGATGAAGATTGACGGCACGATCTCGGTCGGCGGCAGAAGGAGGGAGAGCGATATTATGGCGAGCAGCGAGAAGCCAAATCCACTGTACCCTCGCACGACGGCGGCGCCGAAGATGCAAGCAACAGCATAGACGAGGATCAGAGCCTGCATGGGCCAAACTGCTGCGATGCCCCAGTGGCGCTAAGGGGCGCTCAGGCGCAAGTCAAATTGAATCACCACCGCGTCCGCCCGTGTCGTGATGTTCACAATACGAAACTCGTCGAGGCGAGCCGGCGAGCCGCCGGCTGCGATCACGTCCTTTCTCACAAGATCGGACACGTCGATGTTCGCGGCATGAGGCATGACTTGCGGGTCGAGCTGGAGAGCAAGATTGAGGGCATTACGGGTCGATTCATCGTCAACGCGATCGATCCGGATGTCGTCCAGGATCAGCAAATGTCCACCGCCATGCAATCTGCCCGATAGCGTGATATTGGATGCAAAGTCTGCGCCCGCACACATGTTTCCAATTGTTTGACCCAGCCTTGACGACAAATGCGCATGCAGGACGAGGCGCTCGGCAGCAAGCTGCGTACGTGGCGATTCAAGATAGGTATAACAGCGACCATCATCGATCAGATACCAGCGACCGGCTCGGTCGAATAGCTGCTGAACGACCAAGGTTTGCACACCAAGCGGACCTAGTGAAAGTACCGACTGTGCTGCAGCCGGCAGGGTCCAGGCCAATGCAGATAAGGTAACAACGGCTATGCGCACCTGCGCAGTCAGTCGCCTACATGTGGGGGTACTCATACTGATGTTGCAGTTTACTCGCAATCGTCTTTGAACATGCTGCCGTCAGAACCCTTGGGGTCGTGCGACATGGGTTGCAGAGTCGTAGCCAAATCCGCCGTGCTACCCTCCGAGATCAAACAGCGCCCGGACTAGCAGGACGTAAGGCCACCATGAAAGCAACAACCGGAACAGACTTGCCGTATCGCGTTGGCGAATGGCTCCCATCGGATCAGGCCTTTCTCGATAAGTGGCTGGCAACGATGATCCAAAAGACGCACACCGAGGACAGGGCTCTGCATCCTGTGATCGTCGACTTTCAAAGGCTCATCGAGGGCGATTCGCAGATCTTCATGCTATTCCACCAGATGTTTGAGCAAGTCCCCCGGAAACCACCATACAACAAAGATCCCACGGGCAAACCGCAGGTGAGGGACTACCGTCATATGCTCCAGCTGTTGAATACCATCATGACGCACGCGCCTGAGTTCAACCAATCGGGTCTGGTCGGATGTCCCGTCAACACGATCTTCGACTGGCCGATGGGAACTACAGCGGGATTCGCCGCCTTTTTGAACAACGCAGTCAATGCCCAATTGAAGAAAATGTTGAATGCGTGGGCGCTATTCTTGAGCTCGAGTGATTCCACATACGTCCTGAACGAAGACCCTCGTCGGGGCTGGTTTGGCGAAGACGCCAAAGAATCCATGCCGACCTTCGACCAGGACTTCAAGTGCGATCCCACCCAACCCCATCACGGCTTCAAGTCGTGGGATGATTTCTTCACTCGGGAATTCCGACCCGGAGCGCGCCCAGTCGACCTGCCCGATGACGAGGCCGTCATCGTCAACGCCTGCGAATCCGCCCCCTACAGAATCGCGCGTCACGTCAAGTTGCACGACAAATTTTGGATCAAATCCCAGCCGTACTCGATCGTGCATATGCTCGCGAACGACAGCTTGGCGCCTCTGTTCGTCGGCGGCACGGTTTACCAGGCCTACCTGAGCCCCCTCAGTTACCACCGCTGGCACAGTCCTGTAAATGGCACGGTGACAAAGGTATACCTCAAGGACGGGACCTACTATTCGGAGGCGCCATCGGAGGGCTTTGATCCCGCCGGTCCAAATGATTCGCAAGGCTACATCACAGCAGTGGCAACACGGGCCCTTATCTTTATCGAAGCGGATAACCCAGCTATCGGTCTGATGTGCGTACTGGCCGTTGGGATGTCCGAAGTCTCCACCTGCCAGATTACCGCATACGAAGGGCAACCCGTCAGGAAGGGCGATCAGATCGGAATGTTCCACTTCGGCGGGTCCACCCATTGCCTGATCTTTCGGCCGGGCGTGAATCTCGAGTTCGACCATCACGGCCAAAAGCCCGGCCTCAACTCAAACAACATCCATGTCAACCTGAGGATCGCCACGGTGCTCAGGAAATGACGCCCTCGGCCGAATCGACGGCCGCGCTCTGTAGTTCGAGCGCGGGAGGGGATTGACTGATGCTCGTCTAGCCACCCGTTATGTGGGCGGGTGAGTTTCAAGACCTGCAGACGGCGAAGACTCGACTAGCGGTGTTTGTACCAATGAGTCTGGTGCTAATATTGATTCTGCTCTACAGCCTGTTCAATTCGGTGCGTGACAGTCTGCTCGCGTTGGCTGGAATACCCTTTGCCGTCGGCGGTGGGGTACTGGCGTTATTCGTGAGCGGGTTACCGTTCAGCGTTTCTGCGGCTATTGGATTCATATCCCTGTTGGGTGTTTCAGTCATGAACGGGATTTTGATGCTCACCTACTTCAACGAACTCAAAATGCGGGGCATGCGCCCCGTAGATGCCATGGAACATGCTGCTGAAAAGCGAATGCGCCCGATGCTGATGTCGGCACTCTCTGCCTGCATCGGTCTAGTCCCAGCCGCATTCTCAACAGGCATTGCGCCGACAGTAAATGTCGTCGCGAAGGTCTCGGGAAATGCCGTGAGCCGCCATGCCGCTGTCGCGTCTGTAATCGGCGGCCAGGCCCGCAATGACGCCAAAAAAGGGCGCGGCGATTGGAGGTTCAATGATGAGGCGCAAGCGTTAGTCTCTAATACGTTTGGGCTTGCTTGGTTTTTGGGCTGTATGTTTATTTGCATCATTCGCAATACGTGAGAAGGTTCGACGCCCGCTACGCTCTTTGGGGCGTGGCTCTTCTCCTGCTCGCCGCGCTCCCAGCCTTCGACGGCTTTGTCAGCTTTGGCTGGGAACTCTCTCAGATGGCCGGGCTCGTGGGTATCCTTGCTTGCATCGCTCTCTGTGGTTCACCAATACGGCCGCGCGACTCGGTGCCCCCGACTCTAATGTCACTGCGCCTTCATACGCTCATCGGCTGGGCGGCGCTGATTGCAGTAGCTGTTCACGTCGGCGGCCTCGTTCTCGCCGACGGCACGGTCGTTGAGTACCTGAAGCCCACGACTCCGCTTTACCAGCTCGCTGGGATTGCCGCGAGCATGCTGCTTTTGATTGTCGTCCTGAGCTCGATCGCGACAGTTCGCCGTCTCTGGCCTAGTCACCGAGGCTTCCAGGCCACGCATGTGATACTCGGTTGTCTGCTCGCCGGTCTATCCGCTGTGCATGTCATGACGACGGACCGGTATGTCGGCGGGCGCGGACGCAGGGTGTTGCTCCTCGCGGTCACGATTGGTGCGCTTCTGATGCTGCTGCGTTCCCGCCGACCAAGCGACGCTGCTGCCGGCGTCGGATCCAGAACGCAGCGGCAATTCGTCTTTGGGCGACATTCGACCTTAATCCTCAGCGTCGTGGCGATTACTGGAGTGGCTCTTGCTGCACTTTTACCGAGTTCCTCAGCCGCGGGGCTGCGCGAGTCTTTAGTTCACCGCGCAAGTACCATTCCACTCGACTTCCCGCACGGTAAACACACGGCGGTCAATTGTCTCAAATGCCACCACAATTATGCTGACGGACGAGGCTTCGACCGGTGTGTTGGCTGTCACCAGAGCAGCCGAACGGACCTCAAAGAAGGTGTCGAGGCGCGATTCCACGGCTTCTGCTTTGATTGTCACCGGCATCCGCCGGCGACATTCGAGCACCATGGCCCCGTTTCGGGGTGCGTCGCTTGCCACCAACCGCCCGGCACGCACCAGTGAAATAACGACGGAACACCGCAGACCGTGTGGCCTTATCGCAGCCCAAGACTTCCGATTCTAACTAGCGCTCCGGCAAGTGAATGACCGATAGAGTGTTCGTGACGTCATCTACGGCAGCGAAGTTGAAGCCATTGTGACCTTCCAATACGGCGTCAATTCCGAATGCACCGCCCTGACTCGAGTCGACGTCGTACTCGCGGACGAACGTTCCCCAGCGTGTGAACTCGACGATTTCACTCGGATGCAGCACGTCGGCATCGACCGCATCCCCATTCGCAGTCAACAAGTCGCCATTGGGCGCGAAACGCAGCGCGAGCGGCCCGCGTAGATGGGGGTCTGAGAAGATGAGTGCGCCCTTATCGGCGGCGGCGGATCGGTGGTTTGCGTCATTTATGGCGTAGATCGCATTGTCGGCGGTCGAGGCAACGTACAACGTATCGGTTCCCGCATCGAAAGCCAGTCCGGTCGGGCCGAGAACGACGGCTGCGGCATTGGGAACGTGCGTGTAGCCCGTTGCGATCGTGGTTTTCTTTTGAAGCGTCACGCCGCCGGACGTCACGGTGATATCGAGTCTCGATACCGTGCCATTCAGTACGTTGGAGACAAACACATGAGCCTCCGAGTCGTGATCGTCAATCGCTAGATCCCACGGCCCATCGAGGAATACGGGATCCATCCAGGAGTGAATAACGACTCCGTGCCGATCGATGACCTGTAGCGCGCCAGGTCCGATCGTGCCGAAGGTACCGTCGGTGGTCGGCACGCTTCCGACCAGCACGAAGCCCTGCCTGAGAACGCCGAGTGCAGTGCTCAAGCCCGACAGTGGGCTCGTGAAGAACGCGACGGCGCTTCCCGGAGGAGCCACAGGACCCTGCAGATGCAGCTGAACGAGCGTCGTCCCTGTGCCCTGGATATTGGCGCTATTATTGAAATTACTGACCAGAACGTCGCCGGCGGCGATTGTGCCGCCGCTCGGAAATCCATGCGGGACGAAGGCGACACCATATGGGTTGAGATCACCGTTTGCGGGAATCGTGGAGGAGTTGATCAGCAGTGGAAGGAACGGCTCATCGGCTGCGAGCCCTGGCGCCGCCAATAAGGCGACGCACGCCGCAATCCCGACCGTGCTGCACAAGCTTCTCGATGCGTGTACCGTCTGCATGGTGATCTCCTGTACGTGCGTTATTCGAATCCGCGTCGAAAGCGACGTCTTTGCTCAGTAGGTAGCAGGAGAACAATCCCGGGTTCTCGGGCGATCGAATAAAATCTTCAAACCATGGGTGTCGCAGACAACCCTTATACTGCGGCGGCAATGGACGGACGCAACTTCATTCTGCTTGGGTGGATCCAGCGCGTGACGAGGCGAATCGCGATGCCCATCCGCCTAGGGTTCTCGATGGTCAGTGCATTGGCTGCGCTGGTTTTGCTGTCATCGGCTTGCGAAGCCGACGAATCGTGGAGCGCATCCTTGGGCGCCACCAGCGACTATGTGTACCGTGGGATATCGCAGACTTATGGGGGCGGGGCGGTGCAGCTCGGCGCGAACTACCAGAATCCGTTGGGCTGGTTCGTGGGGGCATGGGGATCGAATGTTGATCCCTACCCCGGAGGTGCGTCCTCCAAGGAGCTTGATCTATATGCCGGAATCAACCGCGCGCTCGATGCCGATTTTACCTTGCGCGGAATCTATACTCATTACGCGTATTTGCAAGATCCGCGCCCGGCGCGCTATGACCACAATGAGTTTGCGGCAACTATTGCCTATTTGGACTTGATTGCGGCGACCGTGTCGTATCAACCCGACAGCACTTCGTACTCTTTGCTGGGCTTTGCCCGAAAGCGAGCGGCTATCGCCTACGAGCTTACCGGGCGTCGGCCGCTACGCGGTGGATTTGCGATGACGGCGGGCGCGGGTTATTACGATCTGCACGATCTATTCCGGGTCGGCTACTGGGCAGGCGATGTCGGGCTCTCATACGTCTATCTGCGCCTGTCGCTCGACCTCAGCCGGTTTTTCTGTGATGCAACCGCGGCACGCCTGTATGAGGACGCCAGCGCTAACGGCACTTGGGTGGTTTCGGCAGTGATGCACTTCTGAGGCTGCCATGAACCTCTGGGCACCGTCAGGGTACATACGCTGAGTAGGGCGGTGTCGATTGCCGTCCGAGCGGGGTACGTCCTTGGAAAATATGGAGTTGCCAGCCAATCAATCGGCGATGGTGCGCGCCGGAAACGAGCGCGAGCGGGAATTGATTGTCAGGATCAGCCACGGGGATCGGGACGCCTTCCGCGAACTCTATCTGCACTACCATAGGCGCCTTGCGCGGTTCCTGACGCGCGTGACTCATCGCTATGAAGACGCCGAGGAGGTCATCAACGATACGCTGTGGATCGTATGGCAGCGCGCGGCCGAGTTTCGCGGCGCCTCGCAAGTATCGACGTGGATCATGGGCATTGCCTACCGGCGCGCGCTCAACCTGATTCGGCGTGCGGCGACGCATGAGCGTGTCATGGCACTCGAGGCCATCGACGGTGAGGCAACCGTGAGCGACACGGGCCGAGCGCTCGAGCAGCGCCAGCAGCTCGATTACGCCCTTGCCCAGCTGCCGCTCGAGCAACGCTTGGTGCTCGAATTCACGTATTATTTTGATCATTCGTGTGAGGAGGTAGCCGAGATCATGGAGTGCCCCGTCAACACCGTAAAGACACGCATGTTCAATGCCCGGCGCAAACTGCGGGCGATTCTCGAAGAGGACCCCGCCCACCGAGGAGTCAAGTCGTGAGCATTGATTTGGAGGGAGCCTGTTGCAATGAGGAGGCGGCGCGGCTGCTGCCTTGGTATGTCGTGGGACGACTGTCGGCCGCCGACGTCGAGCGCGTTTCGAATCATTTGCAACACTGCGCAATTTGCCGTAACGATGTGGCCAAAGAGAGCGCAGTGCGCGCGCTGCTAAAAGCGGATGCGCGCGTCGAATATGCGCCCCAGGCCGGTCTTGCGAAGACGCTGTCCCGCATAGATGAGCTCGGCCGCGATGCACCGACTGCCACACCGTCTCGCGTTCCGGTCAACATGGCTCGAGGCCGCGTTGGTGCGATGCGATGGCTGACAGCCGCGGTTCTCGTACAGGCGGTCGCACTTGGTTGGCTCGGCGTTTCATTGCGCCATCCGGCGTCACCGGGCACGCCGGTATCGGGATACGAGACGTTGTCAGCGGATCCGCAGCACGCGGCCGGACCACACATCCGCGCGGTGTTTGCGCCCACAATGACACTCGCCGATTTCAGGGCATTGCTGACCGCGAATGACTTGATGGTCATACGCGGTCCGAGTGAGGCCGGTGCGTACACTCTGGCGTCGACCGATCCGCGCTTCACTGCCGCCCAGCTGGGCACGGCGGTGGTGAGCTTGCGCAGCGATACCCGCGTGCTGTTCGCGGAACCGGCTGTTAACGACGCGGCAGCCACGCGGTGAGCATCCCTGCGCTCGGCCTCATCATCGGCATCGCCGCGCTTGCCGGCTGCTCGTCCGACCGCGCACTTCTTGCCAGCGCGGAGCTGCCGGCAGCGGCTCGCGAGGCGCCGCAAAGCTATGTCGTCGTCACGGTCCGAAACCCCGTGAGCTTGCCGATCACCCGCGCTGCATCGACACCGCGTGGCTACGACAGCGCTGGCCTGTATTCGGCGGGCGCCGTTGCACGTTACAGGAGCCGCGCACTCGCAGCCGATTATCATCTGCGGGAGGTATCGAGCTGGCCAATCGCGCTGTTGGGAGTCCATTGCCTCGTTTATGCTCTGCCCGAGAAGGCCGATCCAGGTCAATTGCTGTCGAGCATCGCACGCGACCCACGTGTCGAGTCAGCGCAACCACTGCTGGCCTTCGGGACTGTATCCAGCCGCTACAATGATCCCTATTCGACCCTGCAGCGTAATGTCGAGCAGATGTCAGTCGTCGAGGCGCATGAGCTGAGTCGTGGCGCGAGGGTCCGGGTTGCCGTCATCGATACCGGCGTCGCCGTCGATCACCCGGACCTGCCAGCGAACGCGTTGACGCGCAATTTTGTCGATAACGATACGCGCTCCTTCCGTGAGGACGCGCACGGAACGGCCGTGGCCGGGGTTATCGCGGCCGTTCCCAATAACGGCATCGGCATCGTGGGGATCGCGCCGGACGTGAAGTTATTGCTATATAAAGCTTGTTGGCGCGTTGCACTCACGGGGACGAAGGCCGCATGCAATTCCTTTACGCTTGCACAAGCGCTCGCGGCCGCGATCGAAGCGCATGCCGACATCATCAATCTCAGCCTCGCCGGACCGAGCGATCCACTGCTCACGCGCCTCGTAGGCCGCGCCGTTGATGCCGGCATCATCGTGGTAGGCGCGGTGCCGGTGGACGGGCTTCGAAACACGTTTCCCACGAACATCGGCACGGTCATCGCGGTCGATTCGATTGAAGGCGGTCACTCCGACCCGAGTGTCTTACGGGCACCCGGGCGTGACGTCATCTCGCTCGCTCCGGACGGTCATTATGATTATTATTCCGGAAGCTCTCTGGCGACCGCGGAGGTCTCCGGGCTAGTCGCGCTTTTACGGGCGCAACGCCCGCGGCTGACGGCGCGCGAAGCCGAAGCACTCTTGGTCGGTAGTGCGGGCACAACATCGGGCGATTCGAGTCCGTCCGCGCCGAATGCTTGTGCGGCGCTTGCGACAATGCTGAAGCGTTCTCACTGCGCCACAAACTAGCGCTGCCCTCAGCGGTAACCGCAGAGGCGCCCGCAATGCTCGTCTGCTTTGGCTAAACAGTTCTTGCGCGCAGAACTATTTTGCTGCGTGTCGCTACCAACATCCGTACTCAATGTTCACACGTTACGGAGAGCATCAATGAGATTGCATTGCATCACCAGAAGCAGAGTGTCGGTTTCAGTCGCGGTCAGCGCCGTTTGCGCTGTCGCCGTAGTCGCGTGCGGCGGTGGCAGCGGCGGGAGCAGCGGAGTCAGTCCAATGGTTCAGCAAACAACCACCCAATTTACCGATAAACCTTTAGTCGTGGACAAGGAGGAGGTGGTCGCCGTTTCTACAACAGTCGATGCAAACTTGCAGAATCCGTGGGGTATAGCCGTGGCGCCTGGCTTGCCATTTTGGATTGCCGATAACAACAGCAATATGGCGACCCTTTATAGCGGCACGGGCGAAATTGAGACGCAGGAAGTAACGGGTTCGGCAAACATCGGAGTGGCCATCCCCGCATCCGCAGCGGGAGTGCCGGCCAATCCCACGGGCCAGGTGTACAACGGGAATGGCGGGTTCCTCATTACAACGAGTAGCGGTCAAGAGACCGCGTTGTTCATTTATGACGGCGAGGGCGGCACCATTGCGGCCTGGGCAAAAGACAGCGGCGCGACGGCAGTCACGGCCTACGACGATGGGGTGGTCAACGGCGCCGATCACGCAGTCTACAAGGGGCTCGCGCTAGGCACCGTCGATGGCGCGCAATACTTGTATGCGACGGATCTGCATAACAACAAAATTGACGTATTCGATGCTAATTTCTCAAAGCCGGCTGCTATGCAGGGAAAATTCATTGACCCAGGCATGCCCACCGGATTTGCGCCGTTCGGTATAATGCCGGTGAATGGCCAGTTGTTTGTCACCTACGCGATGCAGGATTCGGCAAAGCATGACGAGGTCACCGGTGCCGGTTTAGGGTATGTCGACATATTCGATTTCAGCGGCAATTTCATCAGCCGCTTTGCATCGGCTGGGTCACTCAATGCCCCCTGGGGGATCGCGGTTGCACCTGCCGGATTCGCGACGCTCGAAGGCGATGTGCTGATCGGCAATTTTGGCGACGGCACGATCAACATTTTCACGCCCAATGGAACGTCCTTGGCAACTTCTGTTGGGCCGGTAATGACCAGTAATGGTCAGGCACTGGCCTTCCCAGGATTGTGGTCCTTGGCATTTGGAAACGGTGACTCCGATAAGCCGCTCACCACGTTGTTCTACACCGCCGGATTCGCCAGTCAGACGGACGGTGTTTTCGGCAGCATCACCGCTTCAAGCATGACCACGGCGCAAGACCCGTACTGAATCGGCACTGGCTCATACGGTCAAAGTTCAAGACGTGCAACACCCCGCGAAGATGCGCGGGGTGTTGCGTTGCCGGGAAATGCGGCGAGCCCGTGCAGCCAAACGGCAAGCGACGTGCCATCGTACTTCCATTGCGCCTTCCTTCATCGAGTTAGCATTGTTGTACAGCCCGTCGATCGGCCCACAGAATGCGGGCAGCACGCCGTGGAGCGAAGCGTATTCCAGCGATCCCGCACTTCATATCCGCGGGAAACCGACCGTTTGTGCGAAGGTAACGAACTGCTGATCCGGTAGCTGCAGCGCCCGCCCTAGCTTTACCGTGTCGACCGATCCGCGAAATACCGTGGCGAGGTTCTCCGAGGCACAGAACAGATACACATTCTGGCCGATGAAGCCAGCGTCGACCGACGCGTAGAGGCGGCGCTCTTCCGGATTGACGTCCTGCATCCGCTCGCCATGGGCGACATAGATGAGGTTGAGCGGCGCCGTGGCGACAAAATCTTGGGTGCCGGTTTGTGCACGGATATCGTCTGGTAAATGGGGCAGCAATGTGTGGGTCTTTGGCTCATAGAGCCAGACGCCGTCAGCCATCGCCACATAGATATCCATGACCATGACATGACGCCAATACGGGGCGGTCCGGTCACCGTTCGGACGATTTACGCCGAACGCCGCCCACAACAAATCCGCGAGGATTTGCCGCGGCAGGGGCCGATCCGAATACTCGCGGGTCGAGTGTCGAGATTTGAGTGCCTCGATCAGTGGTTTGCCACCCGTGCTTCGCGGTGCCGGCAGAATGAACTGCGTGGGCGTCGGAGCAGACAGAGATGGTGCCGCGGCAAGTGCAGCCCCGGCGAGAATAGCAGTGTTGGCTTGACGTCGCGTCATCATCATTCTTTCTATACTCAACTGCGTATCCGATGTTTCGAGTTGACGTTGCCCAAATTCTGCTCACGGCTTAAGTGGACTTTACAAGCAACCGGCGCCAGAAGGTCTCCCAGCACGCCGAGCGCGCCAAGCACGAGCACGACGCCGAAACCCAGAGTTATCCCGATAAAGAGGTACATATACAGTCTTTTGATCGTGTAACAATGATGCAAGGGAACAACAATAGCGAGGGACCGAGAATAGGCCATCCGGGTATGCATTTGAAATGCGGAAAGGTGCCTAGCTGTGTGCGGCTTCCGTACGATGCGGACGCCTGCTATTCTGATCGTCTGAAGATTATGTATATGCCAGCAAGGATCGGCAAAGCCATCACAGACAAGCCGAGCAGCGGCTTCGCGTAAAGCTTGAGCAGCGCGAGGCCCGTAAATCCGCTGTCGGCGGCTTGACCCGCATCGCCTCGCGCAAAAAAAAATCCCGCCGTGGTATCTCCGAGAAATACAAATGCAAGGCTATAGACCACGTAAAGCACGCCTGTTGAAACTACGAGATACAGCCAGGGGCGCCGCAGATCGCCCCAAGCAAAGTACGCCACGCTACCGGAGACAACGAACGGGAATACCAAAATAGCCGCGAGCTGTAAAACGATACTGACCATAAAGACTTATCTAGCACCCGGCCGGCGTGAAAGTTACGCCTCCGATCCCGATACGTTGAATTTTGAACGTCGGTATTTCGACGACGTTTCCCTTCTCATCGGTGAATTGGTATTTGCTGCCGTGTGAACCGGCACGACGGCGGTCCGCGTCCGGCGAAGCTTCGTTGCCGCCTGAGTCGCTGAAAGCCTCGCTTTCGCAAAGCCCCGTAGATTCTTGACGTCCTCTTTGGACCACGCACGAGCTGCTCGCTGTTTCCGCTTCACAATCGCCATTCCCGTCTCAAAGGAAACATTATACTGAGGTTGAGGTGGCCAGCGTTACGTGGGCGAACAGCGGTGGTTGCGATCGGCCCGCAACGTTCGTCGTCTGCGGACGAGTGCGCTGGCGCATGCTTACATCGGACGCCTGCTTCATGCGGTTCGCGATTCTTTGACATCGCACGACTCGAAAGTCCTATTATTTGCCGATCCTTACCATGGGGCCACATTGCGATGAATGCTCAAACACGCGATCCGACCCAGTGGTTCTCCGACCTGCTAGCCGTTCAGCAATCGATCCTGCGGCAAACCGGCGCCGGAGGTTCAGGCACCGACGCACCTGCGGCGCCCGGCAATCTGTTGCCCTGGCTGCCGATGACGGTAGCCTTCGTCGACTGGCAGCAGCAAGTAATGAAGCAATTCACCGAGTGGTGGACGACGGCGATCCCGGGCTGGGGCGCGCTGCCCTCCGCCGCTGCGCCCGACCGGCGCTTCGCAGCCGACCCGTGGCAGCAGGACCCGCGCTTCGACGCCGTCGCGCGCGCATACCTCATGCATTCCCAACTGTTGCGAGACACTCTCGCCGCCGCGCCGCTCGACGCGCGTACTAAGGCTCAATGGGGCTTCGTGCTGCGCCAGGCGATCGATGCTCTCAGCCCGGCCAACGCACTGCTCACCAATCCGGAAGCGCTGCAAACCGCAGTGGAGTCCGGCGGCGCCAGCCTCGCGCAGGGCATGCGGTTCTTCGTCGAGGATTTCGCGAAAGGTCGTATTTCGATGACCGACAATACGGCGTTCGAGGTCGGCCGCAATGTGGCCACGACGCCGGGCAGCGTGGTGTTCGAGGACGAGCT
>Ga0187880_1001009_pt1 | contig 23111 bp, 25 predicted proteins | sample June2016WEW_19_4_FD_132998 | JGI IMG/M metagenome (GOLD analysis project Ga0187880, IMG submission 132998) | Peatland microbial communities from SPRUCE experiment site at the Marcell Experimental Forest, Minnesota, USA - June2016WEW_19_40 | ecosystem: Environmental > Terrestrial > Soil >... | reverse complement strand
TGGCGGAAGGGGTGGGATTCGAACCCACGTTAGGATTGCTCCTAAGCCTGATTTCGAGTCAGGTGCCTTCAACCACTCAGCCACCCTTCCGTTATACTGATTTTATTAGGTGAAATGCTGGTTTTTGCATTTCTCCACTTGCGTTTTCTATACTGCTGTTCTATACTATATGCATGAAGACCAATTCATCAAACGATACAGAACAACGCTGGCAAAAAACACCCGTGGCGAACCTCGTCCGCCACGTTCAATCAGGAAACTATTATGCGCGAATTCGCGTGCGCGGCAAGCTGATTTGGAAGTCGCTCAAAACCGACCGAATCAGCGTCGCCAAACTGCGGCTTGGCGATTTTCACAAAGAGGAGCGGCAGCGTGCAGCGGCGCAGACGGCGGTAGCACGCGGGAAAATGACGTTTGCCGATGCCTTGCAAACTTACCGCGAACGGTTAAGCGGCGACCAGTCGCTCAAAGACCGAAGCAAAGCCTACCGGCAGGAACGGATAACGGCCTTGCTGAAATCGTGGCCTGACCTCAATCAAATGGACGTTGCCCAAATCTCCAAAGGTGACGGCTTGGCGTGGGCTGCGCGCTTCGGAAAAACCGCAAGTCCATCGGCTTTCAATAATACCATCGGAACATTTAAGTTGGTTTTGGACATCGCGGTTGAAGCAGGCGCGCGTTACGACAATCCCGCCGTCCACATCAAACGAAAAAAAATCCGGCTGAAGCAATTGCAGCTTCCGAGTCAAAAGCAGTTCGTTGAACTGATAAACACCATCAGGAACGGGGATGGTGGCTGGGCGGAACGCTGCGCCGATCTAGTGGAATTTTTGGCATACAGCGGATGCCGAAAAGGTGAAGCGGCGCGCGTCAATGGCCGGGACTGCGATTTTGAAAAAGGTGAAATCTCAGTTTTGGGCGATCCTGCCACCGGCACAAAGAATTGGGAAATTCGTCGTGTCCCCATGATTCCCGATATGCGCCGTTTGTTGCAACGGTTGCAAACGGAGCGCGGAGAAACGGAATTTTTGAGCAAGCCGGTCATGCTGGTTCACGAATGCCAGGGTGCTATTGATACGGCCTGCAAGAAGTTGAGCATCGTCCGTATCACGCACCACGATTTGCGACATTTGTTTGCCACCCGCTGCATTGAATCGGGCGTTGATATTCCCACAGTAAGCCGCTGGCTCGGCCACAAGGACGGCGGCGCGCTGGCGATGAAAGTTTATGGGCATCTGCGCGACAGTCATTCGACGGCGATGGCGCAGAAAGTCAGATTTATCGAAAACGAAGAAAATGCCTCCGAATTAAAAGCGAAAACGCCCGCGAATTGATCCGACAAAATTGGTTTGCATCTTGGGTCAATCGCATTCCGCCGGTTCAAAAAATCTTTAGTGCAGCAGCGCAGTCGTCACCAGTCGCGGTGACAGGATGCGACCATAAGGAAACCCGCCAATGCTAAAAAACAAAAGCCGTTGGGTTCAGTGTCCGCGACCAACGCGCGTTCCACAGTCGTGTAACGCGCGCTCGTCGCGGACGGACAATGGAAAACGCAGTCGCGTTGGCTTCCGTCTTGAGCTTGGCGTCGCCGCTCCGGCACGCGGTTCCACTCATGCCGTTCCACCGCGCCGCCTGCCGCTTACCGCCGCCAACTCAAGACCGAAGCAACGGATAAAAATAAATTCGTGCCGGGCATCGGACAGAAAGACGCCGGTCGCGGGCAAAACAAAATTCGCGGGAATGCTCACCACTCGGATGGAGAGTTCTGGCGATGTGAAGCTAACATTGTGTATGATTTTGGAAGGACGCACATGAATGAGAAATTGAACATATTCGTCAGCTCGGTGCAGAAGGAACTTGAAGACGAACGAGTCATCGTCCAAAACCTGTTGAGCACCGACCCGTTTCTGTCGGCGCATTGTTCGCCGATTCTTTATGAGTTTGAGCCAGCCTCGCCGGACAAGGCATTGGAAGGCTGTTTGAAATCACTCGATGGCTGCCACGTTTACCTGCTCATCGTAGCCGCCCAATACGGCACTTTGGTTGGCAAGTTGTCCATAACCCACGCCGAATACCGGCGATCCAAAGAAAAGAAATTGCCGGTTCTTGCGTTCATCAAGGGCGACCGCAAAGTGAAGCGCGAGGACGGCACCGAAGCGTTGCTGAAGGAACTCGACGACGACGGCCCGAAATACAAACGCTTTGGTAATGTCATCGAACTGCAAAAAGAGGTGCGAGCCGCCCTCGTCAAACTGCTAAAAGAACAGTTTGGCATCGCGCCTTCCAGTGATGAAAACGAAGTTGCGCAGCAAACCATCGAGGCTACTTCCATATTCGAGTCGCAGCCGCTGACGCGATTACGCTGGTCTGAACTCGACCACGAGGTGATCCGCCAATTGATTGCCGCAGCGGAAGGCCGGGACGCTGAAAAAATCTCCGCCGCCGACTTGCTCGCGGGCGCATCGGTGCGCGGCTTGGTCTGGCATGACCCGCAAGCCGGGGAACATTACGCCACCGCCGCCGGCATCGTGCTGCTGGCGAAAGACCCTTCGGCGGTTTTTCCGCAGTGCCGCATCCTGGCCGATGCGTATCGCGGCACGGAGCCGGATGGCAATCCTCACGACCATGAAGACATTCGCAGGCCGATGCCGACCGCGATTGACCGCGCCATCGCCTTCATTGACCGAAACACCCGCCATCCGATGCGCGTCGTTGGCCTTATCCGCTCCGAACGTCGTGCCGCTCGTCGTCACCAACCGGACAGGAAATGAAATCGCGCCGGTCGTGTGCCGGTGGTTGGTTGGTTCTTTGCCGCGTGCCACGGTCACAGGTTGCTCGCCAAAAGCAAACGCGGCTTCTAGGATGGCATCTCTGGTTTGGCGGAGGGGCGTCCGAACCTTTGTTGCCGCGCCGCGCGGTCAAACGTCGCGGTCTTTCTTTATAGGCGCTCTGGCTGCCGCGCCGGGCAGCGTGGCGATGCTCCGCGCATCGCCTGCTGTTTTTCCGTCCCGCGAGTTGCATGGTTTTGAGCGCGTTGCCCTGCCGCTTCATTTTTCGTTGAACGCCCATGCCGTCGTCCTGTCAAATCTTCGCCTATCATAGGCCAGGCTTTTTGCCTGCAAAGCGAAAGCGCCCCTCAATTGAGGCTTCATTGGTGAGAGTTTGACCGCCGGTTTGCGGTCGGCTCGATGACCCCACAAAAATTCTTCCCCAGGTGCGGACTTTTTCCGCCTTGGGGAAATTTGTCGAAACGCACTTTGTTCCGGCCTTGGCCGTCGTGCGTTCCGAGATTGGCCGAAGAAAAATCGCGGCCAGAAAGCTGTGTGATTTCCGCACTGGCCAATGACAAATTTGCGGTAAAACCGGAGAAGTGAAAATGAACAGACTGACTTTGAATCGACGCCTCGTCGTCACGCTGCGCCAGCGGCGACCGTTTCACCCGTTCATGGATTGCTGGGAGCAAACCCGCCAGCCTGCCAACCGGCAATGGGTATTTGATTTCATCGTGAAACCAAATTCAGGCCGGGCAAAAGTTGTAATGAATTCATTACAACCTGCCCGGCGGATTTGCGGTAAAAACAGAAACTGCATTCTGTTCCAATATGGAACAACGCAGATCAAATCGCATGAGATGCTGACTCGGTTGCCATGAAAAAACTCAACTTGATTCGACGGCAGATCATCGAACTGCGCCAACGGCGACCGTTGCGCGCGTTCATGGGTTGCTGGGAGCAAACCCATGAGCATGGCAACCCGCAATGGGAATTTGATTTCATCGTGAAACCAAATTCAGGCCGGGTAAAAGTTATGATGATTTCATCGCAACCTGCCCGGTGGATTTGCGGTAAAAACAGAGGCTGCATTTTGTTTCAATGTGAAACAACGCAGAACGAATTGCATGAGATTCTGATTCGGTTGCCATGAAGAAGCTAAACTTGATTCGACAGCAAGTCAGGAAACTGCGCCAGCGTAACGGCTGGTCGCAGGAGAGATTTGCCGTCAAATTGCAGCTTGCCGGCTGGCACAACGCCACCCGCAGCACCGTTTCCAAGATCGAAGGCGGCTCGATGGGTGTCGCCGAATACGACCTGTTGTTCATCGCCGCCGCCCTGCGCGTTCACTTTGTCCATTTGTTTCCCCCGATTGACTGGAAACGCCCGATGGATGAATCCGTGCCGTTGGTTTGCAACACCCCGCCAAAATAACAAGCGTGTCGGGGTGGTGTCGAATTGACTTGCCGTTCATTTTAACTCCGCCAAAATAGGTAAAATTCAAATCGTGCGGGTTGGTTGACCGACTCAAGCCAATGTAGCTCAGCGGTAGAGCAACGGTTTCGTAAACCGTCGGTCGCCGGTTCAATCCCGGCCATTGGCTCCATTTTCTAACGCTTGGGCGTTAGAGAGTTGTGAAATCAGGGAGTCAAAGTTTCAGTGGAAGTTTCAGTAGCCGACAAAGTCGGCCACTATCCGAGACCGACTCGGCCACTACTCGCTAACGCAGCCGGGTTGAATTGGTTCATGTTCATAACCATGAAAGATGACATGAAACAACGCTACCGCGCATTCCTCCGGCCTTGGGGTGTTTATTACTGCGAAGACCTCGTGACCGGCAAACAGGAAACCCTCAAAACCTGCGACAAAAACGAGGCTTATCGTCTCGTTCGGCTAAAAATGAAACCGCTGCCGCGCCCGCATTCAGTTTGCATCTGGCGCGCGTCTATTGGAAAGCCAGTGATCCCGCCGCCGCCAGCCGCACCTGGCAATGTGTGATGGACGAAATTCTCAAATTAAAAAGCGGCCATACGCACGAGCGCTGGGTCACGGCCATCAAAGACAAGGCTTTTGATTCGATTCGGAATCTCGTCGTGATGGAAACGCGCCCGGAACATTTCCTGCGCGCTTTGGAAAATGGAACGGTTTGCACGAACATCTTTTTACGGCGGGTGCAAAACTTCGCCCTCGATATGTCATGGCTGCCGTGGCCGGTGTTGCCGAAAAAGGGCTGGCCGAAAATCCAGTTCAAAGACATCATACCAGTCGAAGGAAAGCACGGGATCGGCGAACCAGTGTTTGACGGAACAGATCCTAAAAAAGCTCTTGAAAAAATCGGGCGGGCCCTTGCCGAACTCGAAGCGAGTCGCCGCAAACATTTCCTCCTTAAGGGCACCGATCTGCTCGACCTGTCCGAAGCACCGCACCTTCTAGCCGCCCGAGCCATAACCGGGGCTGGTAAGTTGCATCCGGTGAAAGGCCTGCTTAAAAAGCTTGGCTCCAAGCTCACGGCCGATATCGGCTCGACCAAGGCTGCTTTTCTCATGGCGAAACTGCAAGAAGATGTAAAAGCCATCGTCTCTCAGCATCCTGCCACCAAAAAGAAAGCCGCTGCGGACGATTCAAATCCCCCTCAAACACAGACTGGCTTAACCTGACCGATTTTGCGATGACCATGGGGACCACCGTGAAAAGGTTTATCCTAGTGTTGTGTCTGGGAAATCGGACATCAGCCCGCGCCGGCAAAGCCCGGTCCTTGCCAGCAGTGAAGACGCATGATGTTTCTATGGAGATTTTAACATCAAAACATCCGGATATTTGAATTCAAGATAGGCGTATCCCTTAAAGTATTAGTTGACTGTAACCGATAACGTGTGCTATACGTCTGGCACATTCGATGAAAACTTGCATGAACATATCAGTCACGAGTTGGCCGACCATGTCGGTCGCGAAAGCGACACGTCATAGCCGGTATAACCCGGGTTGTGTGTTTAGCCTTAGCCTATCCAGGGCAGATTTAGAGCAAGAACCCAAAATCAATTTGGATAGACTTATGGTAAGCAGGTAAAGAATCGAAATAGACTTTCTCTAACCCTGCTTACCGCGTGTAGGCAGGGTTTTTTATTTTCCCTGCGGAACCGGCAGAGTGAATGGCAGTTAACGAAAGACGAACGATCTGTGAACAAGAATAACGCGACATCCAGGTGATGTCTTCTGGCGACAAATTGATTTTGGCGAGGACGAGCTTTGAATCGTCACCGATGTGGTGTGCCTATGAGCGACCAATCACATCGCCAGGAAGAGCAAAACGAATTTTACATTTTGAGGGCTTCGAAGGAGGTGTGCCCCTAAACACCGAAACAGCCGCCGTGAAACCGCGGGTTGGGATCGAATAGATCACCAAGAGGTGTTTGTTCTTTGTTGAAATGGCGCGGGCCGGGAGCATGAACGCTCCCGGCCCTTTTAATTTCGCGGTTGTGATTTAACAGCAGAATGGCTCCTCGCCAGGGAGCATGTCCGGGTGCGACTCCCGGCAGCCGCACCAATTTCCAATAAGTCGCGCACCAGCCTGTGCGGCAGAGTCTCCAAAACTCAGCCTGCCTGGGGCAGCACCAGGGCGACTTGCCAATTTTCATGGGGGCGTGGCAGAAAAGTGATGCACCTGCCCTGCAAGCAGGCTCAAGCGGGAGCGTTACCCGCCGTCCTCCACCATTTCGCATTGCGGGAAACTCGACCAAAGCACAGAGAGAAGCCTCATAAACTTCTTTAGGTGGGTGCGACTCCCACTCCCGCTACCAATTTCAGGGAAGTGATCCAGTTGCCCGACTGTAAATCGGGTGTCGCAAAACAAAACTGGAAGTGACGAACTGGAGCATTACCAGCACTTCCCACCAGCCTTCGCCGCCTTCATCAGCGGGCGGCAAAGGCTGCCGCGCCGAAGCACGAAGTGCGGAGGCGGGCTTTATCTTCAACCGGGCTACGGCCCGGCAGGCCATTTCGGACTCGTAGCTCAATCAGCAGAGCGCCCCGTTGTCTGCGGGAGGGTTGAGGGTGCAATTCCCTTCGGGTCCGCCACCAGCGCGTAGTGTAGGAGCAACACGCTCGGCCTGGGACCGAGGGATCGCAGGTGCAAATCCTGCCGCGCTGACCAATTTTCAATTGCTGCCGTGGCCGAGACAGATAAGGCATTCGTCTTCTAAACGAACCGAGACAGGTGCAACTCCTGCCGGCAGCGCCATGTAATGTTATTTATTGTGCGTCTACCACGAACAATAAATAGCAATTGCCAGGTAGTGTGAAAGTAGCACGGCGGCCTGTTAAGCCGTACGGTGTTGGTGCGAGTCCAACCCTGGCAGCCATTTTCAGGGTGTAATGTCAGCAGCAGACGGCCCGGTTCGGAGCCGGGAGGTCGCGAGTGCGAGTCTCGCCACCCTGACCATTTCACGGAAGGCAGGCAGATATAAGCTGGCTGCACCTGTCCCGAAAACAGGATCGGCATCGCCGAGGTCGGAGCGTTACCGACGCCTTCCGCCATCCTTCGCTCTGAGCCGATAACTCTTGTTTCAGAGCGAAGGATGCCCTCCATAGCATCTGCGCGAAGGAGGGCTCGTCTGCCTAGCTCAGAGCTATGGATGGCAGGCCAATTTCTCAAACCCTTAACGAAAGGAAGTCCCATGAAACCCATTATGCGTCACCAAAGCCAGTTGCTCTTTCGCAGGAGCTACAAACCAAATCGAGTCATGCGAATCCGGCCAATGCCGCGGCTTAATCTCGTGTTCCGCCCCGTGAACCGATTTGGCTCGAAACCGCAATTGACCATCGTCTCGTAGCTCAAAAGCAGAGCGCTCGCCTGATAAGCGAGAGACCGCGGAGCGTTACCGCGCAGGACGACCAGCCTTCTCCTGTTGGGCTACGGCCCGGCAGGCCATTCCCCCGAGTAGCTGAGGCAGATTAGCGCCTCGCTGAAGACGAGGAGACGTTGGCGCGATACCAACCTCGGGGGCCACTAAAAACCAATCCCGCTTAGCGGGCAAGAAAGGAAACATGAACACACTGACTGAAACTCAGGTGCGCCTTTTCGCCTCGTCCAAAAGCTGGATTGAGGGCGAAGCGATGCGCCAGCTCTATGCCGTGGCAAAACTTGATGGCGTGCGGCACGCCGTTGGTTTTCCGGACTTGCATCCGGGCAAAGGCACGCCCGTGGGCGCCGCGTTTGTAACTGAAGGTGTTATTTATCCGCACCTCATCGGCGGCGACATCGGTTGCGGCATGACGTTGTTCAAGACGGACCTCGTCCGGCATGACGCCAAGCTCGACCGCTGGGCGGAATTGTATTTCCACCTCGAACACCCGTGGGATGAAGATGTCGGCGATTATCTCGCCGCATCGGATTTGCAGTCCACGGAGTTCGATACCGCTCTCGGCACGATCGGTGGCGGTAATCACTTCGCCGAGATTCAAGCGGTGGAGAAAGTTCACGATACCGTGGCGTTCAAGCGCACGGGCATCGGAAAGGACCAACTCGTCATCCTCGTCCACAGCGGCTCGCGCGGTTTGGGCGAATCCATCCTGCGCGCTCATGTGAATGAGTATCGCAGTTCGGGTGTGGCTGGAGAGTCGTTTGCCAGCGAGGAATATCTCAATGGCCACAACTATGCCGTGAGGTGGGCGAAGGCAAATCGTGCGCTCATTGCCAGGCGGTTTGCCTTCAAGCTTGGTGCGGAAGCCGAATGTGTCTGGGACGGTTGCCACAACAGCATCACCCGGCACGAGGGTGACGGTGAGATTGTTTGGATTCACCGCAAAGGTGCGATCGCGGCTGACAACGAGTTTGTTGTCATTCCGGGTTCACGCGGTTCGTTGAGCTATGTCGTCAAGCCGACTGGCAACGGTGAGAGTCATGCCTGGTCGCTGGCACACGGTGCTGGCCGCAAATGGGCACGCAGCGAAAGTCGTTTGCGAATGCGCGAACGCTTCGGCGCTCATCAGTTGGTCCAGACGCCGCTGGGCGGCCGGGTCATTTGTGAGCAGCGCGATCTCCTCTACGAGGAAGCGCCGGCCGCATACAAAAACATCGAGGCAGTGATTCAGGACCTCGTTGATGCCGGGCTCGCGTCCGTCATCGCGACATTCCGACCGCTCCTCACCTACAAGACGCGCGCGGTTCGCCGTTAGCGCCTGCAGGCCGGTCCGGCTCGGACCATCGCCACGGAGGAATGGAGTTCACAGAGTTAAGGCTCGCCGGTGAGCAGCCACTCTGGTTCTCCGCGACTCTGAGGCGACCACTTTCGTCCGTGAATGCAAAGCAGCTCGCGCACCCGGATTTTCAATCCGACCCTAGCCGGTGCGAGACCGGCCACGGATGCCAGTTTGCTCTCAAGGTGTAATCAGTTTCTGCACGCCGCTCTGCGAAGGCGGAAGTTCGTGGTGCAAATCCACGTGAGAGCGCCAGTTTAATTGATAATTTACGATTGATGATTGATGATTTTAAAGCGGCGTCCTCCGCGGTGTTCTCAAATCGTAAATCACAAATCAAAAATCGTAAATGAGTTGCCTCTGTGCCTCAGCAGCCACAGGGCGAGTTTCGTAAACTCGTATTCGTCGGTGCGAGTCCGACCAGAGGCTCCATCCGTCGCTCTGAACCGGCGTCAGCCGGGGCGGAGCGACGGATGCCCTCCGTAGCCTCGTGCGAAGGAGGGCTCGTGTAATCTGGCTCAGAGCTATGGATGGCAGGCCAACTGCCGGCTGCGGCTCGGCAGGCCATTTCAGGATTGTGGTGTAACAGCAGCATTTCGCGTTGTGAACGCGACGGTCCGGGTGCGAATCCCGGCTTCCTGACCAATTTTTCGGCGGCGCATGTGCGTCGTCGTTCCACAACCACAAACCACAACCCGGAGGCCGTATGGCAAACCAATCGTTCGATCAAGAAAGCCCCTTTTTTCGAAATCACCAGCAAGCGACGCAAAGGTTTCCCGTCCGAGACCCGCGTAAAGCGCGGCCTTCGCGTCGTGCATGGCGACAAGGAGCTTCATGAAAAGCTCGGTCGCAATGATCCATGTCCGTGTGGGTCAGGACGCAGCTTTCAAAAGCTGCTGCCTTCACACCGGTCGCTATGACGGCAGTCAGCGGAATCATTACTTCCGTGAGTGACCGGCAAAATCATTTCAGACTTTGAATCAGGCCAGCAGCCATTCCGGCAGTCCGCCGGAACCGTCCTGCGCATGGGCTGGTTCATTTGCGGTTCGATTCCGCATGTTGGCTGAGAACCAACTCCTTGGTACGGAGCGCGGGAGAAATCCCGCATCAAAACCCGACCGGAAGGCCTGCGTTCAATCGCAGCCCGAAGGCAGCTCTGTGAAAAACGCTCCGGCGATTTTCCCGCTGCCGGACGGCGGCCTTCCGGCCCGGGCACAATTTTAGGAAAGGAAAACAAACATGAACTATAACATACTGTTTATCTTCGGAATCGCCGTCGTTGTCATAGCCGGCGTGATTGCCATGCCGGCAATCAAGAACCTGCGCCACGTATTTCGAGTGCCGGAAGGCTGGACGGGACTCGTGTATCATCACGGCTTGTACATGCGTCGCAACAATGCCGGACGCCATGTGCTCTGGGGATACGGCTGGACGATGAACCTGATCGATCTCCGCAAGACTTCACTGCTTGTGGCCGGCCAGGAAGTCCTCACGGCTGACAGCGTCGGCCTCAGGTTGAGCCTGCTCGTCACTTACCAGGTAACGGAGCCGGTCAAGGCCGCGCACGAAACGCAGAACTGGTTGAGCGATCTCTACAACGCCACCCAGCTTGCGCTGCGAGCGGTCGTAAGTGGTGTTGCTGTGGAAGCGTTGCTCAATCAGCGGCTCGAAATCGGCGCGCAGCTTCTGGCCCGCGTGCAGCCGGAGGCGGCCAAGATTGGCATCAACGTCCTCGCTGTCGAAGCAAAAGACGTGATGTTCCCGGCTGACTTGAAGCGGGCCTTTGCCGACGTGTTGAAGGCGAAGCAGGAAGGCCACGCCACCCTCGAACGCGCACGCGGAGAGAGCGCCTCGCTGCGCAATCTGGCGAATGCCGCCCGCGTGCTGGAAGGAAATCCGGCCCTGATGAACCTGCGTCTGATGCAGTCGCTCTCGGCTGCACAGAACGCCGGTAGCACTTTGGTAGTCGGCATGCCGGGTGGCTTCGTGCCGCTGAAAAATGGCAAACCTGCAACCAGCACCGAAGCCGGAGAATCAAACTAACAACGCGGGCGGAGGCAAAAAGCTTCCGCCTGCATTCCGTATTGCTTTGGCAAAAGCAAAGCAGAAAATCATCATCCGAAAGTCAGATTATGGAAGAACGTCAAGCCGAACATCCGTTTACTCAATTTGAAAGCGCGCTCAAGAGGCTGCAAAAGCCTGCGGGTAACGACCCGCGCTTTGCGACTTTTGATCTAATCAGGCAAAACAGCGAGTCCTTTCTGTTAGCGTGCAATGAAACATTCAAGGAATTGCACTAACTCTCAATCATTAACATGTCCGTGTTGGAGAAAGTCACAAAAAATCCATCCTTGCCACAAGAGGCGCAGATGGATTTGCAGTATCTGAAACTGTTGTGGGAGCGGATCAACGATACGATCATTTGGCAGATGTTTTGCCAGCAACGGCATTTGATCAAGAGACTTTGTATGAGGCAACCGCGCCGGCCTCTGTCCGCCTGCAATCCAAGTAGCGTGATTTCGGTTTTGAAACAGATTAATTCCGATCCGTTCAAAATTGCCATCTGGACTGATGCAACGGGGATCGTTGACGTTGGCGACATCTTGTGTCGGGACTGTAAGACCGGTGAGGTGTTATTCCTGGAGGTTAAAGACGGCGAGGTTAACGATGACATCCATCGAACCCTGAAAACCAGTGCTTGTCCTTGGACAGTTCAGGATTTCCTTAACCGGCGTGGCAAGAAGGGTGGTGAACAAATGATGCGCGTGATCGAACAGATGAAGTTGAATTCTCAGGTGAGTTCATTTCTGCGAAAGGAAAAGGGCTTCGATCCTTCGGCTGGTTGTGAAGTCGAGATCATGGATATGACCGCCATTCCAGAAAGAGACTGGGATCTAGAACTCAACCAAGTGCTAAGGGCATCTGAGGCCGAGGATGGAGCGCTTGTGTGTGTAGATGACACCCTCTGGCTCTTCGCCAAGACTCGGACCAGCGAGAGTGTGTCTGCGGTCGAGCAGGAGTTTGCAAAGCGAGTGGAACAGCTCCATCACCCAACTGCTTCGAAGTGGATGAAGGAATATCAAAAAGGCGACAGTTTCCCTTCAATTCTCAGTTTGCAGCAATGGGTCAGTTATGTGCAAAGTCGTCCTTTATTCTGTAGGGACCTTGCTGTCGAGGATATGGTTTCAATTCTTAAGGGGAAGAAGCATGTCATGATGTTCTTTGACTGGTCCGCATTTGCTCATTCGTTGTCACAGTTAGGGGTAACGCTCGAATGGAGTTCACAAAAACAAGGCCGCCGCGAAAAGTCGAAACCTCGATATGACAGGTTTCTGTTGGTTGGGGATCGAATGCCAATTCTGAAATGCGGTGATGTTACAATGCACTTGGGCGACAGCCGGCTTTTGCGCATCTTCTTTGATGGAATTCGTCCATCCTCGCTAGCTGCTCACCTCAAGCAAGCTTTTGAGCTTTTGCCTCAACGCTTCGACAATAAGTCAGGTTGAATTCTGTTGTTCTTTACCGTCGGGTCATCCCGTTGGCCGATTAGCTCAGGCGGCGGCCTGCAAAGCCGCAAAGGCTGGTGCAATTCCAGCACGGGATTCCATTTCTTCGAGCATAGGTGTTGAGAGATACACGCTGCGCTTCCAACGCGGAATACAGGGCGCGATACCCTGATGCTCGTCCAGCCTTCGCCAAGGCTTCGGCCTGGCAAGCCATTTTCCCAAGTGAACCCGGCATGCCGACAGAAACCTCGCACGGTCGAAGTAATGGTCGGGCACCGGGTGCGGTGCGCTTGGGGATACTTTTGCGACGCGAAATCCCGGTGCCGGCGAGGATTTCACAGACCTGGCTGCGGCGGTTCAACTCCGCCTTCGCGTCGTGAATGGGTTGCAAGCATTGCAGCGATGCAGCGGTCTCTTAAACCGCAGAGCACGGGGTAGCACCGTGGCGACCCACCATCCTTCGCTTGGAATCCGAGCGACCGCGAGGGTTTCAAGCGAAGGATGTCCTCCATAGGCTTGGCGAAGGAGGACTTTTCTTTTCAGGGATTCCAAGCTATGGATGGCAGGCCATGTTCTACACATACGTGATCGAGAGCGCGAGCCATCCTGACCAGCGTTACATCGGTCATACTTCAGACCTCCGCCAGCGACTCGCGGACCACAACGCCAGGAAATGTCCCCACACTTCCAAGTTTGTGCCGTGGAAGATCAAAGTTTATGTCGCGTTTGAGACGATTGAGCAGGCTCAACATTTTGAACGGTATTTAAAGAGCGGTTCTGGTCACGTCTTCGCAAAAAGGCATTTTTGGAACCACGGGTAATTTCAGAATGGGAGTCTTCAAGTTCTCTTGTCCCGAGCTTCGGCTCGGCAGGCCTTTTCATGCCGATGTGGCTCAGCAGCGACAGTCCCGCCGCGGCGGGATAAACTGCCGGGCATTTGCCCCACGAGAGTGCGAGTCTCTCCATCGGCCCCATTTCGCTCCCGTAGCTCAAATTATCAGAGTGCGACGCTTCGAACGTCGCGGTTGCAGGTGAGAATCCTGCCGGGAGTACCAATTTACGGGCATGTGGTTAAACCCGAACAGCAGAGGATCCAGACTCAGAATCTGGCAGCCTTGGGGGTGCAATTCCCTTCATGCCCACCAGCCTTCGCTCGAAGCGCAGCAATAGCAAGGCTGCCGCGCCGTAGCACGCAGTGCATCGGCGGGCGTAATCGCCCACACTCGCGAGCTACGGCTCGGCAGGCCACTTCACGGCGACTGGCTTCAGCGGGAACAGCAGACCCCGGCGACTTAAAATCGCCGAGCCTTCCGGGTGCAAGTCCCGGGTCGCCGACCGGCGTGTGGTTCACAGGGAATAGCAGACCGGTTCGGCTCAAACCCGAACAGCCTTGGGAGTGCAAGTCTCCCCACGCCGACCAATTAGGAATGTCAACCGGACAAGCGAACCGGGCCTGTTTGCTAAACAGTGCGCTCCCGGAAACGGGAGTGTGGTGCAAGTCCACGGCATTCCGCCATGCGCGCGTAGTTCAAAGAGAACCGTCCGCCTTATAAGCGGAGTCGCACTAGATGAGTGCCGAGTTCCGGAGCGTTACCGGACGCGCGTACCAGCCTTTTGTCCCCGTAGCTCAAAACACAGAGCAGGCGCGTCCTAAGCGTCAGGCTGCCGGTGAGACTCCGGTCGGGGACGCCATTTGCGGGTGTGATTCAACATTCCCGCGTTGCGGGACGGCCGTGCCAAGGCCGCGCCGACGGTGCGATTCCGTTCACCCGCTTCAGTTTGGGGGCGTAGCTCATCAGCAGAGCGCTCGTTTGACATGCGAGAGGCAGAGAGGGCGGCACTCTCCGCTCCCACCATTTCGAGGGCATAGCTCAGCCAGTCAGAGCGGGTGCGTCACATGCACCAGGTTGAAGGTGCGAATCCTTCTGCCCTCACCACTTTTGTCCCTGTGGTGTAGTCCAGCCAACACGCCTGCCTCTCATGCAGGAGATCACCGGAGCAAAGCCGGTCAGGGACACCAGTTTTCACGCCCCCAAAGCATTTTGAGCGATGCACTCCTTTGGTATGGGAGCCAGTCCGGTGCAATTCCGGGTGGGGGCTCCAATTTCCGCTCGTGTAGCCCAACTAGCAGAGGCACGACGTCGAGAGCGTCGCCAGTGCAGGTGCAAACCCTGCCGCGAGCACCAGTTTCATGGAGTCGAAGCCACAGCAGACCGGCACCGGACTTTTAATCCGGTATGGTGAGGTTGCAACTACCTCCGGCTCCACCAACATTTGCCTCGTGGTGTAACAGCAGCATGCCGGGCTTTGACCCCGAGGGCCTTGGTGCGAATCCAAGCGAGGCAGCCAATCGCAGCCCGTTAGCTCAAAATCAGAGCGGCAGTCCTACAAACTGCGGACGCTGGAGAATTACCAGCACGGGCTACCAATTCTGCCGCTGAGTGTGGAAGTCTGCACACCTGTCTCTGAAACAGGTAGAGCTGGAGCGTTACCAGCAGCGGCAGCCAATTTCCAATCGCATTGCGCCAGCACCAACAAAGAACAAACACCCGAAAACTTTTATGAACGACATACTGAACAAGACGATCGTGCTGGTGCTGAACCGCAACTGGCAGGCGATCAACATGCGCACGCCGCAAGAGGCGTTCTGCATGATGGCCACCAACGTCGGCACGGCTCTGGAAATCGAAGGCGAGAACCACATCCGTCCCGTGACGTGGGACGAGTGGATCACGCTGCCGATGCGCCCGCAGGACAACGCCGTGCAGACCGTGCGCGGCCCGATCCGCGTGCCGACAGTCATCGTCGCGGTGAATTTCGCCAGAGTTCCGAAGAAGCGCCCGAAGCTCTGCGCGAAGGCGATTCGCGAACGCGACGGCAACCGCTGCCAGTACACCGGCCGCGTGCTGCATCCCGACGAAGGCAGCCTCGACCACGTCATGCCGCGTTCGCGCGGCGGCAGGGATACTTGGGAAAACCTGGTCTGGTCGGGCAAAGACGTAAACGCCCGCAAGGGCAATCGTCTGCCGCACGAAGCCGGCCTGAAGCTGCTCAAGGCGCCGCGTGCCCCGAAGGAACTGCCGGTGTCGGCGCTCATCCGCAATGCCCACGGCGTCGCGGAATGGAAGCTGTTCCTCAATGAATAACAAAAAATCCAGGAGAGCGAGCACCACGTGATGCTCGCTCTTCCGAAGGACAAACGATAACGTGAAACCAAATTCGAAATGAATGCCGAAGAATCTTTTCGTCCCGACGTATTGCCGGGTGAAACGACTCGGCGCGAGACGTTGCTGGCAAGTCTGCGCGCCTTGCCGCAGCCGGCGTGGATTCTTTTCTTCGGCACGTTTCTGAACAAGTTTGGGGCGTTCGTCGTGCCGTTCCTCACGCTGTATCTCACAGGCCGAGGCTACACGGTGGGCGAGGCGGGTCTGGCGGTCGGAGCTTACGGCGTGGGAAATTTGCTGGCGTCCCTGTTGGGCGGTCATTCGGCGGATCGCCTGGGGCGGCGCACAACCATTGTGCTCTCGATGTTTTCGGGTGCGGTGGCGATGTTGCTTCTTTCGCAGGCGCGGAGTATGCCGGTCATCGTCGTGTTGACCGCGCTCACGGGGCTGACGAATGAGTTTTATCGTCCGGCCAGCGCGGCGCTGCTTACGGACCTTGTGCCCGCCGGCCAACGGATTACGGCTTTTGCCGCCCTACGCATGGCGTTCAACGCGGGATTTGCCTTCGGCCCGGCCACCGCGGGTTTTCTGGCGGCCTACGGTTACTTCTGGCTGTTCGCGGGAGACGCGGGCACATCCGTCTTGTTTGGATTGGTGGCGCTGCTGGCGCTGCCTCGCAGCACGCGCGTCCAGCAGGACCACGCCGGTTGGGGCCAGGCGCTGCGGGTGCTGCGGCGGGACTACCGGCTTCACCAGTTGCTCCTGGCGAATTTCACCATTGCCCTCCTGTTTTTTCAAATGGCCTCAACCTTTGGGCTGCACGTGACGCACCAGGGATTTTCCGCCGCCACTTACGGCGCCATGGTTTCCCTGAACGGCGCACTGGTCGTGTTTTTTGAACTGCCGCTGACCGTCTTTACCCGAAGATTTCCCGCGCGGCGCGTCATGGCCGCCGGTTATGCGCTTTGCGGCGTGGGTTTCGCGCTCAATGCGTTTGCGCACACGGTGTCCGCGCTGGTGATTTGCATGACCGTTTTCACCCTGGGCGAAATGATAACCATGCCGACGGCTTCGGCTTACCTCGCCGACCTCGCGCCGCCGCAGATGCGGGGACGTTACATGGGCGTCTCCGGGCTGACCTGGGCGACGGCACTCATCATCGGTCCGGGCGTGGGGATGAAAATCTTCACAGTCAACCCGACAGCCTACTGGGTTGCATGTGCCACGCTGGGCCTGTTCGCGGCGGCGGTCATTTCGGGTTCCGCTAACGCTCGCCCTGTAAGCAACAAGTCGTAAAGTGAATTGGAAAAAAAAGACGAAAAACTGCTCGCCGGAAAGGGGTCGCCCATTAGGGCGGATGTCAACAGGTAAAAAGCTGTCGCCCTCAACTTTTTTGAGTTGAGCCATCGTGCTGCTCAAGAGCATTTCAAAAGCCGCATTCGAACCCTTCACTTCTTTCGTATGATTCGGAGCGCCATGCAAGCGATCCGTTCAGTCACCCATCCGGTTCTAGCGCGGCTCTGGCAGCCGGTGGCTGCTGGTTATGGCCGCGCCCAACTCGTATTCGAGTCCAGAAAACGTTCAGTGCCGGGCCGTGTTCATTCAGTTCTTAAGAACTATGGTTTCCCGGTTTCCGCAGAGACCGAGTCCAACCCTTGGCTGACTCACGGCACAGTCGAATCGCTTTAAAATGTCCAAGCCGCATTTGCTTTTTTTGGCGGGAGAGCCGCCAGAGCCAATCAGTCCTCAGGGTTTTGCGCCAACCCCTTTACAAGCTTCTAACGGCTCTCCCTAAATTTCACAAATCGTCGTCGCGCCGTTTATTCGCTCGGGCCGGCCGGCGGCGGCGACGGGCTTCCGAGCTTTTCAGCTCGCGTCGCCGCCGGTCGCGACCGCGTAACGGACCGGCCTGGCCCGTGCGAATAGGCGCGTCGCCAACCGCAGTGCCTCCAGCCTTTGTTTCATCCGGCCGGATTGCCCCGGCTTGGCCCGGAAACATCCGGCCCGCATCGGAGGACGTCTGCTGACTCATCATGTGCCAGGCCGCCTTGGCCAGCTTGCAGGCCAGCGATTTGGTCGCCACCATCGTATTGCTCTGCGCCGCCTTGCGGTCGAAAAATCTGCGGCACTGCGCGTCGTAGCGCTTGGCAAAGTTGGCCGCTTCCACATAGGCCCAAGCCAGGTATTTGTTCCCGCACTTCTCATTGTTCCGGCCCTTTTTCTTTCCGTTGGAAAGGCGCCGCGAATCCACACAGCGGCAGTAACTGGCGTAACACCCGGCGCTGGCAAAGCGGGTGGGATCGCCCGTTTCCAGAGTGATCGTCAGACCCAAAATGGTTCCCACGCCCGGCAGACTCTGCAGCACCTGATACCGGGGCAGCCCTGAAACCTTCCCGAGCAGCGCTTTTTCTATTTCACCAATGCGTTGATTGAATTGATCCAGAAGCTGCGTCTGTACTTGGGCGGTCAATTGGTCGAAGGGATTCTCAAAAAGCCCGCCGGCGGACTCCGGCGGCAGCGCCTTGAGCTGGCCCAGCGGCAGATCCTGGCCGGTCGTTCGTACGTGCAGACTCTTCAAGCTTAGGATCAGGCTCGTGCGCTGGCGCACCAAGGACAGCCGCCGGCGCAACAGGTCCCGCACCGGGCGCCATTGTCGGTCGCAAATGTGGCCGGTGGGCAAAATGTTCAACCGCAGCATCTCGGCCAGAAAGAAGGCGTCGGATTTGTCGTCGGTGACTTTAAGACCGTTGTACTGCTCCATCTTGGCCGGATTGGCCAGCACCACCGGATAATGTTGGTCCTGCAAGCCGTCCACCAGCCAGTACCAGTTGTAGGTGGATTCGACGGCAATCTTCTCAATCCGCCCCTTGAAAGGCTTGAGCGCCTGGAGCACTCGGGGCAGCTCACAAGGCAATTTCTGCTCGTACACCCGTTTCCCGTCTTGGTCCACAATGCCGCAAAACATGTTGTTGCTATGCAGGTCGATTCCCGCCATTAATTGCTTCGTCATATCGGTTTCCTTTCGGTTGCGTTGTTTGTTTTTTGATCTTCGGACAACAATGTTTTACCGGAAGGAAACCTTCCTTCGCCACTCAGCCCTTAATGTTTATCAGTCCTCACTTTTGACACTTTTTCCCCCTCAACTCTCAACCTTCAACCCTCAACCATCAAGAATCCCCCCACCATTGCCGATCGAAAAAGTCCCGGTCAATCGCCACCGGCTCGATGCAGCGCGCATCATCGGTTTTGGGGCTGTTCACCAGGTCACTGACCGGATAAATCTTCAACGGCTCCTCCAGCGGATGACATGCCTGTTCCGCAAAGGGCGTCCGACAATCGCGCTACGTCAAGACGAAGAGGTCAACTATGCGCTATGCGCCCTTTGCCTGCACCCGATTGGCTATTACGGCGATACTTGGGCCGGCGTCATGTGCCCGACTGACGAGGTCATTGCGCATCTTCTCCTAATGCGCGGTTCGGAGGAAAAGTTCTGGGCTAACGCTAATCAACACCCGCTCGACCATCCTGCCGCCGGACTGGAGATGTCGCCACATTCAGCGGGTTCACGAAATAGGCCATGTTCGCGGTGGCGTGAACATCGGAAACTCATCCACACCTAGTCGAAAAAACACGGTTGTTTTTTCAACACCCGCGACGTCCTCTGCGCCAAGGACTTATAGAATCCAGAAGGCCGCTTGTTTCAGTAAATACAACCATTTCACCGGGCGCTGAAACTGGCGCCTTTGATGAAATATAGCTTGCGGGTTTCACTGAATCATGTATTTTCACCGCGTGGTGAAAACTATTAACAAGCTGAAAGAGCACGAACTTAGACCTGAGTTCGAGGGATTGCTGCGCAGCCTGCTGGAGCGCGTGCCATTCCTTGAACTGAAGTCTTTGAAGGCGGAAGCCATGCTTTCCAACAGTCACCCAGGCAAGACGGAAAGGCCGGACTGGATCGCGGATGTGCGTGCCAAAGATCGGCGCTGGACGTTGGTCGTGGAATGTCGGCGGCTTGGGCAACCGCGTGAGGTCCGCACCGCAGTCTTACAGTTGAAACACTTCCTGGAGCAATTGCCGGGCAATAAACCGGCTTGCGGCGTGCTGGTGGCTCCATTCATTTCTGAAGAGTCGGCGCATCTCTGCGAGGACGCAGGGATTGGATACGCCGACCTGGCGGGAAACGCCCGGTTGGCCTTCGACCAGGTTTTCATTGAAACACGCTCGGCGGAAAATCCCTTCCGGGAACGCCGCGAAGCGCGGTCGCTATTCGCTCCGAAGGCCACGCGAGTGCTGCGGTTTCTGCTCCAGGGACCACTGCGTCCCTGGAAAGTTGTCGAGCTTGCCCGCGAGACGCAAGTCAGCCTCGGCTGGGTCAGCGCGGTGCGGAAGCAGTTGCTTGCGCGCGAGTGGGCGGTGGAGGAACCCGGTGGTCTGCGGGTGACGAAGCCCGCAGCGTTGCTGGATAGTTGGGCAAGGGCCGACGAATGGGCGAAGCGAACCACCACACGAGAGTACTCGCTATTGTCGGGTGATCCAACTCAGTTGGCGGAGAAGCTCCGGGACGTGCTTGGGAAGCAGCCGCACGCATTCACTCAATGGATTGCCGGCTGGCTGCGGCATCCCTACACTACCCCCGTAGTGGTTACAGCCTACGTGACATCATTTCCCGAAGAATCGGTCCTTGCAGAAAAACTACTGGCCAGACGGGTGTCAGGCAGCGGGGTGCTGCGGCTGGTGGTGCCCAAAGACGAGGGCGTTTTGCGCCCTTCACAATCCGTGGGCGGACTCAATCTGGTTTCAGATGTGCAGATTTACCTAGACCTTCAGAATGCCGGATTGCGTGGCGAGGACCAGGCAGCGGAATTGCGGAAATGGCCTGATTTTGCGAGGGGTTGGAAATGACGAAGTTCGGAAAGTTTGATGATTACCCGCCGCGCAGTCTGGAGGCGGCCGAGGCGGCCTTGCTGACGGCGTGGCGTTCTCCGGAGCGATACCAGGATGACCTTGTTCTGGTCGGTGGATTGGCGGTGCATTATCTGACGCGCCGCGATGTGCCCGGGCTGCCGGGCGCGGTGGCGTTGGACGTGGATTTCGGCATCACGCTCGGAGCGTCAGGCGGACAGTACGGCACGATCAAAACCAATCTTGGCGGACTGGGTTTTGCTTCTGAAGGAAATCGTCTGGTGCGGAAATTTGGAAGCATCGCACTCTATCTTGATTTTCTTACCGAGGACCCGCCATCCACAACCGGAGCGCGTGTTGTGGATGACGTCATCGCGAGCGTCATCCCCGGCGTGAACCGCGCGCTGGCCAGTCGCCGCATGGTGACAGTACGTGGCCGTGATCTGTATGGATCGGAACAAACCTGCATAGTCGCCGTGGCGGGCATCGGGCCACTGCTGGTTCTCAAGCTGAATGCGTTTGGCGGGCCAACCGGAAGGCGCAGCCCGAAGGATGCCTACGATGTGTTGCTCGCGGTTACAGGTTTCATTGATGGGCCGGAGGCGGCAGTGGCGTCGTTTCGCGCCGAAAAGGACACCGGGAATTTGGCTTACGCCACCGCGTTGGCTGTACTGCATTCAGACTTTTTCGAGACGAGCCAGGATAGGCCAGTAAGGGCGGCGGAATTTTATCCCGGTGACGCGGCTGACCGTGGACGCGTGCGCGAACAGGTAGTTACCGTGGGCCGGCTTCTCGTCGGCACATAGCCGTTATTGTTTCACCCCCCTTGGAATCAAAAAGGACTCGAATGAGCGAAAAGAAATCCACGGGCTGGCAGAATGTTCGCCGGCAATTGGACAATGGGTCGAAACCCGCACTGATCGCGTTGGTGAAAGACCTTTACGATGCATCGCCTGATAACCGTGATTTTCTCCAGGCCCGTTTTCAGGCGGAGAAGAACTCCGGCACGGCGTTGGAAAAATATCGGCACAAGATCGTGGAACAATTCTTCCCGGTACGCGGATTTGGAAAACTTAAACTGTCCGAAGCTCGCAAGGCCATCCGCGATTACCGAAAGGCTACAGGCAATCTGGATGGCACAATTGACCTGATGCTGACTTATGTGGAAAACGGCACCGAGTTCACGCATCAATTTGGCGACATCAACGAGTCCTTTTACAACAGCCTGGAGTCGGTGCTGAACGAGATAGCGCAACTGCTCATGGGCGAGGGCCGCGAATTTTATTCCCAATTTCGAGAGCGAATTCAGCGCCTGACCAACCATGCCGACGACATCGGCTGGGGGTATGGCGATGCCTTGCGCGACCAAGTGTATCAACTCAAAAATGAACTGGCTGGCGAGTGACGGGACAGGCGAAAACCTTCAGTCAGGGGGTTAAAAACAGAATAGTTGAAAAGTGCGAAATGTTGTTGAAATGGCTGTAAACATTGGGTATTTTTACTTCGTAAACCGGGTGTTGACCAGCCAATCCCGGCCATGGGCTCCACTTTTTGCAACGCCGCTCGACAAAATTCCCCGCGCGCGCCATCCTGCCGACGATGGCATTTGAATCGGATTCACCGCTCGACTCGTTGTGGAAGGAATACGGCCGGGCGTTTCAGGGCTGGGACGACCTCACGCTGGGGCGCTGGCTGGCGCAGACGCTCGGCCAGCTCGAAGGCCGGGCGTGGCGGCTCTCGCACCCGCTCATGGGCGCGTACCGGCTGGCGGCGCAACTCGCGCACGACCGGCAGGTCTGGTTCAAGCGGCTGGCCACGCCGCCGGCGGCTTATGCGGAATCGCCGTGCTGCCGGGCGCCGTTCTTGCCATTATTCACGCGCGATGTGCGCGAGTCCGGTTTGATTTGCCAGCATTGCAGCGAAACCCTCGTGCCCTTCGACGAAATTCCCGCCGACATCCGCGCCGAACTCGATTTGTGGGCGCAACAATATGAACCGGTTCACGCCGTCGCGCATTGGGACGACCATCAGCGCCGTCGCGCGAGCGATTACGACCGCGCCTATGAAAACGCCGCGGAAGAAGCCGAGCGTTTGCTCGCGCGCGCGGGCCGCGAACTCGCGCCGAAGCTGCTGAATGTTTATCCCGCCGTCATTTGGGAGGATCAGGACGAATGTCTCGAAGTGCGGCCGGAGGACGTCGCCATTTAAGATTTATGATTTACGATTTACGATTTTATTCGGCGGAGCGCGGCTGTCTCAGCCGCAGCACGTTCGACAACCCCAAAACAGTGGAATTTCATGCGCTCATTTGGCAAGCTTGGTTGCTGTGGGTGGGACACCCGCGGTCCGTTTCTTTTGGGCAACATGTCCTCAACCTTGTTGCGTAAATCGCAAATCCGAATAAAAATGAAATGGTTTTTCAAATGGCTGTTCCGGCTGTTCCTTCTGGCGGTCGTGTCGATCGTCATTCTGCTGCTGTCGCTCAATTCGATTCTCCGCGTTTACGTCGAACATCGCATCCGCGCCCAGACCGGCATGGACGCGGAGATTGGAAAATTTTCGGTTGGCCT
>Ga0187880_1001005_pt1 | contig 23143 bp, 18 predicted proteins | sample June2016WEW_19_4_FD_132998 | JGI IMG/M metagenome (GOLD analysis project Ga0187880, IMG submission 132998) | Peatland microbial communities from SPRUCE experiment site at the Marcell Experimental Forest, Minnesota, USA - June2016WEW_19_40 | ecosystem: Environmental > Terrestrial > Soil >... | reverse complement strand
GTGATGGCTGTGGCTTCAGGGAATGGGAACTGGCCGTGCATCTCGCGCACGAAGAAGCGCCGCAGGGGAATGACGAAGAGGACGCCGAGACATCCGCCGGCGAGACAGATGAAGACGGTTTGAAACGGATTCGGGCTGAGGTGAAGGATGTAAAGCGCGGGAAGGGTGAAGACCGCGCCTGCGACAACAGCGGCCGATGCGCCGCCGATGCCGGTGATGATGACGTTCTCAAGCAGGCTGGAGCGGCGCTTGTAAATGCGGGCCAGGCCGATGGCGAGGATGGAGATGGGAATGGCGGCTTCCATGCCCTGGCCGACTTTGAGTGTGGAATAGGCCGAGGCGACGGTGAAGATGACGCAGAAGAAGACGCCCCAGAAAATGGCGCGGGCCGTGAGCTCAGGCGCGTGCATGTGGGCTTGAATGATGGGCGTGTAGGATTCGCCGGGCTGGAGCGGCAGATAGGCGTTTTCAGGAAGAGCTTTGGTTTCGGGTTCGGTCGTTTCTGGATCGGTCGTTTTTTGCTCGTTCATGGAATGGGTCCCTCAATCATGGGAGTGCGCAGCGCACGCGCGCTTCAGCGCCAGGTACGGGATTTGTCCTGTTTCGGATAGCAAGCAAGAGTGTACAGCGCGGAGGGCTGGTGGGGGCAACCGGGACTGGGCGAGAGGGAGGGCTCAAAAACGAAGAGCGGGGATGGACCGGGAAGCTTGAAAAAGAGCGCAGAAAAGCAGGAGCGAGCGGCGGAGTGTGAAACCTGATGCGCCGGGGCCTGTTGGCATTGACAGGTCTTCTGCCTGGTGGAATGCTCGGGGCATGGCTCCGTGTGAATGCGGCAGACCGCTTGGCGCGCCCGGCAAATTGTGCGCTCGATGCGATGCCCTGAGGACACTTGGCCTTGAGCGCGGTGCTTCCCGGAATGAGATTCGTGATACTTATCGCGACTTGGTCAAGGTGTGGCACCCCGACCGCTTCTCCAACGACGGGAAGCTCCGCAGTAGGGCAGAAGAGAAGCTGAAAGAGGTTAATGCGGCTTTTCAGCACCTGAATTCATCAGCGGATGGGCCACCTGCACGTGCAGCGTCTGCCACAAAGAGGCCTTATTGGACTTCTAAGACTTCAACGCGAACCTATCAGTGGTATTCAACATCTGCAAGAGAGACTCCTCGATCGAACGCATCGGCACAAGAACCTCCTCGGAAGGACGTCTCTGCGCCGGGCTTTTCCAATGCCGCTCGTCCTCAGTCGAATGGCAATGCCCGAACGCAATCCCCAACTGCAGAGGCGAGTCGCCCCATCCATGCGGCTTTTCAGCACCTGAATTCATCAGCGGATACGACCCCTGCACGTGCAGCGTCTGCCACAAAAAAGCCGGAAGAGAAGGCCGAAGCGCAGAAGCCTTATGAGACTTCCAGGACTTCAACGCGGACCTCTCAGTGGTCTTCAGCATTTCGAAGAGAGACTGCTCGATTGAACGCATCGGCATCAGAACCTCCTCGAAAGGATGTCTCTCGGCCAGGCTTTCCCAATGCCGCTCGTCCTCAGTCGAATGGCAATGCCCGAACGCAGTCCACAACTCTAGTGGCGAATCGCCCCATCAAGAAGAGAGCACCAAATGCCTTGTTTTCGCTTCGCAGAATTTCTCCGTTGTTGGTTCTGGCCCTCTTTGTGGCCTTCACGCAAATGTGGGTGAATGCATCGAAGCGTCCGACTGCGGCCCAAGACGAGATAATGAATCAATATTATGAAGCTGAAGCGAGCAAAAATGCCCTTAGTCAACCTACAGCCCAAGACGAGATCATGAATCTATATTATGAAGTTGAAACGAGGAAAAATGCCCTTAGTCAACTACAATCAGCACCGACTAAAGCAGAAAATTCTGTAGTTGCGCCATCCTCTTTTCCGGCCTCTCCAAAGCAAGACCTTCATTTGCCCCAAAAGCGTTCGAGCACCACCGCTGTCTCGGCCCCGATGCGGTCAGATGCCCGGCTTCCGGTTCCACGATCTACGGCACCGCGCAATCACGTCGCTTGCGGAGAGCGGGGCGGCAGACTCAACCATCATGGCGATTGCCGGACACGTTAGCCGCAAGATGCTGGAACCGTACAGCCACTTCCGCATGGAAGCGAAGCGTGCAGCGATGGAAAGCCTTGCCACAAGCACTAAAACGGCGGGTTATGACACAAACGTCACACAAACGTGCGACTCCTGACCGTTCGCCCTGGCTAAATGATTGGATTGATTGGTGGACCTGGTCGGGATCGAACTTGAGCCGTTTAGTGGTGATTCCTCCGCCAGTCCGAGTATTGTTTCTGCTTATCCGGGCTACGCTTGCTCAAATCCTGGTGTGGGCGATTTGTTTCGTGCTCCCACTGATTGTAAACAACGGTTTCTTGAGGGGCTTCTTGGGGCCGGCAGCCGATCATGGCTGCGGGAGAAGCTATCGCCACTGCGAGCAAGAGCGGGGTGAAGCGCCTAAATAACGAGTGCATGACCATTGCCCTCCGGTACGATCCGTCCTTGTTTCGCCGATGAGAATCGTGGAGACCTGTTGGCCGGTCCATGAGACATCTCTTTCGGAGCCAAAGCCGTGAAAATTTGTAGAACTTAGCTGAAAGAGAAAAGGCAATTTGTGCAATCTTGAACACTCTCAACTTCTCTGCGGCGGGATTCGGCGCAAGGATTACAACGTTACGTGCTTCGACCCCACGAAGCACGTCAATAGGTGGCGGTCCGCTTGGCGGACCCTGACGAAGAAAATTGTTGGATTGCTTGGTGGACCTGGTCGGGATCGAACCGACGACCTCTTCCATGCCATGGAGAATCAACAACTTACGGCACAGACGGATAAGGGGTTAGCAGCCGGTATAACCGTCAAAACCGGCACAGTCGGCGCAAATTGGCACCAAATTGACACCAAAAACTTTCAACCAAATTGGGCTTCAATCGGATGGGGCTGATACGTGGCGGGTCAGCCCACTCCCATATGCATCTTGTCCGCAGATCTGTCAGCGCGGTACAAAAACGGTTCTTCGGCATACCGCTGGTTACACCCAATTCTGCCACTCGATATAGTCCAATCCTGCCACACGTTACAGTCTCATCCTGCCAGTCAGTACACTCGAATCCTGCCATATGAAGTCCAGAGAATTGAGCAGCATCATCCACGTCGAAGGCGTGTCGGAATGTTTACTCCAAGGTAACTTCCGCATAGGCGGTCAACCACTCGGAACATCGTCGATGAGTGCATCGGTGGAGACAATGCGCTCATCGAGACAGCCGTAACGAGTCAATTGGCAGCGATCACTTGTCCGAGCAGGCGGTTATACATCCATATGAAATGGAGCGGATCGGTAAACAGAAGCCGACTAATGAGCTGGTCCGCCGCTTTACTCATCGGCAACGGCGCCGCTTTCCATAAGGGCCGGGACTTCGCTGCGTGGCTGGGGATCGTACCGCGCCAGTACTTTGACTTGCGCGCAACCTGGTAGGCCTTCAGCATGCCCGGATTGACGGAACGCATCACGATGTCCTTGAAGAATCTAGTGAGCGCAACGATGTACTCTTCGACCCCTTCGTGGGTTCGATTCCTCAATGCCGTCGAGTTTCGGCGTACGCGTTGCCAGACCTTGGCAGCCTCCGGGAAAGTTTGGTTAGCCATTCCAAGTAGATCCGCTTTCATCAGTTCATCGAACGCCTGACAAGCGGGACAATTAATGTGATTCATTGTGTGCGGCTTTCCGCTGACAGTTCCACAGATATTTCGCACGAGATCGAGGCCAGGATGATTGGGACCTACTCGGTCGCCGACCTCGCGATGAGCGGAATTCGTCTCTAGCAATTCGTCGAGGGCCAGCCCTCTTCCGCGAGCGCTTTTCAAACCAATGAGCTGAGCACTCGCATTTTTGTTCTCGGTCTTCTCATCGACGGCGGCAAGGCCTGGCACAGAAATTCTTGTAACTGATCGCATATGGTTTCCTCGCGTTCCATTTGGCTTGGGAAAGGATGGAAAAGACGCCGGATCAGCTGCGTAAGAAAATCGCCCAAATAGGGCTTTAGGTCACCGGCCGATTAGGCGCACGTTGATTGCCAGATGTTGGGAAGTGGAACTTAATGAAGGACTTGTGCAACACCCGGCCGATCGGGTTTACTACCCCGTTCTTCTAAGCCGGGGGTTGTGGGTTCGATTCCCGCCTCGCCTACCATTGAAAATAAAAGGGTTGCCGCGGCAGCAACCCTTTCTGGTTTTTGAGACTGTGGGGGATTTTGTGGGGACCCTTAAGGCCGGAGGAGGGTGAAGGAGGCTTGGTGGGGCCTTCTGCGTGGAAGCTTGTTGACGGCGTCTTGTTTTGCTTGATGCCGTGTGTAAGTATGAACATAGGAGCGGGGCCAATTGGGATTGCCGTTATCTTCCTGCGGATCGGTCGAGATCATGAGGATACTGGCCTTGGCGCGACGTTCGCTTTCAGGAAAGCCCTCAAAAACCTTTCGTGCGCTGCCCGGCCATTCCCGCGCCAGCACCGCCGGCACTATGGCATAGGGTTCCTCGATGGCGTTGCCCCAGCGGCTCAAGCTGTCGATCAGTGCGAACCTTGACGTCGCATTCACCCGATTCAATGCTTCCGCCTTTGACAACACCTTTCCGCAGACGAAAATTCGCTACGCTAGTTCGATTTTGAGCCAACAAGAGCCGGGGTGGCCTATCGGTTTGTTCGTCAAGCCAAATGACCCTATCTCATAACTGTGTCCCGGACCAATTTCGTTTGGATGTTCCCCACATCTTCATTTCCGAGAAGCTACGGGGCGCAGCTCCCGTCGATGAATGAGTCCTATTGCACGAGATGTGTCATCACAAGGTGCCGAATCACGGATCGGACTTCATCGCAGAGGTCAAATAGGCATTGGATGCGACCGGCTGGCGGACGCTCATCGGCGGCTTTTGATCTTCTGTCAATCCAAGGTGCGTTTGAACTCGTGGGGTATCCTGAATCTCTCCCCGACCAATATAAACGCCGGAGGACGGAGTGCCAGCCAGGAGCAAGCATCTTCCGTGCGCGAGAGGTTGGAGTAGACAGTATCCTAGAACTCCCAAAAGCAGCATGACCAAGAGCCCGGAGGCGTGGACTGTCCGCGCCCCTGGTCTGCTACTCCTAGTCTGTTGTTTGTTCTCGTGGACTCGTTCCATCATGCGATTATCTTGTACGAAGATTCCCTGAAGTGGCACACGAATAACTCGATGCGTCCGCCTCGCTTCCAACGCCCGTGTAAGCGGCGACCTGCGGGTAAGGACAGACCGGTCGCTGCATCACGATCTCGCCGTTTGGTCCACGCTTGGTGGCAACCAAGCTGGCGGGGACGATGCCGTGCTCTACCCAGTCGACCATCGCTGAGAGCGGATCGATATCGTCCGGGCCTGCGCCTCCAGCGCAATGCTCGATACCCGGCACCATGAACAAACGGTAGAACTCGCCCATGCTGGCTTTCGATCTTCGATTGCCGTTATCGGAGCCGTTGTAGCGCGCGGCCACAGCGTCGTAGTAACGGATCGCCTCTCCGGGGACGACCAGCCAGTCGGCCCACCCGTGATACACCAATAGTTTGTGCCCTGATCGTCGAAGCCCGTCCAGATTCGGATTGGTCGCGTTGACATGATCTTTCAGCGCGGCCTCATATTGGCTGGCCTGACGGTCCCAATCGAAGACGCGCCAGTCCCACCGCGGCCCCAAGACCCATTTGAAGATGGGCGCAAAGGGCGGTTGATTCCCCGGCGCCGGATCGGGATCCACTTTGTCCCACGCATATTCGCTGCCCGCCGCCATTCCCGAATACAAAATCTCATGCGTGCGCGGATTTGTTGGTCCGGCATAGAGCGATCTTGCTGTTTCCACTTGAGGACCGGTCAGGCAGTTATCGCCATCAGCCCCGGCGCAGAGCAGAGTCGCAGGATCGAATCTGCACGTTTGAAGATCGTCGAGAAATCCCTGGCGCAGCGCGCGATCACCCCCGCAGGCTGCCAAGACGGCATTGTGCAACGCGCTGAGCTTCGACTGCGGAATATAAGCATCGGGCGTTCTTTGTAGCGCGGCAAAGTTCCACAAAATACTGAGATGCACGCCGGTCCTGTTGTTCGCAACGGCACCGGCCACAATTCCGTCGTAATCCTCGGGGAACCTCTGCGCCTCAGCCAGTCCCTGTTCTCCTCCGGTCGAACAGCCCTCGAAGTATGATTTGTTCGCATCACGCCCATAGTAGGCCTTCACGACCAGCTTGGCCAGAAGAGTCATTTCGTGCGTAGAACGCCAGCCCCAGTCTGTCCACCTTTCCGGTCGATTGGCGAAGATCGACGGATCGGACCCGCTGGGCACAGACATTCCCATATCGGTGTTGACCACCGCGTATCCATGCCTAACCCCGTCGGCCAGCGATTTATAAACGATCGAACCGGCAAAGCCTCCGTTCCCGGTCCCCTCAAGGCGGCCGTTCCAGTTTGCACGCGGCATCCAAACTTCCACGCGAATATCGGAATCGCTGCTGGGGCGCAGCACCGCCGCGACCCGGCAGAATTCGGGCAAATCTTCAATACTCTTCTGCCCCTCAGGTGTGAATGCTCCGCCCCTGAACGCCTCAGCAACCGAGATCACCGCGTTTGGGTATTTCAGATCGGCAATGTCGGCGCAAGGCTCCGCAGGGGCGCTTACAGCAAACGACAGTAGCGCACATCCCATGGCATTGAAGATCGATAACGTGACCCTGATCGATTTCGCGGAATTGCCCTTTTTCGGTTCGTTCTTTGAACAGGCAAGCATTTTCAAGCCGTTATACAACCTGCGAGATAGTGAGGTGCTCCAGCCTGAAGGTGAGTCGGACGTTCCTGCCGCTTCGTCACTCAGAAACCCCTGCCGTCTCTGTGGACCAACTGCGTCCGTGCAACTCGCTGTAACTGCCACGATGTAATCACGTCGAGCAAGACCCCCTTTGCTCGTAAGCCACACCCTCTCGTCTCAGCTCGAAAAGTGAAGCGCAGCCGCCCCCTGCACGCCTGCCCAGCGTCCCGCCTGCGCGGTGCGAACCCGCGGTTGGCGTCCGGCGCCAAAGTGCAGCAATTCCGTGACTTTTTTTTCAAGGCCGGGCACAAATACTGCGTACCCTTCAATAAGCCCGCCAGACAAAACGACCATTTGCGGATCGAACAGGTTGAACAGGTTGGCGATGGCCTCAGCGAGATACTCGCCCAGGGCGGCATAGGCGCGCTCGGCCGGGGGATCGCGCTCGCGGGCGAGCGCGTTGATGTAATAAGCCTGAGCCGCAGAATCCAACGATTTCTCAGCTATAGCCCCTCCATTGTCGCGGAACTCACGCAACAGGGCCGCGGTGGAAACATAGGCTTCCAGGCATCCCTTGCGGCCGCAATTGCAGGGCAGGCCGTCCTTGCGGATCACTTCGTGGCCAACAGAACCGGCAAAACCATGATTGCCGGTCACCAGTTTTCCTCTTGAGACTAACCCTCCACCAACGCCGGTGCCCACCGTGATCGCTATGAAGTCGCTGAGGCCGCGACCCATGCCGAAGAAAAGCTCGGAAAGCGCCGCGGCCTGCGCATCATTGACAACTGAAACCGGCAGGCAAAACCGCTCCTCAGCAAAGGCGCGAAGACGGAACCCGGTCCATCCGGGGAGATTATCAGTGGCGGCAAAGATGCTTCCGTCGTTTTGATCAACGGCGCCGGCGGTCGCAATGCCGATTCCAGCGGGCTCAATTTTGTTTTCTCGGCAAAGCGCTTGGACGTCTTCGATCGCCCGCACCAGGCCTGCGGCGATTGCTTCGCTTCCGCTCTCGGCCAAGGTTGGCACCTGCTGGAGAAAGCCGACTTGCCCATCGCGATGCACGAGGCCTGCCTTGATTGACGTACCGCCAATGTCCGCTCCGATCACCGATGAGGCGAGAGATACGCGGTCCAACGCCCGCGCAAAGTTGCCTGTGATCGCGCCGGGCCTCGTGATCGCTGACCCCACAATGACGCACCAGGCACCCCCATCGATTGCCCGGCGGGCATCGCCGGGCGTTGCAATGTGCCCTTCCGCCATGATAGGAACTCTAGCTTGCAGCACAAGTTGCTCGAGCAACTGCCAACTGAAGCCACAGCTCGTCCTGGTGTTGTCGGTATATCCGTTCAAAGTGGGGCCGACGCAATCAGCCCCGGCCGCGGCCGCAGCCAATGCTTCGTTCAGCGTGGCAATATCCGCCATGACCGGCAGACGCAATTCGCGATGGATGCGCCCGATCAACTCCTGCCACAACGCTCCATCCGGCCAGACGCGATCGGTGCAATCAAGGGCAATAATTGACGCACCAGCAGCAGCTAAGGCGGCCGCAGAAGCAAAGTCGGGAGTGATGCGTAATCCTGCCGGTCCATAGTACTTTTGAATCCCGATGATCGGAAGGGTCGTGCTTTGCCGAACCGCGGCGATGTGCTCCGGGCTGTTCAAGCGCAATCCCGCAGCGCCTCCGGCCGCAACTGCGAGAGAGATGCGCCGGATCGCATCAGTATCTTCCAGCGGGTCCCCGGGAAAGGCCTGGCAGGAAACAACCAGCTTGCCCCTTAGTAGTTCGAACAACGGCCTGAACCTCTCGTCCATCGATGACTCGCTTTCTCTCAAGCATTTCAAAGCCATTTGGTATGATGTCTACTTGTATAGTCAACTAGGATAATCTAGCGGAACGGGAAAAGAAAGAACACCGGTTTCGCCAAGTGAGAAATGAGCCGCACGAGGCCTCATGGTCTCGCCAATGGAAAGGTGAGAGCCTTGAACACCACCGCGCTTGCAGGAGCGCTTTTAGCGGTCTTATCCGGCGTGCTGAATGGTGTGTTCACGCTGCCGATGAGGTTCCTCGGTCGCTGGAAGTGGGAAAACGTTTGGAGCGTTTGCATTGTAGCCTCCTGCGTGATAATGCCGGCCGGCATCATCAGCCTGACGGCGCCGGGAAGTTGGAGCGCGTTGATAAGAGCTCCAGCCGCAGCTATTTCGATCGCTCTCGCCACAGGGTTCGCCTGGGGCTTCGGCTCTGTGCTTTTTGGCCAGAGCGTGAGTGCCATCGGCATCTCGCTGGCCAACACTTTAGTGCTAGCCATCAGTTCGGCTCTCGGTTCGCTGCTCCCTATCCTCCTTCTCTCGCCAGACGACTTGTTCCGTCCTTCGGGCGGCAGGATTCTGGGTGCTGTTGCGGTCGAATTGCTCGGCATTGCCCTCTGCGGCTACGCAGGCCGGGAGCGTGAAAGGTTTGCGGGCGTGGAATCGGAGCGTGGCGCCATGGTCGGACACGCCCGGCCAATCGGCGTCGCCATGTGGATGATCGCTGGCGCCGGCGTTCTCTCGGCGGTTCAGAATATAGGCTTTACCCTTGCACAACCCATCTCCGATTACGCGCGGGCCGCCGGGCAAAACGAGTTTGCTAGCAAGAACCTGATTTGGTTCCTGATGCTGGGGGCCGGATCTATTTCCAACCTGGGGTTCTGTTTCTTTCTGATGCTCAAGAATGATAGTGCCAAAGAATTCAAACAGCCGGACGCGGGCCCCCTCTGGGCTCTTTCTGCATTGGTGGGTTTGCTGTGGGGCGGAAGCGTTTTTGTATACGGAGCAGCGGCGCCAAGACTCGGGTCACTGGGAACTTCGATCGGATGGCCGTTAAGTCTCACTGTCGGCCTGGTGGTAGCCAATTCGGTGGGCGTCGGATTGGGTGAATGGCGCCGGGCCCCGAAACAGGCTCTTCGCTGGATGTATTCCGGAATCGCCACCCTGATTGTGGCGGCGGTTCTGCTTGGAATGGCGGATCGATGACACGGCTTGCTCTGGTAAGCCGGCGACGGAAATAGAACATGAAATCGGGAGACAGGAATTCGCTTATGACAAATTCATCAGGGGAAAGCCGGACTCGGCGGGATCTTCAGCCGCTGGACAAGAACAGCTTCACGCCTATGTATTACCAGATCGAGTCACAGCTTCTGAAGATGATTCGGTCGGGCCGGCTCAGGCCTGGGGATCTTCTGCCCAGCGAAAGCGACATAAGCCGGATTTGCGGAGTAAGTCGCATGACCTCGCGGCAGGCTTTGCAAGGACTCAAAGATAAGGGCTTCGTTACTCGTCGCAAGGGACAGGGAAGCATTGTCAACCAACCCCGCATTGAAAAAGAGATCACACATCTGAGGGGATTTTCAGCCGAGATGCGTGCCCTGGGTATCAAGGCCGCTTCCAGAGTCTTGGAACAAGGGGTTATTCCCGCGTCAGCGGAAACAGCCGCTCAATTGGGGATTACGGCCGGTGAGAAAATGTTCCTGCTTCGCAGACTGCGTCTGGGGGACGGCCTCCCCGTTGCGTTAGAGATGAGCCAGTTGCCCCTCAAGCGCTTCCCCAGAATCGAATCCATGGACTTCAGTTCGCGCTCGCTCTACCGTGCACTGCGCGAAACGTTTGGAATCCGCGTGAGCCGGGCCGACGAGATCTTGGAAGCGCGCTCAGCCACACGCGCCGAAGCGAAGTTGCTCGGGGTGCATTCTCGCGCCTCCGTGCTGGTTATGTCTCGCACCTTATGGAGCACGGATGGGTTGCCAGTTGAGACAGCGCATTCGGTTTATCGCGGTGACCGCTACCGCGCGGTCATTCGCATTCCGGCAACGGATATGGAATGACTCGAAAGTCCTTTCTTGAACTCTTGCAGTTCTGGAATGGAATCAACCCTCAAGTGTGCTTTTCTATGACCGGCGGAGGAGTGGAATCTGAGATGGCCAATAAGCCTTCACCGCGGAGCTGTGGCCAACTCCCGGATCTTGAGAATCTGGTTTGCAGCAATGTCGGTGAGGGCCTGTCGGGTTCCACTTGGCCAATTCAACTCCAGCCGATCGATCCGGGTGTCCGGTCCGAGGCCAAAATGCACGCGTTTGTCACTTGAAGATCCGTAGCCGACGCTCGTTGTCGCGTGGTTATGTTGGACTCCACTCGCGCTGACCAGCTTGATTCGCGTTCCCAGGCCGTCCCGATTCGACCGTGTTCCCGTCAACTCGATCAGGAGCCAGTTGTTCTTCTCGCCGGCCGTGTTCATCAGCAGTTCTGGGCGGGTGTTCAGGCAGTTGACGGCCACGTCCATGCGTCCGTCGTTGTTGAGATCGCCGAACGCGGCTCCGCGATGCGGCGCGCGGCTTAGCAGGCCTTCGCCGGAGGTGCCTGCAACATCGGAAAAAGTCAGATCGCGGTTGTTCCGAAACAGGCTGTTCGCGAGCTTATAGGGGACATGATCGATTTCCTCGGAGTTGTCCAGTATTGCGCTGTTAGACGTGAAGATATCTTTCCAGCCGTCGTTATCGAAGTCGTAAACGCCCATACCCCAGCCGGTCAGTTTCAGCGACCCGCTGGTGAGACGGGAACTCAGGGAACGGTCTTCGAAAAATCCGGTTCCTTGATTATGGAAGAGCAAGAAGCTGTCTCCGATCATGTCCGTCACAACCAGATCCGGTTTGCCGTCGTTGTCGATATCGCGAAAATCAACACCCATTGCGGCCACGCTCTTGCCGTTCTGGTTGTATGCCACGCCTGCAAGGATTCCCGCCTCGGTAAAGGTGCCGTCGCCGTTGTTGTGGAACAGAAAGTTCCGGAAGGTATCGTTGCACACGAAGACATCGATGAAGCCATCACCGTCGTAGTCAGCAAAAGCCACGCCCATTCCCTTGCCAATGTGGCCGCCGACCCCCGAGCGCTCGCTTACGTCGGTAAACGTCCCGTCGCCATTGTTGTGAAAAAGCAAATTGGTCGAACCTGCATAGTCGGTCGGAGAACAGTACGCGCTGATGCCGTGGTCCAGGCACGAGATGTCGGTCGCGGGCGACCAGTTCAGGTAGTTGATGACGATGAGATCGAGAAAGCCGTCGTTGTCGTAGTCAAACCAGCCTGCGGCGACAGAAAACAGGTTAGCCATTCCGGGCCGCACTCTGCGCAACCCGGCTCTCTCTGTGACGTCGGTGAACGTGCCATCGCCGTTATTGTGAAAAAGTTGATACCCGTTCGCTCCGGTTACGAATAGATCCTGATGGCCGTCATTGTCGTAGTCGGCGGCTGCGACCCCGATTGAGTAGAACGTACCCTGCACTCCTGCCGTCGCGGTCACGTCGGTGAACGAGCCATCCCCGTTATTCCTGTAGAGCCGGTTATGAAAACGCGGATCGGTCTTGTCAAGAGAGGGCAACCGTGCACCATTGGTGAAATAGAGATCGAGGAGACTGTCATTGTTGTAGTCAAAGAGAGCCACCCCCCCGGCCATCGTCTCAACTTGATAGCGCCGCGGCGACCAGGAGTTGTCGAGCACGAACGAGATTCCGCTCCGATCGATGGCATTCACAAAGTTCAGCCGAGGCGCGACAGTAGCTGGCGATGCCAGAGCATTGAGGTTTTCCAGGTCCAGGCGCCCCAGCCCGGCTGCCACACCCGTCCGAATGAAATCCCTGCGGTTGAGCAGGTCGGTCACGGCTTCCTCCCGGACCCGGGAGCGGCAAGGGGCAGACCACGATCCCCCAGGCCTTTCCCCGCGTCCGCTGGCTCCTCTACACGCAGGATTCCATCGGCTTGCGGGTGCTCGATCTTCTGCTCGGCTCCACTGGGCCAATGGATTTCGATCTGCCGAATGGCTCTTTCTTTCCCTAGGCCGAAATGCACCCGGCGATCGCTGGACGACATGAAGCCGACGCTGGTAGTCACATGTTCGTAGAGTGTCCGTCCGGATTCAGTCACCAGTTTCACCCTGGCGCCTATCGCATCGCGATTGCTCACGGTGCCTCTGAGGTCGAGCGTGATCCAGTGGTTGTGGCTCAATGCGCTATTGAGCAGAATTCTCGGTGACTCTCCAAGCGAGGTCACGACAAGATCGATGGCGCCGTCATTATTCAGGTCGACGAAGGCCGAGCCACGCTGGTAACCGGGAAGGAGAAAGTCGCTGCCCATCTGGGCGGATACGTCCTCAAAGCGCGTGCCATCGAGGTTTCGGAACATCGTGTCGTGTTGTCTCGCGTTTGGCCCCAGATTATCAACGTCGCCGTTTGCCGAGTAGATATCCTTCCAGCCGTCGTTGTCGAAATCTACAAAGCCAATGCTCCACCCCGAAAAGGCACGGCTAAGACGCGCCACTCCAGTGTCCATCGAAACGTCGTCGAAATAGCGTCCGCCGCGATTCTTCAATAGCGTGAAGAGCTGGCCGGCTAGATCGTTGTAGACGATGTCTACCCAGCCGTCGTTGTCGAAATCCTTGGCATCAGCGCCCATTGACGAGACGGTCGCGCCCGCCTGACCGTAGGCCGCACCGTATAGCAGACCCTGCTCCTTGAAAGTGCCGTCACCCTGATTGATGAAGAGCGAATTCGGTTCCGTATCGTTGGCGATGAATATGTCCATGAGCCCGTCGCCATTGAAGTCGGCGATGGCAATGCCCATCCCTTTGCCGCGCGCCTGACCTAGTCCCGAAGATTCAGTGACATCGGCAAAATGGCCGTTGCCGAGATTGCGGTAGAGGCGGGGAGAAACGCTCTTGTAAATCCTCGGACTGCAGTAGGACTCAACATGCTGTTCCTGCCGGCCCTCGCGCGCCGGCGCCATGGCATCGCCTAGGCCGCAACGCTTGTCCGTTTCGGGACTCCATATTGTGTAGTTCGAAACGATCAGATCGAGCAATCCATCGTTGTCGAAATCGAACCACGCGGCTCCTACGCTCAACAGGTTTTCAGGCTTATCGTCGAGACCTGACCCAGCAGTCACATCCGTGAAGGTTCCGTCGCCGTTGTTGTGGTACAGGGTGTTTCGCCCTGCGCTAGCAACGAAGATATCCTCGTTGCCGTCATTATCGTAGTCGCCCACGGCCGCGCCAAAGCTGTATCCCAGATTCTCACCACCCAAGCCCGCCTTGGCCGTAACATCTTCGAAGGTCCCGTCTCCGCGATTGCGTAGCAACGCGTTGTAAAAACCCGGTGTCGTCTTGCGCAACTCAGGCAGTTTGGCGCCATTGGTAAAAAACAGGTCCATCTTGCCATCGTTGTCGTAGTCGATTACCGCGACTCCGCCGCACATCGGCTGCGGAAAGTACTTTCTACCGGTGAAATCGTTATTCGTGATGTAGCCGATCTTACTTTGCGGTGCAATGTTTCTGAACCACGGCTGCGTAGTGCGTGGCTGTTGCGTCTGTCCGGAAAGGGAGACAGCAACGCAGGCCAGAAGGAAGGCGGACACCCCAAAGTTCACTTGCGGCTTGGGTCTGAATGACGCGCGCTCGGCGCCAAACAAATGATTGCGGCATCTGACCTGAGGGACCATGAAGCGTTTGAGGGTCATTGGCGAATTTCCATTCACGCATCGTTCATCGGGACCCATCGAGCAGATCTTTGTAAGTCTCGGGCCTGCGCTCCTGAATGACAAGACTCTTGGCCTCGCCATCGGCCGGGCCCACAGACAGCCACCACAGCCTCGACTCCCTGTCCAGGTCGAGGTCTGCCGTGGCCAAGCCATCTGTAGTCTCGGCAACAACTTCGCCCTCTGGATTAATAATGCGGCTGGCGCGACCCTCGCTTACAGCAGCGATCACGTAAACCCCGTTATCCAGCGCGCGAGCGCGCGTGACAATGTCCCAGTGCCGTGCTCCCGGATCGCCCGCGATGGGCAAAAACACCATCTCTGCCCCTTTAAGACGCATGATTCGCGTCGGTTCGGGGAAGTAGTAGTCCCAGCAAACCAGCATCCCAATTCGTCCGAAGTCGGTATCGAAAACCGGATAGTCATTCCCGGGGGTTTCGCCATCTTCGACTTCTGCGAGGGGAAGATGCGTCTTCCTATACTTTCCTGCAACCTGTCCACGGCGATCGATAAGCACCGCGGTGTCGTAGGTCTTCGCCCCATCCAGTTCGAACATGCCGGCGACGATGTACATGTGGTACTGTCGCGCTTTTCGCCCCAGCGCCTCGGTTAATGGGCCTGGAATCGGCTCCGAGCGGTCACGGACCGTTCCACTCACGAGTCGTTCAGTAAAAATCTCGGTCAAAAGAACCACATCCGGCTCCTCGCGCCCGGCCTGGTCCAACACGTCCGCCATCAGTCTCATGTTGGCTTCAATTGTGCGAGCGGGCGACGGATCGACTCTTGTTGTCACGACTCGCACCTTGCGAAGCGCGGGCTCGGTAGTTTCAACAAGGCTTGGGCGTTTGAAGCTGACTGATCCCGCATCCGTCCAACGGAGCCAAAACTCAATCATTACATCGGACGCTTGTTCGGGGGCCCGCAAAGTGCGGAAGGCGCGCCGCCAACCGCTTTCTGCAGGAGATACTCTATCCACGTAATCGCGTTGAACGGGGTGGCCGTCCGCCGCGTTCCACGTCAACATCACTCCTACGCTGCTGCGTTCGCTGACGATGTTCTTTGGCTCGTACAGTACCTCGAATCGATAGAAGAGGCCCGGTTGCACAACAATTTCGTTCGAACGCCACTTACCGAACGAACTGAAATCGACCGCGGTCAATTGAAGTGCGCTTGCGCCTTCGACACTTTGTACCTCGCCGCGCGGCTGCAAGTCTGGACGCGGAGACCAGAGTTGCCAGGACGTAGGCTTGCCAGACCCATCCACCGTGAACTCCGGGTTGGGAACTAAATTCGCGGGTGCCTGAGCAATCGCAGTTGCGCAGCAAAGAAATATCCAAATGAGCCGATGAATACTCATGCCTTGTGACCCTCGCTTCAGCGCTGTCGCTGAAGAGTGCGCGACCGCGTTGATCTGGCTGCCGCGAGGGCGATTGCCAGCGGGTATGGTGGTGACATAAAGTGCATTATAGACCTTGTTCTTGACTCCCGCCGAGGTGAAGGAACAACGCCGGTGGAGTCTCCTCTTGAATCTCTGGCTTGCTGTGCGTAGTCGCGACCAGGTACTCAGATCGACGGTTCTCATTGGCAGCGTTTCCCTTGTTTCGATCCACCCCCTGACCCCACTCTGCTCGACTCGAGAAGCGCGCCTGACACTGACTGCGCATTGCGAACTGAAAGACCCTTTCCCTGCTCGAAGAACATCGCGGCAAAGCGGGAGGCTGCTGCCTGCCCTCGAAACCCATTCACAGTTAGCCCGTCGAAGCATTCCGCATGGAGGGCGCTACGATAGAAATCCGGAAAGGCGCCCTCCCACCTGACCTGCGAATCGGTGATACGGAAATCCCGAACTCCGTGAACCTCAATGGCCGACAAATCGCGACGTGTGATTCCAAGACTCAAAGGCGTGGTTGGCTGCAGATCCAAATTACCTCCAATGACTGATTGCAACGGACTCGCTTTCATCGTCAGGCGAAGATCGCGGAATTCTACGTCCTCGATGCGGTTAGGTTCCAAGCTATAGACCACAATAGGAGATTCGCTGTTTGCGACGATGTTCTCAAAGACAACGTGACGAATCCTTCCGGCCGTCTGCACTGAAGAATCGGCCCATGATGGATAGGCCCACCGAGCTACGGTCATGGATACAGGTTCTCCTGCCCCCCACCAGGGGCCGTCGACTAGGCGAGTTTCGCTGACTATGTTCGTGAAGAGGAGATTCTCAACTGTCTCGCCCGCGCGGGCCTGAATATTGATCCCTCGATTACTATCCGTGATGATCGCGTTTTGAACCGTTATATTGCGAACTCCTTTCGCCGAAGGTCCGATCCGAATCGCCGCGGAGCGGCTATGCAGAATTACGTTTGAAACAGCGATATTTTCCGTGGTCTGCTGGCACCACGCGTCGGCGCAGGGGCCGCCCAGCACTAACCCGTCGTCTCCAGCCTCGAAATAGGAATTGGCAACCGTGATATTGCTCGACCCGGATATATCGATCGCGTCGGAATTCGGAACGAGCAGGCTGTTGCGAACATCCAGGCCGTTGATCGAAACATGACTGCTGCACGCCACATGAATACTCCAGTTGGGGCTGTCAACGACACGCAAGTCACGCAGGACAACACCATCACTGTGCAGGATGAGAACCAGATTGCCCGGTCTTTCCTTCATGCGCACAGGGCCTTCGCGCCCTTCACTCAGACGGGCCGTGAACGCCTCTGCCTGCCTGGTGGCGGCTGTTTCGAAAAACGGGAAAAAGTGCGGCACGCCAAGCTCTGTGTACGCCCGGCCGTTGCCATCGATCATTCCCTCACCCACAATGGCTATGTTCTTAGTGTTTTCCGCGATGATGAGTGCTGTATCGCGACCTTCTGAAGCCTGCGCCAAATGGATATAGTCGGCAAGATTCTCGCTGCCGAGGATCGTAGCGCCCGTCTCTAGTTTCAGCGTTATGTTACTCAGAAGCCGGATGGTCCCGGTGCGAAACGTTCCAGCATCTACGACGACCGTTCCGCCTCCGCTTGAGTGGCAACTTTCAATCGCAGCGTTGATAGAGTTGGTATCCAAGGCGATTCCATCGCCTTTGGCACCGAACGCTCTGACGTGGCATTCGCCGGAAGAACTCTCCAATGTTGATGTCTGCGCAAGAACGGATGAGCGGAAAGCCAGCAGCAACAATCCTGAGAGAGCCAACGAGCCCCACAGGAAACAAGACCCTAGTCCAAGTGATCGTGGGGTCCGCTGCAATCGAGGGTTACCACATTCCATCGATCCTTGTGCGTTACCTTTTCGGAGTGCGCAATTCATCCTTGCTTCCTCTCATGCCATCTTCGCGCCGCAGTTCAGGCCGTTCTTGATCCCGCCCCTACGCGCTTCGGCTGTTCTGCCATTCTGAAACGGCCGCAAACCTCGCCATCACCTTGAGATTACGGCGCCATTTCGAGTGCCCTCCGGGCAGCATTGATCGGATCTCCCGAAGGCTCGACGGGAAAGAGGTTTCGTTCTTCCGTCCATTTCTTTTCAAATGCAAAATAATCGATATCGTGCCCCGGCATTTCCCTGAGCCGAGCAGTAAGATCATCGATGAACATCTGCCAGCGCGGAAGGTAAAAGTCCTGCAAGAGGCCTGACCATTCTTTGTAGGCATAATCACGCCCTGCAGCCGTCGGACTGTCAGGCCCCCAATAGGCAATTTGCGTGCGTGCGTTTTTTTCGTACAGATTCTTTTCTTCTTCTGTATGTCCCATGGCCTTTGCGGCAGCAAGCCAAGTTCCCAGCAGAAACTCGCGTCGAGTACTCATGAGCGAATTCTCGGCACGCAAGAGGTTCAAGAATTGCTGCGAGGCATGGTCGAATCCCGCCACATCTTTGGCGCGAAAGGCGGCGATCATTTGGTCATAGACCCTCAGGCCGCGATTCGATAGGACTTGCCGTACAAGATTCACTGCGTCATATTGATAAGCGTCATTGCCGCTCAGCTGATCGCCGGCTTTCAGAAACTCGCGGACCGCCTGCTCGAATTCCGCGGGGTCGTAAGCGATCTTGGTCGTGCCCCAGGTTGACGCGCTCTTGACTTCCAACGATGGACGGGCGCAGAAAACGGGTTCCGCACGGTCACCTTGCTTGTAAGCGGTCTCAAGCAATATCTGCCAAGCGCGTTCCAGTCCTTCCCGGTCATCTCCATAGCGATATTTCACATAGTCACGAATCCACTCATGTAGATCGACAGCTTCGTTTTTCCATGCAGCGTCAAATAAGAGTTCGTACACGATTGGGTTGTTGTTGATCCCCTCCATCAGCGCGCCCACGCCTGCCATGCTGGCGCCGTAGGGTCCGTTTCTCGCACGCGCCGGCTCGGATGCAATTCGCGGAAGGTCCCCGTAGATTCCGGTGTTGTCGCCATAGTTGGCGATCATTCCCCAAACCCACGGCAGGCCCCCGAAGCCCTTTCGCTTCTCCCAGTCGCTGCTTTCCATGTTGAGGATTAATACGTGGCCCGGCGAGAGCCCGTCCAACACACCTTGCTTAGGATTCTCCTGCCAGCCTTGTAGCACCCAGACCGCATCGGGATTCGCTTTCAACATTGCCTGCTGAACGCCCCTGCCGAGGAGCGCGAGGTCGAGTCCCTCCGTTATCCCGCCCTCATGGAACAGATCACCGCCGTAAAACCGCACTGGACCGTACAGTTTCTCCAGCTCCTCGTAATAAATAGAGGCCATCTGGGCAAACAGCGAGTCCGAGGACAGCAAGATACTCGGCCTACGGAAACCGCCCCAAAGGCCTTGGTCTAGGATGCGAGCCTTCGGAAACTTTTCTGACAGAAAAGCCGGCACCATGCCATAAAACCCCTGCATGACCGGCTCGATCCCAAGCTCGCCCATCCGCGCCAGGATTTTCTTTTGGAGCACCACGCGATCGTCGATCATCCTCTGCGTGACCGGCCCGCCCCAACCTTCGAAGTTTCCCATCAGCCACCATGCGGTGTATGCAGGCCCCGGAATGAATCGCAAGATCTCGTCATCGCTGAAGCCCATCCGGCGAAGCGTGTTCCGCCATATCGCTTCTGTCCCATTGATGGCAAGGGCCAAGTTGACACCGTTGAGAGCCATCCAGTCCAGCTCGCGCTCCCACTCGGGCCACGCTGCAAACGACATCGAGTAGTTGAAGGTGCAGTAATTCAGAAAATAGCGATATTTGAACGGCGAACTTCGGCGAACCGGCGACGCCAGCGCGGGAAGAACCTTCACCGGTGTTAGGTTGCTGCCGACAAGCGAAAAGGAACGATGGCAGTAGTACTTCAGGTAGTAGTTGAGTCCCTTCGCCGCGCTCGCCGGATCAGAAGCACGAATCACCAGCTTGCCGCCTTCGGTACGCAACTCGAATACGTCCTGGCCCGCGTCCCTCGGAATGCGTATCAGCACAACCTTGCCGTCCATCCACGGGACAACTCTTTGCGCCAGCTCGGCGATGGGTTCCATTTCCCTCTTATTTCGGGCGGTCACACTTGCGCCGCACACCGATTGCGCCAACCCCACGATCAGCAGCAAGATGATGAAACAGTTTCCCGATAAGATTCGTTTGCGCGAGTAGCAAGAGTTCATGGTTAATTCGTTAAGAGTCAGCTTGCCGTCAGATATTTTTGCATCCAGCCGATTACCAAATTGCGCATTTCTGGGGTTTCCTGGTGAGCACAATCAAAAAGCTCAATGCGGCAATCCTCCTCGCGCCCGTACTTCTGATAAAGCGGTCGCAGGTTGTTCCGCACCTTCTCGACTCCCGCGGGCGGCGTGAGAGGATCCTTGCGCCCGTTGACGCTGAGATGGGGCCGCGGGACGATCAATTCGTTAATCGCGGTGGTGTCGAATTCCTTGAGCAACGATGGAACATAATAGAAAATACTGTGACCGCTGAGATTGTGCGCAGCGATGAGCGAATCAAAATCAGTGAGGCAGCAAATGTCGATGGCCATTCGAACACGGGGATCGAGCGCGGCAAGCCACCACGTCTTGGTCGATCCCATCGACATACCCGTGACACCCAGCCTTTGCGGATCCACCTCCGGCCGCGATGCCAGGTAGGAAAGAGCGCGGTGTTCGTCGAACATCATCATGCCCCAGAGCACCTGCCCGCGCCATAGCAAGAGCTTAAAGGCATCTTCTTCTCCGCGGTGCCCGTTGCTGTCATGCTGCCGCTCACCAAAGCACCAGCTGTCGATGGCCAGAGTAACCACTCCCATTTCAGCGAGGATCGGAGCATAGGCGGGCTGAACACTGGTTCCTTTGAGCAGTTGCTCCTTGCCGAGGTCGTACATTCCCGCATGCCAGTGAATGAAGAGAACGCCGGGGGCGGGCCGCTTGAGCCCCTTCGGGATCAGCAGGAGCGCGGGGACGGGTTCAGTTCCGTTCAGGTCAAGAACGAGTCGCTCGATCGTATATCGATCGTGTTCTTCTGTCCGCACGACTGTGGGCGGGGCGGGGTCATGCTGCCAGGGCAGATCGCCGAGCATATCCCAAAGATCGGAGCGCCTGCGCCGCTGGTATGCGGAGAATGAAGTCTCGGCTTCTACTGCCCCGCTGACAGCCACAGAATTCAGGCTGAGGGAAATGCCGCCGGTCAAAAGCGCGGATCGAGACATGAATTGGCGTCGAGTAGTGATTTCTGGTGTGGAGATGGTCATGGCGATTCACCTACCGCTGCAAACCTGCAGTTTCCAAGTGTTCGAAGAAATTGTCCCTCACGAAATTAAAAGCGCAGGCCTCCGTCACACCTATAGGTGTGTCAACGCTCCAATAGCGTGGATATAGGGTATTCCCCATATCTCCTGCGTATTCCACTGGATCACATTTGACGTCTCCAAGTATGGTGAGTCATCTGGCCGCCCCACGAATCCATTCACGACCGCTTCAGGAATCTTCAAATTCACCATTGAGAAACCCACTGGATGTCTCCAACCAATTCCCGTAAAAGTACTCAGGCCCGTTGGGTTATGTCCCATGCTCCACTGCAAAAGCTTCTCCGCATGGCGACAATATTCGATTTCGCCGAAGTATCGTCCCGCCCGGGCCAACAATTCCGCTTGGTGCATGAGCACACCATTTGTGCCGTGCACCATAAACTGATCGTTATAGGGATGAATGAAAGTGCGAACGCCCCGACCTCTGCCGGCATCGCGGAACTTCTGCAATTCCGGCCAGGGCATTCTCAAGAACGCCCCATAAGGAGTTACTCTGTAGGCATTGCTCGACGCATCCGCCAACAAATACTCGTCAACGTAGAGTCTCACCGCCTTTTCCAATCGAGGTACTAATGCTTCGGTTCCTGAAATCTTGAGGTCGCACAGCCGTAGCAAAGTCAACGGGGGATCACACGAGAACGCGACGCTTCGATATGCATCTCTGCCGTCCTTCTCGAGAAAATAATGGGAAAGACCGACAGTTCCCTGATCCTGACGTTCCAGCAGTTCATTGCATAACGAGACAATTTCCGAAGTGTCTACGGCAGCACTCTTGGCATGGATTAATTCGATGCCCGCTCTAAGCTGCCCACTCACAAACAAAGTTCGATGGTCATGGCCGCGTTGCACACCCACTGTCCATGCCCTGTTCGCCATGGCGAGACACTTTGCCGCATCAGTTTCCTGTAGGATCCGCGAGACGATTGCCTGTTCCCGAACAAAAGCAAATTGAACCCAAGGGTTATAGGTTGTACGAATCTTCCGTTCGTCACCACTCTGCGGAATATTGTCAGTAATTCGGTTATCTTCATTCCCCGCGATGCAGCCCGGATGGTTTTCATTCCACCACCCCTGCACATAAGTTACGCCGCTCTCGAGTTCGCCGCCGCCGACATCCTCCCACACGCTGCCGTCAGGCGCCATCATCGCCTGGACCCAACGATTCCCCCATGCGATCTCCTCGCGGATCTGAGAACGATAAGAATCTGTGTATTCATAGAGGTCGCCGAGAGCCTCGAGATGAAACGACGTGAGGGCCATCCATTTGCGCGTGTCCCCTGCGTCAAACCATCCGCCAGAGACAGGAACATAGGTTCCGTCGGAGTCCAGTACTGCGTCGTCTGTATTCTCCGCCGGCCGTATTCCAGGGACCGCAAACCCGGCTCTCTGGGAGTAAACGTAAGTGAGGTATCCGCGGATGACTCGCTCATAGATAGAATCGCCAATTTGGAACGGTACAGTGAAACCCTTCTCGGTTTCTATTTGGTAAATCCCCGGCCTCTGAAACGCGCTGAAGTCTGCCTGCCACACTGGCCCCCATCGATCCTGTATGCGGACAAGTTCCCCACAATACTTCGCGAGTTCCCGGCGTTCAGTCTCCGGACCAACCCATGGCCTCGACTCGAGGTCAAATGGCAGATCGAACGCCGAGTCTTTGAAAGCTCCGGGGGCTGCATTTTGTCTTGGCAGCAGGTATCCGGCCGGCATCGCATAGAAAGGCATGCGATCGGGAAACCGCGAGTCGTCTCCAACGGGCACTAGCGTCAAGGTTTTGGGTGAGTTCCGTCTGAAACCGAGTTGGCTGCAGGCTAACAAATAGCCGCCCGACGTTGCACTCCGAGCCGTTGTTTCGAGTGCTCTTGTATTTGCCGCTCCGATGCCAGTTACGGGCAGCACCTTCAATAGATCTCTGCGGTTCATTGAAATCATCTTCTTCCGGGGATCATTGCGATGCCGCCTCTGTTGGGTTAACCGAAAAAAGCAGGCGTTCCATGGACGACAAAAGCTGATCGGAATTGGCGACATTTTGAGTAATTGC
>Ga0187880_1000998_pt1 | contig 23209 bp, 24 predicted proteins | sample June2016WEW_19_4_FD_132998 | JGI IMG/M metagenome (GOLD analysis project Ga0187880, IMG submission 132998) | Peatland microbial communities from SPRUCE experiment site at the Marcell Experimental Forest, Minnesota, USA - June2016WEW_19_40 | ecosystem: Environmental > Terrestrial > Soil >... | reverse complement strand
CAGGTCGGGAGAGCGCCGGCAATGCTTGGCCAGCGAGTAGATGAAACTGACGTAGCAGTGAACCGTGCGCTCGGCCTTGCGGTTGAGCGTGAGATACTCAATGAACTTTTGGCGTAGGGGAGTTGGATGGGAATGGATATTTGTCATAGCCCGGAGTCTGGAACTCCGGGCGCTCCCTTACGCCCTAAATCGTCCACCCCGCGCAGCGGCTTCGTTCAACAAGTCGCCGGAGCCAACCGCCGTTGGCGCTGTCAGTTCCGCTATCGCGGTTCACGCCGCGAGTCGGCGGTGGCTCAGCTTTCTACGTTAGGGGTGTCACGCGTATGGCGCGAAAAGTGATGATCTTCACGGGAATACTCTGGGGGCTCCTTTTTCTCCTTGGCTTTGGCGTCGGCCGGCCGGCGCTAGGGTTCCTGCCCCTCTGTGGTTTGTATCCTGGCGGGCTTGCGTCAGGAGACGCTGGCTACAACATGCACTTCATCACACTGTGGTGCGTTCTGTTCAGCATTATCTTCAGCGTCCTTGGCTTTGTCGCCTGCTATTTTCGGAATGTCACCGCGTCCATCGGCTTCCTAGCTTTGTTCCTGATCTCGGGTTCCATATTTATCGCACGCGCGGCGGCGGCCTTGAACGAGTTGCACTAAGTATGACATCCCCTAACCAATGGCCTCCACTGGACGCGGCGATAGCGTTCTGTTTGCGTTCGGGACGTCATTGGCGCCGCGCCAGTGAGGCCGGACGTTGGGCGCCCGTTATGGAAACAAAGGCTTGTCGTCTTCTTGAGCTGGGCCTCCTTTGCATCCAGCTGACGGCAAGTTCAGGATGCGCACATTTTCAGTGGCACGAGGATGAATATCAAGCATCTGCGAGGCTTGAGCGGATGAATCGAGAACAGAGCGAGACAAACGGGTACTGGTTTCCAGTGGGGACCGTCTTCTACTACAGCAAGTAAGGTTTTGGATTCATGGGTTGCAGTCAGTCTGCTCAACCTGCACACAGACCAGGCGACCAGGTCCTAAAATGGGTTCCGTGGGGCACTTCTTTGGAATCCGCCCGGCAGATAATGGAGCAGCATGAGTTCACTTGCTCGGTCGTCACATATGACGGGCCGGAGCAAATGACCAACACCGCACAGGCTGACGCCGTTCTTTGGAACACTGTCGAGATCACGAATGGTGTCACCTACCGCGTCACCAACGTTGCTCATTTGAAGTGCGTCAAAACGAACTGCACGGTCATTTTTGCCCTAGCCAATGGCAGGACGTCGCGATTGTTCGCGTCGGGTTTGATTCGATGAAACCGTCCAACACCTTGTTTGGGCGGCACGCCCTTGATACTGCCGTTCCCGGCTCCGTTTATAGTGGTAGATCCGTTGCGGTCAGGATTGTGCAGGCTGCCGGCCCGGGCGAGGTCGGGTGGCTGGGGCTGGCTTTGGCGCTGTGTCTTTCCCCCGGCCAAGCGCCAAGCAGCCAATCAGCAACAGGGTGACAAACACTGCCGCGAGGCTGACATAGAGGGTGCCCACAGGCGGTTGGAATCGAAACTCAACCGCATGCGCGCCCGGCTGCAAATAGACCCCGCGCATCAGGTAGTTGCAGCGGAGAAGGGTTTCCGGTTTTCCGTCCACCCATACCTTCCAATCCGGGTCATATCTGTCGTTGAGTAGCAGCATCGCGGGACACCCGGCCTTGGCTTGCAAGATGATTCGTTTGGGTGCGTAGCTGGCGAACTCTACGGAATTGGTAGAGGGTTGAGGGTTGAGGCCTGAGGGTGCTTGAGGGCTGGGGATTGAGGGAGTTGCGACCAGGACCGTCCGCTGCGGATCGAACTCCGCGCTCGCCAGGTTTGTCAGTGTGACCTGGTCGTTGGTGCTCACTTGCCAGTTCGCGTAGAGCGTGGCTCTAGGCAAAGCCCCCGTGAACTCGAAGACGGCATATTGGCCATCCGGCTTCATTACAGCGCTTAACTCGTCCCGCGCCCCGGTGTAGGTCGAAACGTCGGGCTTGAGCACAATCTCAAACCTCGCGGCAATGCGGAACCGGTGCTGGGCGGGGTCGAGTTCCTGATTGAGCGGGTCCAGAAACACAGCCGGACCCAGCAGATACCGCGTATTGGTGAGCTGCCAGCGGCGCGTCACCCGATATAGTGTATTCGTGTTCCTGGTGCGCAGCGCTGTTTCGAAGGCGATCTCGTCCTCCCGCGGACGCGGATTCATCACATAGTCGAGCGATTGGATATTATAATACTGGAAAAGCTGCTGTTTCCACTCTGTGTTGTACAGGTCACTGAAGAATGTAAACCGCTGTGGTACCGGGAACGGCAGCACGGCCACGCGGTGTTCGTAGGGCTTATCCCGCAAGAAGTCGATCACTGGGTTGGTGGTGTACTTCCGCTCCCAGTCCCAAGTGACGACCCACGGCAGGTTGGCCCGCCCGAGATCCACCGCGAGTAGCAGCCCGAGCAGAATCGCTCCCGCTCGCGCCCGCCGCCCCTTGAAATAGCCGCTGAGCACAACGGCCAACAGACCCAGGCCGAGGATCAGGAAAAGGACAAACCAGCCCACCTGCCGGATGCTGAAACTGGAAATGGCCTGGGCCAATGCCATGGCTTCCTCTGGTCGCCGATCTTCCAAATCGCCCATCTCCTTGAGGTAGGCCACCAGGCGCTCACGGAAGGAGGCATAAACCAACCAGCCCACCAAACTGGCGGCCAGCGCAACCGCAGACGCTTTAAGCCAGTTCTTGTCGAAGGCCGCGGCGTTCGCCCACCAGGCTTGTAGTTGCGCCGTAAGGCCGCGGGTCGCTGGGGCTGGCGCCGCCAGGCACCTCCGGCTCAATCCATCCACGCCATAGGCAAACAGGATGACCAGTGTCCATTCGACGACGTGAATGAACTTGGAGGGGTTGCGCATCGTTGAAGCGAACGGCAGCGCATAGAATAACTGGTAGAACGGCGCGAAACGACCGAAACCCACCAGCAGGCAGATCAGGGCCACTCCACTCCAAAACCAAATGAGCTTCCGTTGGGCCACACCAAAAACCGAATCCCCCTTCCGGAACGCCTGAGCTGCCGTCCACAAGGCGATCAGCACCACGAGCACGCCGGCGTAGATGCCACCTCCGCCAGAATGGATGGAATAGACTCTCCAATCCGGCCGTGGTTCCTGCTTGCCCGAGGCAAAGTATCTGTCCCACACCCCGTGGCGTCCGCAACGGCCCCAATAATTCCCGCCTTCAGGGGTGTCCATCCGAAAGCCAAAAAGGCCGGGCACGACCAGGCTGAGGGCCTCGGCCTTGGGAAGACTCCACTGGGTGGCCTCATCCCAACGCTCGGCTTTGCTGGCGGCGTCCTGGCCCATGCCGGCGACGCCCTTGATCTGGGTGCTTACGAGGGAGCTGACAGCCGAGATTGCGATGAAAGCCGCGAACACCACCACCACGGCGAGGCGTGCCACGCCGGCGGCAAGCCTTCTCGGCATCGTTCCTTCGCCCGCCAATGCCTGAAACACAACAAAAGCCGCGGCCACCAGGCTGAAGATGGCCCCGATGTCAAAAGCTTCCATCACGCCCAAACCGACCGCAAAGCCTGCCAGAGCGACTCTGACCCAGCGCCTGGGCGAGGTTTCGTCGGCCAGGGCCGCCAGGGCGAGGAAATCGCAACCAAAACTCAAAGGTTGGGAGGCCACGCCCCAGCAGGCGGTGGAAAAGAAGTCCGAGTTCAAAGCGGCGGCGGCACCGCCCAGAATGCAGGCCAGCGGCGAGAGCTTCCACTGCCGGAAGCACAACCAAGTGCTTAGGCCCAGAAATAGGAGCGCGAAAGGTGCATAGATCTTTGAGAAGATGAGCGGGCCCGAAACGAAGGCCAGCGAATTGGAGACATCTGGCGATGCAGATGGTCCGGTGCCCCCCAGCCAGTTCAAATCCTGCCAATAACCAAGAAAACCACTAGGCAAACGCCCGCAGGCCGAACTGATGGCGCCCAGCGGACCGTCGTTCGAAGCCACCGTGCGGCCAGGCAGAAAGCCGTCCCGGAAGAAGAAGCCCAGCAGCAGCGCCAGGAAGAGAGCGACCCAGCCAAACTGGCGCATGGCCGATGACTGAACCCCCGGCCCGCTCTTCGATCGATTCATACCATCGAAGTCTTATTCATTCCCCCGTGAAAGAAAGCGGAATTCTCGCAGACAGCGTAGCTGCCCGAAGGGGAAAAACTCGCCAAAGCGCTCCGTAAACCCGTACGAAGGCTCCGCTCTCTGGTTGGCAGGGGCAGTACAACAAAAAAGCCGGAGTTTCATTCCGGCCTCTTTGCCACACACTACAGAGAACAAATTCAAATCGTTCCGACGCCCATAAGATAACAGAAGCGTTGTCCCCTGCATGTCACCAGTTGTGGGGACAAGGCTGGAACAGTGGAATCAAGGCGGATCGCTGGGGCTTAGGCGAGCATTTGTGGGCTCCACTGAGTCTCGACACAGCGCGCGGGAACGTGGTAAGGTGTGGGGGTAATGAGAATGCAGTCGCCGGATACAAGTCCCGAAGCCGAGCGCGTGTTGCTCGATTTGCTTCGCCAGGCACCCGCCTGGCGCAAGCTGCGCATGGTCGAAGACACCAACCGCTCCGTGAAGGACCTCCTGATGGCGGGACTGCGGCATCGGTTTCCTCAGGATCCACCAGTGGTGCTTCGTCGGCGCCTGGCCGATCTCTGGTTGGGGCCGGAATTGAGCGCGGCCGCCTACGGGCCGCTGCCCGAATCTGCCTGATTGGCGGAATGATCCCCGCCTCCTCCGAGATTCTTTGGGGTTGCCTTGATGGCTCAAAGCTTTACCGGCAGCCGGCGGCAAAGTTCCCCCGCCACCCCTGACCGATTACTTCCGGTCTCCCCTTTCCACTTGTCACCGTCTCCCGCCGCTCTTAGTGTAGCTGCTAGTGAATCAATACGACATGACATGATTGAACTGATTCAGTTTCCCTGGAGCCCCTTCTGCATCGTCCAACGGCGCATCCTCGAGTTCGCCGGCGCTCGATTCAAAATCACCAATATTCCCAACGGCGACCGCTCGCTGGTCTGGCGATTGACCCGGCAGCGCTATTATGGCGTGCCAATCATCCGGGACGGCAAATCGGTCATCTTCGAGGTGAACGACGATTCACAGGTCATCGCCAAGTACCTCGATACCAAGCTTCAGCTTGGGCTGTTCCCGTGGGACTTGGAGGGCGTGCAGTCCCTTATCTGGCGATACATCGAGAACGAGGTCGAAGGCGTCGGCTTCAAGCTCGACGACATTTACTGGCGCAAGGTGGTGCCGGCGCCGGACCAGCTTGCCTTTCTCCGGCACAAGGAACGCAAGTTCGGGCGCGGCTGCCTCGACCAGTGGCGGGCGCAGCAGCCGGAGCTGCTGGCGCAACTCGAACAGCGCCTGGTGCCGTTCGAGGAAATGCTCCTGCACCGGCCGTTTCTCCTGGACCAGCGGCCGCGGTTTGTGGATTTCGACCTCTACGGCATCCTGGGCAATTTCCTCTATTCGGGCCAATACCGCCTGCCGGCAGCGCACACCCGTCTGCGGAAGTGGCACCGCCAGATGACCGGCGTGCGCTGGCAGTCAATAGCGGAAGACGAGAAATGTCCCTTCTGACCCCGCAGGGGGACTGACCAGGAATATGAAGACATTGCTGCCGTGGTTATGCGTCTTGGGACTGGCCATCGGGCTGGGCTTGGTTTACTCCGCCAGCCAAAAAAAGGACGCCGAACTGGCCGCCTTGCGCGAGGAGAGCCAACAACTGCAACAGCTTCGCGCTGAACTGGAGGCAACCAACAGCGTCCGCCCGCAGGCGCAAAGCGATGAGCTGGTCCGGCTGCGCAAGGACAACGAAGACCTGCTGCGCCTGCGCAACGAAGTCGGCCAATTGCGCAAGGAAAAGCAGCAGCTTGCGGCGCAGGTCCAGACCGCCCAGGCGCAAGCCCAGGGCGCTCAAGCTCAAGTCCAGGCCCAGCGCGCGAATCCGGCGCAAGCCCCCGCGCCGGGCCAGCTCGACCCCGCGGCTCAGGCCGCGTTTAACGCGCGGTACGGGGTGACGGCCCAAACTCCCGAACAGCAGCAAGCCGTCGTCTGCATCAACAATCTTCGGCTAATCGATGGGGCGAAACAGCAGTGGGCCTTGGAGAAGCAAAAGCCGTCAGGCGCTTTGCTCACGGTCACGGACCTCGCGCCTTATCTCAAGACCAATGTGTTGCCCACCTGCCCCGCGGGCGGCGTGTACACCATCAACCCCGTAGGCTACGCGCCGCTTTGCAATATCCCCGGCCACGCGCTGGGGAAATAAATTCAGCAGACGTGCTGCTTTCTCAGTTCGCGGATGCGGTCGCGGAGGCGGGCGGCGCGCTCGAACTCCTGCTTATCAATGGCGCGGCGCAGTTGATGTTCCAATTGCTCCAGCTCCGAGAGGGGCCGGTTCTTCTGGATTTGCGACTCCAGCTCGCGCAAGGCCATGACGGACCGCTCGCGCTCGAACTCGAACGTTTCGTCCGCTAACTCCTCAAGCGCCTCGACTTTCCCGATGGCTTCCCGTGCGACCTTGAGGGCCTGGTCGTAGGCGCCCTTTTCCATTTCCTGCATGACCGCGGCGCTGGCGTTGACGCGCAGAATATAGGGGCGCCATTTCTCCAGGAACTGCTGGTCCTCCTCGCGCCGGGCGTAGCGGTGCAGGAAATCGAATGACCGCAAGTTGCGCGCCGTGTCGCGGATGGTGCGCGGCCAGTCCTTGAGCTGAAAGAGCCGCACGTAGCGGAAGTAGTAAAGCGTGCCCTCGTGGAAGAGTTCGCTGCATTCTTGCGGGCTCAACCCGAACTCGGCCTCGCATCCGGAGAACTTGGCTTGGTTGAGCCGGTGCAGGTGATGGTCCAGGGCGGATTCCATTCCGTGCGGGCGCAGACCGTCCGGGCGGCCGTCCATTTCATATTGCTCGATCCCCAGCGGCGTGCGCACCTGGAGCAGCTCACGGCCGTCATCGCCGTGGACGATGCGCGCATCATGCTCCGGGTCGTAGGGCCAGCTCTTGAGCATTCTGCTCAGGTCAGGCGAATTATTCATATCGCTGCAAGTAGTATGGCCCTTTTTGAGAGACATTCAATCCCTTCTTAGAGGTGCTGATTATTGTGCTGTTTCTGACAGCGCTGTGGAAGCTGGAGGTTGGGTTGTTGATGAGCCTGCTGTTCATCGCGTGCATGGTGTCGCTCTGCGGGTCACTGGTGGCGTTTATCCGGGACATTAACCTGTCGCTGGGCGCGCTGAAGCTGGAGCTGGGGTATCGGAAGGCGGCCCCTGAGAGGGCAGCAGGGTCCGAACCAGCCAGGCGGTGAAGAGGGTAATGGTCGCACCGATGAGGGTGTACCACGGCCAGAAGATTTCAGTGCCGACGATCTTCATCCAGAGCGCCCGGGTGCATTCGAGCTTAGGAATCAACTGAATCGCGGTCATCGTCGCCAGCGAGACGATCATGCCGGTGATGACCGGGATGCTGCGGCCCTGTTTCCAGAACACCGCCAGCGCGAGGCCGCCGACGAGCGCCCCGCTCGTAAGGCCGCGCAGAGCGAACGCCGCGTTCAACACGAAGGCGACCTGGCGGCTCAGGTAAGCCGTAATAATCAACGCGACCGCCCAAAAGACGGTGGACATTTTGCTGAAGCGCAGGAAGAAGCCTTCGCTGCGTCCAGGCAGAAGGTGCTTCACGAAGTCCATGGTGGAAACGGAAGCCAGCGAGGTGAGCGCAGAACTCACCGAGGACATGGCAGCAGAGAGGATGGCGACAATCAGGAACCCTTTCAGCAGGTGCGGCACCTCGGTCATCATGAAGATGGGGAAGATGAAGTCATTGGCGGTGATGCCGGAGCCGGGGCGGGTTTCGGGCAGCGGGATCTGGAACGGATGGCCCTGGTAAAACACCCAGAGCATCGCGCCCACCAGTAGGAAGATGAAGAAGAGGGGAAAGATCACGACGGCGCTTAGAGCCAGCGCTTTACGGCCATCGGCGACGTTCTTGCAGGCCAGCACCCGCTGCACGATCAACTGCTCCGCCCCGTGGGAGGAGAGCACCAGCACCGTGCCGCCGATAACGCCCATCCAGATGTTAAAGGGCTGGTCTAGGAGGAACCTGGCCACGGAGACGCCGGGCTCGGGGGTGACATTCAGCCAGTGGAGTCTGCCGGCAGCGAGGGCTTTGGAAAACACAGCGCTCACCCCGCCGTCCACGAGCGTGGGGATGTAGCACAGGGCGAAGATGCCTCCAAGCAGGAACAGGCCGAACTGCACGGCGTCCGTCCAGATCACAGCCTTGACGCCGCCAACGTAGGTGTAGAGGAGCGAGAGAATCACGAAGATGAGAATCGCGCCGAGGATGGGATCGCCGGTGCCGAAGCCGAGGAGCTTGTCTCCGAGTATGAGTTTCACGGGGATGCTGGCCACATAGACGCGCACGCCGGCAGCCAGGGTTTCGCTGATGAGGAAGAACCCGCCGGCGGTCTGGCGCGCGCAGGGTCCGAAGGTGTTGGCGAATAGTTGATAGGGGGAATAGATCTCGCCCTTGAAATAGTGGGGCACGAGGACAATAGCTAGGAGGATGCGGGCAATGACGTAGCCAATGATCATCTGGAGGAAGGCGATGTTGCCGCCGTAAGCCATGGCGGGCACGCCGATGATGGTCAGCGCGCTGGTCTCGGCGGCGACGATGGAGAGGCCAATCCCCCACCAGGGAACGTTCTTGCTGCCGAGAAAATAATCGCGGGTATTGTGCTGGTCTTTCCCGAACCACAAGCCGAGCGCGATGATGCCGAGCACATAGAGCAGGATGACCACCCAATCACCCGTACTGAAGTAGCTATTCATGCGATCAAAGGCGCTCATTAAGCGGGAGGGCGAGCACCCCCGCGAGCCCAAACTTCGCCCGGTACACGCCCCTTCAGGATGTCTGAGCCGACGCCGTCGCTGGTTGCGCGAGCAAGGCTTCAATGCCCTTGGGCATATCGGCGCAAAGGGTGTCGAACATGGCGCGGCATTGGTGTTCGGACAGGCTTAACATGCGAGCAGCAGAATAGATGAAGCTGCGCGTGGTCTGGTGGGCGTAACCGAGCAGGCCCTGCCGCAAGGGCAGCGAGTAAACGGCCAGCGTCAGGCCATAGACCAAAGTATGCCAGCCGCTGGCCTGGCCGCTTTCGACCGCCTCGAGGTAACGCTGTACCACCCGCTGATCGCGCAGGGGACGTAACTTCCGCAACTGGCATTGGCCTACGCGATGGCTGGCGGGGGCGAAGGCTTGCAGGATGGGCTCCTCGGCGAGGAGGCGGTCGAGGGCGACGAGTTCGCGCACCTCGTGGCGCGACGCGTGGCCGTGGGCGCGCTGGATGGCCGGCAGTTCGAAGGGAAGGAGGACTCGGGACTGGTAATCGCGCAGGAACTGGCGGAGCGAGGGCAGGTTATGGACCGGCGCAAGGCGCAAGGAGGCAGACACCGAGCCGAGCGTGACCAAGCCATCCGTAGAGCCGAGTTGTTCGGCCAAGGGATGCCAATCGCCCAGCCACTCGGCCGCGTCGCTCAGCGCCAATTGTGTTTGCTTGACCATGTCTGTGGTCGGCAAGTCCGGTCCGCAGGGTCTGGATGCTCGCCATAACAGTTTTACGGTGGTCTTGCGGTAGAACGAATGCCAGCAGTAAATGTTGCAAACGGAAGATTAAAGCCTTGCACTCGGCGGCGCGGCTCCTTAGACCCCGGGTGTCCCTCTGCCGCCGCAACACTTCAACGCGGTTAACGTCCCCACGATTCGTTGCCAATGGGTGCCGTGCCAAAACAGCTTGTTGCAGCGGCTGCAGACAAAGAACTCATTCAGCCAGCGGTAGGTCCGAGGCGGAATACGCTCGTGCAGGGCTTCCTTGGAGCCGCGGCGCAGCTCGCCACCGCAGCTCATGCAACGCGGCCCGCGGAGCGTGAGGCCGAACTCGCGGAACACCAGCGCCAGTTGCTCTGGGATCCTCAGCGTCGGCGGCAGCCAAAAGGCGGGAATGATCCGGTCGCGCAAGAGCCGGCGTTCCATGAGCATGCCGTCCGTAGTTAGAACCGTAGCCCCAACCTGCCGCGCCTGGCGCAGCAATTCGTCATCCGCGATGTCCGGCTGCCAGGCCGCCTCGTAACCGGCTGCCCGCAGCCACCGGGCCAGCCCGCCCAGCCCGGCATCGCATAGGAATAAGGCAGGCGCTGGCTGGGAAGCGGACTGTTGGAAAGGCTTGCTAGTGGCGAGCTGCTCATTGACTCGCGCCAGGGCGTCGGCCAGGGAAATACCGTCGCTCGCCCTCAGGCGCCGAGCCTTGGCAACGAGGCATTGGACGCCTTGCTCCAGCCGCCGCGCCCGCGCGCGTCGCAGCAGCGCGCGGAACCGGTCCTCGTAACCTCTGCGGATGCGGCTCACTCCCGTACTTTAGCCGCAAACGGGCGCAGAGAGAACGCAAGAAAAATACTGCCGTGTAATCTGCGCGGGTCGTGGTAGTAATGACCTATGAAGCTGTGCTTGATTGTAACCGCCGCGCTGCTCGCTGCGCATTCCCCCGCCGCGGATTGGCCTCAGTGGCGCGGGCCAAATCGCAATGGCATTTCTTCGGAGAGCGTAAGCACCTCCTGGTCCGCCGACGGGCCTAAAGTCCTGTGGCGGGCGTCCGTTGGCACCGGCTTTTCATCAATCTCCATCATCCAGGGACGAGCCTACACAATGGGCAACACGAACAACGAGGACACCATCTGGTGCTTCGACGCCCGCACTGGCAAGAATCTATGGAAACACACCTATGCCGCGCAGCTCAGCCCGCAGTGGTATGAGGGCGGGCCGGGCTCGACTCCCACCGTTGACGGCAACCGTGTATTCACAATCAGCAAATGGGGCGATGTCTTCTGCCTGGACGCCGCGAAAGGCATCGTCCTCTGGCAGCGGGACCTGCGTCAGAACGGCATCAAACCCAACCGTTGGGGCTTCGCCGGGTCGCCGCTGATTTGGGGAGACCTGGTGATTCTCAATGCCGGCGCCGCTGGCATAGCGCTGGACCGCAACACGGGCCGCATCGCCTGGTCGAGTGGCACCAACCAGGGCGGTTACGCGAGCCCGACGCGCTTTGCTTTCGATGGCCGGGACTGCGTGTTGATCTTCGCGGCCAAGCACCTGGTTGCGCTCGAGCCGCTGACCGGGCGCGAACTCTGGCGGCAATCCTGGGAAACGGGCTGGGACACGAACATTACGGACCCGTTAGTCCACGAGGGGAGCATCTTCATTTCCAGCTTCACTCATGGCTGCGGGCTGTTTTCCCTGGCGAATGGCACCCCGGTGATGACTTACACCAACAGTGTCCTGTTTAATCACCTCAGCCCGGGCATTGTGGTGGGGGATTACCTTTACGCCTTCAGCGGCGAGGCCAAGAAGGATACCGACTTCCGTTGCGTCCACCTGCCCACCGGGGCGCTCAAATGGACGCGCAAGGACCCCGCGTTCGGCTCGCTGATAATGGCTGGGGACAAGCTGATCGTCTTGTCCGAAAAGGGCGAGCTGCTGCTGGGGCAGGCCTCGCCGGAGGAATTCAAGCCGCTGGCGCGCGCCAGTGTGCTGAATGGGGTCTGCTGGGCTCCGCCCGCGCTGGCCGACGGGCGGCTCTATATCCGCAATGCCCGAGGGGAGCTGCGCTGCCTTGCGCTGGCCACAAAGCCTTGACGCCCGGATTGGGCCTTAACCGCCGCCCGCATCTGCCGCCTGAGCAGACACAAGGCAGCGACTAAGCCGTGAAGATTCAGTGGCAGGGGACCGCGCCCGCCTCGGGCGCCGTGGCTGGCGCCCTCGCCAGCCACTGCTTGGGATGGCCGAGACTGCACGCCGTTTAGTGACTTCGCGCGCGCCACACCCGCCCGCGTTCGGTCTAGTGCCCTTGTTCGCCCTGCTGTCAACCTCGCGTACCATACCGCCGACTCCCGGAGGCTCTTTCTGCCGTGCTGAAGGCGCAAGAATATTTCAGCCCGGGACCCCCATGCGGAGGCGGGTGCGACAATATGCAAAGATTTTTGTCCGCTTTCGCCCTCTGGCGGGTCTTTATTATTGAGTGATGACGGACAGCCAGAAATTGTTGGCAGAATACGCCACGAGCGGCTCAGAAGCGGCCTTTCGTGACCTGCTCACTCGCTACCTCAACCTCGTTTACTCGACGGCCGTCCGTCTGGTCGATGGCGATACCTGTTTGGCAGAAGACGTTACTCAAAGCGTGTTCATAGACTTCGCGCGCGCGGCGCCATCGCTTCCCAAAGGAGTGATGGTGGGCGGGTGGTTGCATCGGCACACGTGTTATGTAGGCAGCAAGACCCTGCGTGGCGAGCGTCGTCGTCAACTTCGTGAAAGGCAGGCGGTTGAAATGAATTCCGTCCAAAACGACCACTCCGAGAGCAATCTGGCCCAAGTCGCACCGGTCCTCGATGAGGCGATTGACGCGCTCGGGGCGGAAGACCGCACCGCGATTCTGCTCCGGTTTTTCGAGCAACTCGACTTCCGGGCGGTGGGCGACGCGCTCGGAACCAGCGAAGATGCTGCGCGCAAGCGGGTGACCCGCGCCCTGGATCAGTTACATTTGCTGCTCACGCGCCGGGGAATCGCGCTCTCAGCCGCCGCTCTGGGAACTGCCCTTGCCGCTGAGGCCGTCACCGCCGCTCCAACAAGCCTCGCAGCCGCCACGATCGCCGCTGCGCTTTCTGGAACCACCACGAACACGACCACAGTCCTCACCGCCGCTAAAATCATTGCCATGACCACACTGCAAAAAGCTACTATCGCCGCGACCCTCGCCATCGTTGCCGGAGCTGGAATTCACCAAGCCTATAAAGCATCCCAACTGCGCGACCAAGTCCAAATGCTCCAGCAACAACAAACGCCATTGGCCGACCAAATCCAGCAGTTGCAACGCGAACGAGACGACGCGACGCACCGGCTGGCTTCGCTGACAGATGCGAAAAGCCCCGATACAGAGTTGCTAAAATTGCGCGCCGAGGTAACCGCGCTTCGCCAAACCGCGCGGGAACGGGCGGCAACCGAATCCACCACCGGGGTCTGGGCAACCCGGATCGCTTTGCTCAAACAGAGGCTTGACCAAATGCCCGACAAGCGAATCCCAGAGATGGAGTTCCTTACGGAGAAAGATTGGGCTGCCGCCACCCGGGACGCCGACCTGAGCACCGACGACGGCGTGCGCCAAGCCATGCGCGCCTTGCGGAGCGCGGCCAAAGACAACTTTCTCAACGCAATGCGCGACGCCTTCAAGAAATATGCCGACGCAGCCAACGGCGGCGACTTACCGGGCGACCCGGCGCAGTTGGCGCAGGCCATCAATGCCAATGCAGCTCTCTTGCCCTCTGATCTGGCGCAACTCAAGCCCTACTTTGACGTGCCGGTCGAGGATGCGACCTTGCAGCGCTATCAGTTCCTGCACGCAGGGAACATGCACGACAATCTCTCCGATATTCTGGTGAAGGAGATTGCCCCGCCAGTGGACACCGAGTACGACACCCACCACGAAATGGGCCTTTACAGCGGAGGCGTAGGCAGCGTCAACCTGATCGCGGACGCGGTCGCCGCCGCTGCCAAGGACTATGCCCTGGCGAACAACGGCCAGATGCCCAGCGACCCTGCCCAAATCGCCCACTACCTCAAGCAGCCACTGGAGGCCGCGCTCGTGCAAAAATACCTGCCCAAGCTCCCTGCCGAAGCCGCGGCCTCAGGCAAATGAAGCGCCAAACCTTCTTCAGAAGCCGTCCAGTCATCTCTCGTCCCTATATCCCCCATGGCGCATATTGGTATGGATCGGGCTATTTTCGGGATAATGGGTGGAGCAGCGTCCCCTACCGCCCGCTCACACGCCATAGCCTCACCGGAGCCTCGCCGTAGCCTCCCCGTAGTACCTCTATCCCCGGGATAGAGGTACTACGGGGAGGCTACGGCGAGGCTCCGGCGCGGTTCCCAGGACGGACCGGTGCCGGGTTGGAGCAGTAGGGGGCCGGAAGGCTCGGTGGTTTGGGGCGCCAAGGACCAATGGGCCCCGCCCCTTACGGCTTCCCACTTGCAACTTGCTCTCTTTGGACATTCATGCCATCTAAACAACGCTCAAAATGCGTATTTTATCCGGCATACAGCCTTCGGGCGCGTTGCATCTCGGCAACTACTTCGGCATGATGAAGCCCGCCCTCGAGCTTCAGGAAAAAGGCCAGGCGTTCTATTTCATCGCCAACTATCACTCGATGACCACGCTGGTTGATCCCGTGGAGCGCCGCCAGAACACGCTCGACGTGGCCCTCGATTTCCTCGCCTGCGGTCTTGACCCGAAGAAAACGGTGTTCTTCCGCCAGTCGGACGTGCCGGAAGTCACTGAGCTGACCTGGATGCTGAGCACGGTGACACCGATGGGTCTGCTGGAGCGCTGCACCAGCTATAAGGACAAGATCGCCAAGGGGATTTCGCCCAACCACGGCCTGTTCGCCTATCCGGTGCTGATGGCGGCGGACATCCTGATCTACGACTCGAACGTGGTGCCCGTAGGACTGGACCAGAAGCAGCACGTCGAAGTCACCCGCGACATTGCGATCAAGTTCAATGAGCAGTACGGCGATACGTTCGTCATCCCCGAGCCGCAAATCCGCGCCGAAACTGCCAAGGTCCCCGGCCTCGACGGGGAGAAGATGAGCAAGAGCTACGGCAACACCATCGAGATCTTTGGCGACGAAAAGACGCTCCGCAAAAAGGTGATGAGCATCAAGATGGACAGTCGCACACCCCTGGAACCCAAGCCCGATGCCGGTCAGAACCTTGCCATCCAAATCCTCAAACTGGTAGCTCCGGCCGCGGCGGCCAAGGATTATGAGGACCGGTTGCGCGCCGGCGGGCTTGGCTACGGCGATTTAAAGAAGGCGCTGTTCGAACACTACTGGAACTGTTTTGCCGCCGCCCGCGCCAAGCGGGCTGAACTGGCGGCCAACTTGGATTACGTCCACAAGGTCCTGGCCGACGGCGCCACCAGCGCGCGTAGCGTCGCGCGGAAGGTCTTGCAGCGGGCGAAGGTCGCCAGCGGGCTAGAGTGAGGTCGTCGTTGCCGGGAGGGCGAGCGTCCTCGCGAGCCCAAATCTCTACCGGCGCTTTGAGAATCAGGGCTCGCGAGGACGCTCGCCCTCCCGGGTCTCAGTCACGGGTCACTTCCGCCGGTCGTGCTTGAGCAGCCAGTCGTAGAGTTGCGGGTTATTGTAAGTCTCCGTCCACGAATCGTGCCCGGCTTCCGGGTAAACGGTTAGCTTCACGTCCTGCACGCCAGCTTTCTTCAAAGCATCCACCATCCGTTGAGATTCTTCCACCGGCACGACTGGGTCCTTTCCGCCATGAAACGCCCACACGCCGAGTGACCTTAACGCTCGCCCGTTGTCAGCGCCCGGCAGCAGCACGGAGATCATCTGGCCGCCGCCGCAAATCGGCACAATAGCAGCAAATTTGTCCGGGTAAGCCAACCCGAGGTCCCAGGTGCCGTAGCCTCCCATGCTCAGCCCGGTCAGATAAACACGGTTCGTATCCACCGCGTAATTCTCTGTGACTTCGTTCAGCAACGCCAGAAGCACGTCCTTCGACCAAACCTGGTGTTCGGGACACTGCGGGGAGACGACGATAAACGGAAAGTCAGGCTGCGCGGTGACATTCTTGGGTGGGCCGTGCACGGCCACTTTCCAAATGTCCGTGCCGCGCTCGCCCGCGCCGTGCAAGAACAGAATCATCGGCCAGCGCTTCTCCGCTTTTGCCTCGTAACCCCTGGGCAGGAACAGAAGATAGTCTATTTTGGCGCTTTCCGTCCGCTTGAATTGAAAGTGCTCAACCATTTGCGTCGGCGGCGGGTTGGAAACAGCAGCGGGTTGGGCTGAGGGGCGCGCGGCCAGCGCCAGCAAGGTCGCGGCAGTTAGCAGTAGAGTCGCATTTCGCATAGTCATGTTGTTTCATTCAGTTAACAAGGAGCGCGGTGCTTCGTTTCGCGCCGCAGTCCGGTGGGCCAGGCGGGACGCCCGGCCTACATTAGCTTGAGCTTCGGCAAATCCTGCGAATCCACCAGGCCAACGGGCTGGCGCTTCGCGTTCACCACAATCAGATCGTCAATGTTCCGCTCGTTAAAGACCTTCAAGGCTTCCACCGCCAGCGCGGTGTCCCGGATGCAGATCGGCTTGTGTGTCATGACGCTCTTCAGCGGCTGAGCCAAAAGGTTCTCGTCCGCCGCCATGTGCCGGCGGAAATCGCCGTCCGTGAAGACCCCCACCAGTTTCCCGCGCCCGTTGACGACGCTCAGGCTGCCGGACTTCGCTTGGGTCATGACCAATAACGCCTCTTTGACACTCAGGGTTTCTCCGGCCACGGCATTGCGCGCGCCGCTTCGCATAATATCGGCGACCCGCGACAGCATCGCGCGGCCAATGGCGCCTGAAGGGTGGAATTTGGCGAAGTCCTGCCGCTTGAAGCCCCGCGCCTGCAAAACTGCCATCGCCAGCGCATCACCCATGACCAACATCGCCGTCGTGCTGGCCGTGGGGGCGAGATTGAACGGGCAGGCTTCCTTGGGCACGCGCACATTCAGCACCAGATCGCTGTAACGGGCCAAAGATGACTTCGGTGCGCCGGTCATGGCAATGATCTTCACCAGGAACCGCTTCAGCGCGGGCAGCAGATTTAGCAACTCCTCCGATTCGCCCGAGTAACTCAGCGCCAGGACCGTATCTCCGTCGCCAACAATGCCCAAATCACCATGCAGCGCATCCACGCTGTTCAAGACAACGCTGGTGGAGCCAGTGCTCGTCAGCGTGGCGGAGAGCTTGTGCCCCACGTGCCCCGACTTGCCAATGCCGACGACGATGAGTTTGCCGTGCCGGCGCAAGGTCTCAACGATCAGTTCGACCGCCTGAGCGAAGGCGCCGTCAAGTTGCGCGCGCACCGCTTTGAGCGCAGCCAGTTCGATGTCGAACACGTTCCGGGCCTTGGCCAGGTGATTCACACGCGCAGAATGCCCGGAAGCACGGCTGGTTTCAACCAGGAATGAAGTGCGGATCGCCCGTGGCGACTCAGTCCGAATCGGGATAAGACCCGAGCACTTTGACGTAGCTGCAGTGCTCGCCCAGGAGCGAAATGGCCTTGCCCAGCCGGCGGTCTTCCACATGCCCCTCGCAGTCCACAAAGAAGATGTACTCCCAGGCCTTGCGCTTGCTGGGCCGGGATTCGATCTTGGTCATGTTGATCCGATAGCGGCGGAAGGCAACCAGTGAGCTATAAAGCGCCCCCACCCGATCCATCAGGCTGAACATGAGGCTGGTACGGTCGTCGCCGGTAGGCGGACTGCATTGCCGGCCCAGCACCAGAAAGCGCGTGGCATTAGCGACGTTATCCTGGATGTCGTAATCCAGCACGGGCACATCGTACCTTTCGGAGGCCAAGATGCCGGCAATAGCGGCGGCTCCCTCTTCTTTGGCCGCCAACTCGGCTGAGCGGGCGTTGGAGGAGGTCTCGACGATCTCGGCGCGCGGCAGGTTCGTCTGCACCCAGGTCCGGCACTGCCCAAGCGCTTGCGGATGAGCATACAGCTTCTTGATCTGAGCGCGCGGGCAGTTGGCCAGCAGGCAATGCTGCACCGGCAAAACGATCTGCGCGACGATCTTCAGGTCGCTATCAACGAACATGTCGAGGGTGTGCGTGACCACGCCCTCGGTCGAGTTCTCGACCGGGACCACGCCGTAGTCCGCGCGGTGTTTGCTGACCTCAGTGAAGACATCGGTGATGGTCTTTTGCGGCGAGTAGAGCAGGCTGGCGCCGAAACGGCGGATGGCGGCCTGGTGCGTGAAAGTCGCCTCGGGCCCAAGATAGGCAACGGTCAGGGACTTCTCGAGCGACAGGGCGCTGGACATGACTTCCCGGTAAATGGCACGCAGCGACTCGTTGGTGATCGGCCCCTGGTTCTTCCGGCAGATCCGCTGCAGCACCGTCCGCTCGCGATGCGGCGCGTAAATCTCCTCGCCGGCCTTGCGCTTGATCTCGCCGATGGCCAGGACGTGTTTGGTCCGCTCGTTCAAGAGCTTGACGACCTGCGTGTCGCATTTGTCAATGGCCTTGCGATGCTCGGGGATGTTCATGGCTCGGAATGGTCGGGGAGTGGTCTCATTCTTTCTGGCCTTGCGGGCGCGGCTCTCCAGGCGCTCCTGGCTCCTCGGCCTTCGGGGTTTGGCTTTCGGACTTTGGCTCTTCGGTCGGCAGCGCCAGTTGTTCCGGCGGCACGGTTGCCAGACCGGGGTCGGCTGTCACCAGCGACTCCGGCTTCTGGACCACGACCCGGCGCAATTCGTCGGCGGCGGGCAACTCTTCCAAGCTGCGCAAGCCAAAGTATTCGAGAAACAGGACGGTTGTCCCATAAGTCATTGGCCGGCCCACCACCTCGGCCCGCCCGACCTGCTCGACCAATCCGCGCTCGACCAGCGTCTGCATCACGCCGTCCACACTCACACCGCGCACCTGTTCGATCTCCGCGCGCGTGATCGGTTGGCGATAGGCAATAATCGCGAGCGTCTCCAGCGCCGGCTGGGAAAGGCGCGGCGGGCGGAGTCGGTGGCCGACCAGCGCCTTGAGCCAGGGGGCGTATTCCGGCTGGGTGACGAACTGCCACGAGCCGGCCACGCAAGCGAGCCGGTAGCTGCGTTGGGCCGCTTCGTGGTCCTTCGCCAACACCTCAAGCGCAGTGGTCAGCTCGCTTTCCTTTACCTTCCTCAGCGCGCGGGCGGTCTCGTCGCCCTCGGCGTGTTCGACGGCGGCGGCAAAGACGTCGCGGAGTTCTTTCAGGCTGAGCGGCTTTTGCGCCGAGAACAGGATCGCTTCCAAAATCAATTTCAGTTCCATGTTAATCTAAAGGGTAGTGGTTTCCGTCAGCTGCGGATTCGGACCGGCACTCGCGGCCGGCGCGGGCACCGCCGGGGCCGGAGTGACCCGGCAGATCTCGATTTCGCCAAATGGTTCCCGCTGACCAGCGGTGATCTGCTTGAGGCGGATCAGTTCAAGCAGCGCCAGGAACGTCACCACAACCTCGAAGCGGCTGGTAACGCCTTCAAATAATTCGGAAAACCTCACGCTCGGGCGCTCGCCAAGCACCCGCATCAGGTATTCGATCTTCTCGCTGACCGTCCATTTGTCTTCAAAGATGTCCCGGAGGTCCTCGGGCTTGCTGAACCGTTTCAGGACGGCATTAACAGCGTTGACGAGGTCAAAAATGGATGCTTCCGGGCGCGCGGGCGAATCGGCCGCGAATTCCAGCTTGCCGGGCGTGCGCGGAAAGACGTCTTCCTGCCGGGCTTCGAGAACCTGGAGCTGCGCCGCGGCGTCCTTGAACTTCTTGTATTCGACCAGTTGGCGGATCAACTCCCAGCGCGGGTCTTCGCCCTCGTCTTCGCCTTCAACCTGCGCCTGCTGATCCACTGGCAGCAACTCGCGGCTCTTGATGTACATGAGGGTCGCGGCCATTACCAGAAATTCGCCGGCAACCTCCAGATCCAGCATCCGCATGGTTTCGATATATTCGATGAACTGGGTCGCCAGCCGGGTGAGATTCACCTCGTAAATGTCCACCTCCTCCTTCTTTATCAAATAAAGAAGCAGATCTAGCGGGCCCTCAAAGACCTCGAATTTGACCTTATATTCAGCCATCTTGACTACCGGTCCCATCTGGCGCTGGGACAGCCAATCTTAGGCGCGGCCGCGCGGCTTTGCAACGCCAGGCTTTGCGCCAGGCTTTGCGTCGGCGGTGCTGCCGGGGTTTTCTCACCCCAGGTGGTAGAGCAGCGGTTGTCAGAGGGGAGGCCGGAAAGTGGAAAAAATCCGCAGAATTCTCAGTTGACAGATTTGGCACGACTGGCGTAAATTTGGGATGTTCGGGCAGCAGTACGTTTCTTCAGCGGGGTTCCCCACCCCCACCTCCTTGGCGTCTGTTGCCCGAACATTTTATTTGGTTTCCCTTGACGCGGGCGGACCCATTTCTTACGTTCTCGTGCCCCAAGCGGGGGCGTAGCTCAATTGGTTAGAGCGCTGCCCTGTCACGGCAGAGGTTACGGGTTCGAGCCCCGCCGCTCCCGCCATACACAACCCCTTGGTACCAAGCACTTACGGGGTTTCGGCCCCACCTCGCCGCCCTTTCGTCACAGTTTCGTCACAACCGGCGACCTCCGCGCCGGAAGAATTCTGTTCTTGGACCGTATGAAACGGAATTCCGATATACCGCCGGAGCAGAAGACCGAAAAGCCCAAATCCAGATTCCGGCTGGAAGTGGCCCGCCATAACCACCGCGTCGTCATCACCGACGCCATCGACAAAGGGCATTACGTCAGTTACGTGATCTCCTATTATATCGAGGGCAACCGAAGGCAGGTCCGCCGGGCGAGCCTCGCCGATGCCAAACGGGAGGCGGGCTTCATCCTCACCAAGCTCGCGCAGGGCGAACCGGACGTTCTGGCGCTGACCAGCACCGACCGGCTCGTTTATCTGCGGGCCTGTGAAATGTTGTCGAATCGCAACGTTCCGCTCGATGTGGCCGTCAGCGAATACATACACGCGGAGACGCTCTTGAACGGGATCGGCACGCTGACCGACGCGGCACGCTTCTTCGTCAAGCAGCACATGGGGTTTGAGAGCCGAGTGCTCGTGCATCAAGCCGTAGAGGAACTCCTGAAGACCCGCCGGAACGACGGCTCAAGCCCTATCCACATTGACGATCTGGAATGCCGGTTGGGTGTTTTCGCCAAAGCGTTTTCCTGCCCGATTTGCGAGGTGAGGGACACCGACATCCATGATTTTCTCATGAGCCTGAAGTTTGCGCCGCGCACAAAGAACAATTACCGGACTGCCATTTCAAACCTCTTCGGGTTCGCCCGGCTTAAGAAATATGTGCCGCAGAACTACGACCCGCTCCAGTTCGTGCCAGAGTTCAAGGAACCCCGCAAGCCGGTGGACATCCTGCCGGTGACAGACCTTCGGCTGTTGTTGGAGAATGTGCGGCTTGATTTCCTGCCCTACTTGGCTATCGCGGCCTTCGCGGGCCTGCGCCAATCCGAAATCCAGCGATTGCGCTGGGAGCATATCACGAGGGACTACATCCGCGTGCCGCCCGGCGAATACCGGGTCAAGTCCACCCGACTCGTGCCGATCCTGCCGAACCTGAGATCATGGTTGGCCACCTGTACGAAGGACGGGACTATGGTCGTGCCTTTCAAGAATCCGACAAACCAACTGGTTCCCCTGTTCGAGAAGGCCGGGGTCGCACTCAAGCACAATTGCTTGCGGCATTCGTTCGGATCATACCGCGTTGCCGCGACCCAAAACATCGCTCAAACCGCGCTTGAGATGGGCAACAGCCCGTCCATGATCCGCCAGCACTACTTGGAAGTCGTTCCCAAAGAAGAGGGGCAAGCGTGGTTCTCGCTCGTGTCCCCTTCTCCCGAAAAAGTGATCGAATTTCCACGTGAACCAGCCATTGTCCCGGCGGCCTCACAGGGAACATGAGCCGAAGCTCCAACACGACCGGGATGATTGCTGCCGGAGTGAACGAATTTTCCACGATTGGGACGGCGCGGTTCCCCGGCGGGCACCAAGTATTTGCCGTCTACGTACCGCAACACGCTGGCCACCCGGAAGCGAACAGTCTGCCCGATTTTGATGTAGGGGATGTAACGACGACGCATCCACACCTCAATCGTCCGCTCGGTGATTCCGAAATACTCCGAAATCTCCCTCTTTGTCATCAGCCGGTATTCAAAAGGGATTACCTCACCTGCCGATGGGCGAGTGGCGTGCTCATCGCCATCCTGACCCGGCGACATCTGAGCGCCGTTGCTTCCGCCGAATTCAATTCCGCTGAACATACACTAAATAGAACGGCAACCGATCAGTCTGCACGGACTTCCGGCAGGCGAGAACGTTCCCGCTGCAAATCTGGAACCACGTCGGGACATCGGACGAACCACGCAATAGCGGTGTCGCCGCACCTCTCACAATCATGTCCACCCCTCAACTCAACCCGCCTAAAAACCAAATCCTAATATGGCCACCAGACCGATTCCCCAGCCGATGCCCGAAAACCCCGACGATTCGGACGGCATGATGGAGCGCCTCGCCGATGCTGCGACGGGCGATGACGGCTATTGGCCTAACCGCATCAAACAGGCATTCTCAAAGGGCGGGTTCGCCGTCCACCGGCTCGAACGAGAAGCGCATCATCCCGTTTGGATCGCATGGTTGAATGTCGGCTCAAGTGATTTGCCAGCCGACAGGAAGCTCGCAGCAAAGCTACTGCGCAAGGCACTCGCCGAAGCTGGACTCCGAATTCGTGCCGGTGAACTGGACGTGGTTGAGCGGCGGCGTGACAGGGTCAAATGCGTGCTCCTCTTCGGGACGGTGCTGCCAGAACTTGACTTAATGGGAATCTGACCCTGCGTTCGCGAGGCTGAGGCCGTCTCGATCCCCGGTAAACAGGAAGATTCATTGTAATTTCTTGATGACGCAGGCTACCGCGCTGCCCTCCAAAGTTCGGCTAGAGTGTCATAGTCGATGCAGTAGCTTCTCCACATCTCAACGACCTTCACGGTAAACATCAAATTACATTGAAGAATGGTGTTTACGGGCAGCGCGGGAATTAGCCCTGCGGGCACCGCCGTCAGCCGTACCGCAAACGTGGCCTGCTGACCTTCGACCAAACGCGTGAAGGACGCTAGGGCAAGCGCAAGGCAAACCCCGTGTCCGTGGGTTGGCCGCACACTTCCCGTTAGTTGCGCATGGTCCCCTTGTCTGCGCGTGGAATCAAACTGAAGATGAATCTGTATCCTGTCTCCCGGCATCAGCGGAGTACGCCGCAGGGTTAAGTCTCAGAGCCAAAGAAGGTGTTGCCAAGCCGGACGGGCCGCATGGCGGGGCAGGACTCTAACGCCGGGCTGACGGCCAGAAGCTTTGCCGTGGTTCCCGCCTCCGGGCGACGCTTGGGGTCCACACAGCCACGCGCATAAGAACTCGGTTCTTATGCGCGGTGAAGATACTAGATCTATTTGCAGGCATCGGGGGCGAGCGCCGCCGCCAGAATATTGAGGCGCGTGGACACGAACTTTTGACATTGGATT
>Ga0187880_1000989_pt1 | contig 23309 bp, 20 predicted proteins | sample June2016WEW_19_4_FD_132998 | JGI IMG/M metagenome (GOLD analysis project Ga0187880, IMG submission 132998) | Peatland microbial communities from SPRUCE experiment site at the Marcell Experimental Forest, Minnesota, USA - June2016WEW_19_40 | ecosystem: Environmental > Terrestrial > Soil >... | reverse complement strand
CATCAGCGAACTGCGGACCTCCGCCACCAAGCATGACTAAAGGGGCTGGATGTCAAAGAACTATCCCTGCTTCCAGCGAAAGGAGAAGTGTTTTCTCTTGACATCCCCTTTTATAGAACCCGCTACATCAGCAATGATCCCGACGCTCATCCCTCACTCCGAGTAGTTGAGTGAACGAAACTTTCCGTTTCTCCAGTAGTACAGCGTGCTATGAGCATTGATCTGAGTCAGGGCCACAACGTCACGCAATGTTCGGATCGTCACATCTCTCTCGAAATTCATATACTTGCCCGGTGGAAGCTTAATGAGCACATGCACAATTGCCACTTCCGACGGAACCCCAAGTGGAATTGGCTCGTACGTGACATCACCGGGACGGAATGCTAGTACCTGCTGGAAAAGCTTGTTTCCGCTCCTGCGAACCAAGGCGATGACAAAGGAAGGCTGCTCATCTATGAACCGCCCTTCTGTAAGCCCTGGGCACTCGTTCGGATGCTCATTCTGCCAGGTACGCTGGTCATCCCTTATCAGCGACGCCACATCGACCATTTTCCATTCTTTGTATTCCGCCAACCTTCTTTGCAGCTGTTCAGGTAAATGACTAGAGCTGCATTGACCTAAGGCGACGGAAGAGTACATGAATAACAGGCAGATCCCGTAGGCCATTTGGGTTAGGAATCGGCGCATACTAGTGTTCATTATTCCTCCCTTGGCCAAGGCCAGGCAGGTCCCGTTACTAACTTGCTAGGTTGGCATTTACTCTAGCTTATCCGGCGGCAAAATCAGATAAAATCTCTGCCCAGCATGAGATTGTGCTCAGCCTTCGTCATACTTCTGCTGGTCCTACCGGCGTCGGCACAGCCAGCAGCCGCTCCGGCTGCCGCCCAGCCCACGGTGACTTTCGTCTTTGACTGGAGCCAGGGAATTCCCTGGCAAGCGTACTCCATCACGGTACGGGCCGACGGCAACACCCATTTCCAGGGCACACCTACGCCGGACAAAGGCGGCCGCGATACCGATCTGTTTCAGCAGGACTTCACCATGTCTGAGGCCAATCGCTCGAAGATTTTCGACCTGGCCAAAAAGCTCAATTATTTCCAGGGCGATTTCGATTCGCGCCTAAAGCACATTGCTCAGACCGGACGCAAAACGCTGGAGTACACCTCCGCAGACAAGCATGGCTCGGCCAGTTACAACTGGTCGCAGAATGCCGATGTGCAAGAGTTGAGCCGCCTCTTTGTGGCCATTGCCAATACCCTTGATTACGGCCGCAAGCTGAGTTTTCAATACCGCTTCGACAAGCTAGGCATGGATGCCCGGTTGAACGAGTTGGAGTACATCAGGGCCAATCATTATGCCGAGGAGCTGAACGTGATAGCGCCGATTCTGCGCCAGATCGCAGATGATCCCGATATGATGCACATCAGCCGCCAGGCTGCGCAACACCTACTTCGCAGCCTCAGTGGGCCTGGCCAACCGAACGCAACGCCGGCCCAGCCGTAAGCGGAGTACCGAATTCTCACAACTTCGCATCCAACGGGTGTTTAATATGAGTAGGCAGGGAAGGCCTTTGACGAGGCCTACTATCCCCATGCCTGGTCCGAACTTCAGACGCGCGGGAACGCCCACGGCCCCAGGAGTAACGGTATGCCACGGCACCTGAAATCCGCATTAGCAATGACAATGGCGTTTGTGCTGGCCGCAGCGGCGGGCGCATTCGCCGAGTCGCATGTCAGGATCGTCCGTCTTAGCTACCTTAATGGGCAGGTGCAGACGGACCGCGCAACCGGGCAAGGACTAGAACGCGCCATCTTGAATACACCTATTACTCAAGGAGTGCGAGTGGTGACCGGGGATGACGGCCTGGCGGAGGTGGAATTCGAGAATGAAAGCGCTCTGCGGATCGCCGAGAACTCGGAAATCCAGTTCCGCGGGCTGTCCATGAACGACAACGGCGCCAAGATCAACGAGATCGAAGTGGTCAAGGGCGTCGTCTATCTCGATGCACGCTCCAAGGGCGATGACATCTATCGCATTAAGAGCGGCGATTCAACCTTTCTGGTGCAGCGCGATACGCAACTCCGGTTGAGCGCGGGTCCTGACCAGACGCGGCTGGCCGTGTTCAAAGGCAATGTCGAACTCATGGACCAGCCACATGTGGTGAATGTTCAGCGCAAGCAAAGTCTGACTATCAACCCGGCCGATCCGACTGGATACAAAGTCGCCACGGGCGTCGAAGCCCTTCCAGCAGATGCCTGGAACCGCGAGCGCCAAGCTTATCAGCAGGCCTACGCTGGCAATGTCGGCAACCCCGGTCCCAGGTTCGGCTATGGAATGCAAGACCTCAACTACTACGGAACGTACTTCATGGCGCCCGGTTATGGATACGCCTGGCAGCCGTACGGCTTCGCCAACTCGATGCTGGGATTCGATCCCTATGGCATGGGCGCGTGGCAGTTCTGTCCCGGCTTTGGCTATAGCTTCGCTTCTCCATACCCATGGGGATGGCTGCCGTATCACTACGGTTCCTGGGCTTTCTTAGGCGGCGGTATCGGATGGGCCTGGATTCCCGGCGGAAACTATGGAAACGGCTGGTATGGCAATGGATTTCGTGCCGCTCCCGTTGTGACGAAGGCGCCTCCTGGCTGGACCGCCGCGGTCCCTCCGCTAGTGACGTCGGGCCAATCGGCGAAGCCGACCGTCATGGTTGGTAAGGTAACTTCTGCGGCGTACATCCCCGGCGGACGCATACCGCCTGCTTTTAGCAGCGTGATTCGTGGGCACAGCGTCGGTGCGAGCGCCACCGGCAAGAGTTTCAATGGTGCTGGGGTCCGGAACCCCGCCGCCAATGACCACGTCTTCACCACGCGCTACAACGCTTTTGCTGGCGGACATACTGCGCACGCGGGACACGTATTTGCCGCTCCGGTTTCGGCCCCGGCTGCGGTGTTCTCCAGCCCGATGGGCGTCGGCCCCGGTTATGGGACGAGCGCGGGTCCAGGCGTTGCAGGGTCTGCCGCGCCCGCAGGCAAGACAGGCGCCACTGAGGGTCACAGCTCGGGACCGTCCCACCACTGAAGCACCGTTAGAGGATTGGAAAGGGCGGCCTTGGCTGCCCTTCGCTTTTCAGCACGGAATTCAATACACCGCGATGCCCGCGTATCCGACGACCATGTCGCGGTCTCCCGAGACGTCGCCGGAGGTGGCGTAACGGACCAATTCCGCCTGCGTTGCCCCCAGCTTCTTGGCCGCCGTCAGCATCACCACCGCGGGACCGTATCCGCACATGCTGATATTGCCCTGATGCACCGTTTCGTATAGCCCACGCGGATCGAGTGCCAGCATCTGGTCGATGGCGCGGCGATCTTTCACCCGGGTAACGTCGTCGCTCTCGTAGTGATTCATGTCGCTGGAGGCGATGACCAGCACCGGCTCTCCAGCCTCGGCGGCGACGCTGCCGATCACGACTCCGAGCGCGCTCAGCACCTCGAAGTTGCTGGTTCCCACGGTGATGGGCACGAACTGAAACCCTGGCGCCAGCACCTGTAAGAATGGCAGCTGGACTTCCAGGGCGTGTTCGTAGCGATGCGCCTCCTGGTCCTCGGCGAGCAGCGACATGCGTGACTTCAATTCATTTGCCATGGCCTCGTCGACGGGGACGTCGCCCAATGGCGTGTGCCATGCGCCCTCGCTCAGGATGGCCAGCGGCTCGCCCACACCGGTATGGTTGGGGCAGAGAATGACCATCCGCCGGGGCAAATCGAGGCGGCGATAGACGGCGCCCGCGACGTGTCCGGAGTACACGTATCCGGCGTGGGGAACGACGCACCCCAAGGCACGAATCCTCGGTTCGGACTTCGCCGAAGCATCGGCGCGCGCCGTGGTGTAAGTCTCTACTTCGGCCCGAAGATGCTGCGCATTGGCGGGATAGAAGCGTCCCGCCACGGCTGGCTGACGAACTGCGGTAGCCATGATGCTCGCTCCTTCGTGCGCTACGACGACGCTGTCGCACTGGGCGTCGCCGCGATCTCACAGCAGCACTGCGCAACTGTCCCGCTGAGTAAAAGTTTACGCCTGTCGCAAAGCGCGGAACACTGCTGCCGTTTTTTCCAGCGACATAGCTTCGGCGCGAACATCGGCGCGCAGTCCAGCCGATTTCAGCGCCGCTCGAAGGGCGACGTCGTTGTACTGACCGCGAAGATTGTTCAGCAATGTCTTGCGCTTGTGCGCGAAGGCAAGCTTTAGAAACGCGATGAACGGACCTTCTTCAACTTGCAGTTCTTGCAGCCGGGGAGCCATGGTCAACCGCAGCGCGCTGGAGTGGACCTGCGGCGGAGGCGAGAACGCGCCCGGCGGCAGCGTGAACAGTTTGTCCACCCGGGCGAACAGTTGCACGGTGGCCGAGAGCAGTCCGTAATCCCGGCTGCCCGGCGCGGCCGCGATACGGTCGGCGACCTCGCGCTGCACCATGATCACCGCGCGCTCAATGTTCTGGTGCAATTCCAGAATCCGCAGAACGATGTCGGAGGTGATGTAGTACGGCAGATTGCCGATTACGTCCACCGTCTCCGGCTGGGTGGGACGCAGGTCGTGCAGCGGTCCCGGCCTGCGCCCGACCATGGAAGTGAATTCCGCGGCAACGAAATCCGATTCGAGGATTTCGACATTCGGCTTGGTCGCATACCGCATGCGCAACTGGGCCGCCATCACGCGATCCAGCTCGATTCCAATTACGTGCCTGGCACGGATAGCCAACACATCCGTAAGCACGCCGCGGCCCGGGCCGATCTCGATGACCGTACGATTGGACACATCTCCCAGGGCCTCCACGACGCGCTGCGCCGCGCCCAAATCGGTGAGAAAGTTCTGGCCCAGCTTCGGCTTGCGATTAACGCGGCTAATGGACTCGCTCGACGCGGTCTTGGTCTTGGCCACATTGACCCTCTTTCAACTCGCCAATTAGACTCAACTGTCTCGGCATTTCTTACATCATAGTGCGCAGTCAGTTACGCAGTTCAGCGCGGCCTGCGGAAGCCCAGCTCCGTTCGCGCCGGGAGGTCTCATGAACATCGCCTTTGCGGCATCCGAGTGCGTACCCTTTTCCAAGACCGGCGGGCTGGCGGATGTCATAGGCGCTTTGCCGCCCGCGGTCGCCAGCTTGGGCCATCAGGTTACGGTTTTCCTGCCGCGTTACAAACAGACCAAGCTCGACAAACCGCGTATCGTCATTCCCAGCATCACCGTTCCCTTCGACGATCACTACCGCTTCTGTTCCGTCCTCGACGGCGGGGTGCGCTCCGGAGTGCAATTCTATTTCATCGACTACCCCCCGTTCTTCGACCGCGATTCGCTCTACGGTACACCTTTGGGCGATTACCATGACAACGCCGAGAGATTCGCGCTGTTTTGCCGCGCTGTGCTGGAGTCGGCCAAGATACTGGGCACGCCTGACCTGCTGCATTGCCACGACTGGCAGACAGCCCTGATTCCCATTTTGCTGAAGACGCTGTACGAGGAAGACCCGGCCTTTGCCGGCACCCCGTGCGTCTTCACCGTTCACAACATCGGATACCAGGGACTCTTCCCGCCCGAGATCCTGCCTCTGCTGATGTTGCCCTGGGATTTGTTCACCATGTCGAAGCTGGAGTTCTATGGCAAGGTGAATTTTCTCAAGGGCGCGATCACCATGGCCGACTACATCACCACCGTCAGCCGGAAGTATAGCCAGGAAATCCAGACTGCGGAGTACGGCTTCGGTCTGGAAGGAGTGTTGCGCGCGCGTTCGGGCACGGTTAGCGGCATCCTGAATGCGGCGAATTACGATGAGTGGAATCCCGAAAACGATCGCTTCATTGCGGCGCACTACTCGGCGGCGGACCTCAGCGGCAAAGCAAAATGCAAGGCGGACCTGCTGAAGCAATTTGGCCTGGTCGAAGACACCCAGTTGCCGGTGGTTGGAATGGTGTCGCGCTTTGCCGCCCAGAAGGGCTTCGACCTTATCCTGCAGACGGCCGATCGCCTGGCCCGGCAGGAGTTGATCATGGTCGTGCTGGGCAGCGGCGACCGTGACTATGAAGAGCTGTTCCGCAAACTGACCAAACAGTATCCGCAGAAGTTCGCCGTGAAGATCGCTTACGACAACTCCTTGGCGCACAAGATTGAAGCCGGCAGCGACATTTTTCTCATGCCTTCGCGCTACGAGCCCTGTGGGCTGAACCAGATCTACAGCATGCGCTACGGGACTGTCCCCGTGGTGCGCGCCACGGGCGGACTCGACGATACCGTCGAGCAATTTGATCGGACGACCCTGAAAGGAACCGGATTCAAGTTCAAGGAACACAGTGGCGAAGCCTTGCTGGACACCTTGCAGGCGGCCATGGCACTGTATCGCTCCGATCCCAAAGCCTGGCAAGCGCTGATGCGCAACGGCATGGCGCAGGAATATTCCTGGATCAACTCGGCCCGCGAATATGTGAAAGTCTATGAGCGCGCCAGGCAGCTGCGAGCGGCAGCGAATGGCTGAATCGGCACCTAGCCTTTATGAATTGTCATCCTGAGCGGAGTGCCCGCAAAGATTTTCCGACCCGCTTCTCTTGCGGGTCGGGCGGGCGCGCAGTCGAAGGATCTGCGGCTATTTCCGCTTAGGCGCGACAGCGTGTTAGCGACAGCGTCTGCAAGCCTATCTTGACGAAATGTGCTTCTGGTTTGACAACCGAAAGAATCCTTATCTTTTCCGCGACACTCTACTAAAACTTCTTCAATCTGAACACCTTGAGTACAAGGAGCTTATAGCCGCTGCTGCTTAAAGCCTCCGATACCGAATCAATGAAGATGATGCGATAATTGCAACAATCTCAATCTCAACCTTATGCCCAGGTGCGTCTTCCAACATCAGTGGTCGGTTAGGAACAAAATCGACAGGCTGGGTTTGTCCGCCATTTATAGCAATATTACTGGCGTAAAGATAGGTTCGACCCAATGTGTCTAGAATTGGGTTAAGGCGACCTGAAAGTCCAGTTATATATCCCGTCCCATCCGTAAAAATTACAGAACCTCCCTCTAATCGCTTTTTCATCCTTATCTTGAGGGGAGAAAACGGATTGTAATCTGCTTGGTAGTAGCCAGAGAATCCATCGAGAGCACAGAATATGCTCACATGTTCGTTCATTATCTGCACTTCAGCAATGCCAAGATCATCAGTCGCAACCCTCATTGAGTGTGTGCCATTCTGACGAATCAGAAGTATTTCTGCCCCCCTTACCGGGACATCGTTTTCATCTACGACTTTGAATGTGCCCACCCGCGGTTCATCGCTAGCATGAGAACCGCCATCGCTTACCATCTGATGGTCAGGCACGATCTGTGGTGGAGCCGATATTGATGTTGACTCCTCCGCGATTGCCTTTGCTGGCCTCAGTGCATACTTCCAGACCAACCCGAATAAAGCCCCGCCAATGCAGGCACCAATCGTAATCACGATCACCAGAGACATAACGGGACGCCTCCTGCGAACAAGGATGAGCCAGTCCCGCCCGTGACTCAAGGCTCCTCTTTCTATCCACAGCAGCCAAGAACCACCAGCCAAAACGACGCCAACCGCCAGCCATGTGCTGACAAATCGTTCCGCGAGAATGGCTAAGGCCGTGGTTACCATAAACAACACCACAGCTTTAACCTTCTCAGGTTTGGGCGTAGACGTAGACATGCTAGAATTCTACCCCTTGCCTCAGATGCACAATCCTGGCTAAAGCCGTGCCCTGATACAAAACGACCCTAGCCCTAGCCCCTAGTCCCTAGCCCCTAGCCCCTGCCTTCCTCCTCGCAAAGTACAAGTAGATCGGCACGCCTGCCAGAATCACCACCGCTCCCCACGCGGAGTTGCGCAGGTTTTCGGTGAAGGTGTAATAGAGCAGTACCGCCGCTGCCGCAACGAACATCGCTGGAACCAGCGGGTATCCCCAAGTCCGATACGGTCGCGCCGCGTCAGGTTCCTGTTTGCGCAAGACGAAGACGGTGCTGGCGGCAATCATGTAGAAGAGCCACTCCGCGAAGATGGCCAGCGAGAAAAGCTGGCGGAAATTTCCGGCAAACAACAGCAGAACAATCGATAGCCCAAGTTGCACGATCAGGGCAATCGACGGCGTGTGGAACCGGGGATGCACTTCAGCCATGGCGCGAAAGAAATAACCATCGCGCGCCATGGCGAAGGGAACGCGCGCGCCGCTCATGATGGTTCCGTTCAGGGCGACCAGCATGGAGAGCGCCATGCCAGCCGATACGATAGCGGCTCCCCATGCGCCGGCCGCAACCGCAGTCGCCTCCGACGCTGGCCGTGGTGACGCCGCGATGCTAGCTGCCGGAAGCACATACTGCACGGCCGCGTTGGTCAGCATGTAGAGGACCGCCACCACGCCAACACCTGCGATCAACGCGATGGGAAGATTGCGCCCCGGATTGCGGACTTCGCCGCTCACCATGTTGAGGTCATTCCATCCGTCATAGGCCCACAGAGCGGCGATGAGTGCGGCCATGAATCCCGCGAAGCCGCCGGTCGCGCCCTGGAAAATGGAGGCGAAGTTGCGCCATGTGCCGCTGGCGGCGCTGAATCCCAGCAAGACGATCGCGAGGATGATCGCGATCTTCACCACCGTAAATACCACCTGAAACTCTCCCGCACGCTTGATGCCGATATAGTTCAGCGCGGTGATGAACGCCGCCGCCGCTATGGCGATCAACTGTCCGTAGCTGATGGCGAAGGGCGAGCGGACGGCGTCCTGGTTGAAGAACGCGAGAGCCGGAAACGTGCCTAGAATGCGGACGAACCCGGTTGTCAGGGTCGCAATTGATGCTGGTTTTGCGATCGCGAACCACGTCCAAGCGTAGAGAAATCCGGGGAGCGGTCCGTAGGCGTCGCGGATGTAAACGTATTCGCCGCCAGCCTGCGGCTTCATGGCGCCCAACTCGGCGTAGGTGATCGCACCGGCGAGCGAGAGCGCTCCGCCCACGATCCACGCCAGATACACCAGCCACGCCGAGCCGACCGCCTGCATCATTTCGGCTGGAACCAGGAAGATGCCGCTGCCGATGATGGTGCCCACGACAATCGCGCTGGCATGGCTTACGCCGAGATCACGCGCGAGTGCCGGCTTTGGAACGGGCGTGTTAGGAACCGGCAAGATTCGTTCCGCCTCCGGTTTGGTGGTGGTCCTGCGCAGGTTCCTCGCGTCGCGGCTAACGCATAAATAAAACGACCGCTACGCTGGGATCCGCGACACGGCCCGCTTCAGCGTCCCCAGGAATTGCTGGTTCTGCTCAGGAGTGCCGACAGTTACGCGGAACGCATCCGGCGCTCCCCACGAGCCACTCATGTGACGAACGATGATGCCATCGTCTTGCAGGGCCCGGCAAAGGCCGGCCGCATCTTCGCCGACCCGGCAGAAAAGGAAATTCGTCCACGTGGGAGTCACGCGAATTCCCATGTGTGAGATGGCCTTGGTCAGCAGCTTCGCTTCGGCGGCATTCGTCTGCACCGCTCGCTGAACGTGGTCGGTGTCTGCCAACGCAGCCAGCGCTCCCGCCTCGCCCAGCGACGAAACCATGAATGCCGTTTTCATGCGCGCGAAATGGCCCATCAACTCCGCCGGGCCCATCCCGTAACCAACCCGCAGTCCGGCCAGCCCGTGGGCCTTGGAAAAAGTGCGCAGCACCACGACCCGGCGCGCCTGGCGCACATAATCCAGCGCGTGCGAATACGCAAAACTGCGCTCCGTCGCGAAATAGCTGGCGTAATCGCAATAGGCCTCATCCAGCACGGTGATGACGTGCGGAGGCAGCCGCTCGAGGAAGCGGTCAATCGCGTTTGCCTCCAGAATTGTTCCCGTGGGATTGTTGGGGTTCGAGAGGTAGATCAGACGTGTATTGACGTCAACCGCCGCGAGAATGCGATCCAGATCGTAACCATCGTTCAGCGTCGGTACTTCGATAAATTGCGCACCAGTGGCGCGGGTGACGATGGGATAGACGATGAAGGAGAGCTTGCTGGTGATGGCGTTCAGCCCAGGCCCCAGCAACGTCCGCGCCATGATGTCGAGCAAAGCGCTGGAACCCGCGGTCACCAGGATCTGCCCCGTCTCAATGCCATGGATTTCCGCCAGACGCGCGGTCAACTCGGTAACGGCGTTGTCCGGATAAAAGTTGACCTCGCGAGCGGCCGCCTTGATCGCTTCAATGGCCAGCGGAGAGGGACCGAAGGGATTCTCGTTGGAAGCCATCTTGATGCAACGCATGCCGCTCTCCAGTTCCGCCTGCCGCCGGGGCTTGCCAGGCTTGTAGCTCGCCAGCTTTTGCACGTGCGCCGGCACCAGCTTGCTAAATTCCGTCATTTGATCTCCACTTGACTAGCTTTCACTCAGAACACGCCCATCTCCACTTGTTTGTTCCTCGCCTCCGCTTACGGTGCCGCCGCTTTTGCTGCGCTTGGCCACCAATGTATCGGCGTGAATTTTATTCGGATGTACCTAACTTCGGGATCGTCGGCGTAAGCAAGAGTACATTTCGAGGTCATCGCCCACCCATGGACTGCTCTTTTTTCTTCCGGCCCATACTTCCGATCGTAGTTAGCCAAGCTCGTGAGGAACAAATGCGCGTCGTCGTCGCATTCAACATAAACCGCTATCCAGGGCTCACACTGAAATGCTTCGCAGGCATCCGCCAACTTTTGGCGGTCCTTTTTCGCTTCTCTGAACAGATAAACGCTTCCGGTTTCGGTGCCAGAAGATCGAGTTCGAGACTTCACTGTGATACCTAGGCGTTGCTTGGTGCGTGGGTCGTAAGCGATAACATCCATTCCGGTGTGATCCACCACGCAAACCTCGAAGCCCGAGCGAGACAGCCAATTGCAGACGAGATACTCGCCAAAGTTTCCCACTATCCTTTGATGTCGAGAACTTTTTTCAATTCCAATAGTCATTTCTCACCGTTGAGCACGGGGCGTGTCGGCTGAGGATGTCCTATCCATACTCACGCGCTGGCCGTGCTTCGACTTTCCCGTCTCGCCCTTCAGTTGTGCTACTTCCTGCGCCGTTAGATGCCGGAACTCGCCCGGTTCGACGTCCAACACCAGCGGCCCGTAGCGCACCCGCTTGATTTTTTCCACGTGATGGTCGATTTGTTCGAACATGCGGCGAATCTGGCGGTTGCGTCCTTCCACCAGCGTCACCTCGTACCAGGGATTGGCGGCATCGCGCACCAGCTTGATTCGGACCGGCGCGGTCTTGACCGCCGTGGACTTCCGCTTCCAGCCTGTTTTTGGCACGCGATCCGCAGGCGTCTTGAGCGACTTTCGTTCCGCCGGAAGCATGATGCCTGCGCGCAGCTTGTCGATCTGCTCCTCGGTGGCCTTGCCGGCGATCTTGACCAGATACGTCTTGGCCACGTGCGACGAGGCGTGCATCAACTTCTGCGCCAGCTCGCCATCGTTGGTCAGCAGCAGCAGACCTTCGCTCAGGTAGTCGAGACGCCCGACCGGATAAATGCGTGCTCCCACGCCACGCACTAAATCCAATACCGTCGGACGGCCCTCCGGATCGGTGACCGTAGTCACGTAACCTTTGGGTTTGTTGAGCAGCAGGTAAACCGGACGTTCCGGTCCCTTTAGTAACTTGCCGTTGACCTTGATGTGGTCGTGCTCGGTGTCGGCCTTGCTGCCCAGTTGGGTGACAATCTGTCCATTCACCGACACCAGGCCGCCGGTGATAAGTTCCTCGGCCTTGCGCCGTGAGGCGATTCCAGCAGCGGCGATGATCTTCTGTAGGCGTTCAGCAGGCATGTCAGCTACGATTTCTCCGGCGAGCGTCCGGGTTCGGCTTCGGTGGCGTAGGTGCCGTCGGCGGGCATTGTGCTGTCGCCCGTGAGGGGGCTGGCGCTGCAGCTTTCGGGAACGGCCTCAGTCACCGGTTCTGGTTCGTCTTCCCTTGAACCTTCGAGCGGATTCTCGGCGCTGGATTCAGCTTTTTCTGCACCTGCGGCGAACAAGGCAGCTTGCGGATCGCCCAGCTTCTCGAACTCTTCCATGCTGGGCAATTCGGACACATCGTTCAGCCCGAAGCGCAGCAGAAATTCTTTCGTTGTCCGGTAGAGAATCGGCCGGCCGATGACTTGCTTGCGCCCCGCCGTGGTGATCAGTTTGCGATCCAGCAGGGTGGCGATCACGCCGGAAGTATCGACCCCGCGAATTTCGCTGATCTCCGGCACGGTGACCGGTTGCTTGTAGGCGATCACGGCGAGCGTTTCCAGGGCCTGCAGCGACAGCCGCACCGGCGGCTTCAGGCTCTTGGCAAAGTTCACCACCACATCGTGATGCTCGGGCTTGGTCGCCATGCGGTAGCCACCCGCAATCTGGCGAATCTCCATGCCGCGTTCAGCGGAGGCGTACTCGGCAACCAACTCGTTGATGATGCTGCTCACGTGCGCTTTGATGAGTTTCAGCTCTTCCTTGGCCTCGGCTTTTTTGTCCTTCTCGCTGAGGGGCGCGCTGTCAGCGAGAGGCGGAGCTTCCGCGGGCGCATTCTGGGCGGCTTCGGGTGGTGCGGGCGCATCCTCGAACGCAGTGTCGTCTGCCAACTCGTCGCTCTCCGCCGGTGCGGGACCATCCGAAATGATTTCGTTGAGCGCGAGGCGAGCATCCTCCTCCGCGCGCCACTCCGTGAGCACCTCGTCGCGTAACAGCGAGGCAAGCTGGTCCAGCGTCACCGGCTCTTCGGTGGCGTAGATGATGGCTTCGACTTTGGCTTTCAGGCTCATCTCCAGTCATCCTGCACCGGCGGATTCTCCTCCATCAGCGCGTCGAAGCCGGTGTGCTTCTTCAGCACGATCTCGCCGAAGACGTTGTCCTGCCGCGCCAGCACCGCCTGCAATCGAATCAACTCCAGAATCGCCAGAAACGCGCACACCAGCGCCGATCGGGAGTGCATGTTGCGCAACAATTGTTTCAGCCGGATGGGCCGGTCCTCCAGCGAAAGCCGCCGCCGCACGTAATCTATCATTTGCGCAACGGTGGCCGTGTCGTCATCCACGTTGAACGACGGCTTGTGTCGCGCCCGATCCAGAATTTGCTGGAACGTTCTGACCAGGTCCACCACGTCGGCGGCCATCTCCGGCTCCGTGCCTTCGGCATCGCGAAATTCCTGCAGCGCCGGATTCGACCATACCGCTTCTTCGATCTGCTGTTTCTGCATCAGCATCTGCGCCGCCGTCTTGAAGCGCTCGTGCTCCAGCAGCCGGTTGACCAGTTCCAGCCGCGGATCTTCTTCCGCGTCAGGGCCGGCGGGATCGCGCGGCAGCAGCATCTTTGACTTGATGTGGATCAGCAGCGACGCCGTGTAGATGAACTCGGCGGCAACGTCCACATCGAACTGCTTCATCGACTCGACATATTTCAAGTACTGTTCGGTGATGCGGGCGATGGGGATGTCATAGATGTCGATGTCCTGCTTGCGGATGAGATCGAGCAGCAGATCGAGCGGCCCGTCGTACACCTGGCCCACCATGACCGAGAAGGACGACTGGTCGGCGCCGTCCTTGCGCGGGAGCGCCGGCGGGGCAGCGGATTGCGCGGTCGCGCTTGTGTTTGGTGCGGGTTGGGGATCTTGGGGCATTAAGCTCTTCTGCCGAACGTGTGCCGTCCCTACGGGACTCAGGTCAATTTTCTGCGCTACCCAGCACTCCGCCTGCGGCTGCGTGCTGGGCTAAGCTGTTCCGCGCCTACGGCGCTCGTACGTCAGCAACCTACGCAATCACGCCGACCCAGCTGCAACTTGTCAGGAACTGCGGTGCAGCCTCGCTCAGGATGACAATTAAAGAATTTCTCTGTGCCTCTGTGTCTCTGTGGTGAAGATCTCTATTTGCCCTCGCTCATACTTTGTGCTGGCGCCTCGTACTCATGCGACAGGTTGGCGGCCTCGCGCGCTTCGATCATCGTCGCCTCCGCAACGGCCCGCGCCTTGGTCGAGCCCTCTTCGAGGATGTCCCACGCCAGCTTAGGATTCGCCTCGTACTTCTCCCTGCGTTCTTGCATGGGGCCCAGCACGCGCCACAAGCTGTCGGACGCCCACGTTTTGCATTCGATGCAGCCGATGCCTGCGGTGCGGCAGCCTTCGTTCACCTTGGTCATGGTTTCGGCGGTGCTGAAAATCTTGTGCAGGTCGCCGACAGGACATACGTCGGGATTGCCGGGATCGGTCCGCCGGATGCGCGCCGGATCAGTCACCATCGTCTTTAGCTTCTGGCGCAAGGAAGCTTCGGGCTCGCTCAGCAGGATGGTGTTGCCGTATGACTTCGACATCTTGCGGCTATCGGTGCCGGGCAGTTTCGGCGACGGCGTCAGCAGTGGCTTTGGCTCGGGAAAAACCATGCTACGCTGCGGATCGCGATCGCCCGCGTGCAGCTTGCGCGGATAGAACTGGTTGAAGCGCCGTGCCACTTCGCGCGTCAACTCCACGTGCGGCACCTGGTCTTCGCCGACGGGGACAAAATCCGCCTGATAAATCAAAATGTCGGCCGACTGCAGCAGCGGGTATCCAAGGAAACCATAAGTGCCGAGGTCCTTGTCCTTGAGGTTCTCGCGCTGCTCCTTGTAGCTGGGCACCCGCTCCAGCCACCCCAGCGGCGTGATCATGCTGAACAGCAGGTGCAACTCGGCGTGCTGCAGCACGTGCGACTGGATGAACAACGTGCTGCGCTCGGGATCGAGCCCGGCGGCGAGGTAATCGATCATGACCTCCAGCGAGTTTTGCTTGACGCTGCGCGTGTCGGCGTAGTCGGTGGTCAGGGCGTGCCAGTCGGCGATGAAGAAGAAGCAGTCATACTGGTCCTGCAAGCCCACCCAATTGCGCAGTGCGCCGACGAAGTTGCCGAGGTGCAGCTTTCCGGTAGGTCGCATTCCGCTGAGCACGCGGCCTTTTTTGGGTGGCGAAGGCATTAGAGTCCCAACAGAAATCCGTTAAAGAAATTCAACACCGGGTACATGAAGGCCCCCAGCACGCGGCCGCCGAAGAACAGGAGGATCACCAATCCCCACATGCCGACGCGGTCGTACACCTGCAGTACTCCTTCGGAAAGGAAGTGCCGGATGACGTGGCTGCCGTCGAGCGGGGGAATCGGTATCAGGTTAAAAACCCCCAGCAGGACGTTGATCTCCATGGCTGCGTACAGCAACGCGCCGATGGGCACGATGGTGCCCGCATCGGACGGCATGATCTGAGCCAGGTCTCCGGTCGAGGCCCCCCGGGCCAACGCGAAGACCACCAGCCTTCCCACCTGCGAAACATGGGCCACGACGATCAGTCCGACGACCGCGACCGCCGCGGTCAGGAAGTTGCTGACCGGGCCCGCCACCGAGACTAGGATGTCATCCCTGACGTAGTGTTTAAAGTGCCGCGGATCCACCGGGGTTGGTTTGGCCCAGCCAATGACCGGGAAATGCGTGATCATTGCGATCGCCGGCAGCAGAATAGTGCCCACCGGATCGATGTGCTTGATGGGATTCAGGCTGACACGCCCCAGCATGCGGGCGGTTTGATCGCCCAGGCGCGACGCCATCCAGGCGTGCGCCGACTCGTGCACACTGATGGCAAACAGGAACACGATGATCTGGAAAACGATGTCGATGGCGCTAAAGTGCATCGCAGTTTGCCTTCGATACTAACATGGGGAAAGCGGAGTCCCGCACCGGGCGGACGCGAACCAGCAATTGGTTGGTTCCAACTTCCCTAGAGCGTGTTTCGAGAACGACTGGGCCTCACATCCGGTACTTAGGTGTGAGGCCCAACGCTTATCACAAGCGGCAAATTTGCGCCTGCGAGGCAGTACGTGAATTCTCAACGGATACCAGCCGATGTGGACGAGCAGAATTTCAGTTACGGCGTGATTTCCCAGATGACACCGTAGCCGTGCGTCCCACCCTGCGATGCGGTGCCGTACAGATTGCCACTCGCGTCAATGACCACGCTCCCGTAGGGAACTCCTCCGTCGCTACCGCCGGTGAAGTCGTAGACGTCGGTTTCCGTCCAGCCACCACCGGAAGGCGTCAGCTTGAAAATGGAACCGGCTGCATGGGCGCCGTCCTGCTTGGTTGTGCCGTAAAGATCGCCGGCCGCGTCCATGGTCAGGCTGTCATAGGGCCCCGGCTGGTAGGCAGTCCCGGTGAAGCTGTAAACCAAGCCGAATGTCCAACTGCTGCCGGAGGGTATCAGTTGGTAAACCGTGCCGCCGTTCCCTGAGCCGCCGCTACTGGTGGCTGCGTAAAGATTGCCCGCATTGTCCAGCACAACGCCGCCAAATGGCTGCCCTCCGTCGCTCAAGTTCTGAAACGCGTACAGGGTCTTTTCCGTCCAGCCTGATCCGGAAGGTGTTAACTGGAAGACGGCGCCATAGCCGTGGGCGCCACCCAGGAACGTGGTGCCGTAGAGGTTGCCCGCTGCATCGAAGACGACGCTGCTGTAGGGGTTTTCGCCATCGCTCGACCCGCTGAAAGTATGAATCGCGCGCTCCGTCCAGCCGCTCCCCGAGGGTGTCAGTTCATACACAACACCCCGAGCGTTCATGCCACCGAAGATGGTTGTACCGTAGAGATTGCCCGCCTGATCGAAGGTAAGTTGGCCATACCCGGGATTGGCTCCGTCACTGGATCCACTGAACTGGTACAGCGGAGTTTCCGTCCAGAAGCAGAGGGCGCTTTTGCAGACTGACACGGGCGGCCTCAGGTGGAACACCGTGCCGCAGCCCACCCCGCAATTGCGGCCTCCGAATTCGGTCGTGCCGTAAATCGTCCCGTCCCGGCCGAATACGACTCCCGCGATGGGAGCACTTCCGTCGGCGCCTCCGGTGAAGCTGTACAGCAGGCTAAAGCTCCACCCCGAGCCGTTGCGGGCCAACTTGAACACGTTGCCGCGATTATGGCTCCCACCCTGATACGCGGTGCCGTAGAGGTTTCCTCCCCGCAGGATTACGCCGGCTTCCGGGTAAGCCCCGTCCCCTCCGCCGGTGAAGTTATAGATCACGTGGTAGGTCTGGGCGTGCGCCGGTGTCAACAAGCTGAAGGTCAGCACCAGCGTGATTGCCATCGCCCGTACGACGGTTGCGGCCAGCGAGTTTTCGCCTATAAGACTCTGAGATTGGCGTTGACAGTTCATGACTTTCCTCCTCGCCACTTCGCTTGAATATGATAAACCCAGCGAGCACATTATTCCTGCGTGTCTCGGGCACTCGGTCTATACTTTCGTTTCGACCGTCAGAGAGGAACGCCCATGAAGATAGGTTTGGTTGCTTTATCGTGCTGCATCGCCCTGGCTGCGATGCTCGCCTATGCGCAAAGCGCGGACGAAGGCTATCAGCCGGCCAGAGTTGTCGCCTTCGAACGAGTCGCCGCTAACGCCCAGCACATGGCAGGTTCGGATGACTACAAGATTTCCATGCGCCTGGATAATACGATTTACGCTTGCCGCGCCAACGCCCCCGCTGCAACTTTTATTGACTGGACTACCGGCAAGGAATTTCCTGCCAAACTAAACGTCCCAAACGGCAAGGTATTGCTGGTGAAAAATCCAGATGGCCAGGTCGTGGAACTGAACATTGTCGGCAGGAAAACACCCAAGTAGAAACACCCAGGGAGTCAGAGTTTCTGCGGGTGCACTGTTCTTGCCCATCCGCAGGCATTGGTGGAGCTAGTCGGGCTCGAACCGACGACCTCATCGTTGCGAACGATGCGCTCTCCCAGCTGAGCTATAGCCCCACAGGGTTGGGAACAAGGGAAGTGCGGGCGGTCATCAGACTCGCTCGCGTCCTCATTATACAAAGAATGCTGGACGCATGAAATACGCGACAACTCGCGATCGACCACCGCGCAATCCTCGGTTCGTTAGCGGGAAGTCCTGCACAAAGCGGTGAGAAGGATTGCCGCGCCGAGGTCCCGCACTAGGACCTTCCGGCAATTCTCTGCGCCAGCGCCTTGAGCGGAAACCTGATTCCTTCGAACAAGATCTTCCGGCTGAACTTGGACTTGCCCGCTTCGCGTTCGGAGAAAATGATGGGGAATTCACGAAAACTGGTTCCGCGCCGGTGCAGGCTGAATTTCATTTCCATCAGGAAGGCGTAGCCTTCGGAACGGATGTGGTCCAGGTCGATTCCGCGCAGGGCGGCGGCCTGATACCCGACAAATCCCGCGGTCATGTCATGGACTGGCACCCCGGTGAGAGTTCGGGCATAAAGGTTTGCTCCAAAACTTAGAAACCGCCGCGACAAACTCCAATTCTTCGCGCCGCCGCCCGCCACATAACGCGAACCGATCACCACCGGACAGACCTGCAGCAGCTCAATCATGCGCGGTAGCAATTCGGGCGGGTGCGACAAGTCCGCGTCGGTCTGGATCAGGTAGCTGGCAAGGTCCTTGCGCAAGATTTCTTTCATCGCGTCGCGACACGCCGATCCGTAACCACCTTTTCCAGGCCGTGCCATCAGGTGAATGTGACTGTCGCTCTCTTGCAGACGACGAATCTCATCCGCCGTGCCGTCGGGAGAATTGTCGTCTACAAAAAAAATCGGCTCGTCGCCAACGGCTTTGCGGATTCTGGCTACGAGGACTGCAATATTTCCTCTTTCGTTATAGGTGGGGATGATCAGCATTGGCCGGGCCTTCCAGGGTGTGGGTCCATCATGTGCAGAATTGGCAATCCTACAGGATTCAGTAGCACCGTGGTCAACTATTGCGGCGCCATCGTGAGCCAGACCGCGTCGGCTGACTCGAGTGTGATCGCGTCCGGCGTTTGTGAGACCCAGTCCAGGGGCGTCGCGACCAAGCGCAGCCCGGTAATGGCAGAGCGTGGACTGGGACGCCAACTACTTTCGTTCGCTTCGAAATAGTGGACCAGGTCCGGCGAACTCCAAGGATAAAACCAGACTTCCGTTGAGACATTGGGCGGCAGCACGAACCATTGCAGGGTCTGGCTGCCGTTGGCGCGCGTGATTTCCACCTGCATGCGCTCCGGCTTGCGCAGCTTCCATAAGGCGCTGTAGCGCACGGTGAGGCGCAAGCGCAGAAAGTCTGCATTCACGGGCCAGTTGGGGACCCCAAGATCAATCGTCGAACTGCGGTCGGCGATCGGGTAGGTTTGCGCTGTGAGTCCGAGCGGCTGCGACTGCATCGAGATTCGCGAGGCCCGCGAGTCGTCTCTTCGCAGTCCCACAACACCCATGCTGAGCTGTTGCTCCGAGCGATAGTGATGCAGCAGCCAGAACCAAACCTCGGGCGTGCGCGTGAAATTGGCGACACCATCCACCGGCAGGCTCAGGTCAAGATTGCGCCAGTAGGCTATCTCGCGATCGGACCAGTGACTCAGGTCGGGATCGGGCAAGTACAGTCCCGCCGTCGCCGGCGCGCGTTCCAATCCGGCGATCTCCAGTTGCGCCAGGTCCACGCTGCTCGCGGTGTAGGGTTGCATCAGTCCTCCCGCCACGTTGCGGCGTGAAGCAATCCCAAACCTTGTCTGGTAGGGGAACACCACGATGGAGTCGCTGGTTCCGCTGTACTGATGCAAGTAGCTGGCCGCCGATCGCAACATTCCGGTAAACACCGGCTCATAGCAAGCGCGGTCGAATTCGCTGAATCCTGCGGGACACCTGGTCAAAGGATGTCGCACCTGCGCGTAGAGCTGCGTCAGGCTCGAAGGCCGGAATGCCGCCTCTCCCAGGAAAGGGGAACACAGGAGCGCGACCAACACGGCAGCCAGGGAGAGCTTTCCCGGTTCGAACGAGAACAAGATTGCGCCTGCCAGGAAAATCATGACAAAACAGGCCGAAACAATGTGGCCGATATCGGCGCGCACCAGGCCGCTCTGCATCACGATCAAGCCGAAGACAAAACCGCTAAGCAGGAAGCCGGTCCGTTGCGTGATGGCAGAATTCCCGCTCCGTCGGACCCAGGCGCGAAGCAGGAAAATCGAGGCGGCGACTATCAGTGTCGCGAAAAGATGGACCGCTCCCGCCGTCGTCATGGCAAACGGCGTCGCCCAGCGATAGGCGGAGACCTGCGTGACAGAATCCCTCCAGAAGCGAAGATCGAACGGTTTGGCGAATATCGAATTGATTACGATCACCAGCACCGCTGAGCCGGCTGCAATCGAAAACACCGCGAGCGACAATTTTCTGACGCCTTGCATTCTGTGGCGGGTATCGAATGCGACCGCAGCCAGCGTGACCAACAGCGCCGCCATCGCGTAGATCCCCTGGTCGGCGGCCACCAGGAATGCGATTGCGCAAATTAGAGCTGCGACGCATCCGAAGACATAAGGCTTGGCGCGGCCTTCGGCGACCGCGTACCAGCCCCGCAGGAAGACAGCGAAGGCGAGAAGCGCGAAGCTGGTCCGCAAGGACGGGCCCCAGAAGATACACAACAACAGCAGCAGGAGGAAGCGCTTCCAGGGAGGTTGCTCGGGGAGCAGCAGTCGCAACGTGAAAAACGCGAAAAGTACGGCGCACCACAGTGGCACCGTGTTCCAGGTCGGATAAATGCTTCCCATGGATACTCCCATGGAACGTGCCGGCACGCTGGAGAGCCACTGAAACAGGGGACCATGGGTAAAGGCGACATCGCGGCCAATCCAGATTCCGCGCGAAGCCTTGAATGCGGCGTCCAGATGCCAGTTATCGTCGATGAAGCCGGGGTTTGGGATTACGGTCACGGTGCGCGGCGACAGCCATACTGCCGGTATGGACGCAACAACGATTAACAACACCGCCAAGAAGTCCGAGTATGGCGCAAGGCGCTCGATCGGTCGTCTCCCGCCCGTCTGCGGCGGTGGGCCTACGTTGCTTATCTCGGGATGGAGCCTCGCCATCATTGAATCCAGCATACCTTGCCGCAGGGAAATCTGGCTCTCGGAAGGCACTAAGTTGCCACGGGCAGGCACGAAGCGCCGATTTTTTTGTCGGCGAAAGCGATTCCTGTCATACTCGAAATTCAGCAGGCGACTCTCCGTTTTTTGCGCGTCGGTAGCGTTCCCTGCGCACCCGACTCGAGAAGGGACATGCAGATTACGACCACGGAAACGGTTCCAACCGCCAGCTCGCCTCAGACCAGACATCCGCAAAGCCGGAGTGCCGCCGGGAGTTTCCTTGCGGCGGCGATTCTGGCCGCTTTCTACCTCGCAACCAGTGTCTATATCGCGGCCCATCGAGTCTTCTGGTTCGACGAACTCTTCACCGTGCGCATCGCGCGACTGCCCGATATTAAAACTATCTGGACCGCTCTCGGTCACGGCGCCGATTCTTTGCCTCCGGCCTACTACATGGTGGTCCGGCTGTTTGGCGACTTGTTTGGAAATAGTGAAGTCGCGGCCAGATTACCATCCGCCTTGGCGCTGGCGGCCGGTTTGCTCCTGATCTTCGATTGTGCCCGCCGCCTGACCGATGGCTTGCATGGGTTGATCGCGCTCTCGGTGGCCACCTGCTCTTTCTTGCCTTACTACGGCTACGAGGCCCGCTCGTACGCTCTCTACTTCATGCTTTCGGCGCTCGCCTTGTGGGTGTGGTTTTGCACCCGCGACGACAAGAAGTCGTCGGCCATTCTCTTCGGCGTGGTGCTGTGCCTGGGCGTGACCATGCACTATTACTTCGTCCTGTGCCTGGCGCCCTTTGCGATTTGGGAGGTCCTTCGCGGAAAGCGCGGGCAACTGGCCTCGCCAAAACTGATTGCCGGATTTGTGGGAGCTATCGTTCCTGCCGCGCTATTGTCGCCGATTATCTTGTCGTTCTCCCGCAAATTTGCGACCGGCTTCTGGAACCGTCCTTCGCTCGGCGAACTCAGGGCAATCTTCCCGCAGTTATTTCCCGATGGTTTATTTCTGCTGGTGCTGATCGTGATCTGGGTTGTTCTGGCCGGCTCGGACAAGAAGAACGTCGCTTTGCAACCCATGCAGTCTGGCGAAGCCATCGGCTGGTTATTTCTCTGCATTCCTTTGATCGGCTTCCTGCTGGCGGAGTGGAAGACCAATGCATTCTTTAGCCGCTATTTCATTGGCGTTCTACCAGGCGTGGCCATCGCATTTTCGTGTTGGCTGTGGCGGCACTTCCGCAATGCCTCGATGGTGTCGGTGGGAATATTCCTGCTGCTCACAGGGTGGGGAATGGCGACACAGATGACCGTCGCGCGCCACCCGGAGTCGATTGAGGCCACTGGCATAAGGCAGTACCTGGAGTTGGAAGGTTCGTTGGCGATCGAGGGAAAGCGCTACGTTGTGTTCTCGAATCCGCTTCTTTTCCTCGAGGCCCAGTACTATTCCAATCATCCCGAGGAGTGCATCCTGCTGCTGCCTTCCGACTTCACCCGGGACGTGGATCCCAGGCGCACCAGCCCCGATCCCTACTTGCACCAGCGTCTGGAGTTGAACTTGTCGCAATATTATCCAATGCAATTCTGGAGAATCGACGACCTCCGGAACCGTGCCGCAGAAGCCGCATTGATTGAACCGCCGCCGGACATTCTGAGTCAGGTGAAGCAGTCTGGCTTCACCGTTGAGCCGCGCTTCTCGAAGCCGCTGACGGTTGCGTATCTGCACTGAAGGCCGCGGGTCAGGCGCTCCTTAGGCCGCGCCTGCGTGATCGGCCCCTTCGCGCAGGACCGGCAGCAGCACAGTCAATCGGGTCTTCCCCCCGGAGCACTCGGCCAGCAGTTGGCCTTCGTGCTTTTCGACCAGGTTCTTTGCCGACCACAAGCCCAAACCCGTGCCCACATCTTTCTTGGTAGTAAAGAACGGCTCGAAGATCTTGCTCAGATGCTCCTGTTGGATGCCACTGCCATTGTCCTCGACCTCAACCCGCACCGCTGGGCGACCGTCCTTGTCGTCGTCGCTTACGTTGAGCGTAAGCTCGCCATCGGGCGGCAGAGCATCAATCGCGTTCAGAATGAGATTCGAGAAGACCTGCCGTATTTCTCCTGCGGACCCTACAAACTGAGAATGGTTTCGATAGTTGCGAATGACGCGTATTGTTCTGGCTTCGATCCGCCGGCCGTAAAACGTCAGGATTTCGTCGAGCAGGTTGGGGATGTTCACGGGCGCGGGAGAGGTGTTGTCTTTGTAGAACGCCAGGGTTTGCCGGGCCACGGCTGCCACCCGGCTCAGTTCCTGTTCCGCCAGCGACAAATAACCTCGGCCCTCGCTGCTCAGTCCGGAATCGTGGTTCAGCAAGAACAGCAGGTTCATGATCGCTTCCAGCGGGTTGTTGATTTCGTGAGCGATGGTGGCCGCGAATCTTCCCGT